>Ga0265293_10000630_pt1 | contig 82938 bp, 68 predicted proteins | sample Munlanlewell138R_FD_192505 | JGI IMG/M metagenome (GOLD analysis project Ga0265293, IMG submission 192505) | Leachate microbial communities from a municipal landfill in Southern Ontario, Canada - Leachate well 138R | ecosystem: Engineered > Solid waste > Landfill > Unclassified | place: Canada... | reverse complement strand
TCTGTACCGACGACGAGTTGTTGCAATTTGCAACGTGTATTGCGCCTCGGCAACAGTGTTTTAAATGACTGATTAATCGACATAAATTCTGATGCCGATTTTTCCTGTTGCATTCGGCAACAATGGGGCCCGGTGGCCGTCAACGCATAACTAACTGAAAATATTAGTGATATGTCGGTCCGGTTTCTGGCACGCTGGTTGCTTTGCATGGGCAGGAAGGCGCTGGAAGCAATACGCACAGGCCATGCAAAGGAGTGGAGAGGGGAAAAACAATCGGCATGTATGAGGGAAAATTCCCGGACGGAAGATGATGAGCAACATTTTTAAGAAAATCGAAGAAGCAATGGTCGCGGCCGCTTTTGCCGAGTCCGGAGAGCATGAATACGCGGGAAGTCTGCTCAAGTCGGGCAAAACCGCGCACAGGAAAGTCCTGTTGAGCACGGACTGCCCCGTTGTCACGGGCAAGGTCCTCGATCACGCCCTGAACCTGTGCAAAAGGCTGGGCAGTTCCCTGGAGGTTTTTCAGATCATCCCGGCCGGCATCATCGAATCTTCCCCGCGGGAATTCTTTGAGGCCGGAACGCGAAGGCTTCAGGCCCTGAAATCAACATTGGGTCCCCTGGGTATTTCCTATGATTTCGCCATCAAGGAATCGTCCCTGGAAGAGGAGCTGCGTACAATTGCCCGCAACCGGCGGGACATCCTGGCGGTCATCATACCGGTCTGTGAAGGAAACAAGAGGGACAGGGACAGCTTTACGGCAGCGATGGGCCGACTGTTCAATTGTCCGGTGATTTTCTTCGAATCCTGAAAAGTCTTGCCCCGCATAAGGAAAAGCCGCCCCGGGGACGGGTTTTTGCCCGGACGCCGGCGGGAAATCTCTGCGGGCAGAAAAGCCAACATACCAAACATTGAAGCGAGGAGTAGACGATGGAATTGAACGAATTTGACAAGGACATGACGGCGGCGGCGTATGCCCAGGCCGGAGAACACGAGGATGCGCGAACCATAATGGCTGCCTCGGAAACGAAACAGGCGGTCCAGCCGCGGGTGCAGAAGAAAAAGCCTGTTCTGGGAATGGTCGTCTTCGGCGCCCTGTCGGTGTTCCTCTATGTCGGTCTGATGATGAATCAGGGGTGGATAATGGACGTTTTCACCAAGGGAGGACCCTACACCTTCTGGCCCCTGGGCACGGCGATGGTGTTTTCTTTCATTCACGGTGCCTTTGCCAGCAACTTTCTGAGCGTCATGGGAATTGAAGCCAGGAAGCACTGATCCATACAGTCTTTGAGACGATTGCCATAATTTAAGGAGAAACAACCAATGAAAAGATTACTTTTTCTGCTGTTCGGAATTCTGTTGATCATGCCTTCTGCCCCGGTCATGGGCGCCGGTGGGGACGGACCGCCCAAAGACATGATGAAAGGGGTGTTTGTCGCGGTTGACGCTCCGTCCCGGACAGCGACCTTCATCAACGGGGAAACGGAAACCGCCCTGACCCTGACCCTCGGCGAAGGGATGACCGCCGGTGACATAACCCTGGACAAAAAGGTCATGGTCTCCCTTGACAAGCATGCCGGGGAGGGGATAATCAAGGATGTGTCCATCATGTTCCTGGACATGACTCCGGGCAGGGTCGCGGCTTTGCTGCTGATCGGCCTGATCGGCGGACTGCTGAGCGGTTTCATCGGTTCGGGCGGTGCCTTTGTCCTGACCCCGGCCATGATGTCCCTCGGTGTTCCCGGCGCCATAGCCGTTGCCAGCAACATGTGCCACAAGTTTCCCAAGGCCATGGTCGGGGCCTACAAGCGCTACAAATACGGCCAGGCAGACATCAAGCTGGGCCTGGTCATGGCCGTCACCGCGATCATCGGGGTCCAGATCGGCATCCGCATCCAGAAGTATATTCTGAGCCAATGGGGCAATGCCGGCTCGAACCTGTATGTCAGCGTGGTTTTTGTCCTCGTCCTGCTCCTGGTCGGGGCCTATGTGTTCTATGACGCCTATAAGCTTTCGAAGGGCGGCGGTGACCCCCAGACACCCAAGCTGGCGCAGGCATTAATGAAAATCAATCTGCCGCCGATGATGGAGTTCAAGGTTGCCAAGGTGCGGATCTCGGCCTGGGTGACCATTCCGGTCGGCCTGATGACCGGCATGCTGGCGGCAACCATTGCGGTCGGCGGCTTCATAGGGGTTCCGGGCATGATCTACATCGTCGGAGCCTCGGCCATGGTCGCCAGTGCAACCGAACTGGTCATCGCGTTCATCATGGGAGCCTGGGGATCTTTTCAATGGGGCATGTCGGGACTCATCGACATCCGGCTGACCCTGCTCATCCTGGCCGGCTCGCTCGTCGGGGTGCAGCTCGGCGCTCTGGGTACAACCTATGTCAAGGATCATATGATCAAGATTGTCATGGCCTCGGTCATGGTCATTGTTGCCGTGTCCCGCGGCGCCAAGATTCCCGGCTACCTGGCCGACCTCGGCCTGCGCGGGCAGCTCGAGCCGCAAATGGCTTCGCTGCTGGAAGGCGTCAGTTTCTGGTCCCTGATTGCCGCCCTCGGCTTTGCCACCGTCATCATTGCCGCCGCCATGATCAAGGGCATGGTCGATGCCCGGGCCGAGGAGCGTGTCAAGTCCCTGGAGGCGGAAGTAAGTCATGGCTAATTACCGGAAAATTCTGGTGGCGTATGACGGATCGGCATCGGCCCGCAGCGCCCTCGCCGTCGGTGCCGATATCGCCCGGAAGGAAAAGAGCTGGATCAAGGTCCTCGCGGTTGTGCCGGTTTATGACGGTGATCTCGATCTGTTCGGCGTCAGCAGAATCAAGGAAACCATTGAAGGACCGGGCCGGAAGCTTCTGGCCGAGGCCAAATCCCTGGCTGGGGATCTCGACGTTCATGTCTTCACCAACCTTGAGCAGGGTGAACCCTTTGAACGGATTGTCCACGTAGCGGATGAAGAGAACTGCGATCTGATCGTCATGGGCCGCAGCGGCCTCAGTCATCTGGAACGGGAACTGATGGGCGGGGTCACCGCCAGGGTGATAGGGCATACGGACAGGAACGTCATCGTTGTCCCGGAGGGGGTGAAGCTTGACTGGAACCGTCTCCTGGTGGCAACCGACGGGTCGCCGAACAGTGCCGCGGCGCTGGCCCACGCCCTTGCCGTGGCCAAAGAGCATGACGTGGGATTGGCTGCGGTTTCGGTTGTCCACACCAGTGAAGAAATGATCGCCCTGGCGCCCGAGCATATCCAGACGCTGGTGGAACGGTCCCGCGACCATCTGCAGGACGTGCTGCACCAGGGTGAAGAGCAGGGCGTCCGGGTTGAAACCTTCGTCCGGGAAGGGCAGCCCCATGAACAGATTACCGGGCTGGCCCGGGAGATCGGCGCCTCATTGATCATTATGGGCACGCACGGCCGCAAGGGTCTGAGCCGTCTGCTGATGGGCAGCGTAACCGAACGGACCATCGGCTACGCCTCCTGCCCGGTGCTCATCATCCATTAAATCAGATATTTCCGGACGCCTGGCACCGCCCCGCCGTGCGATTCAGGCGTCCGGGAAGGTCTCTCCTCCCACGGATCCCCCCTGATCAAAGGGCTGACCCCTTTCGCAACTTTTTTGTTGCGGCCCTGTGTAACAAATTGAAACAGGGAATTGTCCGCATAATCAAAGGCATATTGATCCCATTCAAGTGGTGTTGCAGTTTGTAACACGCTATTTCGTCATTATTACAAACAGTTATCGTTCGCAAAGCCAATATTTTTCTTGACATTATACCACCGGGAGAATTAAGCATAACGACAATTTTCCAGGCCGAAATGGGGTTGACCGGAAGTGTCTGATTCGCGCAGAAGGTCTTTGCAAAGGGGGTGAAGGGAATATCCTTGCATGGACCGGGCCGTTCGCATTATCTCACTGCATAGAGGGTTGAGACAACCTGAAGAGGTTTCCCTGACCGCGAGAGAACGGAGGGCTCTGCATTGTTCCGGCCTTGCATCATTAATTACCAAACAGGAGGGAAATAATGGCACGCAACATGTTGGGCATAACAGGAGGAATAGCCCTTATTCTGGGTATATTTGCTCTTATGCCGGAGCTAACCCTGGCCAGCGAGGTGACAGCTGCCTCGCCGGTCCCCGTCGACGACGGGACCGCCTGGTGGATGTGGCCGGTGATCTTGTTTGTGGTAACTTTTATCATGGGAATCGTCGCCGTTCTCGGCGGCGTCGGCGGCGGCGTCCTGTATGTTCCGATCATCAGCGGCTTCTTTCCCTTTCATCTTGATTTTGTCCGCGGAACCGGCCTGCTTGTCGCCTTGTCCGGAGCCCTGGCCGCAGGACCCGGCCTGTTGAAAATGAACATGGCCAGCCTTCGCCTGGCCATTCCTGTCGCCCTCATTGCCTCGACCATGGCCATTGTCGGCGCGATGGTGGGACTGGCTCTGCCGACCAATATCGTGCAGATTCTCCTCGGGGCGACCATTCTCGGCATAGTTGTGATTATGTTCACCGCCAAAAAATCCGAATTTCCCGATGTGCAGAAGCCTGATGCCCTGTCTTCGGCCCTGCGCATCTGCGGTGTCTACTATGAGGCCAGCAGCAGAAAAAATATTGACTGGCAGGTCCACCGCACCCCCCTCGGCCTGTTTACCTTTATCATCATCGGCTTCATGGCGGGCATGTTCGGTCTCGGCGCCGGATGGGCCAATGTCCCGGTTCTCAATCTCATGATGGGGGCCCCCCTGAAGATCAGTGTCGCGACCAGCAAATTTCTGCTCTCGATCACCGATACCTCGGCGGCCTGGATTTATCTGAACCAGGGATGCGTCATCCCGATGATGGTCGTACCCTCCCTGATCGGCATCATGCTGGGCTCCATAGTCGGGGTGCGTATTCTGAAGGTGGCCAAACCGACTTTCATTCGCTGGATGGTCATCGCCATCCTGCTCTTTGCGGGATTGAAGGCGCTGCTCAAGGGACTTGGCATCGGCTGAGGCGCTGTCCGCGCACCCCGCTGCCGTCTGTGGCTCAACGTTGAAGATACATTTTGATCTGATCGATGGATTCGTTCAGTTCAGGATCAAGAGGAGGATACAGTAATGAGTGAAATGAAGCCGACCGCCACCCCCGAACAGGTATTGTATGCAAAAATTCTCGAAAAAGGCATGTATCTGGGCCTGGTGCTGCTGTTTGTCACCTTTGCCCTGTACGTTTTCGGGATCATGAAACCGGCCGTCCCCCTCAACGAGATCGCCGCATACTGGAATCAGGATGTCCATTCCTACCTGGTGGCCATCAATACCAATTTTCTTCAACTGGACAATCTGCCCACCGGCTGGAGCTGGCTGGGGCTGATCAACCGGGGGGATTTCGTTAATTTCATACCCATAGCGATACTTTCCGGCGTAACCATTCTCTGTTATATCGCCATTGTCCCCGGATTGTTCAAGCGGGGCGACAAGGCCTACGCCATCATGGCCGTTGCCGAGGTGCTCATTCTCACCCTGGCGGCAAGCGGACTGCTGACGACGGGCGGCCACTGATGCCGGCGGACCGATAAACAAACGGCTCCGGCGGCAACCCTCGCCGCCTGCCCATCTCGACCGGGACGTTCAACCAGGGTAAGTCCTCCGGCCGCAGTTGATACAAACAAAGCAGTGTCTCCCTTCAGGAGGGGGCACTGCTTTGTTTTTGTGCGCCGGCAGGGCGGCTGAGCGATTGGATGTCGCCCTGAGGCAGGGGGTGCTGAGACCGGCTCAGATACCGAGGGTTTTCAGCGCCCGGTCAAAATCGTCCTCCCGGATGTAAATCAGGTAGCCGTAACTGCCCCGTCCGTCGGTTACCCCGGTTGAGGCATACACGTTGATACCCGCCTCGTACAGTTTCTGGTGGATACCGGCCAGGGCGCCCAGTTCATCGTCACCCTGGATCAGCAGGGCGTGATGCGGGCCGTCAAGATGCATGCCGGCTGTCTTTGCCTCCTGGACCAGCTTGGCCGGATCTTCCGGAAAGATGGCCAGTTGGGTCGAATTCGGACCGATGGGAATGGCGGAAAAGGCCAGCTGATTGATGCCCATGCCCGCCAGGAGATTGAGGAGTTTATATGCTTCACCCGGCTGATCTTTCACTGTTGTGTAAAAGTATTGCACACGCTGAATCGTAAATGGCATCGACGGTCCTCCCAGGCGAGATGATTCAATATTGAAGGTCTTTGCTGAAAAATATACACTGTTCCTTCCCGTTCTGTCAATGTTGCCGGTCCCGCCGGGAAACCGCCGAGCATGCACGGTACGGGGTCCGTCCCTTGCATGATACCGGGCTCAGCCCGGACGATATCATCGGGGACGGGTTTCTTTCCGCCTTGTTCAAGGAACGGGATATTGGTAAGATGTCCGCATTGAACGAAGCGGCGGCCCTCCACAGGAAAAACGAAGAGGCAGCCGCGACCGGGCCTTCCTCATCCAACGCGGCGTCACTGGGCAGGGGCTCAACGGGAGAATTTTATCGTTTCAACGGTCCCGGAACCGTTGTCGAAGACCACGACCCCGTAGAAGTAGGTCCGTTCTTTGCCTCCCTCCCTGTTGGTGTAGTCGGCGTAGGAGGTGACCTGGTAGCGGCTGGAGCCCAGAGGGGTGACATCATTGACACCGCTTTGAGGGAAAACCAGGTTTTCGGGATTGCCGAGCTGTTCGGCCACGGTCAGGGTCATGATCTCCCAGGCTTGCGGAGGGCCGGCTTTCTGTTGACTTGGTGCGGCGCAGCCGCTCAGGTGGAGCGTCGCAAGGACGACGAAAGCCGCGGAGAACAGGAGCCGGGTCAGCACGGCGGTCGGCGCTGCCGGCCGTTCATGGAACGATTGGTTCATAAAGCGCTCCTTGATGATGATGAAACCGGTCACCCAAACATAAACAGGATGTCCTGCCCCGTCAAGTCGGTCCCCTGAGTGGAGCATGCTCCCCCGTTCAGGGCCGGGAGGGGACGACTCCGGCAACACGGCGGTTTCCATGGAATTTGCCATGCTACTGAAACAGGCAGGTCCCTTCGGCCAATGGCTGGAGATTGAAAAGGGCTACTCGCGGCATACCGTTGCAGGGTACCTTCATGATGTCACGGAATTTCTCCGGTTTTTTGAAGGAAAAAAAGACCCGGGCAGAGTCACGGCGGAAACGGTGCGCCGGTTCGTCGCCTCCCTGTACGGCTCCAACAGCAGTTCGACGGTGGGCCGCAAGCTGTCGGCCCTCAGGACGTTTTTCCGGTATCTGTGCCGACAGGGTGTCCTTGAGCAGGACCCGCTGACCGGCATCGCCAATCCGAAACTCTCCAGGCCCGTCCCGGTTTTTCTCACCGTTGACGAGGTTTTCTCGCTGCTGGAGGAGCCGGACCGCCGGGACAGTTTCGCCGGGCGCGATATCGCGATAATGGAGCTCTTATATGCAACAGGCATGCGGGTGTCAGAACTCGTGTCCCGCGACATCGGTGATCTTGATTTTGAAACAGGAATGGTTAGGGTTACCGGCAAAGGGAAAAAGGAGAGGGTGGTTCCGTTCGGCAAGGCCGCCGCGGAAGCCTTGCACAAATATTTTCCTCTTCGCCTGGAGTTGATCCGCACAAGGATTACCCGGGGCCGGGCTCCTGAACTCGAAGCCCTTTTTCTCAATGCCCGAGGCGGCAGGATCACTTCCCGCAGCGTGGAGAGGATGATTCAGGAGTATGGCGTGCGCGCCGGTATAACGGTGACCGTCACCCCCCATGCCCTCCGTCACTCCTTTGCCACCCATTTACTCGAAATGGGCGCGGACCTGCGGACCGTGCAGGAACTGCTCGGCCACGTGAGCCTGTCCACCACCCAGAAGTATACCCATTTGAATATGGACCACCTGACGAAGGTATACGATCAGGCCCACCCCCTGGCAAAGAAATGAAAGGCAAACCGCGGGGAGAGGGATCAGCGGATGCGGTCCGCCAACGAGTGCAGGAAAAAACAAATGAGCACGACACGATCAACAACGATTCTGGCCATCCGTCATAAGGGCGAGGTGGTTGTCGCCGGAGACGGACAGGTTTCCCTGGGAGCCACGGTCATCAAGCACAAAGCGTCCAAGGTGCGGCGCCTCTATCATGGCCGGGTCATCACCGGTTTTGCCGGGGCGACGGCCGACGCCTTCACCCTGTATGACAAACTGGAGCAGAAGCTCGAACAGTACAAGGGCAATCTGATGCGCTCCGCCGTCGAGCTGGCCAAGGATTGGCGCACGGACAGGATTCTGCGCCGCCTGGAGGCGATGCTGGTGGCCGTCGATGACAAGCATTCCTTTCTGCTGTCCGGCAGCGGGGATGTCATCGAGCCCGATGACGGCATACTGGCCATCGGCTCGGGAGGACCGTACGCCCAGGCAGCGGCCCGGGCCCTGGTGGATCATTCCGACCTCGACGCCGAGTCCATAGCCCGGGCGGCCATGGAAATCGCCGCGGCAATCTGCGTCTACACCAATCACAACATCATTATTGAAAAGATATGAGTCCCATCAATTCACAGACACCCCGCGAAACGGTCAGGGAGCTCGACATGTACATTGTCGGCCAGAAAGAAGCAAAACGCTCGGTGGCCATCGCCTTGAGGAACCGCTGGCGCCGCCAGCAGATCGAAGCTCCCCTGGGTGAGGAGATCGCCCCCAAGAACATCATCATGATCGGTCCCACGGGAGTGGGAAAAACCGAAATCGCCCGGCGGCTGGCCAACCTTGCCAATTCCCCCTTTATCAAGGTGGAGGCCTCCAAGTATACCGAGGTCGGCTATGTGGGGAGGGACGTGGAGTCAATGATCAGGGATTTGACCCAGCTGGCGGTGAATATGGTCCGCAAGGAGGAGCAGGAAAATGTCCGGGAGAAGGCGGAAAGACAGGCCGAGGAAAAGATCCTCGATCTGCTGCTGCCGCCCGTCAGCCCCCAGCCTTCCGGGTCCCATTCCCCCAAGGAGTCGAACGTCATCACCCTGCCGTACAAGGAAGAGTCAGGGCAGGAGGAGGGCGGGGACCAGCAGGCCGGCCCCCGGACAACCAGGGAGAAATTCCGCCAGATGCTGCGCGAGGGCAAGCTGAATGAGAGAATCGTTGAAATGGCGGTGCCCGACCAGGGGGGCATGCCGATGGTCGAGGTTTTTTCCGCCTCCGGGATGGAGGAAATGCAATCCTCCCTGCAGGACGCGTTCAGCAAGTTTTTTCCCCGCAAAAGAAAGAAGAAGAAGATCAAGGTCAAAGAAGCTTTTGAACTCCTGAAAAAGGAAGAAGCGGAAAATCTCATCGACATGGAAAACGTCACTGAAAAAGCCGTTCGCCGCACCGAACAGAGCGGCATAATATTTCTCGATGAAATCGACAAGATCGCTTCGCGGGGGAGTTCAGGTTCCGGCGGACCGGATGTTTCCCGCGAGGGCGTGCAGCGGGACCTCCTCCCCATAGTCGAGGGAGCGACGGTGAGCACCAAGTTCGGCCCGGTCCGCACCGATCACATTCTGTTCATCGCCAGCGGCGCCTTTCACGTGAGCAAACCGTCGGATCTGGTCCCTGAGCTTCAGGGCCGATTCCCCATCCGGGTGGAGCTCCACCCGTTGGGTGAGGAGGAGTTTTTCCGTATCCTCACCGAACCGCAGAACGCCCTGGTCAAGCAGTATGTCGCCCTGTTGGCCACCGAAGAGGTGGAACTCGTTTTCACCGAAGACGCAATCCGGGAGATGGCAAGGATTGCCGTGGAGGTGAACCAGAAAACGGAGGATATCGGGGCGCGGCGGCTGCATACCATCATGGAGAGGGTGCTCGACGAAATATCCTTCGAGGCCCCGGACCGGGAAGAAAAAGCATTCACGGTCGACGCCGGGTACGTGCGCCGGCAGTTGGCCGACATCTCCGGAAATGAGGATTTAAGCAGATTCATTCTTTAATTCGAGGGGTGATGCAAATGAACGGAATGAAATACAGAATTGATCCGGAACTGCAATACTGCCCGCAGTGTCAGGATGAATACCGGGCGGGTGTGGCACTGTGCGCCACCTGCGGCGTCGCATTGTTGAGCGGGCTGCAGATGCTGGCGATGATGGAGGAGAAGAACAACCGGCTTGCAGCCCGTTCCAGGGAAATCAGCGAGCAGGACGAGCTGGTTGACATCCTCAAGGGCAGGGTGATCGAAATCAAGAGTGTCCAGTCCCTGCTCAAACGTGAAGGGTTCCCTTCCCTGCTGGCGGGGGACGGCGCCTCCTGCTGTCCCTCCAAAGGGTGCCGGGGCGGTGAGGTCAGGCTGCAGGTGAGGAGGGACGATCTCCGGGAAATCATGGAGATCATGGCCAGGGAGCATGTCAATTCCACCGGCCTCCGGGATCATGGGGCGGAATTCGTCGATGCTGTGTTCAATCCCGAGGCCGGGGTTGCCGTATGTCCTGCCTGCGGGTGCAACTTCTCCACCCGGAGTCGAAGCTGTCCGGATTGCGGCCTGTGCTTCTGAAGTCCAGGGGTAGCCTTGCCGGGCAGAAACCATGAGTGTTCTTGATCAGGAATCCATATTCACCTCCATGCTGCAGGACGGACCGTTGGCAACGGGGGTCGAGCCGCCGGTCAGTCATCCCTTTTCCGCGGAGACCAGGGAATGGGTGCGGATGATTGCCGGCAACCCGCTGCTGAAAACCAAATACCGGGCCGTTCGCAACCAGATTTTTAATTTCCTCGACATAGATCATTTCGACGGGATATTCGATCTGATTCACCGGCCGGAAGCCAGAAGGGTCTGCGCCGCAAGGGCCCATGCCCTGCTGGGCAACATGTTCGGCATCAAGGGCAACGGCGCCGAGATACGCAGATATATCAAGGAATATACCCGCACCGCCGACGATGTGATCAACTCGCTGCGGTCGAAGGTGTTGGCCCCGTACGCCTCACATATCGAAATGACCAACGAGATCGAGGCGACCAATGACCCGGTCGATCTTCTCCTCATTATCTTCAATGAACGGTTTCACAAAAAGGCGCGGTTTGAAGCCAAGAGAAAGCTGCAGCTGTTCACCCTGGCCGGTTCCATCGATCAACGGGAAAGGGAGACGGAGATCGAACAGAAATTTTCCAGTTTTCTTGAATTCCTGAACGACCATGTGTGGAGCCCGACGCTCAAGATCGGCGACCTGAAGATCAGCTACCTGTACAGCCGGCATGACGGGGAGGATTTCAAATGCACGAACGTGCGGGTCATCTCCCAGGAGGAGGCGGAACAGCTCCGGCCGCAAAGCGGCGAGAAGCTGACCCTGATCAAACGGCGGAGCTTCGGATCCGGCAGCGCCGCCACTCCCATTTATGTGACCATACGCAACAAGCCCCCCGCTGCCAAGGTCCTGAAGCTGCTGCGTAAGAACGAGAAGAATCCGGCCGTGGCGGTGGACGACGAACTCGGCCTGATGGCCGTGCTCAACAGCACCGCTGACGTCAAGAGATTCATGAAGCACCTGACCCAGAGCGCTGCCCGGGCCAATTCGCTGATGACCCTGGAGGACATATCCGACACCCTGACAGGCGGCCGTTATGCCTCCACGGCTACCGGCAGTTCAGGGAAAACCCCCATGCTCAAGTTTTTTTCCCGGCTGGGGGGCATGCGGGTCGAATTCATCATCCATACCAACTCCTCCTACCTGAACTATATCTACCAGCGCGATGTCTCCCACGAAGAATACGAGATCAAGCGGATTTTCGACACCGGGGTGGCGGAATTCCTGTTTCCCAAGGATATATATCATCTGAACATGGATGAAATCAGGCAGCACCAGATCAAATGGTGCCGCAAAAGAATTGAGGAGGATTAAACTGTCCTGCGCCGGGCGGGAGATGGATTGACGTTTTCCCTTGCATGGGCCGTCCCCGGACGCACCTGCCCGCCGCCGGGGAGGCAGGGCGCTCCATTCCGGCGGGCAAGCCTGTGAAAGGGATGTGACAGGGACTGGAAAGGAAACTGCCCGGGCTGTTTCTCTGAACACTGTCGCTTTACGAAGGGGGGGGAAATGATTCCATGCAAACACGGTATTCAATGGAAGATGCTGCTGGCCTGCCTTGCTGCGGTCGTGGTGGTCATCGGCCTGACGGCAGTACTAGCCGCCTCCATGCTGCAAAGGTATATCGGGCCGGAAATCGAGGCCATGCAACGGGCGGAAGTGGAGCGGGCCGAAAATGACATGAAAAGCCATGTCGCCATGGTCTGCGCCCTGCTTGACGAAGCCCGGGTCAATCATGAACGGGGACGCCTGACACTGGACGAGGCCAAGTCGCAGGCCCTCAAGCGGATCGAAACGCTCAGGTACGATGCCGGGCGCGGTTATTTCTGGATCAATGAGACAGCCGGGAAGTCGGCGCGTATGCTCATGCACCCCGTCATGCCGGAGTATAACGGCAGGATCATGGACGATCCGGAATTCACCCGCACCGTGGATGGAGGCGGGAATTACTTTGCCGCTGTTGTCGACATCTGCGCGAACAAGGGAGAGGGATTCGTCGACTACCTGCGGCCGGCATCCACGGAGGCGGGAACCGGCTCTCCGGGCCGCATGATTTCCTATGTCAGATTGTACGAACCCTTCGGCTGGATCATCGGCACGGAAAAAAACATTGATGGGTTGGCGGTGCGCACGGCCTACTGGCAGAAGGATCTGACAGGGAAAACATATTCGACGATGTTCAGGATCTTCGGGCTGGCAGGCGTCCTCCTGGCGCTGTCGTTGTATCCGCTGCTGCTGCTGGCGGGAAAAATTATCGACCCGGCCGGAAAATCCCTTGATCTTGTCAGGGCCGTCGGTCAAGGGGACCTCACCTTTTCCCCGACGGGGGACAGGAACCGGGAAGCCGGCTCACTGGCCGGGGAGTTCAGCACCATGATCGGCTCCCTTCGCAGTCTGCTGCAGGAGGTCCGGCAACAGGCGGAGATTTTTCATAATGCCGCGGGTCATCTGTCCGGCTATTCGAAAAATATGTCGGATGCGACCGCCAGGGTGAGCGAACAGTCTGCCGCGGTCGCCGCCGCCGCCAATCAGTTTTCCGGGAATATTGCCGCCATTGGCGAAGAGGTTTCCTCCATTTCACGGCGGGCCAACAATATAGCGGCAAATATCGGGGAGATGTCCGACAACATGAATTCGGTGTCGGCGGCCGTGGAGGAGATGTCCCATTCCATTGCGGAGGTGGCGAAACACTGCGCCGATGGGCGTCATGCCTCGGAAAAGGCGCTTAAATTAACGGACGAGTCCTGTGATAAAGTCTCCGAGCTGACAATGGCGGCGGACAACATCGACCAGGTCATCAATATGATTACGGAGATCACCGAACAGACAAAGCTGCTGGCCCTGAACGCGACCATCGAGGCTGCCAGGGCCGGTGGTGCCGGCCGGGGTTTCGCGGTGGTGGCCGGCGAAGTCAAGGAGCTTGCCCGCCAGGCCGCCCTGGCCACGGAGGATATCAGCGCCCGGATCAAGGCAATGCATCAGCAGACCATGAATGTGGTCAAAATGATCCAGGATGTCGCCATTCATAACCAGCAGCTCAACGAAGTCAACACCTCCATTGCCGCGGCCGTCGAGCAGCAGTCGAGCACCGCCGGAGACATATCCCGCATTCTCGGCGCCAATGCCAGGGGTTCGGATGCGATTTCCCGCGAGGTGCAGCAGCTGAACCGGTCGATCCGGGAGGAGATCGCCCGGAGCATCAGCGAGGCGTCGTCCGCGGTCAATGAGTTGTCCGGCAATATTCACCGGGTCAACGAAGGGGTCAAGGAAGGGGCATCGGCCGCCGCCGGCAATTTTGTCTTTGCGCGGGAAATGTCCCGGGTCGCGGCGGAGCTGAAAGCAGGCCTGGGCAGGTTTCACCTCGGCCGGCCCAATTTTGACATCGGCAAGGTCAAGGCCGCCCACCTGGCCTGGCGGACGCACCTGGAAGCGATGCTGCACCGGGGCATGGAGTTGTCCCTTGCCTCTCTTCCCGACCATACCCAGTGTGATTTCGGCAAATGGATTGCCGGACCCGAAGGACAGGCCCTGGCGGATCACGAATCATTTCCCGAAATGTATCGTCTCCATGAGCAGGTCCACCTGTTGGCCTACGACATCGCCGTTCTGCATCACGAAGGTCGGCGGCGGGAAGCCCTGGAGCTGATGGATCGCTTTGAGCAGACCAGGGAGGACCTGTTCGCGGCCCTCGACAGGCTCCACAATATGACTTGACGGTCGGCATCACCTCGTCTCGCCGTCCGGAGCGATCAGGCGGGCGGTCTGCAGGTCCCCCTTGCCCAGGTAATGGAGAGGGTTCAGGTTTCTTCCTGTTTCAGTTGCGAGGGAAAACCTTCCAGGGGACCAAGTTCTTCCTTGTCGCGGATAAAGGTCGGCGGGCTGTTGATGTAATGGACCAGCAGCCGGGCCAGGGGCAGCAGGGCGTCGATGTGCGTCCGTTCATACCCGTGTGAACTGTCGACGCCGAAACTGACCAGGGCCGTGCGGATGTCGTTTCCCGCCTCCACGGCGGATGCCGAATCGCAGCGGTAATAGCGGAAGATATCACGGCGGTGCTCAATACCGTGTTCGTGGCAGATGTCCAGCAGCTTGTGGGAAAGATGGTAGTCAAAGGGACCGCTGGAGTCCATCATGGCGACTGTTACGCCGAATTCCCTGGAATTCTGACCCTCGGCGGGAGTGGCGTTGTCCACGGTCACCATTTCCGCCACGTCCTGGTGGAGGATGGCCGAGGCGCCCGACCCCATTTCTTCTGAAATGGTGAACAGCAGGTGACAGTCAACCGGAATCGTCAGCCCAAGCTGCAGCACTGTTCTGGCCGCGGTCAGCACGGTCGCAACCCCCGCCTTGTCGTCCAGGTGGCGGGAGATGATATACCCGTTGTCCATGATTTCCGTCCGGGGATCGACGGCGACGTAATCCCCGACATGGATGTCGAGACGGTCGAGGTCCCCCGCGGATTGGCTTATTTCATCAACCCTGATTTCGACCTGGTTCCAGGAAATAGGCTGTTCGTCTATTTCCCTGCCGAAGGTGTGGCCGGAAGACTTCAGGGGCAGGATGGTGCCGCGATATTGTCTCCGGTTGTCGGAAAAAATGGTGACCCTCGCCCCTTCGGCAAATCTGCTTGACCAGTGCCCGATCGGCACGATGCCAAGCCTGCCGTTGTGCTTCAGCTCCCGGACCATGCAGCCGATGGTGTCCAGGTGGGTGACCAGGGCCCGGTCAGGACTTTGAATTTTTCCCGTCAGATGGGCGCGGATGGCCCCGCGCCGCGTGATTTCGTAATGGATGCCCAACTCGTCGAGCCTTTGGCAGACAAAATGGACGATGTCATCGGTGAAGCCCGTGGGGCTCGCAATGTGCAGCAGGTCCCGCAGGGTGTCGAGGAGGTATTTCCGGTCGATGTTCATTATTTTCGGTTCCCGGGCTGTTTCCCGTTCATGATCCGGTGGTTAATGGATCGTCTGGGGAAAGAGCAGGTCGATGAATTTTGCCGCGGTCGGCTGCGGTTCATGATTGGCCAGTCCCGGCCGTTCGTTTGCTTCAATGATGACGTATTCCGGCCGGTCCACCGCCTTGACCATGAAATCGAGCCCGACCACCGGAATGTCAAGGATTTCCGCGGCATGGATCGCCGCCTGGCGCAGTTCCGGGTGGACCCTGGCGGTGACATCATGGATGGTGCCGCCGGTATGGAGATTCGCGGTGCTGTACACCTGGAGCTGTTCCCCTTCCGGCAGCACATCCGTGAGGGTGTAGCCTTTGCCCCCAACGCACCGCTTTGTTTCCGCGTCCAGCGGAATCCTGCTTTCACCGCCGGTCGCCGCCGCCCGCCTTCTGCTCTGCTTGCGAATGAGGGATTCGATGGTATTGACTCCGTCTCCCTTGATTATCGGCGGCTTGCGGATCGATGCGGCGACCAGTTCATGGTTGATGACCAGCAGCCGCATGTCCCGGCCCTGACAGAATTCCTCGATGACCACCCGGTTTGATATCCGGCGGGCCATGCTGACGGCGCTGCGCACCTCCCCGGCGGAGGTGAGGTTGACGCTGACGCCGTGTCCCTGTTCCCCGTGGGCAGGCTTGACAACCACGGCCCCGTGCTTTTGCAGGAAATCCCCGTTTTCCTGGTCCGTCCCGGCAAGCCGCTGGTCCGGCACCCGCAGCCCATGGCTGGACAGGAGTTTCGATGTGACCGCCTTGTCGTCGCAGCGGCTCATGGCGATGGCCGTTGTCATTTCACTCAGCGATTCACGGCAGACGACGGACCGGCCGCCGAAGGTCAGCCGGAAGTAGGCGTTTTCCTCGTCCAGCACATCCACGGTGATGCCCCTGCGCAGCGCTTCGTTGACGATGATGGCGGCATAGGGGTTGAGATTGCCGGTCTGCCTGGAACCGGTAAACAGGGGTTCGTTGATCGGATTCTTGTGCTTGATGCAGAAGGCCGGAATACGCTGAAAACCCATCTTTTCGTACAGGCAGATGGCCTCCTGGTTGGAGCGCAGGACCGACAGATCCATGAAGGAACGGCCCCTGGCATGAAAGTGGTCGGCCAGGTGCGTGATCAGCGCCTGCCCGATGCCCGGGTGCGGCGATTTGGGGTTGACCGCCAGGCACCAGAAGCTGCAGCCGTTTTCAGGGTCGTTGAAGGCATGCTTGTGGTCCACCCCCAGGACGCAGCCTAAAATGGCTCCTGTTTCATTGTCTTCTGCCACCAGATAGGTGAGTGATTTTGCATGGCGATGCTTCCAGATGAAACTCGCCGGCGTCGGCACCATGTGGCAGATTTTCCAGATTGTGTTCATTTCCTGGGCATCGCCGCGGGTGCGGACCCTGCGGATGGAAAAGTTGTGATGCCGTTTATATTTGGAAACGTACTGGGGAAACCATAACCGGTACGTATCCGAGGGATCGAGGAAGATGGACTGCGGCGCGAGGGACAGGAGGACATGCGGATCCTTGACGTACAGGGCAATGTCCCGCTGGTCCTCCTTTTCCTGTTCCAGGCATCTGATGAGCTCCTTGGGATCGGCAAAGGTGTGGGCCATGATCAGCCTCCCCCAGCCGCAATCCAGGACAACGTCGGCCGGAAAAACTTCCGATTCCTTTTCGGTCGTGTTTTTCCAGCTTCTGGCCGAAGGCGAGTGCATGCGGTCCAGCCGGTGCGTCCTGAGGTATTTTTTGTCCTTGCTTTTTTTCTCTTTGACCATGGATCTGCTCCGTTCTCCCCGGAAAATCATAAATTGTTCGTCTGCAGCCAGTATTCAAGCAGGGCGATCTGCCAGAGCTTGGAACCCCGGAGGGGAGTGATGTGCTCTTCGGGCTCGGCCAGGAGCTGATCGACATACTTTTTCCTGAACATCCGCCGCTTTGCAAAGGACGGATCGTGGACGATGTTTTTGACGAATTCCAGAAATTCGCCCCTGATGTACTTCAGGGCCGGAACCGGAAAGTATCCTTTCGGCCGGTCAATGACCTCATGCGGAATAATGCGCCGCGCCGCCTCCTTGAGGACATACTTGCCGTCCTGTCCCCCCGTTTTGTATCTGCCGGGAATCCTGGCGCTGAGTTCGATGAGCTCATGGTCCAGGAACGGCACCCGCGCCTCGAGGCCCCAGGCCATGGTCATATTGTCCACCCTCTTGACGGGATCATCGACGAGCATGATGGTGGTATCGATCCGGAGGGTCTTGTCGATGGGTTCGACCGCGCCGGGCAGGCGAAAATGGTCCGCCACGAATTGACGGCTGTAATCCTCGCCCCTGTACGCCTGACGGGTGATGGCAAGAAATTCATCGTGGCTGCGGTCGCGGAAAAGCGCGAGGTAGTCATCAACGGGACGGTCGCTGTCCATCATCGGCGGGTACCAGTGATAGCCGGCAAAGACCTCGTCCGCCCCCTGGCCGCTCTGGACCACCTTGTTCTTTTTCGCCACTTCGCGTGAGAGCAGGTAGAAGCCGACCGCATCGTGGCTGACCATCGGTTCGGACATGGCCCTGACGGCGCCTTCAAGCGACGGCAGAAGCTCCGCCGAACTGACGAATATCTTATGGTGCTCGGTGTCGAAGCGGCGGGCGACGATATCGGAATAGAAGAATTCGTCCCCCTGTTCGTCATTGACGCTTTCAAAGCCGACGGAGTAGGTGTGCAGTTTCTTCTGGCCGGCCTCGGCCAGCAGGCCGACGATCAGGCTTGAATCCAGGCCTCCGGACAGAAGGACGCCGACCGGTACATCGGCGATGAGCCTTCTTTGCACGGAGAGCCGCAACTGGTCGAGGACCAGTTCCTGCCAATCGGCGAATGACCGTTCGTTGTCCGCCTGGTCCCGCTGAAAGCTCAGGTGCCAGTAGGTCCGCTTGTCCATCCCGCCGTCGGGCAGGATGCGCAGGGTCGTGCCGGGCTCGAGTTTTTTGATGTCCTTGAGGATGGTACGGGGGGCGGGGACAACGGAATGAAAATTCATGTAATGGTGCAGCGCGATGGGATCGATTTCACTGCTGATGCCCCCGGAGGCGAACAGGGCCGGGAGGCTTGAGGCGAATCGGAGTTTCCCCCCCGCGGCATGATAGTACAGGGGTTTGATGCCCACCCGATCCCGTGCCAGGAAAACCGATCCGGAATCGCGCTCCCAGATTGCAAAAGCGAACATGCCGTTGAAATGCCGGACGCAGTCGGCTCCCCAGGCATGATAGGCCTTGAGAATGACCTCGGTATCGCCGCTGGAAAAAAAACGGTAGCCGAGCCGGAGCAGTTCGTCCTTCAGTTGGGGGTAGTTGTATATTGCCCCGTTATACACAATGCCCAGGCCGAGTTCGCTGTCGATCATGGGCTGCTGGGAATGCTCGGACAGGTCGATGATCCTGAGGCGGCGGTGGCCGGCGGCGATTCGCCCCTGGGCGAAAATCCCTCCGGCATCGGGGCCCCGGGCCTTCATTCCACAGGTCATTTTTTCGACGGCTTGCACGTCCGCCGGTGCACCGTCAAATCGGATCTCGCCACATATTCCACACATTATTGCATATTCCCGTCAGGTTAAGGTTGGCGGTGTTTGACCCCGCGCCGGGGGACACTTGTTTGCGCAACTTTCCTTGATTGGGAGGAAGGTTTTTCGATTTCGATACCGATTTCGATTTCGATGGGACAATTCCTGCGGCTGTGTTGATGAATTCGCATCCATCGGGATCGGGATCGAATTCGGTTCGCAGCAATGCCGGGCGAGGTGGTGCCGTTGTTGTTTTTGCATTACACCTGTCTGTTCTTCCGTTATTTTCTCGTCCAATGCATCTTGCCCTGTTTGGCAGCCGCTTCGGTCGCGCAGGCGAAACCCTCGATCAGGGACCGAGTTTTTCGGCCAGGGGTCGGAACTGGAGGCTGTAGAGCATCTGGAGATACCTCCGGGTCTCCATCCGCTCCAGGTTGGAGACGTAGCGCCAGAATCCGTAAATCCTGGCAAAGGTCATCATCCTATCGGCATACAGTCTCCAGGTGTATTTTGCCTGCACACGGTCGATTCCGCCCCTGGCGATCCGTTCCCAATAGCCGGGTTCCTCCGCGCAGCGGGTAAAAAAGAGCGCCAGGGTACGGGCGGCGGCATCCTCATAATTGGGATCGATGTGAAAGCCGGAAATCCCGTTTTCGATTATTTCCATGGGGCCGCCGAAGCAGGTGGCAAAAGTGGGCAGGCCAGATCCCATGGCCTCGATGACGGTCAGACCGAATGCCTCAAAGAGGGCCGGCTGCACAAAAGCGCCGCGCAGATCGGCAACCCGTCGGTACAGTTCTCCCGCGGTCTGCTTGTCCAGCTGCATCCCCAGCCAGCGGACCTGGCTGTCGAGATTGTACTGGTCGAACAACTGGTGCATCAGGTGGATCTGCTCCACCTCCTCCGCGTCTTTGGATGCCGCCGGATTGATATGGCCGCCGATGACCAGGAGGTTGGCCTGTTTTCTCAGCTCATCGCTGCCGCCGTACAGGCGGACGAGTCCGGTCAGGTTTTTTATCCGGTCCAGCCGGGCCATTGTCAGGATAAGCGGCTTGTCGGGCTCCCGGATTACGCCGCGGCTGAGGTCATGCCGCTGTTCGCCGAAGAGCATGGAGTCGATTTCCCCGCTCAGGTGCGTGAACCGCCGGTCCCGGTCCCCGGCGGGAAAATAGATTTCCGGGTCCGCGCCCGGCGAGACGATATTGAACTTCGGATCATAGACGTCGATGCCGTGAATGACCCGATACAAGCCGGGCATGGTGAAGGTCATGTAGCTTTCATACTGACCGGGATTGTCCTCGGTGCCGGCAATCTCCTGGTAGGTGCTGGCAATGATGAAGTCGGCCGCGTTCATGGAGATGAGATCGGCGGTGAACTGGCAGGAGAAATGGTACTGGGCGTCGTTCTGCTGCCAGTAGAGGTCCGAATAGAGGTATTTTGCCTTTTCCAGGGCATGGGCGATGTTGCATTGCGTGACGCCCAGCTGGGCGGACATCAGCGAGGCTACCAGGTTGCCGTCGGAGTAGTTCCCGACGATGAGGTCGGGCCTGCCGCCCAGTTCGGCCAGGAGTTCCTTGGCCGCCTCGTGGGCGAACAGTTCGAGATAGGGCCAGATTTCAAAGCGGGAGATCCACCGGGGCATCACCTGCCCTTCGGTGTTGCGGAAGGGAACGCGGAGAATGGTGCTGTTTTTGGTGCCGGAAATGGACTCCGTCCGCAGATGGCAGGTCGTCCCCTCGGATTCGGGTATCAGCCTGGTCAGGACAATGATCCGCGGTTCAATGTCCAGCCCCTGTTCGCCGAGCCGGTGCCGCATTTCATGTTCAAGCGCCCTCACCTGGTCAAGGATGTATACGACCTGCCCGCCCGTGTCCGGCCGGCCGAGAACGTTTCCCTGGCCGAAGAATCCATGGGGGGAGAGGATGGCGATCGAAAAAATCATGGGTATCCGGCCCAGGAAGTTTTCCAGGGTTCCCGGAGATGGCGCCTCCAGGATGTCGAGGAGGATCGCCAGGGTTTCCTTGACCTGGCCGACGGTCCGGCCCCATCCGGGCTCAAATCCCAGGTCCTTCATGCCCATTCTGATGGCTTCCCACTGTTCGCCGTCATCCCTGTCGCGCAGCATCCGCCTCGCCTGCCGCAGGGCGCGGCGGAGTTCGTCGGTGCCGTCGATCACCTCGTTCACCATGAGCTGCTGGTCGCGGTAGCGGTGCAGCTGCAGAAAACGGAGCAGCCGGTTGTCCCCGCGGTTCAATTCCTGAAAGAGCCCGCTGGACAACCGCCGGTTGAGAAATTCGACTCCGCGGCCTATGGAGCGTTCTTCCTGCAGCTTGAAGAATTCCCGGGAAAAAGGTTCAAAATCGATTTCCAGCATCCAGGGTTGAGAATTTCTGCCGGTCACGACCTGTTCCTTGAAGTGGAGCAGATCCTGGGGAGAAATGAGTTCCAGTGACAGTGTCTCCAGGTGGATACGGATGTATATCCAGCGGGCGACTCGTTTTCTCAGGGCAAAGTACAGCCACGGCGATTGGATGACGGCTTCCTGGCACCATTGGACGACGGTTTTGAAGGGGCTCGCCGCCAGCTTGCCGCTGTCGTCCTCTTCGACAACCCTCAGAAAAGCATCCCGGATTTCCGTCCGCAGCATGAACGGCTGTTCCTTGCAGCACAACTGATGCAGAAAGTGATGGGCGGCCGTCCGGTTATTGAGCAGGAATTCGTTGAATTGATCGACAAATTTGACGCCGTTGGCAAGAGTCATGACAGGCCCCATTTTCTGGAATAAGCGTTGTAGAAGTTCCGGTCCATGGTTGTTGCCCCCCGCAGGGAAACCACGCCGGAGGCGAAATCCTGCGCCCGCTGCATGATGACCGTCATGGGCCACCCCGCGGCAAGGCCGAGGAGCAGGACGGAGGAGAAAGCGTCTCCGGCGCCGACGGTATCGACAACATCGGCCGGATTCTCCGGAGCGACGGAACAGGGTTCACTGTCGCCGGTCACACCTATCGCCCCCCTGGCGCCTAGGGTGACGAAAATACCTTTGAGGCGGTACCGGTCCAGGAGCGTCCGGCAGCTGCCGGCGATATCGGTCGAGTCGCCGAGAAGCGCATGCAGCTCCTGTTCGTTGAGCTTGAGCCAGGCCGCGTCCCCCAGCAGGGAAAGAACATGATCCCTGCTCCACCACGGATCGCGGAGGTTGGCATCGATGAAGATGGGGCAGGGATACTGTTTTTTGAGCTGGGCCAGGGTGTCCCGGTTGACCGGGCCGCGCAGGGCCAGGGAGCCGTGATAGAGAAAGGCGACGGTGCCGGATATGGCCGGCAGGTCGGCGGAGATGTGATCATAGGCCTGGTCGGCCAGGATTTCGAAGTGGGGCTCACCGTTCGGCAGGGAAACCATGACCCTTCCCGTCGGCCTGGACCGGTCGACCTGAAGATATCGGGTGGTCATTGACCAGCTGTTCATGGATTCGACGATTTTCGCTCCCTGCGGATCCGTCCCGATCCTGCTGATAAACAGGGAAGCCATCCCGAGGGCCTGCAGGTTCCAGGCGACATTGAAAGGGGCGCCGCCCGGAATTTCCCGGCCATCGGGGAAACAGTCAAAAAGAACTTCACCGAAAATAATCGCCGCTGTGGTCATTTTTTCTTCCGTACGTTCACGTTCATGGATCTCATTGGCGACGCGGTCCGGCATGCCGTAAAGTGGCAATGCGTTCCGGACAAATCGCATGAAGAATCTCGATCAGGCGTTCTCCGGCTTGACAAGTAGCACGAATCAAGTATATTTTCACCTAATTATTTTTGTCCAAAAATAGTTCACTGGACGGGCTTGCCCCGGCGGGAATGCGGTCCCTCTGCAGCCGCCGGGGGAGATCAGCCATAATTTCGAGATATTCCGTTTGCATTGGGAACGCTGAATTGGACAAGACAATTTCCGAGCGGAGGTCCTCATTCCTGTCGAGGGCGATGTTGAGCGACGATCAGGAATTCCAGGCCGGCAAAGGCGATCGGCGGGAAATTTCGCTGAAAATTCTCCGTTCCCTCCGCATTATCTCCAGAGCAGCTCAGGCCTACTCCCGCATGGTGGAAAAAAAATGCGGCGTAAGCGGCGCGGAGCTCTGGATGATGTGGGAAATTCTGCATTATCCCGGTATACGGGTTTCCGACCTTGCCGCCTCGATGGCCATCCAGGCGCCGACCTGCAGCAACCTCCTGGTGAAGCTGCAGGAGAAGGGCCTGATCCGCCGGGTGCGATCCGATCCCGACCATCGGGCGGTCAGGGTGTATCTGACGGAAGAGGGAGCGCAGCTGATGTCACGCGCGCCCCGCCCGGCCCAGGGATATCTGCAGGAAGGGTTGCGCCGGATGTCCGGCGACTGCCTGCGGGATCTGAATGCCGGCCTCGAACAGCTCGTCAAAAATTTTACCGGCGGCAGCGATGAATCCTCGGGAACGGTGCCGCACACGGAAAAGGAATAACATGAACCATACCATTGCTCCATTTCCGGGAAGGCTGGACCGGGATGCATTGTTCTGCATTCATCTTTTCTGGTTCCTGGGACGGTGATCATGCTTGTTGTCAGAAATTTTTCTGTTGCCCGTCGGCTTCTGTGGTGCGGTTGTGTCGCTTGGCTCCTTTTTTTCGCCCTGCCGGGGATGGTCCAGGCAAAAATGGTTGCCGTCGACCGTGACCGGATCAATGTCCGGAGCGGCCCGGGGACGAATTATACGATTCTGTGGCATATTGACAGAGGATATCCTCTGCAGGTGATAGGTGCCAAGGGGGCTTGGTACAGGGTCCGTGATTTTGAGGACGACGTGGGCTGGGTGTACAAACCCCTGACCGCCGAGCGTGCCCATGTCGTGGTCAAGAAGCCGGAGATCAATGTCCGGTCCGGCCCCGGCACCAATTACCGTATTGTGGCAAAAGCCCGGGAAGGGGTGGTTTTTCGCACCGTCAACCGGCAAAAAGGCTGGGTCAAGGTGCGGCACGAGAACGGCACGACCGGATGGGTCGCCCGGAACCTGGTATGGGGATGGTGAAGATGGGCGGCAACGGTTTGTATATTCAGCTGTTCAGCATTCATGGCCTGATCCGGGGCACGGCTCCGGAGCTTGGCCGTGATGCCGATACCGGCGGCCAGGTGAAATATGTGCTGGAACTGGCCAGGGCATTGGCGGCGAGAGACGATGTCGAGCAGGTTGACCTGTTCACGCGGCTGGTCGAGGACAAGACCGTATCTCCTGATTACAGCGAAGAGATCGAACCTCTGTCGGACAAGGCGCGGATAGTCCGTTTGCAGTGCGGCGGCCGCAGGTATATCCGCAAGGAGCTGTTATGGCCTCATCTTGAGGAATACATTGATAAAACCATCAAGTTCCTCAAAAAACAGCAGCGGATTCCCGATTTTTTTCACGGCCACTATGCCGATGCCGGTTATGTCGCCATGGAACTGGCCAAGGCCTTTGACAGGCCTTTTGTCTTTACCGGCCATTCCCTGGGCCGCAACAAACGGGACAAGCTGCTGGGCGAAGGCCTGTCCATGGAGAGAATAAACAGACATTACCACATCGACACCCGGGTCCACGTCGAGGAGGATATCATCGCCTCCGCCGGCCTGATCGTTACCTCGACCCAGCAGGAAATCGACAGGCAGTACGGACTGTACCGGAATTTTGCCAAAGGGAACTATGCCGTTATTCCGCCGGGCATCGACCTGGACATATTTTATCCCTATTACCATTATCATATTGATGTCGAACATATCCACGAGGAGGTCAAACAGGCCCGTTTCGCCCTGTTGAATGAACTGCGGCGATTCTGGATGAGCCCGGAAAAGCCGTTTATCCTTGCCCTGTGCCGGCCTGATCACCGGAAAAACATCACCGGCCTGATCGAGGCCTACGGGACCAACCGGGAAGTGCAGGCTATCGCCAACCTGGCCGTCTTTGCCGGTATACGGCAGAATATTTCGGCGATGGAGGAAAACGAGCGGGAGGTCCTCACGGATATGCTGCTGCAAATGGACCGGTTTGATCTCTACGGCAAGCTTGCCATTCCCAAGAAGCATGATTTTGCCACCGAGGTTCCCGAGCTCTACCGGTTATGCGCCGAAAGCAGGGGGGTTTTTGTCAACCCGGCGCTGGTGGAGCCCTTCGGGCTGACCCTGATCGAGGCCTCCGCCTGCGGACTGCCGATCGTTGCCACCAATGACGGCGGCCCGGTTGATATCGTAAGGAACTGCAACAACGGCATACTCGTTGACGTCAGCCGGCCCGGCAGCATCGCCGAGGCCGTCAAGGCCATCCTGATCAATGAACAGACCTGGGACGCCTATTCCAAAAACGGCATAACCGAGGTCCGGAATCATTACTCCTGGCCGTCCCATTGTCACACGGTGATGCAGGAGATTCAGGCCGCCTTTCCCGTTCTCCGGCGGCAGGCGGATCAGGCTCATGCGGCCCATGCGGCGGGTTTTTCGGCGGACAGCAGGCCGTCCTTCGGCGCCCGTCTGACAGGGTCCAGCCACCTGCTGATCACCGATATCGACAACACTCTGGTCGGGGAACCGCGGAGCATGTACAGACTCCTGGATATCCTCGACAAGTACCGTGAATCCATCGCCTGGGGGGTGGCTACCGGCCGCAGTCTGGAACTGACCCTGGAGTCGATGACCGAAAACAATATTCCCATACCGGACATCCTGATCTGTTCGGTCGGCACCGAAATCTATTACGGCCCGGATCTGCGCAATGACAAGGGCTGGCAGACGCATATTTCCGACGGCTGGAAGCTGGAGGACATCAAGGGGACCCTGGCGGATCTTCCTTTTCTCCAGTTCCAGGAGGCGGAAGGACAGACCAGCCACAAGATAAGCTACTACATGGAAAACAATCCCGAGTACCTCGCCGAAATCCACCGGCGGCTCCGGGAGGCGCGTCTGCCCTGCCAGGTGATCTACTCCCATGGCCGGTACCTCGACATCCTGCCGCAGCGGGCATCCAAGGGCAAGGCGATCAAGTACCTGAAGTACAAGTACGAGTTCCCGCCCAGCAAGGTCATGGTGGCCGGCGATTCCGGCAATGACGAGGACATGCTGCGGAGAAAGAGCAACGGCCTGGTGGTCGGCAACCACAGCGAAGAGTTGAACTCCCTCAAAGGCCGGCCCAATATCTACTTCAGTGCAAAACGGTACGCGGCGGGGATAATCGACGGCCTGATCCGCTACGGCTTCATTCCCCCTCACGAGGGGAACGATACCGGGGAGCCTACCCCGGACACGTGATCATCCGCCAGGCCCGGGCAGCCACTCCACTTGCCTGTCCCTCCGCCGCCGAGGAGAACAGGGAGCGGGGGTGCGGACCATTCGTCTGAATTACCTTTTTCATAAATTTCTGTTGCCTTTCCGCCCTGCGGAAGGGTATTGCAAGCGGGAGCCGGGGAGGGCATTCAGCCGGGTTCGCCGGCCGCCGGCATCTCTTCAATCATGTACGATGGGCCGGGACAGGAGCCCCTTTCCGGCAACGGAGGCTGTTCATGGCCAAACGGCTTCTTCTGCTCAGGCATGCGGCAACACCGGCTGGGAACGAGAGCCGCCTGGTCGGTTCCACCGATGTGCCGGCGAGCCCGGCCGGTCTGGACGAGATGCGCCGCCTGGCGGGAGTTCTCGAACGGTTCTCCCCCCATGTCTGGTACTGCAGTCCGCTGCGCAGGGCGCGGCAGACGGCGGCACGGTTGCGGGAGGTGTATCCCCCGGCCGGGGAGGTCGTCGTCGATGAACGGCTGCGGGAAATCGATTTCGGCCGGTGGGAGATGCAGAGCTTCGCGGATATCGCCGCCGCGGACCCGGAAGGGGTTCGGCGCTGGACGGAGTTTGATGGTTTTGTCTTTCCTGGGGGCGAGGGAGTCGGGGACTTTCAGGAACGGGTCGCGGAAGTGCTGGCCGAGCTGTCCGGCTCCGATACAGGCGAAATAGGAGTCATCACCCACGGCGGCGTGATCCGGTCCATGATCTGCCTGGCCCTGGGATTGCATCCGGCAAAGTATCTGCTGTTCGATGTGCGCCCCGCGGCATTGACGGTTATTGATCTGCACGGGGCGCGGGGGGTCCTGACCGGACTGAATCTCTGATGGCGCGCATTACCCTCATTACCGGCGGCAGCCGGAGCGGCAAATCCTCTTTTGCCCAGCGGCTGGCCGAAGAGGAGGCCGGATCGAGGCTGTTTCTGGCCACCTGCCCGGCAACCGACAGGGAGATGGAGATGCGCATTCTCCGGCATGTCAGGGACCGGCGGCAGGGCAACTGGGACACGGTTGAGGAGGCGATCCACCTGGCCGACGAGCTGCACAGGTCCGATCGTTATGACACGGTGCTCATCGACTGCCTGACCCTGTGGGTCAACAATCTCCAGTACGAGGCCCTTCAAGGGCGGCGGGTACTGGACGAAGACCTGATGCGGGAGGAAACGGAACGGCTGCTGGCTGCCGCCCGTGTTCATCCGGGGCAGGTCATCATGGTAACCAACGAGGTGGGGCTTGGCATTGTCCCCATCAATCCAGACGCCAGGCAGTTCAGGGACCTGGTGGGCCGCTGCAACCAGTGCGTCGGCGCTGCGGCGGACAGGGTTTTTCTGGTCTGCTGCGGAATTCCATTACAGATAAAAGGAAAATGACATGCGGTTCAGGGAGCGAAAGGAATCGGTCAATTATCTTGAAGAGGTGTACCGGCGGATATTTCCCCAGGATACAACGGCGCGCGAGCAAGCCGTTGCCCGCCTGGAGCAGTTGACCATGCCCCACTGGGCCCTGGGCGATCTCATGGACCTGGCGGTCGACCTGGCCGGCATGACCAGGACCCTGCGGCCGCCGGTGGACAGAAAGAAGATCGTGGTGATGGTCGGCGATCACGGCGTCACCGACGAAGGGGTGTCGCGGTACCCCCGGGAGGTCACCGCCCAGATGGTCCGTAACTTCGTGGCCGGCGGGGCCGGCATCAATGCTCTCGCCAGGCAGGTCGGCGCCGGGGTGGTGGTGGCTGATGTCGGCACGGCCGCCGATCTCGGTGATCTGGCCAGGACCGGTACGATCATCTCCCGCAAGATCGGCATGGGGACGGCGAACATGGCCGCCGGGCCGGCAATGAGCCGGACCCACGCCGTGCTGGCGGTGGAGGCGGGCATCGACATAGCGGAAAGCCTTGCCCCCGACACCGATATATTCGGCACCGGCGACATGGGCATCGGCAATACCACCCCCAGTTCAGCCATCGCCGCGGTCATGTCCGGCCTGGACGTCAGCCTGCTCACCGGCAAGGGGACCGGGCTGGATGACCGGCAGCTGCAGCATAAGATCACCGTCATTCAACGGGCCATTGAGGTGAATCAACCCGACCCCGGGGACCCCATGGATGTCCTGGCCAAGGTGGGAGGATATGAAATCGGGGCCATCGCCGGGCTGATCCTCGGCGCCGCCGCCCACCGCAAACCGGTGGTGGTCGACGGGTTTATTTCCACGGCCGGCGCCCTGATCGCCTACGGTCTGGAGCCGTTTGTCCGTGATTATATCATCTGTTCGCACCGCAGCGTCGAGCCGGGCCATCGTTTCATGCATGAACGGCTGGGAGCCAGGCCCCTGCTGGACTTGAACCTGAGGCTGGGGGAGGGGACGGGAGCGGCCCTGGCCATGCATCTCGTCGATGCGGCGGTCCGGATCCTGACGGAGGTGGCGACGTTCAGTGAGGCCGGCGTCACGGGGACTCCCTCCCCGCCATGAACTGGCTGGGGAGCTGTTTTGCGGCGTTTCGGTTTCTGACCGTTTTTCCGCTGCCCTCCTCCCTGGGCAGGGGGAAGGATGACCTTGCCGGCGCGGTTTACTTTTTTCCGGTTGTCGGCCTGGCCCTCGGGGCCATGGCGGTCGCCGGGGCCCTGCTGATCCGCTGCATTTTTCCGCCCTTCCCCGCGGCGGTCCTGCTTGTCGGCCTGATCCTGTCTTTTTCCGGGGCCCTGCATCTTGACGGCCTGGCCGATACCGCCGACGGGTTTTTCAGTGCCCGGAACCGGGACACCATCCTGGAAATCATGCGGGACAGCAGGATCGGGGTGATGGGAGCGGCGTCCCTGTTCCTGCTCCTGGTGCTGAAGGTTGCCTGCCTGACGGTAATCGACCACGGGCTGGTGCTGAAGGCCTCCCTGCTCACGCCTCTTGCCGGCCGCTGCGCACTCCTGCTGGCCATGGGGGTCCTTCCCTACGCCCGTCCGGACGGAGGGCTGGGGACACTGTTCTATTCCACGCCCGGGTGCCGGCGGGCGGCAGTGACGGGAACAGTCATCCTGTTTGTTGTCAGCGCCGCCGTCCTGGGATTCAAGGGACTGGCAGCGGCGGGGGCGGTCAGCGCGGCGACCCTGCTGTTCTGCCTGCTCTGCCACCGGAAAATCGGCGGGGCAACGGGAGATACCCTGGGGGCGTCCTGCGAAACGGCGGAAACGGTCCTGCTCGTTTTCCTGGCCGCTGGCCTGCCGGAATAAACCCGGGAGGGGACATCGCAGTATGGCGCCGCCAGGGTTTCCGGTTCCCGGGGCCATGCTTTTTCATGACCCCTGTGCCTTGACAGTCCCTGTCTCCGGTGTTAAAATTCGTCAGAAACAAATCCACAAGGCCCCTGGATGAAGAAAACAGCTCTTTTTTTCCTTTTTATTCTTTGTATTGCAGCTCCGACCGGCGGCGCCCATGCGGGAGTCGCCGAAGCTTCGACAGGGAGGGAGAATATTTCCCGCCAGTATGATGCATCCGGATTGACCGCCGAAGAACTGAAATGGTTCCGCACCTTTCTGAAAGGGAATTTTTTCACCGACGGCTGGGAGCGGATCGCCGACAATCTTCTCCAGCAGCTTTCTCCGGAAGAACGGGCTGAACAGCAGCGCATGCTGACCGAACTGGGCAACAAGATCGGACGGGAATGGTGCCGGGACAACACCGTTCGCAAAATCGACACCGCCATGCTGAAAAAGTGGGGCAACCGCCTCAAGAGCACCGCCAATGATGAGCCGCACCAGTTGGCCGAAGTCATTCGAAACATTGACGGCGAAGTCGAAACCCTGCTTGACTGATATTTTCTTCCACCGACGCTAATCGGTTTTCCGCGGTCGGCCTTCGCCGGTTTTTTCAATCGTACATTCCAGAAATCCACTGTGCAGGATCACGTCTATCCGCTCGCCCTTTTCCGCTTGCCGGTAATCGGTGATAACTGCTCCGTCTCCGGGTCCCTTCCTGACAATTGAGTAGCCCCGGGCCAGGGTCGAGAGGGGACTCACAGCGTCGAGCAGCCCTGCAGCACGGGCAAGAGAATCAGCGCCGGCGTCGATGGCTGCCCTTTCGGCAAGCAGCAGCCTCCGGGTCAGGTCGGTCAGTTTCTGGCGCTGCAGGTGCAGCCTTGCTGACGGGCTGTGCATCCGCAGTTTCTGTTCCAGCCGGTTGAGTGTGCCGAGGTAATGGGTCAGGGCCGCCCTGAGCCCCTGTTCAAGATTGGCGGCGGCGTGATCCACCTGCAGCGCCTGCCGGTCGAGCTGCCGCCGTACGATGCCGAGACGGTGAATGTTGTGGGCGACCCGGTGTTCGGCCATCTCGGCCAGAGAGGTCATTTTACGCAGCAGCCGCCGGGTGAGCTGATTGACCCGGGTCCTGACGGCGGCGCTGTCCGGCAGGATCATTTCAGCGGCGGCGCTGGGCGTCGGCGCCCGGAGATCGGCGGTAAAATCAGCGATGGTGAAATCGGTTTCGTGGCCGACGGCACTGACGACGGGCAGTCGTGATGCGGCGATTGCCCGGGCGACCCTCTCCTCGTTGAACGCCCAAAGGTCTTCCAGTGAGCCTCCCCCCCGGCAGAGGACAAGGACGCCTTCGGTGAAATGGCTGTTGAGAGCGGTGAGGGCGGCAACAATCTCACCGGCGGCCTGGCCGCCCTGAACGGTCACCGGGTAAACGGAAAGCTGGACGGCGGGACTCCGCCGCCGGGCAATCCGGATGAAGTCGTGCACCGCGGCGCCCTTGGGCGAGGTTATGAGGAGGACATGGTCTGGAAAAGGGGGGAGAGGTTTTTTCCGGGATTGATCGAACAGCCCTTCTTCGGCCAGTTTCTTCTTCAGCTTGTCGAACTCCAGCTGCAGGGCGCCGGCGCCGTGAAAATCAACCGCATCGACAATGAGCTGATAGTCGCCGCGGGGTTCATAGACGGAAATGCGCCCCCTGCAGACAACGGACTGCCCGTCGACGAGCGGATCGGACAAATACCGTTGCTGGAGCTTAAACAGAACGGCCTTGATCTGCGACTGCTCATCCTTCAGGGTGAAGTACAGATGGCCGGAAAACGGCTGGCGCAGATTGGATATTTCTCCGGCCACGCTGACGAATGGAAACCGGCTTTCCAGAATGGTGCGGATCGAGGCATTGATTTGGGTGACCGAGAAGATTCTGTTACCGTCCATACGTGGCGGGGCTCGCGTCGGGAGTCAATTCATTAATGATTTTTTCAGCCAACGAAGTATAATAACCGGTTTCTGGCCGGGAAGGCAATGATGATATCCTTTCACTGAGAGCAAGACATGAGCGAACAGAATCCCTTTAACCGTCAAAATATTGAACAATCGGCGGTGATTCAGGCCCCCGGACTGCTGGATCAGCTCGGGCTTCCTCCGGACCTGATCAGGTTCCTGAGGAAAAATCAGCGGACCATCTGGATTGTTGTCGGAGTTGTTGTTTTCATCATTATCGCGTTTTCCCTGTACGGTTCCTATCGGTCGCATCGGGAGGACAAGGCTGCCTCGGCCCTGACCGAGGCAATGAAGGCGGAAGGGGAGAAAAAGCAGGAACTGCTGGTTCAGGTGACCGATGCATACGGCTCAACTTCCTCGGGGATCTGGGCCAGGGTCGAGCTGGCCCGCATGGCCACGGCCGCTGAAGAGCAGGACCGGGCCGTCGAGGAGTTGTACGGGGTGAAGAAGTCCCTTTCCGGAAACAATCCGGCCAGGCCTCTTCTCCTGTACAATCTGGGCGCCCTGCATGAAAGCAGGAATGAACCGGAACAGGCGATCAGCTCCTACAATGAGCTGGCCTCCTTCCGCGGGTTTGAGGCCACCGCCTACAAGGCCATGGGACGGGTGTACGAAGCGGAGAACGACCCTGAACAGGCCCTGGCGATGTACCGGAAATATCTGGACGCCCTGGGAGGCGAGGATTCGGGGCCGGGATTTGATCCCGACCGGGAAATGATCGAGGCCAGGATCAATGCTCTGGAAAACTGATGGAGATTATCCATTCGCCGGATGAAATGGCGGCATGGGCAAAAGCGCAGGCGGCAGCCGGCGGCGGAATCGCCCTGGTGCCGACCATGGGCTGTTTTCATGACGCCCATCTCAGCCTGATGCGATGTGCCCGGCGGCAGGCGGGCAAGGTCGTGGTCAGCCTGTTCGTCAATCCCCTGCAATTCGGCCCCAGTGAAGATTTTGCGGCATATCCCCGTAATTTTGCGGAGGACTGCCGGATGGCGGCCGGGGAGGGAGTCGACGCGGTTTTTGCTCCGGATCCGGCTGAAATGTATCCCAAGGGGTTCCAGACCGTTGTCTCCGTCAAGGACATCACCCGCCATCTGTGCGGTGCGAGCAGGCCCGGCCACTTTGACGGGGTCGCGACGGTGCTGGTCAAGCTCTTTCACCTGACCAGGGCCGATTGTGCCGTTTTCGGGGAAAAGGACTATCAGCAGCTGGTGGTGATCCGCCGCCTGACCGCCGACCTGAACATGGACATCGAGATCATCGGCCACCCGACGGTCCGGGAGGCGGACGGCCTGGCCATGAGCTCCAGGAATCTCTACCTCGAAGAAGGGGACCGGGAGTCCGCCCTGAGTCTGTACCGGTCCATCGTCATGGCCCGCAAACTCGCCGCCGGCGGGCTTCGGGATGCAATTGGACTGGAAAGACGGCTCAGGGAGTATATTGAATCCTTTCCGGGGACGGAAATCGACTATGTCTGCCTTGTCGACGCAGAGAGTCTGGAACCGGCCGCGGCCGTCGACGACCGTACCCTGGTGGCCCTGGCGGTGAGGATCGGCGGCAGGGTCCGCCTCATCGACAACGGGTTGGTGTTGCGGGACGGTTGACAGACCCGGGGCGCGGGGTTAATTTAATATTTTTATTCCGTTGACCTGGCAGGCAACCGCACAGGAAGACAACCCGTCGAAATCGAAATCGAAATCGGGATCGGTGTCGAAATCGAACACCCCGGACAGAAAACAAATGCGGAGGGGCGGATTATTTTCCTCCATCCGCGAAATACAGGGCGAAATGCAGCCCATCAGGTGAAGCGACATGTTTCGAACAGTGCTGAAAGCAAAGATACACCGGGCCACGGTGACCGGGGCCGATCTCAACTATGAAGGCAGCCTGACGGTGGACCGTGACCTCATGGATGCCGCCGGTCTGGTGCCGTTTGAACAGATCAAGATCTACAACATCAACAACGGCGAACGTTTCGAGACATATGTGATCGAAGGGGAGCGGGGTTCCGGTATCATCGGTCTCAACGGCGCCGCGGCGCGCAAGGGGCTGGCGGGCGATCTGATCATCATCGCCACCTATGTGCTGATCGAGGAGAGCAAGCTCCAGGGGTACAAACCGACCATTCTGCTCCTGGACGGCAGGAACAGGGTAAAGCAGCATCTTGACAAGTGAGGTGGAACCATGCCCGGCTTTGAAGTATTCGGTGAAGAGGAAAAACGCGAGGTCCTGGACGTATTTGCCACCGGGGTCCTGTTTCGCTACGAGTTCGGCGCCCAGCGGGGGGATGTGTGGAAGGTCCGCCAGTTCGAGGAGGCCTTTGCCCGCTATACCGGCGCCGGCCATGCCCAGGCCGTAACCTCCGGTACCGCAGCCCTGAAGGTCGCCCTGGCTGCCCTGGGGGTCGGACCCGGAGACGAGGTCATAACCCAGGGATTCACTTTTGTCGCCACCTGGGAGGCGATTTTCGACGTGGGCGCGGTTCCCGTTTTCACCGAGGTGGACGAAACCCTCAACATGGACCCGGCTGACCTGGAAAAGAAGATCACCGAAAAGACCGCGGCCATCATTCCGGTCCACATGCTCGGCGCCCAGGCCAGGATCAGGGAAATCAAGGCGATCGCCGACCGGCACAACATCCCGGTTCTGGAGGACACGGCCCAGGCCGCGGGCGGCCGCCTGGAGGGCAGACATCTCGGGACTTTCGGTGCCTGCGGGACCTTCTCCTTTGACTCGGTCAAGACCATGACCACCGGGGAAGGGGGGATGATCATAACCGACGATCGGGAACTGTGGCGCACCATGTCCGAATACCATGACCACGGTCATGATCATGTTGCCAATCCCGGCGGCAGGGGAGGTGAGGGCCGGCGATTCATCGGCTTCAACTACAGGATGATGGAGCTGCAGGGGGCCATCGGGCTGGCCCAGCTCGCCAAGCTCGACGACATGATCGCCGCCCAGAAGGCCAACAAGAACATGCTCAAGGAAGCCGCCGCGGCCATCCCGGGTGCAACATTCCGGACGATTCTCGACGAGGAGGGCGACTCGGCGACGTTCATGGCATTCATGCTTCCGGACAGGGAGCGGGCGGTCCGCGTCAATCAGATACTGCGGGAGCACAGGGCCGGGGCGATTAATTTCGGTGAGAACACCTGGCATTACTATCCGAAATGGGAGCATCTCCTGGAGGGGAAAACACCCTGTCGGAATGGTTGGCCTTTCCAGGCCGGCGGCAGGAAGCAGGTTGTGTATGACCCTGACGCACTGCCCCGGTCGGCGGAAATCATGACCCGGACCCTGGTGTACCAGATTCCGGTGAAGCTGAGCGATCAGGCCCGCGCGACCATGCTCGCCGCACTGGAAAAGGCCGCCGCTTCCTGACAGGGGTCAAAGCCGCGATCCGCGCCCGCCGGAGGGACAGGCGCCCGTTTTTCTCTCCCCGCAGCAGGAGGCCCGGCGGGGGGCGCCCGTGCCGCCCCGGAAAACGCCCCGGTGAAATGTTTTTATGACCAAGGAATTTCCAGTACAGAGAATCGGCACCGACCCCGAACGGGATGCCTGGCTGACCAATTTCTTCACGGAAAATCACCTCGCCTTTGAGGCCTTCCCCGATATCGTCGCTTCGCCGGAACAGCTCAACTTCATAGTCCACATGGAAAGGGAGTCCTTCTATTATCCCTGTCCGGACGGGCTGTTTACCGCGATTGTCGAGAAAAGAGCGGCGGATCTGCTCGATGGGGATTACCGCCGGATCTGGAATCGGATTGAAGAGCTGGTCGGCTCGGTCATCGACGACCCCTACCGGCGGCAATATCTTATGATCCTGCTGGGCATCAAGTACGGCCACGAGACGGCCTCAAAGGTGCTGCTTCCCACCCGACTGGAGAAAAGGCTGCTCCGCGTCTTCATCAACCTCAGCGATATTGAGCGGCCCCAGGGATCGATCAGGGAAAAACAGAACCTGCGGGCCCATCAATTCCTCCGGTCGCGGCTCTTCCAAGAGACCATCAGCAGCCCCGAGGGCCTGCGCATCGAGCCGGGGGCGAACCTTGATGAAATCGGCCAGCAGATCCACCTGGTCCGCCTGCAGCGCCTCATCCTCCTTTCCACCGTAGACTCCATCTGGAAGGACGAGGGACAGCCGGCCCCGCACACGGTGCAGCGGGTCGTGCAGGAAACCATCGATTCCGAAGGCTGGCAATGGTTCTGCGACTGGCTGCGGCAGGTCTTGAACTGGGGCAGCAGTCCCTATGTCCTCTGGACCGGCAGCCGCTCGGGCGAGATAATCTTTGACCTGGCCATCATCAACATCCTCATCAAGATGGGCATCAAGGTCATTCTCGCCGTCAAACAGGCCTTTTTTCATGACCGGATTTCCTTTGTCGATCTGCTGGAAGACCCGACCCTGGATGAACTGCTCAAGGGAGCCGACATCATTTCCGATTTGAAAATATCCAAAAAACGGCTGCTCAGCAAACTGCGCAGCGACCGGCAGCTGCTGATCATCTCCGACGGGACCCTGGAGGAGTTCAATCCGCTGCTGACCTCGGTGACCTTTGCCAGGGCCTTCAAGGAGGCCGACCTGGTCATCAATCGCTCACCGGGAAGCCTGCCGTGCATAAACAACCACTTCCTGTTCACCCGCGATCTCCTCAGCATCACCCGCCAGGATGCAATGGATGTCAGCATCACCGTGAAAAAAAGGCATCCGGAAATCATCCACTTCACGGAGCAGGACTTGCGCAACAAAGCCGAAACCCTCATTTACATGGTGAAAAAGCAGAAGGAGAAGGGCCAGAAGATCATGTTCTACTCCGCCATCGTCGGCTCCATCCCCGGCCAGCTCGAACAGGCCAAGAAAATACTGAACATATTTGTCGATCATCTGCGCTCGACCATGGAGAACGTCATGGTCATCAATCCCGCCGAACACTTCGAGGAGGGGCTGGACGCCGATGATCTCATGTACATGTGGGAAATTTTCCAGCGCAGCGGCATGATCGATATATGGCGTTTTCAGACCGTGGACGACATCGAAAAGGCCTTCTCCCTCCTGCACGAAAAAGTGCCGCCGGAATGGTCCGGAAAGGACGCCACCTTTTCGACGGGCTGCACGAAGGAGATGGAAATCGCCATGGATATGCAGAAGAGGTATCCCGAGATGCAGATCACCGGCCCGTCATGGGAGCGGTTCCGCCGCCGCAAGGAGTACGGGGTGGGCAAACTGTACGACCGCGTCTTCGCCTGATCGGCTCAGGGCGCCGGAATACCCGTCAGGAAGACATCGAAACGGACGGTCCTGCCGCGGAAACTGTGGGAGGGGCGGATGCCTCCGAGAAACGGGGCCGCTGCCGGCCTCTTGACGACAACCCGTTTCCGGGCCGTCCGGAGAGCGGCATCCAGCAGGCGTTCCGCATCATTCTCCCGGCCGATCAGCAGTTGCAGAATCTGCACTTTTTTTTTCACCTTGGCCGACTTGCGCCGTTCCGGAAACATGGGGTCAATATAGACGACGTCGATGATCGTTCCCTCTGCCCTCAACTGATCCATAACCTGCGGACTGTCCCCGCGGACCAGGCGCATCCTGCCGGCAATCTCACCGGTGGCCGGATGTTCCGCAGCTCTGCGGATGCCGTCCAGCAGCAGCGCGGCCAGGACCGGATGGCGCTCGACCACCAGGACCTCGCACCCGTGGGCGGCCATCACCAGGGCGTCGTCGCCCCAGCCCCCGGTGGCGTCCATGACCATCGTCCGTCTGTTTGCCTTGTGCCCCAGGGCCCTGAGCAGCGCCTCGCTTCCTCCGCGCCTGCGCCGGTAGCCGGCCGGCCCCCGGACAAAATCGACCGCGACCGGCCCGTTCAGAGAGGGATGGCCGGGGCAGGACAGTTCAAGGCGGGAGGGGGTGAGCTGCAGAACAACGTCGCACTGGTGCCCGGGGGCAGGGGGAAGACCCATGGTCCGGGCAAGCCGCCTGGCCTTCCCTTCCAGGGCGGGATCGGTCCAGGCAACGCCGATGCGCGGCGGCGTCTTGGAGGAGAAACGGTTCATGGACAGAAACATTCTGTTGTTGCACACAACCTGCTTGAGAAAATTGCTGTACCTGCATACCATGAACAGCGGGAAGGCGACAAGCGCTATCCGGTTTGCCTGGGCAATGTCCTGCTGCAGGCAGGACAGGCGATAAGGAAAGCATCCGGCCGTGAACAGGAGAGAATGCTCCATTCCGGGGCCGGCGATGCGTGCGGGTGAAAACCATCCTGGTAAAGCTTGGTGACCGGTTTCACCATTATCGAGGAGCGCTCTATGAAACAAATGTTCCATGAACCGATTGCCGCGACCGCTGCCGTCATGGTCCGACTCCTGCTCACGGGGGCTTTCATCCTCCTCACGGCGGTCCAGTTGAGCGGCTGCCCCGCCCCAAAACAACAGGAAGCGGGTTATCCGCAAACCTGGGAGGGGGTGGTCGTTAAGGTAATGGACGGCGACAGCCTGCAGATCAAGGGCGGCGCCGGGACCGTTGAAGTCCGGCTGTACGGTGTTGACGCCCCGGAATATAAACAGCCCTACAGCAACAAGGCCAAACAGTTTGTCCGGCGGATGGCCGGCGGGCAGAAGGTCTCGGTGGAGAAAATGGATGTCGACCGGTACGGCCGGCTTGTCGCCCTGGTTTCCGTGGGCGACCGACTGGTCAACAGGGAGCTGGTCCGGGCGGGACTGGCCTGGTATTACCCCAGATATTGCCGCCGGCAGCCACTGTGCGGGGAATTGGCGGAACTGGAGGTCAAGGCGCGGCAACAGAAAAAAGGACTCTGGCGGGATCCCGCCCCGGTGTCGCCCTGGGAATGGAAGCGGCGCAATAAACCGGGCAGGTAAGACGGCGGCCAAAAGGGGCTGATCCGGGCTGGTTCCGCGGGAAAATCAGCGAGGGGGCCAGGCCTGGCCGCCGGCGCCGCTGCCGCAGGGCCGGACTCTGCCGGGACATGTCAATCGCCGGCAGGAGACGAAGCCTCAGCTTCCGTTTCCGCCGGCGGCGGGGTTGTCGGGCCGGAGTTGTTTGCCGCCTCCCCGGACTGTCCCTCAGCCTCCTGCATGAAAAGGCCGTTGGGCCAGGGATCGTCGGCGAATCCCAGTTCAGCCCAATTCATGCGGCCTGACCGGCCGTGACAGTCAAGGCAGCCCAGTGCCTGTTCAACCGGGGCAACACCATGACTTATTCTTTTGTACCGCACGGTGGCGGTGTAATCATATTGGCCGCTGTACGGCAGGACCAGGGCCTTCATCCCTTCCCCGGCCAGGGAGACCGGGCCGGCGGCGGGGAAAAGTTCCGGGCCGTCGGTATTGAGCAGCGGCGAAATGAGGTAGCGGTATTTGCGGTCATACAGCTGGGTGGCGTGGATGATCCGGAAAGGGGCGATTTTGGAGCGGGCGCCTTTCGGGCCCGGACCCTGCAGAACCGTTATCTCCCCCGGCTGAACCCGCTGCCCCCTCGTATATACCGTATCACTGCCGTCATCCCACAGATAGAGGGGCTCAACGTTGGCCGACGTCTCGGCCCCGTTCCGGTCCCGGATCCGAAGACGGCCTCCGGGGGTGTCCCGATGGACGGGCACGCCCCTGCCGGCCATGATCCAGTTCCAGCCGACCAGGACTGGGCTGCTGCCGCCGTCGGTCCGAATGTGGCAGGTGCGGCAGGCAACGCTCCCGGTGTGGTTGTTCAGTATTTCCAGGTTATGGGGGACGTCGGAATGGCAGTCGGCGCACCTTCCCCCGGCTGAGGGGGAGTCATCGGACCGGTTCCGGTGTCCGGCCATGGCATGCCCGCCGTCGTGGCAGGTCTGACAGGTGAAATTCCCGCCGTCGGCCCGCAGGTGAATGTCCGCCGGCGCGGGAGGCAGCCGGTCCCCGTTTGCGGAGGCGGTAAGGCTGCAATCGGCGAAATGGCAGGTCAGACAGTTTTTCACGTTCGGCCGCCCGACATTGCGGGCAATGGCAGCCAGATCGGCCTGCGGATCAAGTGAAGGGGCCGGGGAGAAAAACACCCGGTAGCGGCCGGTGGTGTCATGGCAGACAAGGCAGTCCAGCGCGTCGGGGGAAGGGGCCTTGGGATCGACATTGCCCCGGTCGCTGCTGATGTGGCAGGCCGTGCATCGCTTTGCATTGGCCGCGACATCTATGGCAAAGCCGGCCAGGGAGTCTTTTTTGCCCAGGGGAACCGCTTCGCCGTTTATGACCGCTCTCCGGCTCCAGGTCCAGTGCGTGCTGGCCAGAACCTCGTTTGCCTGCTGCCGGTGGCAGCCGATACATCGGGCGGAAACGTCGCGCACGGATTCGAACGGCCCCTCGATCTCACGGTGCTGCTGCAGACCGTGGGCGGCCGGAACGGCACAGAAAAGCAGCGGAACGGCCGAAAGGGCCAGGAGAAAGGATCGGACGGCTGAGGAGCAGAGGCTGTTCATTGTCTTTTCAGCCGGACAATTTCTTCAATGTCCTTCCTGGTGATCGTTTCTCTTTCCAGCAGGGCCTCCGCCATGGCGTCGAGAACCGGCCGCTGTTCAAGCAGAATGTTTTTTGCCGCATCGTAGGCGGACCTGATGAGCGAGTTGACCTCGGTATCTATTGCCCTGGCTGTTTCCTCGCTCATGATCTGGCCGGCCTGCCCCTGCAGGGGGTTCGCCGGCCTGAAGGTTATCGGTCCGATGTCGGCGCTCATGCCCCATTCGCAGACCATGCGCCGGGCAATGTCGGACACCCGTTCGATATCGTTGCCCGCCCCGGTCGTGATTTCATCGAAGACAATTTCTTCGGCGATTCGTCCTCCGAGCAGGGTGCAAAGGGTGTTGAACAGGGAGGTGCGGTCCTGGGAATATTTCTCTTCCAGGGGAAGCTGCATGGTCAGGCCGAGAGCCCGGCCCCGGGGAATTATGGTGACCTTGTGCACCGGGTCCGCTCCCGGGGTCATCCAGGCGACCAGGGCATGCCCTGCCTCGTGAAAGGCGGTTACCCTTTTTTCCTTTTCAGTGATGATCATTGACCGCCGTTCGGCGCCCATCATGACCTTGTCCTTGGCCTGCTCCAGCACCTCCATGTCCACCTGGGGTCTGCCCTGACGGGTGGACAACAGCGCCGCCTCGTTGATCATGCTGGCCAGCTGGGCGCCGGAAAATCCGGGGGTGCCCCGGGCAATCGTTGTCCAGTCGACATCCGGGGCAATCTTGATTTTCCGGGCATGAACGCGGAGTATTTTTTCCCTGCCCGCCACGTCGGGCAGCGGCACCAGGACCTGCCGGTCAAAACGTCCGGGCCTGAGCAGGGCCGGATCAAGGATGTCCTGGCGGTTGGTGGCGGCAATGACAATGACATGGTCGTTGACCTCGAAGCCGTCCATTTCGACCAGGAGCTGGTTCAGGGTCTGCTCCCGCTCGTCGTTGCCGCCTCCGCCCGATGCGCTCCGATGGCGGCCCACCGCGTCGATCTCGTCAATGAAAATTATGCAGGGCGCATTTTTCTTCCCTTCCTGGAAGAGGTCCCTGACCCGGGATGCGCCGATGCCGACATACATTTCGACGAAATTGGAGCCGCTGATGGAATAGAAGGGAACTCCGGCTTCCCCGGCGATTGCCTTGGCCAGCAGGGTCTTTCCCGTACCCGGTTCCCCGTAGAGGAGGACTCCGGTTGGGATTCGCGCCCCGGCCTCGGTGAACCTGGCCGGGTTCTTGAGAAAATCGACGATCTCGGCGACTTCTTCCTTGGCTTCATCAACCCCGGCGACATCATCGAAGGTGACGGTCGGGTGCTGGGTGTCGACCAGTTTGGCCCGGCTCTTGCCGAAGGCCATGGCCCTGCTGCCGCCTCCCTGGCCGCCGCTTTTCTGCATGAAAAAGAACCAGAATATAATCAGCAGGATGAATGGGATCCAGGAGAGAAAGGTCTGCATGAACCAGTGCGGGGCATCATCCTCCCGGACTTCTATTTTGACATTATGCTTCAGGAGTTGGTTGACCACCTCGTTCTGGGGAGGGATGACCGTTTTGAACCTGTTGTTGTCCGAGGTGACCCAGGTGATGGTGTTGTTCTGAATGGAGACGGCGCCGAGATGTCCCTGGTCCAGGCTTTTCAGGAAATCATTATATCGGACCTGGGTCACGTTTTCCGGCGGCTGCTTGAACAGGGCAAACAGCAGGAAGCCGACAAGGCAGATGATCAGCCAGATGGATAAATTCTTGTAAAACAGATTCACGCGCAACTCCTGAATTGAAGCGGAACGGGGTCCAATTTTTCCACATGCAGCCGGGGCGGCGCACAGCTTTCCCGCCGGCAAGGCGACGTGCGTTCACCATGGTGTGGTGATGAGGTACCATAAAATGGAGCAAAGGTAAAGGAAGAGCGAGAAGGACGACAACGCGGCAGGACCTTGGGGCATGTCTCATGCCGGGGGAGATAAAGGCTCCGGAGCCGCCACTCCGGAGCCGAGGACAAGCTGACTCGTTTTTGGCTTTTTGTGCAGAGCAGCTGCCTTTGATAAAGCATGAAGCGTGCCAGAATGATAAGACTAGAATTCTTTTTTGGAATCATTGAATATAATTACATGATATTGCGGCACAAAATAGTGGTAAGACTAAGTCGGGAGGGATATGCGCCCCATGGGGTCGTATTCTGCTTCGTGGGATAATTCTGCGCCCATTTTGCACCACGTATGGCTTATTTTGCGCCATAAGGATTTTCCGGGTTGAACTGCGGCGGACGCAGCCGTTGGGATTCCCCGGGCAAATGGATTGCCTGGGAAGCAAGTTAAAACATATTGATTTTATTGAATAAAAAATAGGGAAAATAGACCTGACGAATTTCCTAAACCACAGTTTCCCAAAAACCGGATACAGAAATTTAGGTTTTTTTTTAAAAAAAAGTTCAGGTTTTTCTTGACAGCAAAATAAATTTTGCGGTAAATGGAAACAAAGTGAGTTAATAAAAGGTAAATTTTAATTTATACATTTTGCAACGACAAAGGAGGTGAATAAAGAGACAGGAAACGGCCGGTCAGCATCCGCCAATGTTTATCGGTCGCACAATTTTTTTTTCGAAGGATCTGTCTGCAGGAGGACAAGTCATGGAAGGCGTTTTATTTCTCGTTTTTTGGCTAGGTGGTGCTGCTCTCCATACCCTGTATGACCTCAAGGTCAAGCCGGTCGTCCGGGCCCTCAGGGAAGAAAGCGATATTTCCTAGCTCGACAACGTCACAGTAATCAAGCGAAACCGCTTCAGCGTTTCGTCAGGCTAAAGATTTACAAAGTATGGAGGAGTAGTCATCATGGCAAATATTATGGCAAAGGTCCTGCCCCAGGAAGGCGGGCTGGCTGGAACATCGTCGGGAGCCTACAATGCTGCAATTGCATTGTCCGGCCTTCTTGCCCTTGTTGGTATAGCTTTCGGCGTTCACACTTTCTTTATCGGCCACGAGCATGCCTACGGCGTAACCAGGGAGGTGCCCTGGGGGCTGCTGATCGCGGCGTATGTCTTTTTTGTCGTCACTTCGACCGGGCTCTGTCTGGTTTCTTCCATCGGCCATGTTTTCGGCGTTGAGGCATTCAAGCCCATTGCCAAACGGTCGGTGTTTCTGGCCATTTCAACCATCATCGCCGGGTTTGTCGTGATCGCCTTTGAAATTGAGAATCCCTGGCGCATGGCGATTTATAATGTCATTTCACCCAATCCGACATCGAACATCTGGTGGATGGGGACCCTTTACGGCGCCTACCTGTTTTTCATGCTGATTGAGTTCGCCCTCCTGCAGCTGGAGAAACACAAGCAGGCGGGGATGTTCGGGCTGATGGGCGTTATCGCCGGTGTCGCCGCCCATTCCAATCTCGGCGCCGTGTTCGGGCTGCTCAACGGCCGCGAGTTCTGGCACGGACCGTACATGCCCATCTATTTCATTACCTCCGCCATGATGTCCGGCTGTGCCGCCGTCATCTTTTTCCACTGGCTGGCCTACAAGACCAACGGCTGGAAGATGAGCAAGGAAATGGAAAGCTCTCTGCAGACGGTCGCCAAGCTGGGCGCCCTGTTGTACGTTGTGATCATGTTCTTCACCACCTGGAAGGTCCTGTCCGGCATCACCGGTCAGCCTCCGGGCAAGTATGAGGCCATGCAGGCCATCCTCACCGGTCCTTTCGCCAAGAATTTCTGGATCGGCGAAATTGCCATGGGCCTGGTTATTCCCTTCATCATCATCCTCGCCGTCCGGGCCAGGAACCTGACCGCGCTGTTTGTGGCTTCCGCCTCCAGCGTCATCGGGATCTTCATCATGCGCTATGACCTGGTTGTGGTCGGCATGCTGGTGCCCCATTTCCACGGCATGGACATCGTCGGACAGCCGCACCTGCTGCCGTACAGCCCGACCCTGCACGAATGGATGGTCACCCTGGGCGGCATCGGCCTCTGCGTCATGCTGTTTCTGATGGGTGAGAGGATGTTCCGCGGGCATCTGTCCGAAAAGCATTAAGATCGATTTGACTTGTTTCCCGGAAGGCCCCGTGCCTTCCGGGGATCGCATAACTACAGGAGTTACCGCATGGCCAGAAAAAAAACAGAAATCAAGCCGATGAAACCGGATGTTCCGGTGTATCCAATCGGCGTCGCGGCCAGACTGCTTGGCGTGCATCCCCGGACGCTGCGAATTTATGAGGCCGAGGGGCTGATTCATCCGGCCCAGGTCGGATCGCGGCGATTGTTTTCCGCCAACGATATTCAGTGGATCAACTGCCTGCGATCATTTATCCACGACGAGGGGGTCAGCATCCCCGGCCTGAAGAAGCTGCTGCAGCTCGTGCCTTGCTGGGAAGTGGCCGGCTGCCCTCCCGAAGTGCACGAGCAGTGCGAGGCCAGGGTTGACCGGGCGGTGCCGAGAACCCTGCACAAGGTGGGCGATGCCGCCGCCGTCCTTGAGGCAAAACAGGCGGACAGACAGAAGAGCAATGCGGCGGCGCAAAAAAAAAAGCACCAATCATCTGGCTAGAAAGTGCCAGGACTCAAAAAATGGTTGCCGCAGAGCTTGCAGCCATGAAACAATCGTTTGGCTGAAAGACTGGAAGCGCACCGCGGCCTGACCGACTGAGCCGCTTTTCCGCTTCAGACGGAAATAAAGGGGGAGTTCGATGCATCGGACTCCCCCTTTATGTATTCATGCGGGCCTCCGCGCAGATGCAGGAGTCTGAAGACGAAACACCTGAACCGCTCAGATGCGGGAACCTGCGAGCCAGACACCCTAACTGCCGGTCACGTGTATGGCGGAGAAATTGTCGATTTCGATCCCGATTTCGATTTGGATTTCGATTGGAGCTTCCTGCTCTGCCCGCAGTGGGGAATGGGACGGACCGAATAGGGCCTTCATTCAAACAGCGAAGCTGCAAACTCCTAACTGCCGACTGCCGACTGCCGACTGCCGACTGCCGACACCCCCCCCTCAATCGGATTCGAATTCGTCGGCCGCCAATGTTCCGGGGGGCTCAAGATTGTACCGGACAAGCTTCCGGCGCAGGGTATCCTTGGATATGCCGAGTTCCTCGCAGGTCGCATTTTTCTTCCAGCGGTTTCTTTCCAGGGCGATACGGATGGCCTGCCGCTCGATCTCCTCCAGGGTCCGGGACTTGTCCGTTTCGACGGAAAGGGGCGGCTCCGGGGCCGCTGTTGCCCCGTTGAAGGGCTCGGGCAGATGTTCGGGAAGGATATACCCTCCATCGCAGAGGATGAAGGCGTATTCGATGATGTTTTTCAATTCGCGGATATTGCCGGGAAAATCATACTGCCTGAGGATGTCGAGGGCCTGACTGGCAATGCCGACGATATCCTTTGCCATCCTGCCGCTGAACTCCCGGATGAATTCGTCGATCAGCAGGGGGATGTCCTCTTTGCGCTCCCGCAGTGGCGGCAGTTGAATCCTGACGACGTTGAGCCGGTAGAAAAGGTCATCCCGGAACATACCCTTGCGAACCAGTTGCGCCAGGTCCCTGTTTGTCGCGGTGATGATCCTGACATCGGAGTTGACAGGGACGTTGGCGCCGAGCGGTTCATACACTTTTTCCTGGAGAACGCGCAGCAGCTTCACCTGGAGACCGTGGGGAATGTCGCCTATTTCATCGAGGAAGAGGGTCCCGCCCTCCGCCGCGGCGAACCTGCCTTCCTTGTCCCGCCGCGCATCGGTAAAGGCTCCGGCCTTGTAGCCAAAGAGTTCGGATTCGAGGAGGGTCTCCGGCAGGGCTCCGCAATTGAGGGCGACAAAAGGCATGTCCCGGCGGTCGCTCAGGTTGTGGAGGGCTCTGGCGGCAAGCTCCTTACCGGTGCCGCTTTCTCCGCAGATGAGCACGGTGCTGGGGCTGGCGGCGATATCCGGCAGGATGGCGAACAGCCGCTGCATGGCCGCGCTTTTGGAAACGATCCCGTCAAGGTTGTGCCTTCGTGCCGCCAGTTTGGGCGCGGAAGCGAGAAAACTCAGGTCGCGGAAGATTTCCACCCCGCCGGTGATGATGCCTTCCTCGTCCGTCAGGGGAGATGCGCTGATGCTGACCGGGATGCTTTCCCCGTCGATGTTTCGGATGGTAATCGATCGGTTGGCAACCGGCCTGCCGCCGTACAGGCTCTCGGCAACCAAACAGTTTTTCCCGCAGATGCTGGAATGAAACACCTCGCTGCACGATTTGCCGATCGCCTCGGCGGCCGGCCAGCCGGTGATCCTTTCCGCCGCCCGGTTAAACGAGGTGATGGTCCATTCGCGGTTCACCGTGAAGATCCCGTCGGCAACGGAGTCGAGGATATCCCGGCAGGGGGGTTCGGCCGGCGACTCCTCGATGAGCAGGAGGACGCCGGCTGGCAGGCTGCTGCCGGCGGGGAGGGGGAGAATGGTTGCCAGCCGGGGGCCGGAGAACTCCTCCGCCCGGGAGCCGATGCGGACGGGGAAATTTCTGACGATGCCGCCGGTGCGGACCATGTCAAGAAGGGCAGGCAGGCCGGCGGGGCCGGAGGGGCTGTTGATAATCGTCTCGATCCGCCTGCCCGACAATTCCGCGGCGGCCATGCCCAGCAGGGCTTCAGCCTCTTTGTTGACGGAGTCGATGCGCCTTTTGTCGTCCAGCCTGATTATTGCTGCTGAAATGAGAGGGCCGGCAGTTGATTCATCCTGATTCATCGTAAACGTACTTGTGTAAATAGGAATGTTAACTTATATTAATAACCACGGTTGTGTGCATTGTATATGGGAACCTGGCGATCGATTCGTTCAGAAAATGTCCGATCGGGGAAAATTTCTTCCATTTTCTTGCATTTCGTCATTTTATAATGTACTTTTCATCGCTCAGTATGAATGAATGGCCATTCAACTGATTTTCCGTATCTTGCTTCATACCCGCATACATATATATCTTACCAAGATTTAGGGAGAGTGTAATGAATATTCAGGATCTGGAAAAGCTGCGGAACGAGGGAGTCGAGACGGTTCCCTCCGCCCAGCGGAGACTGTTCCTCAAGGCAGGACTGGCTATTACCGGCGTGTTTCTCGGGGGATCCATTCTTTCGCTGACCTCCGCGAAAAACGTTCAGGGCGCGTTGGGCACCATGCCGGAAACGCAGGCGAAGAAATTCCCGTACAGCCCGCATTATTCCATGGTCATCCGCCAGAATTACTGCATCGACTGCGAACGGTGCATGGAAGCGTGTGTGGCGACCAATCACGTGCCCTCGTACGGGTATCGGACCAAAATTCTTGAGATCCAGCGGGCCATCGGCCCGGATCAGACCGAAACCATTTTCATGCCGGTCCTCTGCAATCAATGCAACCGGCCGCCCTGCGTCCGCGTCTGCCCGACCAAGGCTACATATAAGGACAAGGTCACCGGCATTGTCATGATGGAAAACAAGAAATGCATCGGCTGCAAGACCTGCATGACCGCCTGTCCGTATAACGCCCGCTACTTTAATGAGGAGACGCGGGCGGTTGACAAATGCAATTTCTGCTTCGACACCCGCCTTTCAAAGGGCATGAAGGATACGGCCTGCGTGGAGGCATGTCCCGCCGATGTAAGGGTTTTCGGCGATCTGAGCGATACGGGCAGCAGGGTCTACAAGCTGATCCACAAGCCGGACAAGATCGTCTGGGTTCTGCGGCCCGAAACAGGCGCCCTGCCCAATGTGTTTTACATGAACGACTAATCCCTTTGAGAGGTGGCGATATGAAACTGAGCAAAAAAATTGTGTATGGCTTCGGGCTGGCCGCCTGTGCGGGGATGCTGCTCTCAGTGTCCGGCATGGCTGAAAACGCTGCAGAGGCGGACTATGATGAGGATTTGTACGGCCCCGCCGAATTGATCATATGGAACAAGCCGGTTCCCAGGGTTCCGTTCAGCCATAAGGTGCATACAATGGACTCGGGCTTCGAGTGCGACGCCTGCCACGACGACTTATTCGAGATGGAGGCCGGCGCCGCCGAGGCGATGGATGACTTTACCATGCAGGGGTTTGCCGAGGGCAAGTATTGCGGAGCCTGCCATGACGGCGACACGGCTTTTGACGCCAACGCCGACAAGAATTGCGCCGCCTGCCACACCCCTCCGGGGCAGATCGTTTTCACCCGGCCGCTCAAGGCCGTCATTTTCGATCACACCATGCATGTTGACTCCCTGGGATACGGCTGCAGCGACTGCCACAGCAATCTGTTCGCGATGCACATCGGCGCCGCCGAACAGAACGAGGATGCATTCATCATGGAGGCCCTGTACCGGGGCGAATATTGCGGTGCCTGCCATGACGGCGACCAGGCCTTTGCCTCCGATACGCGATGCACCACATGTCATATCGGGGTTCTCGGTTTCGACAGGCAGTTCGGCGGAGGTGGAGAGCAGGACGGCGAACATCATTGAGGGTATGCAATTTTCGCCTTCCGGCAGGCACATTTTTTTGACTGAGGAGAATTGTCCTTTTATAATCATGGTCTCCGGTCGTATTTCCACCACCGGCCGGAGACCTTTTTTTCCCTCTGCCTCCGCACCTTTTTTCCCCCTTCCCGGATCCCTTCCTGAAACTTCCAGTTGACAGGAAAAAAGGATATGCATATATATAAGAGCACCTGCGTAACTGTGACACTGCTACTGTCAATATTCCCATACGCATTCGTTCCCTTCTCCCGTCTCATTTTTCGCCCGTCCACCTTTCCGGTCCGTCCTCCTCTCTTTGCTTTCCGCCTGAGTTTGTCAATCCTCTCCTGAGATATCCTCCTCCAGGCTTGCCCGCTCGGGGTCCCATTTTGTGCCCTTGTTGGGCGAATTCTGCGTCATATTTGTTTTCTTGTAAAATAACTATTTGAAATTACGGTATATTAATTAAGCCTATTTCAGGGCGCGTTCCGGCCGTGTCCGGGGCGTCTCGCGCCGGGGAGGGAAAGTGCGTCGGGCTTTCTTGTAAAAATATATAAATTATATCAGAAAGTTATAGTTATAAGTCGCTATCGGCAGTCCTATGGAAAGCGGATGTTTAGTTTGGGCGCATTTTGCTTCATCGTTAACTTGCCTTGTGGGCAAATTTTGCGTCCAGTTGGCAATTAATTTGACAATGATGGTTGCCGGAAAAACTTGCACATGGATTCTGGTACATAATATTTATACGCAATGTTGGGGATTTGCGCTGAGTGAATAAATTATTGTCCGCCGTCCCCCTCTTCTGGCACGTCCTTTGCCTATCAAAGGGTAAAGAAAAGCGAAGCTGCCCCAGCAAGGATGACAAAGGAGGAGACAATGAGCGCGATACACCAACTGACCACAAGTCACACCAAGAGCGAAAGCCGTCCCTCATTGTTTCACCGCCTGTCGGCCTTTGCCGCGCGATTGAACGAACCTTTCTGGCTCTGCCTTTCCTTCCTGCTGTTCCTGGTCACGGGACCTTTCTCAGTGATAGCCGTCCTGTACGGCCTCTGGTCGTTGTCCCGCGGCGAGTACAGGGAGAAGATGGTCGAGCCGGCAAGCTGTTAACCCGATTTGCCCAGCAATTTATCATTTAGGAAAAATGCAACAGATTCAAGGAAAAGGAGGAGATGAGATGGCAAATGTATTTTCTATCACAGCCACTGCCGAACCCGAAGTATCGACCTCGGGTACCAAGACACTGACCGCGGTATTCGCCCTGATGGCACTGATCGGCATCGGTGCCGGGCTTTACGGCTTTTATGCCGGACATCACGCGATCTATAACAATACCCGGGAAGTGCCCTGGGGCATCCTTATTTCAAGCTACGCCTTCTTCGCCATTATATCGACGGGTCTCTGCCTGCTGGCCGCCATCAGCCACGTCTTCGGCGGCAACAAGATGGCACCGCTGGCCAACAGGATGGTATGGCTTTCCCTGATAACGATCATTGCAGGGTTCGCCATCATCGGTCTGGAATTGGAAAGCCCCTGGCGGATGGCGATCTACAACGTGATCTCCCCCAACCCCACTTCGAATATCTGGTGGATGGGCACGCTCTACGGGCTCGCGGTGGGTATGATGCTGGTCGAGTTTTATCTGATCCTGACCAAGCAGTTTAAGCTGGCGATCGCCCTTGGCGTCATGGGCGCGCTGGCGGAAGTCGCCGCCAATACCAACCTCGGCGCCGTTTTTGCCACCCTGTCCGGCCGCCCCTTCTGGTACGGCTCGCAGTTGCCGATCTTCTTCCTCGGCAACGCCTTCCTGTGCGGCGCGGCGGCAGCCATCATGTTTACCCATTATGCCTATGTCATCCGCCGGCGCTCCATGGATGCCGACACCCTTGAAGGGGTGCGCTCCGCCGGCAAGGTGTTGATGCTGATGCTGGTGCTTATCACCGTGGCCACCGCCTGGAGGATGATCTCCTACTTCGTCGGCGGCATGGAAGGCGGGCGTCTGGCCGCTGAAGCCATGATGAGCGGTCCCCTGGCAAACAGCTTCTGGGTATTTGAAATTACCATCGGCCTGGCGATCCCCCTGCTTCTCCTGGTCGTAACCAGGCTGAACAGCGTAGCGGCAATGTCGGCGGCGGCACTGATGACCATCGTCGGCCTGTTCTTCAGGACCTACAACACGGTGGTTGCCGGGCAGATTATCCCGGTCTATCCCGATACGTTCAATGCTCCCGCCACCCTGAGCTATACTCCTTCCCTGGCGGAGATACTCCTGGTGATGGCAGGCGTCGGCATCGTCGGCACGGCATTCCTGCTTGGCGAGCGTTTCTTCGGCAAAGCCTACGCGCTGAACGGGGACCACTAAAGGCAGGAGCTGCCGGCTGGAGAATTCAGGCGGGAGGAGTTCGGAGTTCCGCTCCTCCCGCGACCCTAGACAAGAGAGGTTCGGGATGGTTAACGAAAAAAAAGCAATCTTCACCATAGGCGTAGCCGCACAGATGCTCGAAGTGCATCCAAGGACCCTCCGGATTTATGAACAGGAGAGACTGATCAGGCCCATGCGCAAAGGTAAGTGGCGCTACTACACGATGAATGACGTAAAATGGATCGAGTGTCTCCGCAAGATGATTCATGAGCAGGGGATATCAATAGCAGCGATCAAAAAACTGCTGCAGTATACTCCGTGCTGGAACATAGCCGACTGCCCCTTTGAGAAGCGCAAGGAATGCACGGCGTTCATGTCGAACGGCCTCGTTCCCCGGAAGGTTGAGGAGATAAAGCCCCAGCGGCTCAAAAGGGTCGACTGGAACGTCGCCTGATTGATTCTGATCAGTTGCGGTTGATCCTGACCGGACCGTACAATCTGTGCGGTCCGGTTTTTTTTGCGCCCGGCGGGGGGAGATTGCAGTTTGGAGTCGGCAGTCGGCAGTCGGCAGTTGGCAGTTGGGAGTTTGCAGTCGGCAGTCAGCAGTCGGCAGTTGGGAGTTTGCAGCTTCGCTGTCGGTTTATTGGCGCTGATTGAAATCGAAATCGGGATCGAAAGGGTCGTAGGTTGGGGTGAACCAGAGAACCCCAACAATTCCAATCGGTTGCGTTGGTCTTCGCGAGCTCAGCCCAACCTGCGAAACTGCGCCGTGATACGGCAGTTGGGAGTTTGCAGCTTCGCTGTTGATTGAATGAAGAGCCCTATCCGGTTCGTCCCTTTCCTCATTGCGCTCAGCGCAGCAAGTTCCAATCGAAATCGGGATCGCGATCGAAAGAGTCGTAGGTTGGGGTGAACCAGAGAACCTCAACAATTCCAATCGGTTGCGTTGGGCTTCGCAAGCTCAGCCCAACCTACGAAACTTCGCCGTGAGTCGGCAGTTGGGAGTCGGCAGTCGGCAGTTGGGAGTTTGCAGCTTCGCTGTTGGTTTGTTGTCGCTGATCGAAATCGAAATCGGGATCGCGATCGAAAGGGCCGAGATTGGGTTGACCCTGAGAACACCCCAACAATTCTCTACGGTTACGTTGGGCTTCGCAAGCTCAGCCCAACGAAACTGAAACACCCAAAAGCCGCCAGGCTTCAATCCCTAAACTGCCGACTGCCGACTGCCGACTGCCAACTGCCGACTGCCAACTTTCAAACACCCTTCTCCTGGGGATGTAGGCGAACGAAGCGAGACTCCGGGTAGGCGCCCCGTTGGGGTGGAGGAGGGGTCCTGAAATACCGAAAAGCCGCCAGGCCTCAATCGCCAAACTGCCAACTGCCGACTGCCGACTGCCAACTTTACAATGCATCAGGGCCGCGGGGATCAGCTTTTGCCGGCCCCATGCTCGCCGGCGGTATTGATGATGATCATGAACATATCGTCTTCCTTGAAGAAGACCTGCTGCAGATCGTAATTGTGGTTGGGAACCAGGTCGAGGACAACCCTGACGTTATCGGGATTCCGGTACTTGCCGACCCGGATGTTCCGGACAAAGCGGCCGTTGGATTCAATGAGCTCCACCAGATCCTCCCCGGCGCCGGTATCTTTGAAAAAGCAGACTATCCTGGGAATATCTTCTTCAATGCCGAAAACCACCGGCGGATTGAAGTTGCTGAGTTTGAAGAGTATCATTTCACCTCGGTCCGAGGTTTGGTCAAATTCAATGGAATACAGTGTCGGCTGCCCGCCGTTGCCGGGAAGAGCTTTCTGGTTGCCGATCTCTGCCAATGGCTGAATGCGGGTTGTTTCCTCGGGGAGGATATCTTCAGTTTCCGATTCAGGGATGGCCGCAAAAAGATGGTCACCGAGTGTTTCCGGGGCGTCAGGTTGACCAGGGGGTTCCGGTGCCGTCTGTTCGCCGGGCATGCCCGCCGTCCCTGAGGATGATTCCGCGGCCGGGGCCGGACCGGCTGTTCCTTCGGCAGGCTGCGTTGCGGTCATGGCCGGAGCTGCCGCCGGGGTTTCCCCGCTCTCTGGAGACGGCTTCCATGACAGGGAACCGGCCGAAGGGGGTTCGAAGCCGGCGGTGAACAGGCTTATCCGCAGGGTGTTGGTCGCCGCATCGAAGTCCTGCTTGAAATCCACCGCGCCGTCGGACCGCAAATCAAAGACAACCCGGGTTTTGGGGTTCTCTCCGCTGTGGATGCCGGTTCTGATCTGTTTGATGAAACGGCCATCGGTCGCCATGATATTCTTGACGTTTTTCGAGGGTTCGACGTCGGGAAAATCAAAAATCACCCGGGGCAGGTCTCCCTTGAGGGCGAAAGAAGTGGGCAGATGGGCTCCGTTCATTTTGAAGGTGACCAGATCGATGCCGGGTGTGGAGGCATCGAATTCGATCTTCTCCAGCACCTGGCCGGACGATGCCGAACACAGGCCGGCAAGAAGCAGGAAGGGGATAAACAGGAACTGGCCGAGCGACAAATATTTCTTCATCGATATCACTTCCATGGAAAAATGGAGTCAAAGGGGGCCGGATCATTGGTCATGGTCCGGCCGATCTTTTGAGAATATATTATGTTGATTATCTCCCGCAAGGTTGAAATGTCAATGATTTTTCAGTATAAGGGCCGGACCCGCGGAACATTGGATGAATATGCCGGAAATTGTGAATATTGACCATATCCTGCCGTTTGTCAGGAAGCCGGGCCGGTATGCCGGGGGCGAACTCCACGCCTCGGTAAGGAACTGGCATGACGCCGAGGTTCGTTTCGCCCTTGTCTTTCCGGACCTGTATGAAATCGGCATGTCCCATTTCGGCCTCCAGATCCTCTACCATATCCTGAACAGCCGGGAGGGAATGCTTGCCGAGCGGTGCTATGCGCCTGATCTGGATATGGAGGGGGAGCTGCGCCGCCGTGGAATGCCCCTGTTTGCCATCGAATCCCGCCGTCCCCTTGCCGATTTTGATGTGATCGGCATTACCCTGCCCTACGAACTGTGCTACACCAATATCCTCACCATCCTCGATCTTGCCGGGATTCCGCTTCGGGCAAAGGCAAGGGAGGAAACCGCTCCCCTGGTGATCGGGGGCGGGTCCTGCAGCATGAATCCCGAGCCGGTGGCGGATTTTTTTGATGCCGTGGTTCTGGGAGACGGGGAGGAGGTCATCCTGGAGGTGGCCGAAGCCGTGCGCCGGGCCAAGAGGGAGGGAACGGCGCGCCCGGATGTACTGATCGGACTGTCTCAAATCCCGGGGGTCTATGTTCCCGCCTTTTTCGCCCCCCAATATGCCGGTTCGCAATTGCGGGGAATTCATCCTCTGCGGCCGGAATACACGTCCGTTCGACGGCGGGTGCTGCCCGGGCTGCCGAAAGCCGAGGAAGGAGGCAGCCCCCTGGTGCCCGTGGTCAAACCCATCCATGATCGGCTGGCGATCGAGATCGCCCGGGGCTGTACCCGTGGATGTCGCTTCTGTCAGGCCGGCGTCATTTACCGTCCGGTCCGCGAGCGCTCCATCGACGATATTCTGGAGGCCGCCGAGAAGGGAATTGCCTGCAGCGGCTTCGAGGAACTGGCGCTGCTGTCGCTCTCCTCCGGGGACTATTCCTGTCTGCCGGAACTGATGACCGAATTGATGGATCGGTTTGCCGGGCGGTACGTTTCGATTTCCATGCCGTCCATGCGGGTCGGCACCCTGACCCCGGAAATAATGAACCAGATCAGGCGGGTCCGCATGACCGGCTTCACCGTCGCGCCGGAAGCGGGAACCGACAGGCTGCGGGAGGTGATCAACAAGGGCATCAGCGAGGTTGACCTGCTGCAGACCTGCCGGGATGCCTTTGCCCTGGGCTGGGACCTGATCAAGTTGTATTTCATGATCGGTCTGCCGACTGAAACCATGGAGGATGTCGAGGCAATAGTCGATCTGGCCCGCCGGGCGAGAGGTGAAGCGGGCCCGCGGGCAAAACGTGTGCAGATCAACGTCAGCGTCGGCACCTTTGTGCCGAAACCGCACACCCCCTTCCAGTGGGAGCGGCAGCTCAGCCTGGAGGAGTCGCAGGGCCTGATCGATCATCTCAAGGGCCTGCTGCCCCGGCGGGGTTTCAAGCTGAAGTGGCATGACCCTCGCCAGAGTGTGATGGAAGGCGTCTTTTCCCGCGGCGATCGGCGTCTGGCCGGCCTCATCGAAACCGCCTGGAAGTCGGGCGCCCGCCTGGACGGGTGGTCCGAGCACTACAGGCTGGAGCACTGGCAGGATGCCGCCGGGGAGTGCGGGATTGATCTCAACTCCTATCTCCGGGCCAGGGATCCCGGCGAGGCGCTGCCCTGGGACCACCTTGACAGCGGGGTGGACCGTGAATTTCTCGCCCGGGAGCGCGAGCGGGCCCTGGAGCGTGAGTATACCCCGGACTGCCGGACCGCCGGCTGTCAGCAGTGCGGTCTGTGCGACTTCCGCACCATCAGGCCGGTGATCTGCACCCGGGGGAAGAAGGAGCGGTACCCGGCCGAAAAAACCCACCCCCCAGCCGCTGCGTCCCGGGATGAACAGCAGCCTCGCTTCAGGTACCGGATTCATTATACCAGGCTGGGCGACAGCCGTTTTTTCAGCCACCTCGAAATACTGCAGCTGGTCTTTCGCGCCCTTCGCCGCGCCAGGGTTGCTGTTCTGCATTCCCGGGGATTCAATCCGACACCCCGGGTATCTTTCGGCGCGGCGCTGCCGGTGGGCATGGAGAGCGAGGTCGAGTACTTCGACATGGAAGTGGCCTCGCCGTTGCAGGACCCCGCTGCCCTTGGCGTTGCCCTTGGCCTCGAATTGCCGCCAGGGATGCGGGTAACCGGCGTTGAACCGGCCCCAACCGCCGAAGCGGGAACCATCGTGACCGCCTATGAGGCGGTGCTGCCCGGGCCGCACCCGGTCGAACGGCTGCAACGGATCGGTGAATTTCTGGCCGGGGACAGCTTTGTGATCGAACGGTCCCGCAAGGGCAGACGGTCTGAACTCGACATCCGCCCCCTGGTCAGGTCCCTGAGGATCGACCACGGAACGCTCAGGTTCGAGCTCATCGCACATCAGGGTCGGCCGGGCGTGAATCCCCGGCAGATCATGGTGGAGGTTCTCGGTCTTTCAGAACGGGAGACGCTGCTTTCCAGGGTCAGAAAAACAAAGCGTGTTGAGTTGCATGCAAATACTTGAGTTGCTCCGGGAGAATATGGTAAGGAGAGATGTTTTTCATAAAGAATCCGGGAGCAAAAATCGGGGCAGAGGTTGCTCGGGATCCTGTCTCAGGGCTGATGTACATTTTTCCCCTCTATCAAGGAGCAGTTATGAGCAAGAAATTAATATTGCGTGACGATGAGATGCCGACCAGCTGGTATAATGTGGTCCCTGACATTCCCAACGGCCTGCGGCCGCCGCTTGATCCGGCCACCCTGCAGCCCATTGCCCCCGAGAAGCTGGCGGCCATTTTTCCCATGGGGCTCCTGGAACAGGAAATGAGCCCGGAACGCAACATACCCATCCCGGAAGAAGTGCTGGAGGTCTACAAGATCTGGCGGCCCTCCCCGCTGGTCAGGGCGACCAAGTTGGAACAGGCCCTCGGCACCCGGGCGAAGATTTTCTATAAAAACGAGAGCGTTTCCCCCGTGGGCAGCCATAAGCCCAACAGTGCGGTCGCGCAGGCCTTTTACAACAAGCGCGAGGGAATCAAGCGGCTGGCGACTGAAACCGGAGCCGGCCAGTGGGGGAGCGCCCTGGCCATGGCGACCTGCATGTTCGGTCTCAAGTGCAAGGTGTACATGGTCCGGGTGTCGTACAACCAGAAGCCCTACCGCAAATCGATCATGCAGACCTATGGAGCGGAAATCGTCGCCAGCCCGAGCGCCTATACCAATTACGGCCGCTCGGTGCTGGAAAGGAATCCGGACAGCAACGGCTCCCTCGGCATTGCCATCAGTGAGGCCCTCGAAGATGCGGTGACCAGCGAAAGCACCAACTACGCCCTCGGCTCCGTTCTCAACCATGTTATCCTCCATCAGACCATCGTCGGACAGGAGGCGAAAAAACAGATGGAGATTGCCGGGGAGTATCCCGATGTGGTCATCGGCTGCTGCGGCGGGGGATCAAACTATGCCGGCCTGGCGGCGCCGTTTGTGCCCGACCGGCTGGAAGGCGGAAAGGTCCGCTTTGTCGGGGTGGAGCCCGCCTCCTGCCCGACCATGACTGCCGGCAAGCTCGCCTACGATTCAGGTGACACGGCGGGTATGACGCCGCTGCTGTACATGCATACCCTGGGGCATGATTTCATGCCGCCCGGCATTCACGCCGGGGGACTGCGCTATCACGGCATGGCGCCGATCGTTTCGGCCCTTATCCGGGAGAACATCATCGAGCCCATCAACGTACATCAGATGGAATGCTTTGAAGCCGCCGTCCTGTTCGCCAGGACCGAGGGGATCATTCCCGCGCCCGAGACCAGTCACGCCATTCGTGCGGCTATCATCGAGGCGACCAGGGACCTCAACGAACCCAAAACGATCCTGTTCAACTTTTCCGGGCACGGCCTGGTTGACATGGCCGCCTACGACAGCTACTTCGCCGGTGAACTGCACAACTATTCGCTGCCCAGGGAGGAGATCGCCGAATCCCTGTCGCATCTCCCCAAGGTGGAATAGCATCCCTTCCCGGGCGGAGCAGTGAAGGGATCGTTGCCGCCCATCGGCCCGGGGTTCTGTCTCCTGCTCGCACTGGTTCTTTTCGGCCGGCAGCCCGCTCTGGCGGACTGCCGGTCTTTTTCAGACCTCATCCGGAACGGCGCCTACGGAGTTGCCGACAGCGAGGGGCGGACCCTGTCCTCCTGCAACGTCAACCGGCCCTATGTCCCGGCCAGCGTCATCAAGATTGCCACCGCCCTGGCCGCGCTCCGTCTCCTCGGCCCCGATCATCGATTTACCACCGAATTTTTCATCGACCAGGAGCAAAACCTGTATATCAGGGGCACCGGTGATCCCTTTCTCGTCTCCGAAGAGGTGGAGCGCTTGGTCTCCGCCCTCCGCGTCCGCGGCCTTGACCGGATCAACAATCTGTTCATCGACCAGGGGCGCTACGCTCTGACCGGACAGGCGCCGGGCCTCGGTGTCAGCGGCAATCCCTATGACGCCCCGGTTGCCGCGCTGGCGGTGAATTTCAATACGGTCAATATTGCGGTGGACCAGGAGGGCCGAGTCGGTTCGGCCGAACTCCAGACACCCGACCTGCCCATCATGGAGGAGATGGGGGCGGGGCTGCCGCCCGGCGTCCACCGGCTGAATATCTGCCGGGGAGGATGTGCGGCCGAGGAAAGGAGCGCCCGCTACGCGGCGGAACTTTTCCTTGCCAAGTGGCTGGAGCAGGGCATGATCTGCGCCGGCGGGCATGGGGTGCGCAACGTCCCGGACAAGGCGCGGCTGCTGTATACCCATCACAACTCCAGGAACCTGGAGGAAGTTGCCGCTTCCTTCCTTCGGTTTTCCAACAATTACGCGGCCAACCAGGTCTACCTGGCCTGCGGCGCCGTCAAATACGGCTATCCCGCCACCTGGGCCAAGGCAGCAAAGGCGGTGGCCGGGACCCTGGCCGACACGATTGGTCCGCGGGCCGCCGCATTGGAGGAAATGGAGGAAGGGGCGGGCCTGTCGCGCCGGACCCGGGTTACGGCCGCGGCCATCCTCGATATTCTCCATGCCTTCCGGCCCTACGCCCATCTGTTGACCGAGAACAACCGTCCTGGGATCAAATCCGGCACCATGACCGGGATCTACAATCTTGCGGGCTATACCCGGACCGGCAATGCCTTTGTCATCCTGCTCAATCAGCAGGAGAACAGTCGGGACCGGGTGCTGCTGCGGCTGGAAAAAAAGTGGTAGGAGGGGCACATGGGCAAAGGGCATCACCGGAAAGGCAACATCGCCGTCATTCTCCTGGCTGGGGTTGTTCTCCCTCTCCTGCTGTCCCTGCTGCCCGGCTGCGGCAGGGAGGATTCGCCGCAAAAGGAGATCGAGAAATTCGTGGCCGCCGGCAAAGAGGCGGCGGAAGCCCGGAAAGCCGGTGATCTCAGGGAATTGATCTCCGCCGGTTATGCCGACGGCCACGGCCGCACCCGCCGGGATGTCGCCGCCCTGGCCGCGAGGTATCTGTACGCCAACAAGAACATCCATCTTTTTATCCGCATCGACGAACTGGTTTTCTCCGGCCCCGATGCCGCCCGGCTGCGCCTGTATGTGGCCATGGCGGGGCAGAACGTTTCCGACCTGGATGCGCTGCTGAACATGCGGGCCGACTTGTACCGCTTCGATTGCGAACTGGCGCGGGAGGACGACGGCTGGAAGGTTGTCCGGGCCGACTGGCAACCGGCGGGGCTGGACGATTTCCTGTAGATTGAGGGAAGGCAGGCCGGCAGGCCGGGCCGGGCAGGGTGCTGCTTCCGGCCCGCGAGAGTACCGCTGTGCCCCGGGTTTTTTCCCGGACACCGTTCCGGCGTACCATGTTTTGCCGTTGACTTGGGGCGCAAATGCTTATACAAACAAGGGAAGGAGAAAATGTTACTGTCGGCCGGCCATGAAGATCCCTTCCGAAATCATCCTCGTGCATTCCGCGCGACTGCTGGACCACGACACCGGCGGCGGCGACCACCCCGAAACGGCCGACCGCCTGCGTTGCATTGAGCAAAGGCTCCAGTCCGGAAGCCTGGCCCCCCACCTGCATTATGTCGCACCGGAACCGGCGAGCCATGAAGCGCTGCTCGTTTTTCATTCTGAATCCTGGCTGCTTCGCTTTGAAGAGGAAGTCCTCTCGGGCCGCTCCTATATCGGGCACCCTGACAACCAGGTCTGCTATGATTCGTTTGATGTCGCCCTTCTCTCGGCAGGCACGGGCATCAAGGGAGTCGATGTTGTCGAACAGGACGCCGGCCGCTGCGTTTTCTGCGCCACGCGGCCGCCCGGACACCATGCCGAACCCAGCATGTCCTACGGTTTCTGCTTCCTGAACAATTGCGTTATCGCCGCCCGTTACTGGCAGAACAGGTACAATCGACGGAGGATTTGCGTCCTTGATTTTGACGCCCACCACGGCAACGGCATCCAGACGGCCTTTGAAGAGGACCCCGAAACCCTGTATATTTCCATCCATGAACATCCCAGCTTCAGCTATCCCGGGACGGGATACGCGGAGGAAACGGGAATGGGGCCAGGAGAAGGAACGATCCTCAATATACCCCTCACCCCCGGGTCGTCGGATCAGAAAGTTGTCGCCGCTCTGGACGGGGTGGTCCGGGAAAAACTTGAACAGTTCAGGCCCGAGGCAATGATCATCGCCGCCGGCTTTGACGGGCACCGGTTGGACGACATGTCGGGCCTCAATTATTCAACCGGCCTGTATTCCATTATCGGGGAGCGGATCGGTTCGTGGGCGGGGGAACTGTGCAGCGGACGGGTTGTTTCCCTGCTGGAGGGCGGGTATCATCTGCAGTCCCTTGCCGAGAGCGTGGAGGCATACCTGATCGCCCTGCGGGGAAAATAGCTTTGTTCGTCCATGCAGGGGCGATTGCAGTCCACTTTTCAATTGCCGCCTGTACCGCGCGGCACCGATACAGCCCGCGGGTTCCGAGCCTGCCGGCTGACAAGCAGAGGAGAAACGAGGTAAAAAATGTATGTGCGCTATTATATGACACCTTCTCCGTTGACCATCGGTCCCCGGAAAACCATTGAGGAAGCGCGGCAGCTGCTGCAGAATTATAATTTCCGGCATCTGCCGGTGGTGGATGAATCCGGGTCCCTGCTCGGCATGGTGACCGATCGCGATCTGCGCTCGGCCTATCCGTCCTCCGTGCTCAAGGAGGATGAACGGGAGCAGATACTTGCCAGGATCCAGCAGACCCCGGTCAGCAGCATCATGTCATCCGACAATGCGGTGCTCAATGAGTTCTCCACCCTGGACGACGCCCTGCTCATCTTCGAGAAACGGTCCGTCGGCGCCCTCCCGGTCATCGACGGCAACGGCAAGGTTGTGGGGATACTCTCTTCCAACGATCTGCTCAAGGCATGGCGCAGCCTTTTCGGTCTCGGGGAAAAAGGCTCGGCGCTCATTTCCATCGAAATGCAAAGCGACGTGCGCTTTCTGAGCAGACTGGTCGGCCTGCTCGAAGAGCTTGATGTTCCCTTCACCAGGCTGGTCCGCACGGACGGTTCCGGGCGGGAACCGGCCATGCTGTATCTGCGGATCAATACCTTCAATATCAGGGCAGTGCGCAAGGTCATCGAAAAAGCCGGATTCAGGATTCATCAACCCGAAATTGATCCTGAGATTTCCTAATCAAGAAGGGGGACGCAGAGTATGCTGGACAAATTTTTTTCCCCGGCCTCGGTCGCGGTGGTGGGAGCTTCAAGAACCCCGGGAAAGGTCGGTCACGACATCCTGGCGAACCTGGTTGCCGGCGGCTATGAAGGGGAGATAATCCCGGTCAATCCCGCGGGGGGCACGATGTTTGACCGCCCCGTCTATACCAGGTTGACGGAATACCGGGGACAGATCGACCAGGTCGTCATTGCCGTGCCCGGACAGTATGTCCTGGATGTGATCCGTGACGCCTTGGGGCGGAAGGCCAAGGCGATCATCGTCATATCGGCGGGATTTCGGGAAACCGGGGAGGAGGGGAGCCGGCTCCAGTCGGAGATGGCGGAGATCTGCCGGCGCGGCGGAGCCAGATTGCTCGGCCCCAACTGTCTGGGGCTGATCAATACCGAAGCCCGGCTGAACAGCTCCTTTGCCGGCGGGATGCCCAAGGCCGGGTCCATCGCTGTATTTTCCCAGTCCGGTGCCTTGTGCACGGCCATGCTCGACCTGGCCGGAAAGAGGCATATCGGCCTGTCCAAGCTCATCTCCATCGGCAACAAGGCCGATCTGTCGGAAATAGACATGCTGGCGGCCCTGGGCCGTGACGAGCAGACCAAAGTCATCGTCGGCTATCTCGAGGATATCGTCGCCGGCGACGAATTCATCAAGGCCGCGGAAGACGCGAGCAATCGTAAACCTGTCATAATCCTCAAATCGGGGACAACGCCGGCCGGCCAGAAGGCCGCGGCCAGCCATACCGGCGTGCTGACAGGCGCTGATACGGCCTATGGGGCGGCATTCAAGCGCTCCGGGGTCTGCCGGGCCGATACCTTTGACGCCCTTTTCGACTATGCGACGGCCTTCAACATGCAGCCCCTGCCCAAGGGCGACCGCATCCTGATTATCACCAATGCCGGCGGCCCGGGAACCATGGCCGCGGATGCCGTCGAAAAGCTGGGCATGCAGGTGACCGCCCTGGACCGCAACGTGTCCACCGCCCTCCGCTCCCATCTGCCGGCCGCGGCCAGTATTGCCAATCCCATCGATGTGTTGGGCGATGCCGGTCCCGACCGGTACGTGGCGGCCCTGAAAGCGGCGCAGGCGGATGACCAGGTCGACGCCATTCTCATTCTGCTGACCCCCCAGGCCATGACCCGCCCCAGCGAGACCGCCCTTGCCATCATCGAGCACATGGACGGCTCCAAGCCCGTGCTCGCCTCGTTCATGGGCGGCAAGGACGTCATGCCCGGCCGCCGGAAACTTGCCGCCGGAGGACTGCCCGACTACGAGTCGCCGGAACGGGCGGTTGCGGTGCTGAAGGCCATGCGGGAATACGCGGTCTGGCGTGATCGGCCGCCGCGGATGGTCACCCGTTTTCCCGTCAACCGCCGCAGGGTCGAACGGATCATCTCCCGGCGGCAGCGCACGGGAAAACTGCAGCTCGGGGAGGTACGGGCCAAGAATATTCTCAAGGCGTACGGTTTCAATATCCTGGAAGGACGCCTGGCGACCACCCCGGCGGAAGCGGTGGAGATCGCCAAGTTCATCGGTTTTCCCGTGGCCATGAAGGTCGTGTCGCCGAACATCATCCATAAAACCGATCTCGGCGGGGTGCGGCTGGACGTGGCGTCAAGCCAGGAGGTGGAGGACGCCTACGATCTGATGATGCTGCGGATCTGGAAGCAGGTGCCGGGTGCCCTGCTCGAAGGAGTGTACATTGAGAAAATGGCCGATCCGGGCCTGGAAGTCATCGTCGGCATGACCAGGGACCCGCAGTTCGGGCCCATGCTCATGTTCGGTCTGGGCGGCATATTCGTCGAGGTGCTCAAGGATGTCACCTTTCATCTTGCCCCCATCACCGAGGGGGAAGCGGTCCAGATGCTGAAATCCACCCGTTCCTACGAAATGCTCAAAGGGAAGCGGGGTCACAAGGAGGTTGATATAGCGGCAATTGCCGTCGCCCTGCAGCGGATCAGCCAATTGACCACGGATTTTCCCCAGATAACGGAACTGGACATCAACCCGATGATAGTGGGAGAGATCGGCACCGAACCGGTTGTGGCGGATGCCCGGATGACTCTGTCCCCTCTCAAGCAGTAAGATACGAATACCGGTCAAAGGATGCGCGCATGGAATTAGATGTCAATTGGAAGGAAACGTATGCCGACATGATTGCCACGCCCGAAAGGGCCGTGGCCCATGTCAAGCCCGGACAGAGGGTCTTCATTGGAACGGGCTGCGGCGAACCGGTGGACCTGGTGGCGGCCTTGACCGATCGCGCCGCGCAGCTGGCCGATGTCGAGATCATCCAGCTGTTCACCAAGGGCGAGGCGCCTTATGCCGAAAAGCAGCTCACCGAATGCTTCACGGTCAACAGCTTCTTCATCGGCAGCAATGTCCGCCGGCTCATCCAGGAAGGACTCGGGGTTTACACCCCCATCCTGATGTCCGACATCCCCCGGCTTTTTCACGGCGGCCGCATTCCCATCGACGTGGCCCTCATCCAGGTTACGCCTCCCGACGCCCGGGGCAAGGTCAGCCTGGGCATATCGGTGGATATCGTCAAAAGCGCGGCGGAAAACGCGTCCCTGGTCATCGCCCAGGTCAACCCGCGCATGCCCTATGTCCACGGCGACAGCCTGCTCGACATCTATGATCTGGACATCCTGGTGCCGGTCGAGTCGGAGCTCATCGAGCGGAGTCCGGCGCCTGTTCATGAGGTGGCCGAGAAAATCGGCAAGAACGTCGCCGGCCTGATACCCAACGGGGCGACCATCGAGTTCGGGCTCGGCCGCATCGAGGACCTCGGCCGCCTCCCCCAGGCCATACAGGCCTTCCTCCATGACAAGAAGGACCTTGGCATCCATACCGAGATGCTGACGGACAGCATCATCGATCTGATTGAGTCCGGCGCGGTCACGGGGACCCGCAAGACCATGGACCGGGGGAAGATTACCGCCAGCTTCTGCATGGGGAGCAGGAGGCTGTACGACTACATCAACGACAACCCCCTGTTCTGCTTCCGGCCCACCGAGTATGTGAACGACTCGAACATCATCGGCAAGCAGTACAGGATGGTCTCCATCAACATGGCGCAGGAAATCGACCTGACAGGCCAGGTCTGTTCGGATTCGGTCGGCGGCAAATTTTTCTCGGGCATCGGCGGCCAGGTCGACTTCAACCGCGGGGCGACCAGGTCCGCGGGTGGCCGGGCCATCATCATCATGCCGTCCACCACGACAAGCGGGACGGAGTCGAGGATCGTCTGCTTTCTGCAACCCGGCTCCGGCGTCGTTATTTCCAGGGGAACGGTCCATTTTGTCGTTACCGAGTACGGCGTGGCCTATCTCCACGGCAAGTCCATTCAGGAGCGGGTGATGGCGCTGATTTCCATCGCCCATCCCAACTTCCGCGACCAGCTCCTCAAGGAGGCGGTTGAGGCCAGATACATCCGTCCGGAGATGGCGGGTCTGGGAGGCAGGTTCATTGTTCCCGGTGAAGAGGCGATGCGGACCGCCTATCTGCTCGATGACGGCACCCAGGTGAGCTTCCGCTCCATCCGGCCCACCGACGAGCCCCATATGCGCGACCTGCTCTACAACCTGTCCCAGGAAACGGTCTACTACAGGTTCATGAGCCGGCAGAAACGGTTCAGCACCCGCCAGATACAGGACTTTGTCTATATCGATCACCGCCGGGACGCCGCGGTGGTCGGGACGGTGCCGGAAGCGACCGGCGAAGAAATCATCGCCGTCGGCAGATATTATCTCAACGAAAAAACCAACAAGGCCGAAGTGGCCTTTATCGTGCGCGATGACTGGCAGAACAAGGGCATCGGGACCTTTCTTTTCAAGCACCTGATTTCCATCGCCCGGCGCAACGGCATCTCCGGGTTCACCGCCGAAGTCATGCGCGACAACCGGAGGATGCAGAATATCTTCAACGCCTCGGGCTACAAGGTGACGAGCTACCTGGAAGAGGGCGTCTACAGCTACGTGATTGATTTCTGAACCGGATCGAAAGATCCGGGGGGCAATTTTTCCTGGCGGTGGAATCCGCCTGTTCATGCGGGACAATTTCTGCTACACTGTATGTAATGGAAATGAACGGCAATTACCAATCCTTTCAATTCATTATCAAGGAGGTCGGGTATGGCGGACAGCGTGTACAAGATAATTGAACTCGTCGGCACCAGCAAGGAATCCTGGGAGGATGCGGCCAGGAAAGCCGTTGAAACGGCGGCCAAAAGCCTGAAGGATTTGCGGATCGCGGAGGTGGTGAAGCTGGACATGCAGATAGACGAAGGCAAGGTTGTCGCCTACCGGGCGAGGGTAAACGTTTCGTTCAAGTACCTGCACAAGGAGTAAGCGCAGAAGTATCCCGATTCTCGCGCATATTCTGGAAAAACCGGCCGAAGGGCCGGTTTTTTTCATGCCCAGCGGGATTACTCAATGGCCTGGAATTTTTTCATGAACCGCCGGTCGATGTAGTCCTTGATAAGGAAGGCCGCCCTGCCGTTGAACAGCAGGAATTTCTTGCGGAAGATGCCGGTTCCGTCGCCGAGGTTGAAAATGAGCAGGTAGTCGCCGCCTGGCTCGAACTCCTTAAGGCTGCCGCCGTCCATGGCCGCCGACAGGTTGTGCAGCAGTACCGGATTTTCCCGCACCGCGTAGACCCCGACCTTGTCCAGGGGCCGGTCCCGGAAATGAATGCAGTCACCGCCGCCGAATATGTTCGGGTAGTCGATGCTTTGCAGATACCGATTGACGACAAGGCCGCCGTCGGGACCGGTTGACAGGCCGGAGTCGGCGAACACCGGAGACGGCCGGACGCCCACCGCCACGAATATGACATCCAGCTCGTGGGATGAACCCGTTCCGAGAACTACCCGGCCGGGTTGAATTTCTCTGACCTCGCACTCCTCAATGATTTCAATTTTTCTGGACCGCAGGGAACGGACGGCCCTTGAGCGCACCCCTTCGGGAAATTCCCCCATGACGGTTGAGCGGGTGAAGATTCGTATGGTCACCGGGTGCAGGTTCGAGTCCCGGGTAAGACCCCAGACGTTGCCGGCAATCTCCACCGCGGATGGCCCGCCGCCGATGACCCCTATGGTGAGGGGTTTTTGCGCAGCCAGGTCAAGGATCAACTGCCGGGCGGCGTACAGCCGTTCGATGGGCTTGACCGTGAAAATGCGGTCCCTGTCGGCAGCGACCATGTTTTGCGGGACATAGCTGCCGACATTGAAGGAGAGGACATCATAGGGAACCGCGGCCCCGGATTCGAGGTAGGCGGTACTGGCCGCCGGATCGATCCGCTGCACCCGGTCGAGCACAAAGGTGCCCCCCTGTTTTTCCACGACCTGGCGGGTGGCGAAGCGGATTTCCTCGGGGGAATAGGTTTTGCCGAGCATGCCCGGTCCCATGCCAGAGTAGTAATGGTACGGGGAGGGCTGGACCACCGTGACCTGGTGGCCTTTGGCGATGAACCGCTCCAGGGAGGCCAGCACCATCATGTGGGCATGGCCGCCGCCGGCGAGAAGAAGCTTCCGGGACATGGATACCTCCTGATGACGTGTTAGAGCCGGTCCAATAATTCACCGAGCCGTTTCAGGTGGGTCTGCTCCTCCTGGGCGATGCCGGCCAGGGCCCTGCCGCTTTCCTCATCTTCATGATTCTCCGCGGCGCGGTGATACAGGTCCAGGGCCTGGGCCTCGATGGTCATGGCCAGTTCGACCACGTCCCTGGGAGAAGCCGGGTTGAAGTCGTACAGCCGCATGTATTCCTCCGTGGTCAGTCCTCCTTCCATGGCCGTCACCACAACGGTGTGGTCAAACTCCTCTCTGTCGGCATCTTTTTTCGTGGTTTCGAGGTATTGGGCAAAAATCCTGTCCTGATGGTTTAACTCGATAGCGGCCAGCTGCTCGAACAGTTCCCTTGCCCGGTCATCTTTCATGCCCGGGGCCATGGACAGGTAAAATTCGCGCAGCCCCTTTTCGAGGGAATAGGCCACGATCAGGATCTCCTCGACGGATTCCCGGCCGCTGAACAGCTCCAGTCCCTGGTCCTCCGGTCCCAGGGCCGTCTGTCCCTGCCAGGCCTTGTAGCCGCCGCTGAGATTGTACACTTCCTTGAAATCGCCGCCGGACAGCATCTGGGACGCAACCCTGCTGCGGCCGCCCACGGCGCAATAGACAAGCACGGGTTTGTCCCGGTCGATCTCTGCTTTGCGGTCGTTGATCTCGGGCAGGGGGATGAGCTTGGCCCCGGCGATATGACCGGCCTGGTATTCGGACGGCTGCCTGACATCGAGGATGGTCACTGTGCCGTGGGGCTTTTCCTCGATGAACTGTTTGGCCTCCTTGGCATCCATCGACTGAACGGGGGTGAAAAATTGTTTCCAGCGCATGGTCGGTCCTTTCACAATGGGTTACTTTTCCAGGGATACAAGCCACAGGTAGATGTCCGCCGCGTCCTCGTCCGGCAGCTGTTGCTCGTCATAGGCGGGCATTACCGTGGAATGCGGCGAGCGGATTTTACTTGCAAACCGGCGAAAACTCAACTCGGTCGCGGCCAGTTCCGGCCCCCTGCCGCCGATGCCGTCTTCCCCATGGCAGCCGTCGCAGCGGTGGAGACTGTACCATCGTTCACCGTCGGCCGGGTTGCCGTTGGGCTGGCGGTTGCAGGCGGGGAGGGTGAATGCTGCCAGGATGAGCAGCAGCAGTCCGCCCCGAAGGGCTGTCCGATGCAGGAAAACGGCTCGCCGCCGCCGGATTGTTCGTCTGTTCATGGCAGTGCTCACTGGATGAGGTTTGCGAGGGCGTCCCGGATTTCGGGAAAGTCAAAGGAGTAGCCGGCGCTGCTGATCTTTTCGGGGACGGCCCGCTGCGAACCGAGCAGCACCTCGGCAAATTCACCCAGGGTGATCCGGAGGACAAAGCCGGGTACGGTAAACAGGGCCGGCCGCCCGAGAGCCGAGGCCAGGGCGGCGGTAAACTCCCTGTTGGTCAGCGCCTGGGGCGCAACCCCGTTTACGGGGCCGCGCACAAACGGATTGGCGGCGGCAAACAGGAGGATGGCGACCAAATCATCTATATGGATCCAGGACATGTACTGGCGGCCGCTGCCGATCCTCCCCCCCAGACCGAAGCGGAAGGGCGTCAGCATCAGGGGCAGGGCGCCGCCGTCACGCCCCAGGACAAGACCGATGCGCACGGATACGACCCGAATGCCGGCCTGTTCTGCTTTGGCCGCTTCCTCTTCCCAGCCCTGACAGACGCGGGCAAGAAAGTCGCTGCCGGGCCGGGCGGATTCGGTAAGCGGTTCGTCGCCCCTGGAACCATAGAAGCCGACGGCCGAGGCACAAATCAGGGTGGCCGGCGGTTCGGCAAGGGAGGTCAGCGCCTGGACAAGCTGGCGGGTGCCCGCCAGCCGGCTTTCCATGATTTGTTTTTTTCTGGCCTCGTTCCAGCGTCCCTTGAAGATGGATTCGCCGGCCAGGTGAAATACCGTATCGACCCCGCGCAGCATTTCCGGGTCCAACGCCTCCCCCAGGCTCCACTGATAGGGCTCGGCTTCGCTGAACAGGTTGCGTATTTTTTCCAAGTCGCGGCCAACGACAATCGGCCGTTCCAGCCGGCGCACAAGATGGCGGCCGACAAAGCCCGTTCCCCCGGTTACCAGGCAGCGCATGGGTTTCTCCTTAATGTATGAATCATCCCCTCAGCCAATGAATAATTATTGTATTGTACCGCATGGGCCGGTTTTGTTCAAAATTGATTCAGATTCCTATTCATCCTGAGCAAATGTATTGCCAGCGCCGGGGAAGTCGCTGTTCTCTCTAATCTGCCAGTTTTTTTCCTGTCGGCAAGACTTATCGAATATACTCACATCCGTTCAAAAAGACGAGGTGGTCATGGGCTTTGCTGTCATTTCGACCGCAGGGAGAAATCTCATTGCGCCGAGGACGTGAGATTTCTCCCTGCGGTCGAAATGACGAAAGGGCGGTCGAGATGACGAAAGGACAATCGAAGTGGTGGAAGGGTGGTTGAAACTACGTAAAGTTGAGCAGGTTGCGCTGAGCTGGCGAAGTCCAGTAACCGATTGAAATTGTTGGGGTTCACGGGTTCACCCCAACCTACGGCCCTGCCAACTGCCGACTGCCAACTTCCGACTCCCAAATTACCGACTGCCAACTGCAAACTCATGAATAACATAACGGTAGATCAAGCAGATAGGCCACAGAAATATTACCATAATTTTCTTTATGCATTCATGCATCAAGCTCAAACGTCCCATTGTCAGTTGTCTGCTCTTCAGCAGACGATTGACAGCTGAGCACCGCAGGAGCTGCCGAAAAGGAAATTTACACTGTTTGAGCACCCCTCGAAGGGGTATAAACTCCGCGAGTTTGTAAATTTCCGGCAGCTTCGAGGAGCGCAAGGCAGTCCGCAGGACCAAGTGGCACGGGTGCCCTTTCTTTTGGTTCATTTTCTTTGGGCAAGCAAAGAAAATGAACAATAATATCAACAGGTAATTGATATGTGAAAGGGTGTTATTCTCCTCATTCGGCGCCCGCAGCGCGGGGTGGAGCGCTGCCGACTGCCAACTGAAATTGCTCCTACTCGACGCGCAGGCAGGCGGCTTCGACCTGCTGCCATTTTTGCAGCAGCCTTTTTTCCGATACCGGCATGAGCGTGCCGAGTTCCGGGGCAAAGACCGAAACCCGCAGTTCCTCGACCATCTGCCGGTATTCGGCGATGGACGCGCAGCATTCGGCCCCTCGGCAGGCAGCATCCTTGAATTGCCGAAGGCGGTTGACGGCCGGTTTGATCAGGGCGGCTTTGCGGCTGTCCTTGACCGGAGAATGCTCCGCCCGTTCCAGGCGGATTGCCAGGGCCTTGAGATATCTTTCGGTATGTTCAAAATCCCCGTATTTTCGAGAGACCAGAAAATCCGCGGGAAGCAGTTCGTCGAGATGGTCGCGGAAGTCGGCAAACCTGTCCGTCCCCGGTCCGGTTCCGTTTTTGGAGGATGCCCGCAGGAGACTGGTGCCTATTTCCCGCCGCAGGACGAGCAGCCTGTGCAGGTGGTCAAGCATGCGCACGCCGCTGCGCGCGATACCGTTTTTGAGGACGGCGGCGAGGGTTGCGTCAAAATCCTGCCGGGAGGGCAGCCGTCCGTCATGTAGGCCGAACAGGTCATCCAGCAGAAAGGCCAGCAGGGCTTCGCGCATTTCACGGGCGGAGGCACCGAAGCCGAGGGCGAGCCAGGAGGCGGAGTGGGCGGCCAGGGCGTTTTTGCATTCCCTGGCCAGGGCCTTTACCTCCCGGGGGCACTGGCGGGTGTATACAAAGCGCAGGCCCGCCCGGTTTCGCCGCCTGCTCTGTTCCAGGTCGGCTATGTACCGCAGTTCGACGCTGTCGGTGCGCTCATCGACAAACAGGGTCGGGAACAGGCAGGAAGGTGAACCCGGGCCGCCGGGCAGGGTCAGTGGTTCGGGCGGGGTGGGAAAATCCCAGGAGCGGATGGAGGTTATGACCGGAACCTCGATTGCCCCGGCATCTAAACCGATGTCATCAGGGCCGGTCCCGGACAGGCGGCGCAGGATGTCGGAGTAGGAACGGCTGGTCAGCAGGACCGCGTCGTCATCACCCCGCAGGGTGAACCGCATCAGCAGGTGCGGGGGGAGCTTGTCCGGCTGCCATTGGGAGCGGTGAATATGGACCTGGTGGTTCCGAAGGATCGTTTTTTCCAGGGCGGCATAGAGGGAGCCCTGGTACAGGGGCAATTCGTCCATGATGCGGTCGACGGTGTCGGGAAGGGGCACCAGCCGCCGCCGCAGGGTTTTGGGCATATTTTTCAGCAGACCGAGGATTTTCTCCTCCAGCAGGCCCGGCACCAGCCATTCAAAAATCTGGGGATTGAGATGCTGCGCGATGGACCGGGGGATGTCGACGGTCACCCCGTCGGCTTCGTCTCCGGGTTCGAAGCGGTAGGAAAGGCGGAGGCGGTGGCTTCCCGCCCGCAGGGAGCGCGGAAACCGGTATAATTCCTCCTCGCCGGGAGCCGCCCGGCAGACATCGTCCCCGGTCATCCGGAGGTACCGGTCGCCGCGGTTTTTGCGGATGTCCCGGTTGAGGGTGTGCCGGTCATATACCATTCCGAGGCGCTCGTCGTAGAAGCGGTACAGCAGGGTGTCGTCCACGACGATGTTCCGGCGCCGGGTCCGGGCCTCCATTTCCGAAAATTTTTTGATCAGGGCGAGATTATGCCGGAGAAAGGAATAGCCGCCGCCGAGCTCTCCCCCGACCAGGGCCTGGTGAATGAATATCTCCCTGGCTTCCCTGGCGGCGGCATCGTTTATGGTCCCGTAGTTGACCTTGCGGCCGGCGACGATCACCAGGCCGAAAAGGGTGACTTTCTCCAGGGCGACAACCCGGCCGGCCTTTTTCTCCCAGTGGAAGTCGGACCAGCTTCGGCGGCACAGGTCGCCGCCGATTTTCTCCAGCCAGCGGCCGTCTATGTTGGCCGCATTCATCGCGAAGAGGCGGCTGGTTTCCATGAACGAGGCACAGACGATCCACTGGCCGCCGTGGTTGAACAGGGCCGAGCCGGGAAAGAGCATGGCCTCGCGGCCGCCGCTGATCCGGTAGATGTTCTTCTCCTTTTTCTGGCCGATGTTGCGCAGAAAACCGCTGAGCAGGGCCTGATGGACGGCATCGAAGCCCGCCGCCGCGGTGTTGTCGCGGAACCGCTTGTTTTTCGCGGTCAGTTCGTTGAGCTGGTCATGGATGTCGAGCCATTCGCGCATCCGCTGCCAGGACAGAAAGTGGCCGGTGCAGAATTTGCGCAGCCGGGCCCGGGACCTCACCTTGTCGGCGGTGGCGGTGAACAGCTCCCAGATGTTCAGCAGGCCCATGAAGTCGGAACTCCTGTCGGCAAAACGTTTGTGGGCCGCATCGGCCTGCTGTTCGTTGTCCGCCGGGCGGATGCGCGGGTCCTGTATGGACAGGCCGGCGGCGATGATTTTCACCTCCCTGAGGGCGCCGAGTTCAGCCGCCTCGATGATGACCCGGGCAATGCAGGGATCAAGGGGCAGTCCGGCCATGATTTTTCCCCGCCCGGTCAGCCGGTTGTCAGGGGTAATGGCCCCGAGTTCCTGCAGCAGGGCATAGCCGTCGCGGACGGCGTTGACCGCGGGCGGGTCGAGAAAGGGGAAATCGCGGGGGACGCCGAGCCCGAGGCTGAGCATCTGCAGAATGACTTCGGCCAGGTTGGCGCGCTGAATTTCCGGCTGGGTGAAGCGGGGCCGGCCAAGATAATCCTCCTCGCTGTACAGCCGCAGGCTGTAGCCGGGACCGGTGCGGCCGCAGCGCCCGGTCCGCTGGTCGCAGCTGGCCCTGGACACCCGCTGGACCTGCAGGCTGGTCGTTCTGGCGCGGGGATTGTAGCGGGAGATCCGGGCCAGGCCGGTGTCGATGACATAGCGGATGCCGGGCACCGTGATGGAGGTCTCGGCGATATTGGTGGCTACGATGATTTTCCGCCGTGGAGAAGGCCGGAAGATTTTCCGCTGGTCGGCGGCGTGCAGGCGCCCGAAAAGAGGGAGGACCAGCGCTGCATCGCCCATCTGTTGTGCGAGCAGGTCCGTGCAGTCGCGGATGTCACGTTCCGTGGGCATGAACACCAGCATGTCGCCGCCGCCTCGCTCTTCCGTGATGCGGACCGCCATGCGGGCCGCCAGTTCAACATAGGTTTCCTCGCTGTCATCCTCGCCGGCGCCGCAGGGAAGGTAGTCGATGTCGATGGGATAGGTGCGGCCGGAGACGTTGATGACCGGGGCCCCGCCGAAGTGGTCGCTGAACTTTGCCGTATCCAGGGTGGCCGAGGAGATGATCAGCTTGAGATCGCCCCTCCTGGTAAGGAGCTGCCTGAGGCAGCCCAGCAGAAAATCGATGTTGAGGCTTCGTTCGTGGGCCTCATCTATGATGATGGTGTCGTAGCGGCCAAGGTCCCTGTCCTGCCTCGTTTCCGCCAGCAGGACTCCGTCGGTCATGAACTTGATGCGGGTGGTGGGGCCGGTCCGGTCGTGGAACCGAATTTTGTAGCCGACCAGTGCCGGGTCCCGGACTTCCTCTCCCACGCGTTCGGCGACCGATATCGCGGCAATCCGCCTGGGCTGGGTGCAGCCGATGAGCCCGGATTGTCCCTGTCCGGCCTCCAGGCACATTTTGGGAAGCTGGGTCGTCTTGCCGGAACCGGTGTCGCCGGCAATGACCAGGACCCGATGGGCGCGGATGGCGGCGACAATATCGTCTTTTTTTTCGGAAATCGGCAGTTCCGGAGGATACGAGAGAAGCATTGATCGCGTTTTTTCGACAACTGTGGGGACGGCACCATGCATTACTTGCCGACAGGGAAATCACCTGCTATATATACAGGAAATACAGCCCAAACTCAAATCCATTACCAAACCCAACCCGCTCAGGAGAAGAATGACAAAGATTCGCAAGGCCGTTATCCCGGTTGCCGGGCTCGGCACCCGGTTCCTGCCCGCCACCAAGGCAATTCCCAAGGAAATGCTGACCATCGTTGATCGGCCGACAATCCAGTACATTGTCGAGGAGGCGGTCGCTTCCGGCATCGAGGAGGTCATCCTGATCACCAGTGAAGGCAAGGCGGCCATTGAGAACCATTTTGACTACGATTTCCAACTCGACACCGTCCTCAAGGAGAAAAACAAGGTCCAGCTCAGGGAGGAGCTCAAAAATATCTCCAACCTCATCGACATTGTTTCGGTGCGGCAGAAGGAGCCCCTGGGCCTGGGGCATGCGATCTGGATGGCCCGCCATGTCGTGGGCGATGAACCCTTTATCGTGCTGCTCGGCGATGACCTCGTCAGGAGCAAGGTCCCCTGCTGCAAGCAGATGATCGACCTGTTCGAACGGGTCGGCGAATCCATTGTCGCCGTGCAGCGGGTGCCCATGGACCAGACCCACCAGTACGGCATCGTCGAGGGGGAGGAGACCGGGATCGAGCGGACCTACAAGGTGACCCACATGGTCGAAAAGCCGGCGCCGGGCTCGTCGCCGTCCGACATGGCGATCATCGGCCGCTACCTGTTGATGCCCGATGTCTTTGACTATCTCGGCAGGACCGAACCCGGCCACGGCGGGGAAATCCAGTTGACCGACTCCCTGGTTGAACTGGCCCGCACCCGGGGCATGTATGCCTACGAATTCCAGGGCCGGCGCTATGACGCCGGAGACAAGCTGGGCTACCTCAAGGCGGTGGTCGACTTTGCCATATCCCATCCGACCCTGGGCAAGGCATTCAAGGAATATATCCGTTCCGCCAGCCAGGAAAAGCTTCCCTGACCGAAGGATATAATTGCGCCCGGCTGCGCCGGGGAGTTGGCAGTTTGCAGTCGGCAGTCGGCAGCCTGGATTATCTCCTGCCAAGCGTTTGGGTAAATGCTTCCCGTAGGTTGGTGGTGAGCTCGCGAACCCCAACAATTTCAATCGGTTACGTTGGGCTTCGCGAGCTCAGCCCAACCTACACTACAACATCCTTCTCCTGGGGGAGAAGGTGCCCCGGAGGGCCGGATGAGGGGTCTTGAAACCCCGAAAGCCGCCAGGCTTCAATCCCCAAACTGCCGACTGATGACTGCCAACTTTGCAACACCCTTCCCCCTGGTGACCGGTGATGAACCTGTATGAAGTGGCCGTTGTCGCCCCCATCCGCAAGACGCTGACCTACGCGCGGCCGGATGGAGGGGAGGGCGACCCCGGGATCCTTCCCGGGCAGCGGGTCCTGGTGTCGCTGGGCAGGCGCCTGGTAACGGGGTATGTTCTGGCCGCCGTCGACGAGGCGGAATCCGAAGCGGCCGGCCACAAAATCAAGCCCATCGCCGAACTGCTTGATCCGGCCCCCCTCTATCCCCCCGCTCTCATTCCTTTTTTCCGCTGGATTGCCGACTACTATCATCATCCGCTGGGAGAAGTGATCCGCACCGCGCTGCCCGGGGGATTAACCGCCGGCAGCGGCAGAACCATCGTCCTCACCGAAAAAGGGGCAAAAGAGCTTCGCGGCGGCGCCGTCGCCTTGAGCGGCGGGGACAGGCCATGGATGGAGCGGCTCCTGACCGCCGGGGAACTTGCCCCGGGCACAGCCGCCCGGCTCTGGCGGGAACCGGCCTTGCGGAATACCCTTCTCCAGTGGCAGGAGAAGGGATGGATACGGATTGAGGCCCAGGTGGTCCATAAAGGGATCAAGGAGAAGAAACAGACCCGGGTGCGCATCGATCCCCCCCTGTATGCGGAAATGGAGAAGGCGGCCGGCGGGAATTTCCAAGACCTGTCCGCCGCCTTTGATGTCCTGCTGCCGGAACTGGGGAAGGCGCAGAAGAAAACCCTTTCCCTCCTGTTCAAGCTCTGTCGCGATTCCGGGACAGCCTCCGCGGCGCGGGCCGATATCACCCGCCGCTACCCCGGGGCCGGCAAGGCCCTCCGGGAACTGGCCGGGAAGAATATCGTCAGCCTGGAGGAATGCCGGGTGTACCGCGACCCGTTCGACAGCCGGCCCCTGTTTTTCCCCCGTCCGGACCGGTTGACCGAGGAGCAGGAAACCGTGTTGGAGGAGTTGTCCGGGGCTTTGGACCGGGACGTCTTTCAGCCGTTTCTGCTGCACGGCGTCACGGGCTGCGGCAAGACCGAGGTGTATCTCAGGGCGGCGGAAAAGGTTATGGAACGGGGGAAAAGCGTCCTGGTCCTCGCCCCGGAGATCGCCCTGGCCTCGCAGTTGGAGGGGCATTTTTACTGCCGGTTCGGTGAAAACCTGGCCCTGCTGCACAGCAGCCTGTCGGCCGGGGAGCGGCATGACCAGTGGCAGCGGATCGCCTCCGGCCAGGCAAAGGTCGTGATCGGCGCCCGTTCCGCCGTGTTCGCCCCCCTTGCCGATCCCGGCCTGGTCATCGTTGACGAGGAGCACGAACCCGCCTACAAGCAGGATGACGGCCTGCGGTACAACGGGCGCGACCTCGCCGTGCTGCGGGCCCGCTTCGCCGCCTGCCCGGTCATCCTTGGCTCCGCGACCCCGTCGGTGGTCAGCTATCAACATGCCCGGACCGGCAAGTACAGGCTGTTGTCGATGCGGCGCAGGATCCATGACCGGTGCCTGCCGGAAGTCCAGATTGTCAATCTCGCCGAAAGCAGAACCGCAAGGCCGGACCTTTTCTTCTCCGATCAACTCATTCGTGCCTTGTGGGACAACATGGAGAAGCGGCAGCAGAGCCTGCTGTTCGTCAACCGGAGGGGTTTCGCCAGCTTCATGATGTGCCGGGACTGCGGGCATATCGTCCAGTGCCGCCATTGCCAGGTATCGCTGACCATGCATCGGCAGATCGGCCGGCTGGTCTGCCATTACTGCGGATACAGCCTGACCGCCAAAATTGTCTGTCCGTCCTGCGGCTCCGCCAGAATGGAAGGGTCCGGCCTGGGATCGGAACGGATAGAGCAGGAGGTGCGCCAGCTTCTTCCCCATGCCCGGGTGGCGCGCCTGGACAGCGATACCGTTTCCAGCCGGCGGAAGTATATCGAGATCCTGCGCGCCGTTCATCAGCAGGATGTGGATGTCCTGGTCGGCACCCAGATGATCGCCAAGGGCCTGCATTTCCCCAATATGACCCTGGTCGGGGTGGTCTGGGCGGACAGCGGCCTGGGCATGCCCGATTTCAGGGCATCGGAACGGACATTCCAGCTGCTGGCCCAGGTGACGGGCAGGGCGGGGCGGGGTGACCAGCCCGGCACGGTGATCATCCAGACCTATCAGCCCGATCACTATGCCGTGCGCTGTGCCCAGCAGCACGATTATCAGGGTTTTTACGAGCGCGAGCTGGAAATGCGGCGGGAACTGCGCTACCCGCCCTTTTCACGGATGGTGAATATCAGGTTCAGCTCGGCCAGCGAAGCGAAAGTCAAGGAGTGCGCCGAAAAGGCGGGGGATTTTCTCCGGAAGCTGGCCGGGAGCGACGTCGAGGTCATGGGTCCGGCCCCGGCGCCGCTGGTCAGGATCAAAGACAGGACCAGGTGGCAAGTCATGCTCAAGAGCAGCCGCCTGAGCCGCCTCCACGAGTTGAGCGAGGCGCTGGCGGCCCATTCCGGCCGGCTCTGTCCCGGGAGCATCACCATGGGGCTGGATGTGGATCCGGAGAATATGATGTAGGGGATTCATGGGCAAAAAAATGCCCCGACTGGCAAGGAGGGGGGAGCCAGCCGGGGCAGGGGAAGGGGAAAAACCTTTGTTTGCTACAGGGGCCGCTGTAAACCGACAGGACCCGTTCCATCTAAGTCGTGGCCGAAACCGCGGCCACTTGTTTCCATATCCTGCATTATCCCTGCGCCCCGGGGAGCTGCTCCGACGGTCTGCATCCCTGTCAGGGCGATTGCGCCGGCCAGGGCCGCGCCAGGGATGATTTTTTTCGTTGCATTCCGTCGCATTTTGTCTGCTCCTTCGGGTCGGGTTGTTCGTTGTGCCTTCCTTATAGCGAATTGTGTGCCAATTTTATATTTTGCCTGACAACATGTTGGAATTGTTGGAATAAAATTCGTTACCGGAGAACCGGACAGGCCTGGAAGACTGTGTAGCCGGCAAATGTACCGGGTAATAAGTATCCAGCCGATTGCCGGGTTGGGTAATAATTACCCACCGCTGGGTCAGCGGGTGGATCATCCCCGGTTCACTGTCAACAGGGGCGGAAAGGAAAATCCGGGCACAAGCCCTGCGCCGGTCGACCCCTGAGAGTCTTTGCCGTTTGCCGAAACGCCGCGGGGGTTGCCGATTGGAAAAAAACGTACCATAAAGAGGAGCGGTGTGTTTTTTGCAGGAATTAACAGGCGACAAATGCGAATTAACCGGCACAGGCAATGAAAATTTTTCCCCGACCAAGAATATTTTATGTTTCCCCGTGGCTGCTCGCCGCGGCAACAGGCCTTCTTGTCCTGATTGTCGTTATTTTCACGCTGAATAATTACAAGCGGGAAAAGGAGCTCATGACCGAGGCGCTGCTGCAAAAGGCCACCACCCTGATCCGGATTTTGCATTCCGGGGCCAAGGCCTCCTATTTCAACGATCTCGGCAGGGGAATATGGAACCCTGATCCGTGGCCGGTCTACGTACAGCGGGTCATCGGCCATATCGCCGAAGATCCGGACGTCCGGCTGTTTGCCGTCATTGACGAGAAAGGAAGGATTGTGGTCCACAACAATCCGGCGATGATCGGCGGGCAGATGAACGGGGTCCTGCCGGCCGGTCCGGCTGCCCCGGACGGAAGGGTGCGGCTGCCGCAGTTCCAGGTCCTCACCACCCCGGATTCGGGGCGGATTTTCATTGTCGCTCGCCCTTTTATCCCTTTCCGGCCGCTTTCCAGGGTGGTGCCTCACGGGCTCGGCATGGGGCAGCAGGGTGGCGGACAGGCGGGGGGCATCATCCCCCATGCCGTTGAACCGCAGGTGCAGGAACGAGGTGAAGAACAGTTGAACCATTTTGCCGTTCTCGGCCTCGACATGCAGGAGTATGATCAGGCTTTGGGCCGGGTCAAGTTCCAGGCCCTGATTCTCTCCCTGATCATGCTGCTGGTCGGCGTCGGCGGCTGGCTTTCCCTGGCCGCGGTCCAGGGCTTCAGGGTTTCCCAGAAAACCCTTGGTGATATAAGGGCCTTTACGGCACTGCTGGTTGCCAAGCTGCCGGTGGGGATTATTGCCACCGACCAGGACGGACGCATAACGACCTGGAACAATGCCGCCACCGAAATGACGGATATCAAGGAAGCGGACGCCTTGGGAAAACTGCCCGAGGAAATCCTGCCGGAGGAATTTGCCGGGTTCTGCTCGCAGTCTGAAGAGACGGACACCGGAGGGGGGAACACGCAGGGGAGGGAAAGGGAACTGACGGTCACGGTTGACGGCAAAAAGCAGTTCCTGTTCTGCCACAGCATGGCGGTCCGCGACAAAAGGGGTGATTACAAGGGCCAGGTATTTCTCCTTTCAAACCTGACCGAGATCAAGGGGCTGGAAAAGGAGATGCGCGAACACGAACGGTTGGCGGCGGTGGGCAGGATGGCTGCCGGTGTGGCCCATGAAGTGCGCAACCCCCTGAGTTCGATCAAGGGGCTGGCGCTCCTTCTGAAGGGAAAGTTCGAGGCGGACAGCCGGGAGAGCGAAACCGCCGGACTGCTTATTCAGGAAGTGGAAAGGATGAACAGGACCATTTCCGAACTGCTCAGTTTCGCCCGGCCCGCCTCCCTGAACCTGAAGAAGGTCGCGCTGGGAGAAATTCTGGACGAAAACCTTCGCCTGATCGCGTCCGACACCCATGGCAACGGCATAACCACCAGCCTGCGGGTGGACAGCGACCTCAGGTCCGTAACAGCCGACCGGGACCGCCTCAACCAGGTGTTCATCAACCTGATGCTCAATGCCGTCCAGGCCATGGAAAAAGGCGGGGAGCTGGTGGTCACGGCGAAAAACAACGACAGGGATAAAACTGTGGCCGTGACCGTTCAGGATACCGGCAGCGGCATCGAGCCGGAGAACATGCCGCAGCTTTTCTACCCGTACTTCACGACCAAGCCGGGCGGTACGGGCATAGGCCTGGCCATTTCCCAGAAAATCATCAGCGACCACAAAGGGTCAATCAGGATCGACAGCGCTCCGGGACAGGGAACAACTGTGACTGTTGAACTGCCGTATTACCGGGAAGACAGTGACCGGCAGGCCTAACATTTTTTTGCGATGAGCTTTCGGAAATTCTTGTCCAGAAACTCGCATTCCCTCGGCGTCAGGTCAAAACGCAGTTCCGCCTCGCTGATAATGTCATCGCGGTTTCTCTCCGGATGATCCTGAACTGTTTCACTCAGCCAGCAGACCGCCTTCTTGAGATTGGCAGACATCCCCGGTACGGCTTGCACATCACCCATGGCTGTTCCTTCCAGATGCTTTATCGGTTGTCATTTCTCCCTTTTATACCTGCATCCGCTGTAAAAGGCCATCGCTATTTTGCCCGGCCTGGAGGTGCAGGGCACCCCTGCGGCGGAGTTGGCAGTTGGCAGTCGGCAGCGTGAAGTTTGAAGCCTGTCGGCTTGGGGTGCAGAGAGAAAGTAATAGAAGCGGGAAGCGGGGAGCATGAAGATGAAGTCGGGTAGGTTGGGGTGAGCCGGCGAACCCCAACGCAAACGCTTGGAATTGTTGGGGTTCGCTGGCTCACCCCAACCTACGGGCTGCGCGAGAGTTGGCAATTATCAGTCGGGTACGACCTTGCCCGGCCGCACCCAACTGCCACCTGCCAACTTTAAAACCCCCTTCTCCCAGGGGAGAAGGTGCCCGAAGGGCGGATGAGGGGTCCTGAAGCAACCGAAAGCCGTCAGGCTTCAATCCCCAAACTGCCAACTGCCAACTGCCAACTGCCGACTGCCGACTGCCGACTGCCAACTTTCCGAACCTTCCTCCCCACTATTCTCCGGCAACAGAGTGCCGCAGAACCAGTTCGTACGCCTTCTTATACGCAAACGCCGCCTCTTCGAAGCGCTCCTGATCCTCATGAATCCTGCCCAGGGTGTATACGGCGTTATAGTGCGCCGGGTTTGCTTCCAGGATCGCTGTTATATCCTTTTCCGCTTGCGCAAGCTGTCCCTTTCTGCGCAGGAGCTCGCCGCGGCAATGGGCGAGGGGCGAAGCAGGATCGATTACCGGTGCCTTGCCGATGGCCTCCTCGGCCAGGTCAAGCCGGTCCAGGCTGAGATATGTGCAGCTGAGCCGGAGGTGGACCTCGGGAAGCCCGGGATCAATTTCCACCGCCCTGACCAACTCCCGGGCGGCGGCATCCAATTGTCCCCGTTTCAGCATGACCAGTGCGAAGTCCAGATGCCGCCTGGCCGCTTTTTCTTCGGCCGTCGGCTCCCTCATTTCCGGCCTGAGTTCGGCCTCCACCTGTTCGGGTGTTTTTTCGCCCAGCATGATTTCAATTGCGCCGCGCAGCCGATCCTGCAGATCGCGGCTGTAGCCGAAGCCGGCCGCGGCCCTGCCGTTCCGGTCCACCAGCAGAACAGTGGGCAGCACGAACAGGCCCAGCGTCGCATAGGCCGTGTTGTCCCGGTCCAGATAGACTTCGGCCCGGCTGTCTGCCAGCTTGCGCACCCGATCAATATCGGCGGCACCATCTCCCTGGGCATTGACCGAGAGCAAACGTATGTTCCGTTCCCGCAGAAAAGGGGCGAGGTCCTCCACTGCCCGCAGCGCCGAGGCCGAATGTTCGATTTTTTCCGGCAGATCTGCGCCCCAGAAGACGGCGGCAAACGCCGTGCCCTTGAGGCCGGAAAACGATACGGTTTTGTTCGGATCGGCGAGACTTTGCAGGATCACATCCGGCACCGGGTCGCCTTCGACGAATTCCCTGAACGGAAAGGCCTCGGCCCGGAGGGTGCTGATACCGAAAGCAACAAGAGCCAGGACAATGATCAGCCCGGCAAAGGATGGCAGAGATCGCAGCATAATCACCTTTTCAGCTCAGAAAAATTGACGGTAAGGCCTCCAGCGACCGGAATTCCGTGAGTTGCAAAGTGGCCGTTTTGTACCACATCATCAACAAAATGAGAAGAAGCCATTCCCAAACAGAGGGAAAATTCGAGCTATTGGCACGATGTCCGGAACCTTGAGCTCCAAACTCTGGACTCCGCTCTTCATCCTGCCCTCCCTGAAAATCTTGCGTTTAATCACTTGGCATGATTAAATATTTTTACAGATTTTTTTCTTATACCATTGCTGACCAGGGAAGAAATTCATGAAATCGCGCCAGGAAATACTGGATATTTTGACAAATCATCTGGAGCAGATCAAAAAAAAAATACGGGGTCGAAAAAATCGGAGTGTTCGGTTCTGTTGTTCGGAGCGAACATTCGGATGCAAGCGATATTGATCTCCTGGTGGAGTTTTCCCGGCCAACCGGAATGGTGCAATTTATCCGACTTGAAGAGGAATTGCAGGGGCTGTTAGGGGCCAGGGTAGATCTGGTTACGCAAAAGGCATTAAAAAAACACATAGGCCGACAAATTTTACGTGAAGTCCAATATGTCAACTAATCGTGACATAAGAGATTATTTGCTGGATATCCGTGATGCTGTCAACGATATCAGGGCTTTTGTCGCGGGCATGACCTTTGATGAGTTCTTGAAGGATAGAAAGACAATCCACGAAGAAATCTCAAGAACCCGTAATTGCCTTGTGGGGTAGGTTGGTGGTGAGCCTCGCGAACCCCAACAATTCCCATCGGTTGCGTTGGGCTTCGCCAAGCTCAGCCCAATTTCCCTGCCGATCCCAACTTTGGACTGCCCCTGCGTATTCTCCCCCTCATCCGCCCCTTCGGGGCACCTTCTCCCCCGGGAGAAGGATGTTTTATCCCCTCTCCAAGGGAGGGTAAGCGAACGCAGTGAGACTCCGTGAGGGTGGCCAGGGGCCGGGTGAGGGGCTCTTTAACCCCACAAGCCGCCAGGCTTCGAACTTCACGCTGCCGACTGCCGACTGCCGACTGCCAACTGCCAACTCCAACCACGGTGATGTTCCTTGACCATTACCAATGCTTTATGTAAAAATACCATAAATATATGTTTTTCCCGGGTTGACCGGAAAATTCCTGAGCGTTCGAG
>Ga0265293_10000629_pt1 | contig 82944 bp, 78 predicted proteins | sample Munlanlewell138R_FD_192505 | JGI IMG/M metagenome (GOLD analysis project Ga0265293, IMG submission 192505) | Leachate microbial communities from a municipal landfill in Southern Ontario, Canada - Leachate well 138R | ecosystem: Engineered > Solid waste > Landfill > Unclassified | place: Canada... | reverse complement strand
ATTGATATCTACCCAAGTAGTGGCTAATAATTATAATGGAAATATAAACATTCCAGAAGGCACATATAGTTTTTACATAACTACCAATAAAGGATACTGTCCGAGGGTTTATGAAATAGGACCATCAAATGAACCTACATTTACTACAACTAATGGATATATTTTACTTCATGCTGACCCAACTAAAGCAATTAGAAGTCCATATCAAATGGTAAGCATTAGTTACTTTCCAACAAGTATTCAAAGGTTATATCGAATAGATGAAACTGGAACGTGGCAAACATATAATGATAATCCGATTAAAGTTGATCAAGGAAGCGTGATATATGCTAAAGGTATTGATAAGCATGGAAATGAAACAAGAATAATATCTAGCCATACAAGTAATGTACCAGCTGCAATTCAGTCACCAGCATATGATGGGAATAATACAACATATTCTTATGGTGGAAATAATGTAATCTTGAATGTCGATTCTAGCTTACGTGGTAAAAGTGTTAATGTTATTATGGGAATTCAATTATGTAAATCTAGTGGTAGTGGTGGATCAACTCATACATTTAATTATCTTAATAGTTCAGGTGTATTGATATCTACCCAAGTAGTGGCTAATAATTATAATGGAAATATAAACATTCCAGAAGGCACATATAGTTTTTACATAACTACCAATAAAGGATACTGTCCGAGGGTTTATGAAATAGGACCATCAAATGAACCTACATTTACTACAACTAATGGATATATTTTACTTCATGCTGACCCAACTAAAGCAATTAGAAGTCCATATCAAATGGTAAGCATTAGTTACTTTCCAACAAGTATTCAAAGGTTATATCGAATAGATGAAACTGGAACGTGGCAAACATATAATGATAATCCGATTAAAGTTGATCAAGGAAGCGTGATATATGCTAAAGGTATTGATAAGCATGGAAATGAAACAAGAATAATATCTAGCCATACAAGTAATGTACCAGCTGCAATTCAGTCACCAGCATATGATGGGAATAATACAACATATTCTTATGGTGGAAATAATGTAATCTTGAATGTCGATTCTAGCTTACGTGGTAAAAGTGTTAATGTTATTATGGGAATTCAATTATGTAAATCTAGTGGTAGTGGTGGATCAACTCATACATTTAATTATCTTAATAGTTCAGGTGTATTGATATCTACCCAAGTAGTGGCTAATAATTATAATGGAAATATAAACATTCCAGAAGGCACATATAGTTTTTACATAACTACCAATAGAGGATACTGTCCGAGGGTTTATGAAATAGGAACATAAAATGAACTTATGGTAAGTATAAGTTACTTTCCAACAAATGTTCAAAGGTTATATCAAATAGGTGAAACTGGAATGTGGCAAACATATATTGATTACAATAATTCTCTATTAAATAATGGATATATAATGGTTGATAATAGTTTAATTGGAAACCGGATTTCAGTTAAATGGTATCAATATTCTGTTGACTCCTTAAAAATCGCGTTTTTGGATCAAAATAAAACAATAATATCAACTCATTATCAAGGCAATATATTTGTTGTACCTGTAAATACAAAATGGATAAAGTTTATTTCAGTTCGAGCAGCAGATCAATTATATGAAATAAGTTTTTCAAATTAACTCCTACTATTTTATGAAAAATTTATAAAACCTCAAATCAAGAAAGGAATGATATAATGAAAATTAGAGAAATGTTTGAGAGGATAATCGAAAATCAATGGTTTATTAGAGTAGCTATTGCTATTCTAGCCATTGTAGTTATTATTTTAGGAGTGAATCTTATGTCTAAAGATGCTAGACAAGAAAGAGAAGCTAAAAAGTTAGTTGTAGAAAATTATGAAAAGTTATTAGTGATTCATAGTTTAGGAGATGTTTTTAAAATTGATAACGAAGTTGTCGAAATGAATGGCTTACAATATAAAAAAATAACTAATTACGAAGAATTAATCAATGGAATGTTTACTGAAAATGGTAAAAACGTGGTCAACGAAAACTTACGTGATTACATTTTAAGAATTGCTGATGTTTATTATTTGAAACTTGATGAGCTTAATAACGAAACTGAATATAAAAATAGCAAATATATAAAAGTTGATGTTAAAGATAATCGAATTGAATATAATGTTAATACCAAAATTAATTTTATTGATCAAAAAGGAACACTTGAAAATAAAATCGTTTTGGTTAAAGAAAATAATAAATGGTTAATTGATGACTATAAGATTGAAGAATACACTTATGTATATAAAGATTAATTTATGTATATAAATATTCTTTTTCCTTGTAAAATATGGAAAAATATTATATACTAAATAGGTATTGGAGGAAATTATGGAAAATAAAAATGTTGAAAAAATAAATATTAAAATCGAAGGGAAAGAATGGGAACATGCACTTGAGCATGCGTTTGAACATGCAAACGAAAAAGCTAAAATAGATGGTTTTAGACCAGGTAAAGCTCCTAAAGATGTATTTTTAAAAAAATATGGTAAAGAATCTTTATATATGGATGCTGCTGATCATGCTCTAAATGATGCTTATGTAAAAATGCTTGAAGATAATAAGGATTTAGAAATAGTTGCTCAACCAGATGTTTCAATTACTAATGTTGATGAAAAAGGAGTTGAGTTTGTATTTACATTAACTCTTAAACCAAAGGTTAAATTAGGTAAATATAAAAACTTAAATATTAAAAAAGAAGAAGTAAAAGTAACTGATGAAGAAGTTGCAAATGCTCTTGATCAAACTTTAAAAACTTATTCTGAAATTGTTGTTAAAGATGGTGCAGTTGCACTAGGGGATACTGCAATTATTGATTTTGAGGGATTTAAAGACGGTGTTGCTTTTGAAGGCGGAAAAGGTGAAAACTACTCACTACAAATTGGAAGCAATACATTTATTCCGGGATTTGAAGAACAACTAATTGGACTTAAGAAAGGTGAAAGTAAAGATGTAGAATTAACTTTCCCAGAAGAGTATCATAGTGAGGACTTAAAAGGTCAACCAGTTGTGTTTAAAGTAACTATTAATGAAATAAAAGAAACTGTTGTTCCTGAATTAAATAAAGATTTTTTTGAAGATTTAGGACTTGAAGGTATTGATAGTAAAGAAGCTTTAGAACAACAATTAAGAGAAAATATTTCTGCTAAAAAAGAAGTAGATGTTGAGAATAAATACATCGATCAATTATTAGAAGAATGCGCTAAAGAAGTTGAAGTGGAAATTCCCGAAGTAATGATTAATGAAGAGTTAGGAAGAATGATTGGACAATATGGAGAAAACTTAAAAATGCAAGGTTTAAGTTTAGAACAATTCTATCAATTTACTAATTCTGATGAAAATTCTTTAAAGGAACAAATGAAACCTGAAGCAATTAATCGTATTAAGTATCGTTTAATTTTAGAAGAGATTGCAAAACAAGAAAAAATTGAAATTACTGATGAAAAAGCTAAAGAAGAAGCAACTAATTTAGCGAAGAAATATCAAATGGAAGAAGAAGAATTCTTAAAATTATTTGGTGGATTAGAAATGATCAAATATGATTTACAAATGCGTGGAGCAATTGACATTTTGAAATAATTAATTGAACATTAAACTTTTGTTTAATGTTTTTTTATGTAAAAATGTTTGACCGTGATATAATAAGGATGGATGTGATGTTGATGGTAGTTGAAGTGTTAGTTGAAATAAAAGCTAAAAGAATAGATAAAACTTTTACTTATAGTGTTCCTGCTAATTTAGTAGCTGAAATTGCTATCGGTAAACGTGTTTTAGTTCCTTTTAATAATCGTATGTTGGAAGGATTTGTTTTAAAAATTAACGACAATAATGAGAGTTATGATTATGAATTAAAAGAAATTGTTTCAGTTGTCGATAAATATCCAGTTCTTAACAATGAGCTTATAAAGTTAGGAAAATATATTAGTGAAAAAACTTTATCTACATTAATTGCTGCTTACCAAACAATGCTACCAACTGCTTTGAATGCTAAAAAAGGTTTAGTTGTTAATAAAAAATATGAAAAATATTTGACACTAAGTGATAGTTTAAATATTGATTCAATTACTAATCCAAAACAAAAAGAAATAATTGAGATGCTTAAAAAAAATAATCGATGTTTAAAAAAGGATTGTATCAATGTTTCTGTTTATGGTGTTAAAACCTTACTTGAAAAGGGTTTTATAGTCGAAGAGTTAGAGGAAGTATATCGACTGAATAATGACAGTGTAAAAAAGAAAAGTAATATTACGTTAAATAAAGATCAGATACTAGCAATTGACAAGGTCAAAAGTAGTATTGATCAGTTTCAACCATTTTTATTACATGGTGTTACTGGTAGTGGAAAAACAGAAGTTTATATGAGCATTATTGAATATGTTTTAGAAATAGGTAAAGAAGCTATTGTTTTAGTTCCAGAAATTAGTTTAACTCCTCAAATGGTTGAAAATTTTAGAAATCGATTTGGTAGTAAAATTGCTATAATTCATAGTCGATTAAGCAACGGTGAAAAGTATGATGAATGGCGGAAGATTGAAAAAGAAGAGGTATCAATTGTTATTGGTGCTAGAAGTGCAATATTTGCTCCATTTAAAAATATTGGTGTAATTATTATTGATGAAGAACATTCTACAACATACAAGCAAGAAAATACACCAAAATATAATACTATTGATGTTGCTATAAAACGTGCTAAAACACATAAATGCCCTGTTGTTCTTGGGAGCGCTACTCCATTAATTGAGAGCTATACAAGGGCGAAACTTGGCATATACGAGTTGTTAGAACTTAAAAAAAGGGTTAATGATAATCCCCCTAAAGTATATTTAATTGATATGAAAGACGAAATAAAACAAGGGCACCGAATTTTATCTAGAGTATTAGTTGATAACATTAAAAATACTTTAGAACGTGGTGAGCAAGTTATTATTTTGTTAAATAGACGTGGTTATTCAACGGTTGTTACTTGCCATAGTTGTGGTTTCACAGTTAAGTGTCCTAACTGTGATATCCCTTTAATTTATCACAAAACAACAAATAATCTGCGTTGCCATTATTGTGATTATACAACTTATAAAGTTAAAAATTGCTCAAGTTGTCATAGTGAAGATATTAATCAATTCGGACTTGGAACAGAAAAACTAGAAGAAGAGATTAACAAACTATTTTTAAATGCTAAAGTTATTAGAATGGATTTTGATACTACTAGTCGAAAGGGAAGTCACGAAAGGATAATTGCTGATTTTAGAAATGAAAAATACAATATTCTAATTGGCACTCAAATGATTGCTAAGGGGCTAGACTTCGAAAAGGTCACTTTAGTTGGTGTTTTAAATGGTGATGCATCATTAAATATTCCCGATTTTAGAAGTGCCGAAAGGACATTTCAATTATTGAATCAAGTTTCTGGAAGAGCGGGAAGAGGAAATTATCCTGGCAAAGTTATTATTCAAACATTTAATCAAGATCATTATAGTATTATCTATGCTATAAACGATAATTACGTGGGCTTTTATGAGCAAGAAATGAATATTCGAAAAAAATTAGGATATCCACCCTTTTATAATCTTGCACTAATTAAAATCTCTAGTAATGATTATGAATTGGCAAATAAAGAATCTAAAAAGATAATTAAATTTTTAGAAGCAAAGGTATATAAAAACGTTATTTTATTAGGTCCAAGTGCTTCTAGCATGCCTAAAATAAATAACATCTATTACTTACAAATAGTTATTAAGTATAAGACTAGTAATAGTTTAATTCCATTATTAGAAGAAATTAATAAAAGGTACAATAGTAATAATAAAATCTCAGTTGATATTGATGTCAACCCAATTAAATTATAGTAAAATTAATTAATATGTGATAAAATGATATTAGGTGATAATATGGATTATAGTAATATTGAAGTAAATAAAAAATTAAAAATAATATTTATGGGGACACCAGAGTTTAGTGTACCAATTTTAGAAGGCCTTTTACAAAAATATGAAGTCAGGGCAGTTGTAACACAACCTGATCGTGTTTCAAAAAATAATAAGGTAAACATTCCGCCTGTTAAAGAAATCGCTAATAATAATACTATTTTAGTGCTTCAACCAGAAAACATTAATGATAGTGCTGATATTATTTTATCGTTAGAACCAGATTTAATTATTACTTGTGCTTATGGTCAAAAAATACCAAAAGCTATTCTAGATTATCCGCGATTAGGATGTATCAATGTTCACGCATCTTTATTACCTAAATTACGTGGAGGTGCTCCAATTCATCGTGCAATCATTAATGGTCATAAACAAACAGGTATAACCATTATGCATATGAATGAAGGCTTGGATCAAGGAGATATAATTAGTCAAGAAATAGTAGAAATAACAGAACAAGATAATGCTTCATCACTTCATGAAAAGTTAAGTAATGTCGGTAGGGATTTGTTGATTAAAACTTTACCTAGTATTATTGATGGAACCGCGCCTCGCACTCCTCAAAATAAAGAAGAAGCAACTTTTGCTTTTGTTATTAAAAGGGAAGATGAGAAAATAAACTTTAGTAAGACTAAAAAACAAATTTATAATCAAATTCGAGGATTAAATTCGTGGCCTGGTGCTTACTGTTATTTTACCGGTAAAATTTTAAAGGTATGGGAATCATATACAACTGACAGATTTTTCCCGAGTGCTTTTGATGGTCAAATAACGGCTATTTATGATGATGGTTTTGGAGTAAAAGTTAGTAATGGTGAAATTGTTTTTACAGTTGTTCAACTTGAAGGTAAAAACAAGATGAAAGCTAATGATTTTATCAATGGCTTTAAAAATAAAGATGAACTTATCGGAAAGATATTAGATTAGGTAATTTTATGAAGAATGAATTAAAAAATAAATTAAATCCCATTACTTTTATAAAAGCCGTGAGAGAAAACAAACGCACTAGAGCGATGTTTCTGTTAGGAATATATTTTATCTTTTTTGCAGTTGTTATTCAAATTACCAAACCAAGTGAATATACGCCTATTCCTATTAAAGAAAACAAAGAACCCGTAGATGTTTTAGAGGAATATAAAGATTGGTCAGAATATAAATTTGAAAAACAAATTACATATCTTGAAGGTGAAGAGGAATTAATTTATAACTTAATTGGTGAATTTAAAAACGACGTAACCTACTTTACCGATTTAAATAATAGTGAGTACTATTTAAAAGAGGATATTTTATATCTTGTTAAAAACGAAATCGATGAAGAAGTTGAAAATAAAATAATGACTGATGTGTTTAAATTTAAACCTAGTTATATTTATAATGTTATTAAGCAATCTGTTTTGGACTCACAAACGGAAGTTTATAGTAATGAGACTTTAAAAAAAGTATATCGTATAGATTTACAAAAAACTAATAATTCTTTTAATGGATATATGATGATAACTTCAATCGAGGATGAAAAAAATATTAAAGAAATTGTAATTAATTTCGAAAACGAAAATAACGAACAATCAATTATTGACAATATTAAAGAGATTAAAGTAACTTATACAAGATCTTAGCACAACTATGTAGGAGGTAGTATGGAATTAATAATTATATTTGTTTTTTTGATAGCAATAACATTTGTATTCAAAAAATTTGATACTTTTGTATATTCATTAGCAGCTTTAGATATATTTTTAAGAATTGTTCATTTTTTAAAGGGCAATTTAATGTCTGCTGAAATTTATCAATTTATTAACCAAAATTTTCCAACATCAATACCAAGCTTAATTAATAAATATACAAATGGTATTTTTAATGAAGTATTAATTTGGATATATGTTATAAATTTTATTGTTTTTGAAATTTATATTATTAAAAAAATATTAGATAGATAAGTGTGAATAGCAAAAGATTATTCACATTTTTGTTTTATTAAATAAGCAAACCTATGATATAATAAATTAGGTAGGTGATATGATGTATTCATATATAATTGGTAGAGTAGTTCAAATTGAAAGTAATTATCTTGTATTAGAAAATAATAATATCGGATATTTAATAAACTGTGCGAATCCTTATAGTTTTACTAATGATGAAGAGTATAAAATTTATTTGTATCAACAAGTAAGAGAAGATGAATTAAATTTGTTTGGGTTTAAAACAATTGAAGAAAAAGAAATGTTTTTAAAACTAATAAGTGTCAAGGGATTAGGATGTAAAATGGCGCTGCCTATATTAGCAACTGGTACTCCTGAGGGAATAATTGATGCAATTGAAAGAGAAAACATTTTATATTTGAAAAAATTTCCTAAAATTGGCGATAAGATTGCTAGACAAATTATTTTGGATTTAAAGGGAAAACTTGTTAGTAAAGAAGAAGCAAGTAGTACTGGAATTAATAATGATGAATTGGTTGATGCTTTAAAAGGACTTGGTTATAAACCTACAAATATTAATAAAATTGTATCTAAAATTGATAATGAATTATCTTTAGAAGAGCAATTAAGAGAAGCTTTAAAACTATTATTAAAATAATAAAAAAGGAGGATATGTATGAACGAAAGATTTTTAACTGCTGATAAATTAGAAGAAGATAAATTTGATTTATCAATCAGACCTGAAACATTAAATGAGTATATTGGACAATCAGAACTGAAAGACAATTTAAATATTTTTATGAAGGCTGCTTTAATACGTGAAGAGCCTTTAGATCACGTTCTTTTATATGGTCCACCTGGTCTTGGAAAAACAACCCTTGCCTATATTATTGCACGTGAGATGGGTGGTAATATAAAAACAGCAAGTGGTCCTTCAATCGAAAAAAGTGGAGATTTGGCCGCGATTCTATCAACATTGGAACCAGGTGATGTACTATTTATTGATGAAATTCATCGTATCCCAAGATATATTGAAGAAATTTTATATCCGGCGATGGAAGATTTTATGTTGGATATAATTGTTGGAAGTGATTCGACCACCCGTAACATTAGACTTGAACTGCCACCTTTTACTTTAGTTGGTGCAACAACAAGGGCTGGCGATTTATCAGGCCCATTACGTGATCGTTTTGGTATTGTATCAAGGCTTAATTATTATACGGTTGAAGAATTAACAACGATTGTTAAAAGAACTAGCCGTGTTCTTGAATGCGGTATTGATGATAAAGCAGCTGTTGAATTAGCAACTCGTAGTCGAGGAACACCAAGAATTGCGAATCGTTTATTTAAACGTGTTAGAGATTATGCTTTAGTTATGGGAAATGGTTACATTGATTTAAAAATCACTAAAATGGCTCTTGATCGTTTAAAAGTTGATAGATTAGGACTTGATGATACTGATTATAATTTATTAAAAGCTATTATTGAAAAATTTGATGGTGGGCCAGTAGGGATTGAAAGTATTGCAGCTAGTATTGGCGAAGAAATAACTACTATCGAAGATGTATATGAACCATATTTATTACAAAATGGATTATTAAAAAGAACTCCAAGAGGGAGAATGGTTACTGATAAAGCTTATAAGCATTTAAAAATAAAAAAAACGGAGAGATAAAATGAAAACTGATGATTTTGATTTTGAGCTTCCTGAACATTTAATCGCCCAAACACCAATTGATAAGAGAGACGCATCTAAATTGTTAGTTTTGGACAAAAGCACAGGAACAGTTGAACATAAAAAATTTTATAACATTATGGATTATTTAAATAAAGATGATGTCATTGTTGTCAATGATACTAAAGTAATGCCTGCAAGATTAATAGGAATTAAGGAAGAGACGAATGCTGTTATCGAACTCTTAATGCTTAAAACCGAAAAGGTTAATGAATGGGAATGTCTGGTAAAACCATTTAAAAGAGTAAAAGTTGGAACAGTTATAAGAATTGGTGGAAATAAATTAGAGGCTGTTTGTTTAGAAAAAAAAGATTCTGGAATTGCTATTTTTAAGTTTAATTATAGTGGCATTTTTTATGAAATACTAGATGAATTAGGTGAAATGCCTTTACCACCATATATTCATGAAGTTTTAAAAGACAAAAATCGTTATCAAACGGTATATGCTAAAAATGTGGGAAGTGCAGCAGCACCAACTGCGGGATTACATTTTACTAATGAGTTATTAGAAAAAATTACGGAAAAAGGTGTGAAAGTAGTGGCAATAACTTTGCATGTTGGACTTGGAACTTTTCGTCCAGTTAGTGTGGAAGATGTTAATAATCATGAAATGCACTCTGAATTTTATAGTATGAGTAAAGAATGTGCCGAGGTTTTGAACAATGCTAAAAAAAATGAAAGTAAAATCATTAGTGTCGGTACCACTTCAACTAGAACTTTAGAAACAATTATGAGAGAACACGACGAGTTTACCGAGTGTAGTGGATTTACCAATATTTTTATTTATCCTGGCTTTAAATTTAAAGCAATTGACTATTTAATTACAAACTTTCATTTGCCAAAATCAACATTAGTAATGTTGGTAAGTGCTCTTGCAGGTAAAGAAAATATAATGAATGCTTATCACGAGGCAATTAAAAATGAGTATCGCTTTTTCTCATTTGGAGATAGTATGTTAATAAAGTAGGTGAAACATGAATAAAGTAATTGTTATTGTTGGACCAACCGGAGTTGGTAAGACAAAACTTTCAATTGAATTAGCTAAAAGACTAAACGGTGAAATAATAAATGCAGATAGTACTCAAATTTATAAAGGTTTGGATATTGCAACAGCAAAGGTTACAATTGAAGAAGCAGAAGATATTAAACATCATTTAATTGATATAAAAAATATTGATGAAGATTATACTGTATATCATTATCAACAAGATAGTAGAAAAGTAATTGATGATATTTTAAAAAGACAAAAATTACCAATTATGGTTGGTGGGACGGGTCTGTATATTAAAGCAAGTTTATACGATTATCAGTTTAACGATGAAACAAAGCATTATAATTATGATAAATATAGTATTGAAGAACTATATCAAATGCTAATTGAAAATGATCCTAATACTTTAATTCATGTTAATAATAGAAAAAGGCTTGAACGAGCTCTTGATTATTATATTAACAATCAAAAACCATTATCTGAAAAAGAACAAACTAATGAAATGTTATATGATGCAATCTTTATTGGATTAACAACAGAAAGAAAAAAATTATATGAAAAAATAAATAAACGTGTAGATAAAATGTTAGAATCTGGATTACTTAATGAAGCAAAAAGGGTGTACGAATCAAACATTAGAACAAAAGCTGTTATGACACCAATTGGCTATAAGGAATTATTTGATTATTTTGATTCTACTAAAGAATTAGACGAGTGTCTTGAATTAATTAAACAAAGAAGCAGAAGATATGCAAAAAGGCAATATACATGGTTTAATAATCAAATGAACATTATTTGGTTTGAAACAAATTATGAAGCTTTTGATAAAACAGTAGGCGAAGTTATAAATTATATAAATAAAAAATAAATATCGTCGTACATTGGGTATTTATTATAATTTAAAGAATGGATAGGGGTTATTATGAAACAAACTAAAAAAAATGGCTTTACTTTAGTTGAATTATTAGCTGTTATTGTTATACTTGGAATGATATCAATTATTGTTATTCCACAAGTAACTAAAACTATCGAAACAGCAAAAAAGGAAACATTCAAATCAACAGCAATTAATATTGTTAGATCTGCTGATTATGAGTTTAAAAGATTACAAATGGTTGGGGCACCTGAAAGTGATATTGTTTTTACTTTTATTGATGGTGTTGAATCATCTAACATTGCTGGTGCGAAATTAGAATACGATGGTGAAAAGATAGTAAATGGCACAGTTAGAATAAATACACTTGGTAAAGTATCAATTGCTATTCATAATGGCAATTGGTGTATTCAAAAAAAATATACAGATGGTGGAATAGATTTAACTGAAACCATAAAAGAAGAATGTGTTTTAACGGAACCAACTTCTCCTATTTTAAAAGATGGAATGGTACCAATACGATGGGACGGAATCAAATGGGTAAAAGCTGATATATATGAAAATTGGTACAATTATGATAACAAGGAATGGGCGAATGTTGTTTTAGTTAGTGAAGCAACAAGAAGTAGTTATAATAATGCGCCATCTGGAACTGAAATTAAAGAAATAGATGTTATGTCTTATTTAGTATGGATACCAAGATATAAATATAAATTATTTAATGTTGGTGCGGCTGTTAGCAATGCTACTGAAATCGATATTGTTTTTGAACCATCTTTAACTACTAAAGCAAATGGTAATACAAATGGTGACTATTTAACCCATCCAGCATTTACTTTTGGTGATGATGAGTTATATGGTTTTTGGATAGGAAAGTTTGAAACAACTGGTGATGAAACAATTCCTACAATTAAACCGAACATAACTGCTCTTAGAAACCAAAACACAATGACAATGTTTACCACCTTACAAAAATTTAATAATAAGGCCATTTATGGATTATCAAGTGCAACTGACTCACATATGTTAAAAAATACGGAGTGGGGAGCAGTTACATATTTAACCAATAGTAAATATGGTAAAAATACAGAAGTATGGAAAAATCCAAGTAGTGATTATATTACAGGATGTTCTGGTTCAGTTGCTATTGATGTTTCTACAAGTGGGTGTTTATTTGCATATAATACACCCAAAGGATTTGAAGCAAGTACAACCGGAAATATATATGGTGTATATGATATGAGTGGAGGCTCTTTTGAAGCGGTTATGGGTGGAATGTATAATAATATTGATAACACCCAAATAAATATTCAAAACACCGGTTTTGACCAAACATTTATCGATGATGCTTCAATGGATAAATATTTAAATAAATATAATTACGGTGAAACATTGAATGATCAAGATGCCTATAATCGTTTAATTATAGGTGATGCAACTGGAGAAACTAGAGGTTGGTATGAGAATAATATAACATTTATTCATAATGCGTACTCATGGTTTTATCGTGGTGGTCATAATTCTAGTATTAATGCAGGAATATTTAGTATGAGCCCAGGTGATGGTTCTGCTGATCTTAGATATTCCACAAGAGTTTCAATTCCAGGTAAATAAAAAACCAGTTAGTAATCTAACTGGTTTTTTATTTTAAAGTTGTTCGTTAACTTGTGTTTCTACTTCTTTACTTGTTTTTTTAAGAGTTCTTAATTCTCTTGCACTCATCATAATTGCCTCACCATTATCTAACGTAACTTTTTGCATGTTAGGTTTTTGCATATGTCTTGTTGCATTTAGAGCATGAGATCTTCTATTTCCAAATAAAGGTTTTTTACTTGTTATTTTTTTAGCCATAAATAAACTCCCTCCTAGTAATTTCATTCGCTCTATAACTTTATCATAATAAAACATACAAGTCAATAATTAATGGTTGTTTTGTTATTAAAATAGAGAAAAAGATGGTATAATTAATTAAGAGATAACACTTAAATTTGTCAGGAGGTGTAATATGAATTATGTTCCATTATACATTAAAACTAACTACTCTTTACTGTCTAGTATGATTAAAATTGATGATTTAGTTATTTATGCCAAGCAAAATTCAATTAAACAATTAACCATTACTGATAATAATATGTACGGTGTTATGGAATTTTATAAATTATGTCTATCTAATGATATTAAACCAATTATTGGATTAGAAGTAAAAATTAATGATGCAATTATTATTCTATATTGTATGAACTATAATGGTTATAAAAACTTAATTAAGCTAAATACTTTAAATTTAGAAAACAGCCTTGATTTCAATGTTTTGAAAAGCTATAGCAATAATTTAATTTGTATTGTACCATTTAATTCTAATCATTTATATGACGAAATAAAAAAAATCTATCAATATTGTTTTCAGGGGTATAAAAGTATTGATGAACGAATGAAATTAGTTGGTGATAATTTATTATATATAAATGAAACTTTATATTTGTTTAAAGAGGATAACGAATATATAAATTACTTATATGCTATAAAAGATGGGATATTTGAAACTGATGTTATTGTCAATAAAAAAAATAATTATTTAAAAACATATAATGAAATAGAAAGAATTTATCCACATGATCTTAAAAATAATTATCTTATAAATGAATTATGTAATTTGACATTAGTCTTCAATCAAGATTTGATTCCAACTTATGATTGTCCAAACGGAATTGATAGTTTTACATATTTGAAAAAATTATGCATGCGTGGTCTTAAAAAGCGATTCGGTAGAGAAGTTAATAGAGTATATATTAATAGACTTAATCACGAATTAGAAGTTATCAACAAAATGGGTTTTTGTGATTATTTTCTTATAGTTTATGATTATGTTAATTTCGCACTTAATGAAGGGATCTTAGTTGGTCCTGGGAGAGGAAGTGCAGCAGGGTCATTAGTTTCATATTTATTAAATATCACCAATGTTGATCCTCTTCAATACAATCTTTTATTTGAACGATTTTTAAATCCTGAACGTATTAATATGCCTGATATTGATATTGATTTTGAATATAATCGTCGTGAAGAAGTTATTAATTATTGTATTAATAAATATGGTTTTAAAAAAGTAGCTCCAATTATTACTTTTGGATCATTAGGTTCAAAGCAAGTTATAAGGGATGTTGCTAGAACAATGGATATTGATTTATCAGTTGTTGATTATATATCAAAGATGCTTGGTTCATCATTGTCTTTATTAGAAAATTATAAAAAGAATGAAAAGTTAAGAGTATATTTGGAAAATAAACCCCAATTACTTAAAATGTATAAAATAGCCACTAAATTCGAAGGATTGAAACGTCATACCTCTGTTCATGCAGCTGGTATTGTTATGTCCAGAATTGATTTAGATGAAGTAATTCCTATTGATAAAAAGCATGAGGAATTTTATACTACTGGTTATGATATGGATTATTTAGAAGAAATTGGATTATTAAAAATGGATTTTCTTGGACTTCGTAATTTAACGTTAATTAGTGATGTTATTAATGATATTAAAAAAAATTTAAATATAGACATTGATTTTAATAATATTCCGCTTGATGATAAAGAAGCCCTAAACATCTTTACTAATGTGTTAACTACTGGTATCTTCCAATTTGAATCAGATGGCATGAAAAACTTTTTGAGGAAATTACATCCAACTAGTTTCGAAGAGATAGTTGCTGCTAATGCTTTATTTAGACCAGGTCCAATGAAAAACATTGATTCATATGTTAGAAGAAAACATGGTCAAGAGAATATAGAATATGCCTCACCCGATTTAAAAACCATTTTAAAACCAACTTATGGAATAATTGTTTATCAAGAACAAATTATGCAAATAGCTAGTGTAATGGCTGGATATTCGTTTGGCGAAGCGGATTTGTTGCGTCGAGCAATGAGCAAAAAAAATCAATCAATTATGATTGCTGAACGAGATAAGTTTGTTAGTAGAAGTATAAATAAAGGTTATTCTAAAGAGGTTGCTAATGATGTTTATGATTTAATATTGAAATTCGCATCGTACGGATTCAATCGTTCTCACTCTGTTGCCTATTCAATTGTTGCTTATAAGATGGCGTATTTAAAAGCTCATTACCCACTATATTTTATGAAGGCTTTGCTATCTATGGTTGTTGGCAGTGAGATAAAGACTAAAGAGTATATTTATGAATGTAAAAGTAACAACATTTCAATAATTCCTCCAGATATAAATTTAAGTTTTTCTGAATATGCAGTTAGTGACAAAGGAATCATATATCCGTTATCAATTATTAAAAATATTGGTGGAGCTGCTTCTAATGTTATTATAAATGAAAGAAAAAATGGTAAATATAAGGATATATATGATTTTGTTAGAAGAACTTACGGTAAAAGTGTTACGAAAAAAACAATGGTAAGTTTAATAAATGCTGGTTGTTTTAATTCAATTGGGATGAATAAGAAAACAATGACTGAAAATTTGGATGTTATTATTAATTATGCTGAACTAATAAAAGATATTGGGGAAGAATTTGCATTAAAACCCGAAATTAAAATTATTCCGGAGTATAGTAAAAAGGAATTAATGAAAATAGAATTAGAAACATTTGGATTTTATATAAGTAATCACCCAATAACTGAATATAAAAACAAACTGGAACAAACCATATCTATTGTTGATTTAAAAAATTATTTTGATAAAGTAATATCGTTAATTGTATACGTAGATCGAGTTAAAGAAATAAAAACTAAAAAGGATGATGTTATGAGTTTTATTACGGGTAGTGATGAAATAAGTACTATTGATATTGTTTTGTTTCCAAAAGTTCACGAGAAAAATGCTAATATAAAAGTTGGTGATATTATTAAATTATCAGGAAAAGTTGAAAAAAGATTTGATAAGTTACAAATAATTGTAAATGAAATCGAGTATTTAGATTAGGAGGTATTTATGGAAAAATTAAATATTGGATCACATGTATCATTTAAAAAACAAAATCAATTATTAGGGAGTGTCAATGAAGCTTTGAGTTATGGCTCAAATGCTTTTATGATTTATACTGGAGCGCCTCAAAATACAGCGAGGTCACCAATTGAAAAAGAAAAAACAATTGCGGCTTATGAATTAATGAAAGAACATAATATTGATGTTAACAATATTGTTGTTCACGCTCCATATATTGTTAATTTAGCAGGTAGTGGTGCTAATTATGATTTTGCTATTAGATTTTTAAAAGAAGAAATCAAAAGAGTAGAAGAGCTTGGTCTTAAAAAACTGGTCCTTCACCCTGGAAGTCATGTTAAGCTTACTCGTGAAGAAGGAATAAATAATATTATTAATGCCTTAAACATTGTTTTGGAAAAAGATTCAAAGGTAGATATTTTGTTAGAAACAATGGCTGGCAAAGGAAGTGAGATAGGAATTACTTTTGGAGAGTTAAAACAAATTATTAATGGAGTTAAGTATAATGAGCACATAAAAGTTTGTTTAGATACATGTCATATTAATGACGCAGGATATTTAGTAGAAAAAATTGATGATGTATTAAAAGAGTTTGATAAAATTATTGGTATTAAAAAAATCGAATGTATTCATGTTAATGATAGTATCAATGATATTGGTGCGAAAAAGGACCGTCACGCAAACTTTGGAGAGGGAACAATTGGCTTTGATAATTTAATTAAAGTTATTTATCATCCATTATTAAAAGACGTTCCCAAAATTTTAGAAACGCCTTATGTAACGGCTACTGATGATAGTAAAGAAAAAGTTTATCCACCATATAAATTTGAGATAGAAATGATTAAAGAAAAAACTTATAATCCTAATTTAATTGAAGATATTAGAAATTATTATAAATAATTTTGAAATTTTTCCTTAAAACTAATATAAAGTTCTTCAACTTTATTATAAGTTTCGGACCCTAATTGATCTTTTAGATCATTTAATATTCCTCTTGGATTACCATAGAGAATAGTTCGCCAATTGTTTTTAATATTATTATAAATAATTTCTGTTTCATCATTATTTAAAGTTATCCCACTCTTACTTGCAAATGAGCTTATATCTCCGTATGTGAGATTAGTAATATACTGTTTTATTAAAAATTCATTCATTCTATGCACCTCGAAATAGCATATGTTTAATTGGTAATAATAATGCGTGTTAATAACTATAATTAAAAAGAAAGGAAGATATTATGTATAAGATTCCAAAATTAAAATATTCTTATGGTGATTTAAAACCGGATATTGATTCAAGAACAGTTGAGATACATTATGAAAAACATCATCATGGCTATTTAGATAATTTAAATAAAGTTTTAAATAGTATTAATTATGATTATCGATATTCGCTTGAAGAATTGGTTGTAAACATTGATTCATTTCCGCTTGAAGTTAGAGGGGATATTTTGTTTAATGCTGGTGGAGTTCTTAATCATAATTTATATTGGTTAAGTATGAGTCCACATAAAAACAATACTCCTAAAGGTAAACTAAAAGAAGCAATTGATGAAGAATATGGAAGTTTTGAAAACTTTAAAAATGAATTCATTAAAACAGCAACGTTACTTAAAGGATCAGGCTATACCTTTTTAGTTATAAATCATGAAAAAAAATTAGAGATTATTAATACTTCCAATCAGGAAACACCATATTTATACGGACTTATTCCAATTATGACTATTGATTTATGGGAACACGCATATTACTTGTTATATCAAAATCGCCGAGGTGAATATATAAAAAATTTCTTTAATATTATTGATTTTATAGAAATAAACAAGCTATATGAAAAAAATATTCAAAAATAACAAACGTCGAAAACAGACTAATATAAAATTTAGTTACTATAAGAAATATAGAAATATTAAAGAAATAATTGAAAAAAGGTACAGTGTATTAATTATGATAATAATTTTTTTAAATATCATTATCATTGGTAATTTATTTGCTATTCAAATAATAAGACAAAAACATTATGAAAATAGAGTTAAATTGTTAAATCAAAATATTGTTTTAGGTCCATCTGCTCCAAGGGGGAGAATATATGACCGTCATCATCGTTTAATCGTTGACAATAAACCAATAAAAATTATTTATTATAAAAAAGTTAATGACATAACAAGAGAAGAAGAATTAAAGATGGCTCATGAAGTTGCTAAAATTTTAGACGTTGACTATAGCGATTTATCTGCTAGAAATTTAAAAGAGTTTTGGCTACGTAATAATCGTGAAAAAGGATTAACTAAAATTACGGATGAAGAATGGAAACAACTAGATGAGCGTAGGCTAACCCTTGATGATATAGAAGAATTAAAGATAGAAAGAATTACGCAAGAGGAGCTAGATGAATATAAAGAACTTGATCGAGAAGCAGCATATATTTATTATTTAATGAATAAAGGATATTATTATTCTGAAAAGGTTATTAAAAAAGAAAAAATTACTGATCATGAATATGCTAAAATATCAGAAAATATTCATAAATTAAGAGGTTTTAATACTAGATTAGATTGGGAAAGGGTATATCCTTATGGAGATACTTTTAGAACTATACTTGGAAGTGTTTCAACAAGTGAATCAGGATTGCCTTATGAATTGAAAGATTTCTATTTAGCTAAGGGCTATAGTCTTAACGATCGTGTTGGTATTAGTTATTTAGAATATCAGTACGAAGACTATTTAAAGGGTGAAAAAAACACCTATGAATTATTAAGTGATGGTACTTCCAAACTAATTAAAGAGGGTCAACGCGGCAATGATATTGTTGTTACAATCGATATTGAACTTCAAAAAACAATTGACAAAATTTTAGAACAAGAATTAATGGCTACTAAGAAAGAACCAAACACGGAATACTATAATCGTTCATTTGTGGTTATAACTGATCCTAATACTGGTGAAATAATTGCTATGTCAGCTAAACAAATTGTTCAAGTTGATGATAAATATGAAATTTATGATTATACACCAGGAATAATAAACTCATCTGTTGTTATGGGATCAGTTGTTAAAGGTGCCTCTAATATTGTTGGATTTAATCAAGGGGTATTAAAAGTTGGTGAAATTCGTGATGATTATTGTATTAAAATAGCTGCAACACCAATAAAATGTTCATGGCGTTATCTTGGACGAATTAATGATGTTGGAGCTTTGAAATATTCATCAAACTCTTATCAATATCAAACAGCCATAAAGGTAGGTAAAGGTATATACAAATATGACGAAGCACTATCAATTGATCCAAAAACATTTGATATATATCGTAATACATTTGCGGAATTCGGACTTGGCGTTAAAACTCAAATAGACCTTCCAAATGAGGGATTGGGTTATAAAGGAAACAGCACACTTTCAGGGCACTTACTTGACTTTTCGATTGGTCAATATGATACTTATACTCCAATTCAATTATCTCAATATATTGGAACGATTGCTAATGGAGGTTATCGTATCGCACCTCACTTACTAAAAAGTGTTTATGCACCGACAAAAGAAGGACTTACAAGTATTGTTTATAATAAGGAACCAGAAGTGTTAAATAAGTTAAATACTAAGGATGAACATTTGAAAAGAATTCAAGAGGGATTTAAACAAGTAACTGCTAGTGGGGGGACAGGTGTTGGTTATATGCCGGCATCTATGAAACCAGCAGGAAAAACAGGTACTAGTGAGAGCTTTATTGATAGTGATTTAGATGGTATTGTAGATTTAGAGACTTATAGTCATACATTTGCAGGATTTGCACCTTATGATAATCCAAAGATTGCTTTTACAGTTATTTCACCAGATATTTCACCAGTTTTTGCTAAAAGTGGCTATCGAAGTACTGTTAATCGTCGAATATCTTTTGAGGTTGCAAAAAAAATCTTTGAAATTTACAAATAATTTGCTATAATAGTAGCGTATGTATTAAAGGAGGGAAAAACATGGCTAAAAAAGGAGAAGCACGTGAAAGAATAACACTACAATGCACAGTGTGTGGTTCAGAAAATTATCGTACTGAAAAAAACAAAAGAAATACTCCCGAACGAATTGAAATAAAAAAGTTTTGTCCAAAATCTAAAACTGTAACTTTACATAAAGAAAAGAAATAGTTGCTTGAAAGGAGACCAATATGGTAAATGTTAATGATTTAAAAAACGGAATGACTATCGAGTTTGACGGAAACATATATCAAGTAATCGAATTTTTACATGTAAAACCAGGAAAAGGGCCTGCTTTTGTTAGAAGTAAATTAAAAAACTTACGAAGCGGATCAACAGTAGAACATACATTTAATGCTGGAATTAAGGTTGGAAAAGCAGCGATTGATAGAATTTCAATGCAATTTCTATATGCTAATGGAGATGCTTATAATTTTATGAACATGGAAACGTATGAGCAAATCGAATTAGACAAAAATCAAATTGAAGATGAAATTGAATATTTAAAAGAAGGTTTGGATGTTGAATTAACTTTTTATGAAAGTGAATTATTAGGTATTTCATTACCTGAAAAAATTGAATACAAGGTTATTAGTACTGAACCATCTGTTCGTGGTAATACTGTTAATAATGCTACTAAAGAAGCAGTGTTAGAAACAGGATTAGTTGTAAAAGTTCCATTATTTATTGAAACAGATGAAATGATTATTGTTTCTACTAAAGATGGAAAATATGATTCAAGAGCATAAACAAAAAAGGTTATAATAATTATTGGTAATAAAACACCAATTTTTTTATTTTTTTCAACAAGTTAAACTATTCATATATTAAACCATTCATGTTATAATTATAGTGATGGTGATGTTATGAGAAAGTTGTTACTAATAGGTTTAGCAAGTTTGTTTTTAGTTGGTTGTAGTAAAGTGGATAAGATTGATAGAAAAATCCAGATTGATTTTAATAATGAATATTATCAAGTTGCATCGCCCTATAAACCATCTGTTAGTGGAAGTTATGTTGTAAATAATGTTTTAAATAATTATGATATTAATGATGTTGAAAATTCTTATATGATGCTATCAAGTAATTATTTTAAAACGACTAATTCTTTATATCAAGCCGGACAATATTTTAGTCGAGGAGATTTACAAGAATTGTTATCAAAAGATAATTTAAATAAAGAAGAAATAGTTCAAATAAACGGTGTTGAATTAACTCCAACTTATGTATCAAGTATTTATGAACAAAATTATTTAACTAATAATGGCCATTTGAAAGGATTAACAATTGGATTAATAATTAATCCGTATCAATCTTATCTTACTGACTTAGGTAATTACGATTATGAAGAAGTTCCAATAGCTACACTAGAGCCGATTATTATTGAAAAGGCTAAGAGCGTTATTAAATATATAAGAACTAACCCAAAATTAAAAGAAGTGAGAGTAGTAATTGGAGTATATTTACAAAATCGCCCCAATGCGATGCTTCCTGGCGGTATCAAGTATGTTGGAGTTACAACCGATGAGAGTATTACATTAAGTAAGATTAACTATGAGTATCAATATTTAAATTCTAATTATGTGCTTACTAATGATATTAATATATATAATGCATTTAGTAATTTAGAAAAACAAATTAAAAAAATAAAAGAAAGCATAAACGTTTCGGCAAAAGGATTGTATCAAAACAATAAACTTCAAAATATTGAAATTACAGTCCACAGTGGGACGTTTAATAGCGGAGAATTACTTTATTTAAGTAATACTATTAGTAATGAAATGGATAATTTTGATAGTCAACTAACGATTCAAGTAGTTGTTAAATCAAACAATTCTGTTCTTGCCTTTATTAATAAAGGAAGTAATAGTCTAAAAAGTAAAGTTTATATTTTAGGAGGATAAAATGAACGAAATAAATAAAAATTTAGTTAAGCGTGTCTTAGGATTTGCAATGCTTAACTCAACAGATAAAGAAATTGATGATTATGTATTAAGTTTAAATCAAGTAGTCGAAGAAATTGATAATATTCAAAATTTAGAAATAGATAATAAAGATATTTTATTTTCACCAACTAACAATATCAATTGTTTTGAAGATGGTATAGTGGTTGAAAAAATTGATAAAGAAGAAGTGCTTAGTAGAGTTTCTAATAGAGAAGCAGATTATATTTTAGTACCAAAGGTGATTGAATGAGTAATTATTTAGATTTAACAATTTTAGAAATACATAATTTATTAAAAGAAAAAAAGATTAAACCGATTGACTTGGTTAATGAATTTATTGAAAGAGAAAAACATTCAGAGCTTAATGCTTTTATAACACTTGATATTGAAGGTGCGAGAAATAGAGCAATTGAACTTGAATCTCTAGAAGTGGACAACCCTTTGTTTGGCATACCGATTGCAATTAAAGATAATATTGTTACTAAAAATTTGAAGACTACTTGTGCATCCCTTATGTTAGATAATTTTGTCCCAGTATATGATGCAACTGTTGTTCAAAAATTAAAAGATAAAAATATGATTGTTATCGGAAAAACTAATATGGATGAGTTTGCAATGGGGTCAACTGGAGAAACGAGTTACTACGGAAAAACATTGAATCCGTGGAACAAGGAACGTGTTCCTGGAGGTAGTAGTAGCGGTAGTGCTGCATGCGTTAGTGGAGGTTTAGTGCCTTTATCATTAGGCAGTGATACTGGAGGTAGTGTCCGTGAACCAGCATCATTTTGTGGTGTTGTTGGAATGAAGCCAACATATGGAAGGGTTTCTAGATACGGAGTGATACCATTTGCTGCAAGTCTTGATCAAGTAGGACCTATCGCTAGAAATGTTTATGAGAATGCACTACTTTTAGAAGCTATTTCCGGACTTGATAATAATGACTATACAACTTTTAATAATGATAGCAATTTTACTGATTTAGAAATTGATGGAAATTGTAAAAAGATAGGCGTTCCATCTTTTTATTTAAAGTTTGAGATGAACGAAGAAGTTCGTAACGAGTTTGAAAATATTTTAAAACTATTAAAAGAAAATGGATATTTAGTTGAATATGTTGATATTCCATATTTGGAAAATTCTGTATCACTATATCAAATAATTGCTTTATCAGAAGCGAGCAGTAGTTTATCTTGTTTTGATGGAATTAGATATGGTTATATTAGTAAAAATTATAATAATATTGAAGAGCTATATAAAAATACTAGAACTGAAGGATTTGGTAGAGAAGTCAAAAAAAGAATTATGATTGGAACTTATGTTTTGAGTGGGAAGAACGCTAATCAATATTATTATAAAGCATTAGCAGTTAGAAAAAGTCTTACTGATAGTATTGTTAATGTTTTCAAAAATTACGATTATATATTGGTTCCGACTACTTCTAATGTAGCATATCCACTTAATCAAAAAAGTGAAAATTATAATCATAAATTTTATGATGATATTTTAACAATACCTGCTAATATGACAGGAATTCCTGCTCTATCTTTGCCTATTGGATTCAATAGTGAGAATATGCCAATTGGACTTCAAATTATGAGTAATTATTTTGAAGAACAAAAAATTTATAAGCTTGCCAATTTAATTGAAAAAAACCTTAATCTAAATCTAAAACCAGGAGGGGATATATAATGTTAGAACCAACTATTGGTATTGAAATACACGTTGAACTTAAGAGTAAAACAAAAGTTTTTTCTAATAGTTTAAACAAATTTGATAGTTTACCCAATGAAAATATTAGTCTAATAGATATTGCATATCCTGGAACACTTCCTAAACTAAATAAAGAAGTTGTGGTTATGGCTTTAAAAGCAGCACTTGCACTTAATTGCAAGATAAATAAAGAGATGAGTTTTGACCGTAAAAATTATTTTTATCCAGATTTAGCTAAAGGTTATCAAATTACCCAAAACCGAACTCCAATTGGTTATGATGGATATTTAACAATAAATGTTTCTGGTCAACCTAAAAAAATTGAGATAGAAAGAATTCATATCGAAGAAGATACCGCAAAAAGTATTCATGGTCAAGGAGGTACTGTTTTAGATTTTAATCGTTCAGGAGTTCCGTTAATTGAAATTGTAACAAGACCGGTTATTTCAAATGATCAAGAGGCTGTTGCTTATTTAGAAGGAATCCGCGAAATACTCTTATATTTAGGTATAAGTGATGTGAAAATTGAAGAAGGAAGTATGCGATGTGACGCGAATGTATCACTCAAAGAAAAAGGAAGTGATATATTAGGTACTAAAGCCGAAGTTAAAAACATTGGTTCTATTAGTAATGTTGGTGCAAGTATTTTATATGAGATCAATCGTCAACGTTCTGTAATTGAAAGTGGTCAAAAAGTTATCGGTGAAACAAGAAGATTTGATGATAAAGCAGGTACTACAATATCTATGAGAGTAAAAGAAACTAATAACGATTATAGATATTTTCCAGAACCCAATCTTCCACCACTACATTTGACTGACGAATTTATCTTAAATATTAAAAACAAACTACCTATGCTTCCAAGTGAATTAAGAGAAAAGTATAATCGTTTAGATATTAATCAAAATAATATAAAAACAATTATTGGTAATTATGAATTATGTCAATTTTTTGAAGAAGTAATTGAAGTTACTAATCCGGTTATAGCATCAAATATATTAACTGGTGATGTTCTAAACTATTTAAACAAAAATAAATTAGTGATTAAAGACATAAAATTAACAACAGACAATTTTAAGGAATTAATTGAAACTTATGAAAAGGGTGAAATATCTTCTACACATATTAAAAAAATAATTCCTATACTACTTGAAAATGGAGGAACAGTTAAGACAATTATTGAAAATTTAGGTTTAAAGCAAATTAATAATGATGATTTAATTTTAGAAGTAATTAAAAACATTATCAATAATAATCAACAATCATTAATTGACTATAAGAATGGTCAAGATCGTGCTTTAAAATACTTAATGGGTCAAATAATGAAAGAAACAAAAGGGCAAGTAAATCCAACAAAAGCCTCTGAATTATTAGTTCAAGAACTTAATAATCACTAATTTGCGCATTTTTTAATTTTGTAGTATAATGTTTGGGATTGGAGGAGCAAACTATGGAATTTATAAAAAAACATAAGTTAAAAATTATTTTAGTAGGTGTTTTTTTAATATTAATGATTTTTGCATACATCGGTGTTAAAGAACTATTATATCCAGATATTCGTAAAGATTTATACGGAAGTCGGTTAGATGAAATAGAAAACTTTAATATTAATGACAATCGATTAAAAGAAGAAGTAAAAGAATTAGCCAAAGAAGAAAAAATCGAAAAAATTGATTCTCATTTATCTGGGAGAACAATTAATTATACAATTCATATTAAAGGCGACTTAGATTTAATAACTTCAAAGTCATTTGGGGATAAAATCTTGGAGAAATTTAATGATGAAGAAAAAAAATATTTTGATTTTCAATTATTTATAGTTAATGAATTAGAAAATAGTGAATATTATCCAATGGTTGGGTATAAGCATAAAACATCATTGACATTTATATGGACTAATTAGTAAGGTGGTAACAATGAAAAACAAAAAAGTGATTATTCCTTTAATAATCATCGTAATTATATTAATATTAGGTGGAGTGTATATTTTCACTAAAGAAGATAAAAAAACAACTCTTAACTTGATCGAGAAGCAATGGATTGAAAGTAATAAAAATACTGTAATGGATATAGGACTTATTAACGAAGTTCCTATTTTCAACTATAATGGTGCAGGTGTCTTTTTTGATTTCTTAAATAACTTAGAAAAAACAACTGGACTGGCGCTTAATAAATTATCATTTCAATATAATACAAAAGTGAACACTGATTATGCATTTAATATAGTAGATAAAGCATCTAAAAAAGATATTTTAATTTATCAAGATAATTATGTTCTTGTTACAAATGAAAAGAAAAAAATTATTGATTTAAATGAAATTGAAGGTTTTGTTATTGGTGTTTTAGAAAGTGATTTAGATAGTGCAAGTAAATATTTGAAAAATGGATCTAATAATGTTTTCAAAAGTTATGATAATGCTACCAAAATGTGGGAAGAAATTATTAAACCAGAAGTAGAAATAGATGAAGATGAAAAACTTAATCCTATTAATGCTATGCTTGTTCCCAAGACTTTATATTTAAATAAAATTTTAGAAAACAAACAATTACATATCGCTTATAATGTAACTGAAATGAAAAAAGATTATGTTATTACATTGGGCGATAAAGAAAAACTTAATAATATCTTAACTAAATTTTATGAAAAATGGTCAAAAGAAAATTTTGAAAATAGTTACAATGATCATTTGAGCGACAGTTATTTTAGTTTTACTAATGTAACCGAAAAAAACGTTGTTAACTTCCGTAGTAAGAGATATACTTATGGGTTTACTCCAAACGCTCCATATGACATTATAATTAATAATAAACTTCTTGGTTATAATAGTGTTTTTCTTAAAAAATTTGCATCAACAGCTGATATTGAAATAATTTTCAATAAATACACTAGTAATGATTCGATGTTTGATGCATTTAATAGTAATAAAATAGATTTAATGTATGAAAATAATGTAAATAATAAATACAGTATGGATGTCTATAAAACTATCCCAGTTTATAATAATAAATTAGTAATTATTGCAAATATTAATAATAACTTAGTTGTAAATTCTTTAAATTCATTAGAAAACAAGGAATTAATAACAGTTAATAATAGCGAAGTATCGAATTATTTATTACAAAATAAATTAAAAATTAAGAGCTATGATAATGTTTCTGAATTACTTAAAAACATGAAAAAAAATTCAGTTATTGCGATTGATAAAGAAGTATATAATTACTATAGTAGTAATAAATTTAAAGATTATAAAGTATATTACGAAGAAACATTAGAAAACGATAGTGGTCTTGTTGTAAGAGATATCAAAGAGAATGAAACATTTCAAAACTTTTTAGATTTTTACTTATCGTTTGTATGTAATAAAAGCATTGTCAATAATAGCTATTATGGATTATTTAATATTGATAAATCGCCGATTATTATAAGATCGTTGATTGTTATGACTGCTGCTTTAATTATAATATTTGCGACTATATTAGTAAATAAATCTATTAAAAAGAGCAAAGACAATCAAAAAACAACTATTGTTTCAAAAGAAAATAAAATGAAATATATAGACCAATTAACATCACTTAAAAACCGTAATTATTTAAATGACAATTTAGAAATATGGGATAACAGTGAAGTTTATCCTCAAGCAATTGTTGTTGTAGATTTAAACAACATTTCATATATTAATGATAATTATGGACATGTTGAAGGAGACAAAGTTATTACTGAAGCTGCTAATATTTTGATTTTAAATCAAGTTGAAAACAGTGATATTATTCGTACTAGCGGTAATGAGTTTTTAATTTACATGGTTGGTCACGATGAAAAAGCAGTTATCTCCTCTATAAAAAAATTAAACAAAGAATTAAAAGATCTTACTCATAATTTTGGTGCTGCTATTGGTTATAGTATGATTGTTGATGCAATTAAAACAATTGATGATGCAATCAACGAAGCAACCCTTGATATGCGTGATAATAAAGAATCACAAGAAAATGATGAAAAGTAAGTAATTAGGATGATGAAAATGTCAATAATAAAAAGAAAAATATTAACTTTGATTAGCGTAATAAAGAAACCAGAAATGGAAATATTACCTGGCAATTTAGCGTTTTCTCTTGTAATATCGATTACACCAGTATTAACGCTTTTTGTCTTACTGGCGTCTTTTTTACCAATATCTACTGACACTTTAATGAATTTTATGATTAAAACATTTCCACAAGATGTAAGCGATATTTTAATACCTTTTATGAATGGAACAGGTTTTAATTTAAATGTTGGTGTCTATTTAATAATTGGTTTCATGATTGCATCTAATGGATTATATTCTGTTATAACATCATCAAACACGTTATATAAAAAAGAAAGTTCAACAACAATAAAAAGAAGAATAAAAGCAGTTATGTTAGCAATAATGTTAGTTTTTCTTTTTATATTTATATTAATTGTTTTGGCATTTGGAAATAGCATTTTAAAATTATTTATAACTTTATATCCAGGTAGTGAATTTTTTGAAACATTATATGCAATTTATGTCTTCATGAAATGGCCACTTGGATTTGTAGCAATCTTTTTTAACATTAATTTAATTTATGCTTTTGCACCAGATTCATTGATACCAAGCAAGTATACAAGAAAAGGTGCGCTTTTTACAACTTTCGCTTGGATGATAGTAACATCTATCTACTCATATTATGTTAGTAATATAGCCAATTATGATGCAATATACGGTGGTTTATCAAGTATCATGGTAATGATGATTTGGATTTATATTTTGTCATTTGTTTTTGTGTTAGGAATAGCTTTAAATGCTAGTAATTACAAAATGGCAATAAGTACTAATAATAATGAATCATAATTAGTTAATAATAATAATGATATTCATTAATTACCGGTGAATATTAATACAAGCTACAATACTTATTAAAAGTAAAAACAATGGTAATAAAAATTTATAGTCGACTATTCTTAAAGCGATTTTATCGCTTTTTGATTTGTCTTTTTACACAAATAATGGTATACTTATTTATGTTAATTGAGGTGAAAAAATGAATGAATTTATAAGAAAATTTAAAAGAAGCGCACGAACATATTTAAATACTAATATAATGTTTATGTCATTTGTTTTAAGTACGGTCCTTAATGGTTGGATACTTAGAGCTTTTACAGTTAGAAATTATTTTGAATTAAAACCAATTTTAGCAGACTTTGCCGTTTGTTTAATAATTGGGGCGTTTGGATATTTTTTAAAGCCTAATAAGCAATTTAAATATTTTTTTGGATGGTCAATCTTTTTTACAACCATTTGTGTTATTAATTCTATTTACTATACAAATTATATTTCTTTTGCCTCAATATCTTTATTATCAACAACTTTACAATTATTTGATGTTGCTGATGCTGTTGTTGAAAATATTTTAGAAATAACTGATTTTATTTATTTATGGCAACCATTTGCTTTATTATATGTAAATCATCATTTAAAAAAGAAAAATTATTTTAATATTGTAGCTAAAATCGAAGTTGGTAAAATAAGAGCATTAAATACTTTAGTAGCAGCCTTAATAGTTATTGGTTTCTTTGTGTCAATGTTAACTGGTTTAGATATTGGACGTTTTGGAAAGCAATGGAATCGTGAATTTATTGTTATGAAATTCGGGCTTTATACATACCACGTTAATGATTTAATTAGTAGTTTAAAACCACAGTTAAATCCATTATTTGGATATGATGAAAATGCCAAAATATTTAGAGAATATTATGAAAATAGAGAAGATACTTCTACTCAAAATAAATATACTGATATTTTCAAAGGAAAAAATATTATAGCCATTCATGCTGAAAGTATTCAACAAATGGTAATAGGACTAGAGTTTAACGATAAAGAACTTACACCAAACCTTAATAAGTTATCTAAAGAAGGATTATATTTTTCAAACTTTTATGCTCAAGAAGGAGTCGGGACAAGTAGTGATAGCGAGTTTACTTTAAATACTTCTCTAATGCCAACAAGTAGTGGAACAGTTTTTGTTAATTACTGGAATCGCGAATATGTAACCATTCCTAAGCTATTAAAAAACCAAGGATATTATTCATTTAGTATGCACGGTAATAACGGTACCTATTGGAACCGGAATGTTGTTCATAAAGAATTTGGATATGATAAATTTTATTATCATGAAAAAGATTTTGAACTTGACGAAAAAATCGGATTAGGAATTAGCGACAAATCATTTTTTAGACAAGCCGTTCCTAAAATAAAAGAAATTAGTGAAACCAATCAAAACTTTTATGGAACAATGATTATGTTAACTAATCATACGCCTTTTTCAGACATTGTTAGAAAAGGGTTAGCGCCCTTTGAAGTTAACTATAAATATCAAAAATTAAATGAAGAAACAAATCAAATGGAAGAAGTTGTTGCAAAATATTTAGAAGGTACTAAGCTTGGTAATTACTTTAAATCAGTAAATTATGCCGATGAAGCAATAGGTCAATTTATAAATGATTTAGATGTTGCTGGATTACTTGAAGATACAGTTATTGTAATCTATGGAGATCATGACGCAAAATTAAAGAAAAGTGAATATGAACGATTTTATAATTATGATCCATATACAGACAGCTTACTCGATATAAATGATCCAAATTATCGAAAAGTAGATAATTATGATATTGAAATAAATAAAAAAGTTCCATTTATTATTTGGACGAAAAACAAAAAGATGGCAACTGAAGTAAAAGAAGTTATGGGAATGTATGACATTGCTCCAACTTTAGGGAATATGTTTGGTTTTAAAAACGAATATGCTTTAGGACACGATATTTTTAGTGTGAAAAATAACGTAGTAATTTTCCCAGATGGCAATTGGATAACTAATAAAATGTATTACAATAGTCAAAAGAAAGAGGGAAAATTATTAAACCCGGATGTAACTGTTAGCTTGGAAGAAATTGCTGAATATACTAAAAGGGCAGATGAAATATTAACTGTTTCTGATTCTATTATCGTATATGATTTAATTAGAAAATCCAACGAAACAATGAAATTGATGAAAGATTTTGGAGGTTAATATGAAAAAACGAAAACTTAATATCAAAAGAATAACAATATTAGTTTTAACATTAGTTGCCCTAATGGTAGCAATATTCATTATTTTAAAAATGACCAAACCAGCAATTGAACCCAAAGATCCGAAAGTAATAAGTGAAATAAATGGATATATTTTAAAAGAAGGTGCTAGTGCATACTTTAAAAATGTTTTTAGTGAACTTGAAACAGAACTTAGTAAAGAAGAAGTTGACGAAAAAAAATACGCAGAAATAATTAGTAAACTATTTATTAGTGATTGCTTTACATTATCAAATAAAATGAATCATAATGATGTTGGAGGAGTTCAATTTGTTTATGAACAATTTCAAAATGATTATATTTCAATAGCAAGAGAAACTTTATACAATAGCATTGAAAATGATATATATGGAAATCGTAAACAAGAATTACCAACTGTTAAAAACGTTGTTATAAAATCCTTTGAAGAAGATACCTATGAATATGGTGAAACTGAAGACAAAAAAGCTTATATTGTGGTGGCAACCATTGAATATGACAAAGATTTAGATTATCCAGAAGAGGTATCATTAGTTATTATCCATAGTAACAATAAATTAGAAATAGCTAAAATGGATTAATATATTGGAGGAAAAGATGAAAATAGCAGTTTTAAGTGATATACATGGCAACTTAGAGGCTTTAAAAAAGTGTTTTGAAGTAATTGATAATTCTAATATTAAAGGTGTTGTATTTTGCGGCGACTACTTAAGTGATATCCCACAAACCAAAGAGGTTATTAATTATATTAAAGAAAAAACGCTTCAATATAAAACTTGGATTGTTCGTGGTAATCGTGAAGATTATATCATTGACTATCATGAATCGGATGATAAAAAATGGACACTTGAAACAAATAATGCTGCAGTTTTAGTAGCCCACGATTCTTTAAATGAAGAGGAACATGATTATCTAAAAAATTTAAAAAAGCATGAAATTATTAATATTCCAAATACCGAAAAAATATATGTTACACATAAATATAGAGACATTAAATATGATGAAAATTTTGAATATAAATATGTATTATTTGGTCACGAACATAATCAACTATATTTTTCAAGAAAAGGAATTCGATTTTTCAATCCTGGTTCTGTTGGAATTCCAGCTGATGGATTTATTGGAACTAGTATGCTAATCCTTGAATATAAAGATAATGCATGGCAACCAAATTTTCTCCAACTAAAGTATGATATAACTATTCCAATTGAAATAATAAAGAATAGTAATATTAATCACCCTAATATTAAATGGGGAAGTGCTATTATTAAGACTTTAGAAACAGGATTTAGTTACACTGCATATTATGTAAGTGAAGTAAAAAAAATAGCAGCAAAAAGGGGTAACTCAACAGTTCTTGAAGAGATACCTTATGATATATGGGAAGCAGCTAGAAAAAATATAAATATCGATTAGTATTTATATTTTTTTGTTATCTATAATTGATAATAAAAAAGAATTATGATATGATTTAATTATATTAGGGGGGTATATATGTATACAAAAATTAAGGATAATGATAAGGTAATTATTTCTCATATTGCAGATATAGACGGTATGGGAGCAGTTTGTTTAGCAAAGGTCGCATTTAAAGACATTGATTTCATTTTGGTAGAAGTTTCCGAATTAAAAGATGCACTTAATTTAGTGAAAGATAAAAATTATTCGACAGTTTTTATAACGGATCTTCCAATTAGGGAAGATTCAATAAATATAATTAATAGCAATGAAATATTAAAAGAAAAAATTGTTCATTTTGATCACCACTCAAGTGAAGTTTCTAATAATGATTATTCTTTTATAAATGTTGTTACAACGAAAGATGGAATTAGTACATGTGGAACTAGTCTTTTTTACGATTATCTTAAATCAATTTATAATATACCATTGTTAGATAAGGATTATACCCAAGAATTTGTTGAACTCGTTAGAAGTTATGATACTTATGATTGGAAAAAGGAAAAAAATATTGCCGCTAGAGATTTGACGACCCTATTTACTGTAATTGGTCACGAAGAGTTTATTGATAAGTACTATCATGAAATAGTAATCAATGAAAAACATTTTAACTTTACTAAAAATGATAGATTTTTAATTGATACTAAGGATAAAGAAGTAGAAAATTATATTAATTTATGTGATGAAAAACTAATAAGGATGAGTTTGCATGGTTATGACGTTGGAGTTTCAATATCAGAAAATTATCGAAGTGAAGTAGGTAACTATTTATCAGAAAAATATAAAGATGAATTAAAGTTTATTTTGATCATTAATTTTATGCGAAATTCATTTTCATTAAGAACGGTCAGAAATGACATTGACCTTGGGGAATTTGCTAAAAAAATAACTTCTTTAGCTGGTGGACAGAAAAAGGCAGCGGGAATGCCAATAAACAGCGAAACTATGTGGATTTTAGAAAAAACAAACCAAACTTTAGTTAATGGTTTGGAAAAGGAAAAAACGTTCGTTAAAACAGCGAATAAATAGAATTAAATATTTTTTGTTAGTAAAAAACATTTAAATATAAAAACCCTTGAATATTCAAGGGTTATTTTTTATTTGGAGCCAGTTAGATAAAGGTTGTTACCCCCTTATCGCTTGATAAGATAATTATATTATACACTAATTTTATAAGAATAGTAATAACATTATTTTTATTTATCTAAATAATTTGTAAATTCATTTATAATTTTTTCTTTAATATCAGCATCTAATATGCTGGTATTTTCTTTAATTCCATACTCTCTTAATACTTCTAAAAATTTGATGGATAGTAAAGGTATGAATAAAAATAGATTATCTGTTTTAACAGGAGTTAAATTTGATACTATTCAAAAATATTACAATGGAGATGTATATAGAATAGATGTTGATGTACTAGCAAAGTTTTGCTACGCACTTAATTGTAATGTAAACGATATTGTAGAATACAACAAAAAATAACCTAATTCGCTTTTTTGCGAAAAGGTTATTTTTTAAAAGTCGTGGCACGTTTTGTTTTTGCTTTAGCAAAAATGAAAGTGGCGATAGACTTTCGATAAAGCAATATTGCTTTATCTTATCATAATTTTTGCACACCGATTAATCGCAAAAATTATGGGGAATGGGGTTTCAAAAGGGTCTCCCTTTGCACATCTCGTTATTGGTTTTAGCCAATAGCGTAGTGTGTTACTCATTTGGCTTTCAAAAGATATTTATATAACTTAGTTAATAGTATAAATTGTAATTTGTTAGTCATAAAACTTATATGTATTAATTCAATATATTAATACTAATCTAATAAATAGTATTCATTTTCTTCATTCTTTTTCAATTTAAAATTTTTTTGTTCAGAATTTTTATTTGATAATCTAATATTAATATCAATAACTTTATTATCATAATCATCGTTATTTATAGGATTCCAATAAATTTTTTTATTACAAGAAATTTCATATTCAAAATTGCTATTATGATTAAGCAACACATCGTTATCATCTAACAATACTCCACTAGAAATCTTAATAATAACATTCTCGTTATTACAGTTAATTTCAAAAGGAAAACCTTTAATACTGCTCATGCTTAATGAATATTTTTCTAATGGTGTATAAATTTCAAGTTCATTATCTAACAGCGGTTTATCCCCTTTACCATATTTTTGAATAATGATAAATAACATTATAAATAATAATATTATTATTACTAATAGAAAAAATTGTATGTTTTTATTTAAACTCATAAATCCTCCAATAACCATGAAAAGTTCTCTAAATTATTATGATACTATTTAATATAGATTATTCTGCTATCATTTTTAATAAATTATATTCTTCATAATTTTGTTTTATCCAATCATCCACAACAAAATTTTTCGATTTTTCTGATAAATCTTTCATTTGATTTCTTTCTACTAATATTTCCATTAATAGGTTTTCATAATCAAGGCTAGAATTCAAATCATTTTGTATATCTTGAATTAAGTAAGGAATAACGCCTAATCCCAATTCGGTCACTTTAAATGTTTTTTTCTCTACATTTAAAGTGCTATCATTTTTAATATCTTCATACTTTTTCGGTAATTCTTTCATAAAATCAGAAAATGCTTGTTCAAATTCTTTTGCAGTTGCCCAGCTATATTCAACATCTCGTAAAGAATAGCCATTTTTTTGTAATTCGTTTATTTTTTCTTCATCAACATCTAACTGTAATATATAATTTTGAGACATTATTTCTTCAATTGCCATTGCATATATATATTCAAGCAATCCACTGTGTTTACTCTGATTAATTTTATCATATAATGGTTTTATAGCTGGTACTCCTAACGAAACTAAATCTTTATATGATTGATTACCCTCTACAATGGTGTAGGGGCTTGATGAAAAACTTTTTACATCTCTACTACTGATCATTTTATTTATATTGGAATTAATTTCTAATGTGATGGCGTCTATTTTATTAAGTGTTTTTGCGTATATATCTTGCTGGTTATGAAGTAACAGAGTAACTATTAATATTGTAGCACATACTGATATTATTCCAAATCCGAATCGTTTTATTTTTTGATTCATAAATTAAATTCCCTCCTTTTTAAAAATAATTTCCTCGTGATAATCCATAATCACTATTAGCATAATATGGATCAATACTAATAAAATGAGTAAATCTTTCAAGTGAACCCCATTTTGCTGTTACCGCTGTTGGGGTTACTTTTGAAAAGTGTGTTATATTATTGACACTTGGTCCATATGATATTATTCTAGTAGACTTTAATGAAGGAGATAAGTTACTAACTTTATATCCTTTAAAAATCATATATGAATCTACTTGTTGTTTAGTTCCTCCATTTCCCCAATTAGACGGCCATTCAAAAGTCATACTTCCTGTTGCCCAACCTAAACAATTATAACTCCATGTGTATGGTGCTTGATATTGATATATCCACGAAACAGCATCATAATAAGAATCTGGATAATAAAGTGCCTCTACTTTCTTATTATCAATCATAAATGTTGCTAAAAATAGAAACACTGTAATTATAGATATAGAAAATAATTTTGACATTCTTCTCATTGTTTTCCTCCCATTCATTTTAAAATTTAAATTTACAGCCAAATTTAACAAAAATAACGAGTAAATTCCATTAATCACCTCCATTTTAGTGTTATACACTATAATAAGAGCAATCAGAACTGCCTCGTTACCTACATATTACAAATTATTAAGATTTTCTATAGTAGCATTTTAATATGGCAACTATAAGATTATTCCTATGTATATAAAATATCACAAAATATCTAAAATGTCAATGGTGGAAAATTTAAGATTATTAAGATTATTAATGAGGATGGTAAAAGTTATATTTCAAATTCTTTGTCATTATCTTTTTCATAAAGATTAGTGGCTTCTAATATTTCTTCTTCTCGGTCAGTATCTTTACATATATCAATTATATCTTTTTCTTTATATAAGTCATTATTATAACAATATGATACTTCATTAACAACTACATCTTTATCGTCATTACTTCCAATATGTAATATCTTTCTAAAGATTTTTTTAAGATTTTTTAATATATCCTTAATAATATGTTTTAAAAGACTATTTTCTTCTTTTAATTCTTCATTCTTAAATTTCAAATTATCAATTTCTTTTTTCATACTAAAATTCTTTTTATCTAATTCAGTATATGTTTTTATGTGATTATTCATTTCAGTTATTAAATATTCCATTTGGGGAACTTTCTCTAAACTTTTTTTAGTTTTTTCAACGACATCTTTCATACTATTATAAGTATCTTTTTTAATCTTTATATAATCGCCAACAATAGTTTCTTTTGATGTTTGCATATCTTCTTCTAACTTATTAACTGATTTTTGTAATATTAGATTTTGTTTATTCATTTCATAACCAATTTTTTTAGTTAATTTTTTATATTCTCTTATTTTTACATTTATATTATTACTGCCTCTAATACCTCTTTCAAGTTCAAATCCTGCTTTATTTAATCGTTCCCAATATTTGTCTTGTAATTCTCTTAAATGTTCAATACCTTTGACATATTGCTTTTTAGATATAGTATATCGTTCCGTTTTAGTTCTTTTATCACACTTTTTAATTAAAGGAACTATTACACAATGTAGGTGGGGTGTTGTTTCATCTAAATGAATAGTGGCATTTAATACTTGCCATTTTTCATAACCTAAATCTTGATATACAAATTCTAAACAAGTTTCTCCCCATCTTTTTATAGTATCAGTATCTTTATCTTTAAAGTATTCGTTAGTAGCTGTAAATATTAATTCATCAGCAACTACACTATTAGAATCATCTAACATTTGATGAAACGATTTTCTTCTATTTTCTCTCGTTTTTTTCATTCTTTCATCGTGTTCTTCTTTATATGGTTTAACTATTTTCATATATTGTTTTAAATAAGTTTCTTCTGTTCCAACTAATAAAATATTATCTACTGATTTTTCTTTAATAATATCAGGATTACTTTGATAGGCTTCTTTTTTTCTTTGATTATGAGCACCAATTTGACCTAAATCTTTTAGGGTTTTAATTGCTTCACTTCTAAATATCGCATAATTCATATATTTACCTAACTTGGAACAACTATTTTAAAGTTGTTCATTTCTTCATTTTCTTTAATTCCATATATAAACAAAGTTTTATTACTCTTTATTTTTTCTGACTCGGTCATTTGGTTTTCATATTCATAATTTCTCGTTTTAACTATTTCATCGAAATTAAATATGGCTTTTGGTTTTAATTTTTTCATTAACTCATTAAATTCTATTTCTTCATATATTCCTTTAATTTCAAAAGTATTATTTCGTTCATTGGCTTTTTCTATTAGATATTCACTAAAACTAAATAAGTCATTTTGTAAAAAGTCATTATAGAATATTACTTTTTCAATAGTTATATCATAGTTGTTATCTATTTTAACTTCTATTTCTTTTACATATTTTTGAATTATATCTCGCTTGGCTTCTCTAGTTAAGATATTCCATATATTTAATATTTCACAATTAGGTTGTTGTTCTCTTTTATCAAATAATTCTTGTATGTCATCATCATATCTAAACAGTTTTTCATCTTTTAATTTTTCTATTTTATTGTTTATAATTTCTCGTTCTTTAATTATTTGATTTATCTTGTTATATAATAATTGTTTGTTTAAACGATTATCAGCAAATAAACTTATGATATTATTTTCTTTTTTAATTAATTCATCAAGTGCTTTTTCAAGTGATAATAATTCATTTTTATCTTTTAAATTAGGTATGTTTATGATATTATCATTTAATATTGAAAAGACACATAAATCTTGTAATAGTGGTAATAGTTCTTTTTCTATTTTACCAGTATTATATAATTTTTTATAATCTTCACATTCTCTATTATGGCAAATAAGATAATAAGTATTTTTGATTCTTTTACCTTTTCTTTTTTTAGAAAAATAATTACTCATTGGCTTATGACAATGTGGACATTTAATAATTCCCCTAAAAATATGAATTTTCTCACCATAACCACCATTAGTATTTTTAATAATTTGGTCTTGGGCTTTTTCCCATACTTCTTTTGTAACAAGTGGTATATGATGATTTTCGATATAAATAACATCTTCTTTTTTTCGTTTAGTATGTCCCCATATTAAATCGCCTTTATATACTGAATTTTTAATTATTCCAATTATTGTTTGTGGTCTTACATTAAAATAATCAGTATATCTATTATCATTTTTAAGTTTTTCCATAATATCAACACTAGACATACCATTTAAATACATATCATAAATATCTTTTACTACAAGCGAAGTAATAGGATTTGGTATCAATATACCATTTTCATCTTTAATGTAACCATACGGGGCTTTATTAGGGTATTTTCCTTGCTTTACGGCTTCTTCCATACCACGCTTTGTTCTACTTGCGATTTCTCGTCTTTCTCTTTGAGCAAATAATACATTCATACCATATAACATCTCGCCATTAGGTGTATTTATATCATAATTTTCATAAAGTAAATCTATCATACAATTATGTTCCTTACAATATTTTAAAAACCAATGTCCATCATAACCTTCACGAGTTAATCTATCAACTTTGACTGCTACAACAATATCAAGGACACCATTTTTAATATCTTCAAGCATTCGTTCCATATTTGGTCGTTTTAAATCTTTGGCACTATGTCCTGCATCATTATAAATATCAACAATTACATAATTTTGTTTTTTACAATAATCATTTAATTCTCTAATTTGTCCATCAATTGAATAACCATAATCTCTTTGTTCTTCCGTACTAACTCTAACATATATCCCAACTCGTTTGTTCAATCTACCATCTCCCTTTCTATACAAAAAAGGCAAAGTAATAAGGTTATACATACTACTTCGCCTTTGACCAAATATAAATTAATTGCCCTTTATTATAGACTAAAATTTTTATTTGTCAACGATTTTTGTAGTTAGCATATTTCTAATCAACTCTTTAAGTTGATTTAAAGTATAAGATTTTTTAGTATTTGGTATGTAATATCTTTTATTATTTAAGTTATCACTTGCATAATGGTAGATAATTAAATCTAAATCAACTATTTCATAAATAATGGGTTTAATCGTTTTAATATTAGTTTTTTTAATCTCTAATATCACACCATCACTTGCTTTTAATTGTATTTGATTATCTTTACCAATAAACTTTAAAAAGTCTTTATCGGCTTTTAAGTACCTTATTGTTTTAAATTCTAACATAAAAAAGTTGCTCCTTTCTAGGAACAACCTTTTATCTAACTGTTTTCTTTATTTTAAGTGCTACCCCATTATAATCATTACTAATTACAATGGGGTAGCAACTTTCTCGCAACTGGAGCAAGTGACGAGAATCGAACTCGCGTCTTCGCCTTGGCAAGGCGACATTCTACCATTGAACCACACCTGCATACATAAATTATACCTTATTTATATTAATTTGTCTATGTTTAATATAAATAAATTGATACTTACGTTTGACTTTAAAGTGAATATAGGTTATCATAAATTCAACAGGGGGACAGTTATGAGTATTGATGTAGTAAAATTAATAGCTGAAATAAAAAAATTGGAGTTAATGTATGAGCGAGCAAGCTCATCATCAATGAAAGCACAAATATCTAATAGTTTATTACCATTATATGATGTCTATGAATTAGTGAGTTATGGTGAAATAATAGATGAGCATTTGGCTGCTTTATATGATGATCAAATAAAACATTTTGAAAAGCTCGCTTTTAAATATTATTATGATATAAATACTATGAAAGATTTTCATGAGATTACTTCCAAAAACATTTTGAACATATTTAAAGAGATTGACTTTAAAGCTTACAATCAAAATAAAATAAATTATTTTAGACCGAATGATGCAATTGAGATATTGTATGATTTTTTCAATAAGTATGACCCCAAATACTATAAATCAATAAAAAAAATGATTGATAATAATCAGGTATCTATTCAAGAAATGTATGAAGATTACCAAGGAGTTTGTTTCAAATCTTCAAAATTGGGTAAATCATATATTATTTGTGATATTGATAATTTTGATATTAGTGCAATTGCTACTCTAGCCCATGAATTCGGACATGCCATTCATAATGAAATGGTTCACTACAAAAATCCTAAGCAATCAATAGAATATGCTTTTACTAATTACCTAGAAGTACCTTCAATGTATTTCGAAAAGTTATTTTTAAATTATTCTCTTGAAAATAGATTAAGTCAATATGATACACTATTTGAATTAAACAATTTATACAATGAGACACTAGACAATTTTACAGCAATTCGTTTTTTCACTCATCCGGAGTTGGAGCCTAACGAACTTCGTGAGGGAATGTTTATTGAAAAAGATATAGTTACGAAAGTTTTAGGAAAAGTAATTCCAGAATTGCCACCTTGTAAGCATAAGACGCTTAAGTTTGACATAAGAGATGGTTTTATATACGGTTATGGAACGCTTATTGCTACTTATTTTGCTGAACAATATCAACAAGATCCTAAAGAAGCAAAGAGAAACTTTTGCAATTTTATTAACAATATGGGATTGAAAGAAAACTACGACATATTAAATACTTGTGGTTTAGATGCAAAAGAAATTTCAAATCCTAAGGTTTTAAAAAAGGAACTTAAAAATCATATGACTAATATAAAAAAAGAACTTAAAATTAATTATTAATAAAAAAAAGACATCAACTGATGTGCTTTTTTATACTAATTCTTTTTTATTATATTTATAATAGATACCAGTAACACTAATAATTATAATTATTAGTGAAATAATTATTGATGCAAGATTTAAACTATTATTAGTGATGATTTCTCTTCCATCAGACAATGTAAATAATGAAAAGTATTTGAAGAAACTAACATCATCATTAATTGAAGATATTAATTGTAAAAAGTAGCTAATAAATACTAACCCGATACCAATTCCATTAACTTTAGATGTTTTATCAAAGAAAGTTGAAATAAACATGCAAACAAAGAATAATGGGATAGCAGTTGCCATAGGCGCTAAACATAACATCAACAATAATTTAATTTGTAAGTTATCACTTAAAGCCATTCCGATAATATTAAATAGTGTTAAAATAGCAAACATTATACCAATATTTATTAAACCACTCCATATTTTAGAAGAAACAATATTGCTGCGAGTAATTGGCTTAGAGTGTAGAAACTCAATTGTTTTGTCATTTTCTTCTTTTAACAAAATATTTGAACCAAGGATAGCGGCATATAAGCAAGTAATTAAAGTAATAAATGTATAACCTTCAGTTTTAAACCACCCAAAGACTGTATCTATACCGACAATATCCATGTTAAACATCTTAATAATTTCTTTTGGCATAACCGCTAGCATGTCGTTTATGGATTTAGACGTCTCACTCATATCCATGTTAAAGTAAGTAATATATGTAATACTAAACAAGAATAAACCAACAATAGTCCATATTATTAAGCCTTTTCTATTTATTTTTAATTCTCTTTTTAACATATTTCCTCCTATTTATAATAATGCATAAAGATTTCTTCAATTGAGGGATCTTCTATCAATAATTTTTCAATCTTATACTTGTAAAGTTGTTTAATTAAATTGTTAATATCACCCTTAAAGATAAATTTAAGAGTGCTCTTATCTTGACTAATTATATCTTGATCTAATTCCTTACTTATTTTTGAAATATCTTTTGACATAACAGTTATTATTTGTAAGTGATTGTTAGTTAATTCTTTAATTGAATCTAATGCTATTAAATGACCGTCTTTAACAATACCGACACGGTCACAAATTTTTTTTAATTCACTTAAATTATGAGAAGAGAAAAAGATAGTTGTTCCTTTTTCTTTTTCCTCAAGAAGTAATTCGTAAAACGTCTCTTTGACCAATGGATCAAGTCCACTAGTTGCTTCATCTAAAATAAGAATTTTAGGTTCATGCATCATTGCTAAAACAATACCGACTTTCTTTAAGTTTCCTAAAGATAATTCTTCTATTTTCTTTGTTGTATCAATATTCAATTTTTCAACTAAATAATTAATTCTTTTAGAATAGTCTTTTTTATAAAAACTATTAGAATATTGCAACATTTCATTAACCGATAAATCATCATATAAATGTACTTCGTCAGGTAAATAACCGATCATATTTTTTAATTTCAAGTCATTTTTATCATTAATAACTTTATTAATATAAATTTCTCCAGATGAAGAATTTATTTGATTCATAATGCATTTAATGGTTGTACTCTTACCAGCACCATTAGGCCCAATAAAACCAAATATTTCACCTCTGTTAATAGAAATTGATAAATTTTCAATACCTAATATATCTTTGTAATATTTAGTAAGTTTTTTAATTTCTAACATAATTTTTCCTTTCTATAACCATATAAATTAGTGGTTTTAATATATATCTATTTTAACAAATAATGGCAGATTTGTCATTAATAATTCCAAAACAATATATTGAAAATTATGTAACTAAAATAATTGATATTACTACGATATAGAAAGATTAAAATTAGTAAGAGTAATAATGAACAGATTATTGATTAAATAAACAAAGATCCCCTAAATTAGATAATTGAATATATTACTAAAGGGGGTTTTTTTAATGGAAATTTTAACTATTATTTTGTTTTCTTTATCAATCAATTTTGATAATTTAACATTAGGTCTTATATATGGTATAAACAAAGTAAAAATAAGTGTATTTCACCAAATATTAATTGTTTTTATTACTACATTAGGTACATTAATATCAATGATGTTTGGAAAACTAATAAGTGAATACTATCTAGAAAAGGTTTCATCGTTAATTGGGTTTATATTATTATTAGTAATTGGTATTGTAACAATTGTTAAATACAAATATGAAACAAAATCAGAGGCACAAGATATAAAATATTTACAAAAAATTAGTTTAAAAGAAATAATCATCGTTAGTTTCTTTTTGAGTATAAATAATATTGGGATTGGAATCGGATTTAGCCTTCACGGCTTCAATATACTTTACAGTGTAATTTCAACAGTTATAATTGGTTACATTTTACTTGTTGCAGGACTTTATATAGGAAATAATTTTAAATTAAAAATTTTCAAAAAATATGAATCATTAATAACAGGAATTATAATTATTATTTTAGCAATTATGCAGCTTATTATTTAAGAGTTATCAAACTCTTCTTTTTATTTAAAAATTATATTTTAATGAATTATGTGATGTACTTATTTTATTGTTTATTTTTTAAATACTCCTGATATAAAATATCTTTAAGTATTAAAATAGTATCTTGATCTGATATATTATATTCTTCTTTAAAATCATTAATTTTATTTATAACTGTCGCGAGTTTATGACATCGTCAATCACTTTACAAAGTAAATAATTTGTAAAGTGAACAATTATCATACTAATCCAAATAAACGTGCGACATTAGTAACGATAAAACAAATGATAATACCGGTAATAGTTGGGATTAATATAGAAATAAGTGTCCATTTTTTACTTTGAGTTTCTTTTTTTATAGTTAAACATGTTGTACCACATGGCCAGTGCATAAGTGAAAAGAGCATCGCACATACTGCTGTTAACCATGTCCATCCGTTATTAACTAATAATGTTTTTAATTCATTTAAACTGGCAAGTTCCAACATACTTCCGGTTGCCATATAAGACATAATAATTATTGGAACCACTATTTCATTAGCTGGAAAACCCAATATAAAAGCCATCAAGATGTAACCATCTAAACCGATAAAAGTGGCAAAAGGATTAAGAAAATTAGCACATTGACTTAATACACTGCTGCTCCCAACATTAATATTTGCTAGTAACCAAATTACTAATCCAGCTGGAGCAGCAATTAAAATAGCACGACCTAAAACAAATAAAGTTCTATCTAAAACCGATCTAACTATAATTTTGCCAATTTGCGGTTTACGGTAAGGTGGTAACTCTAATGTAAAGCTAGAAGGTATTCCTTTTAAAATAGTTTTGGATAATAATTTTGATATGAAAAGGGTTATCATCACTCCAAAGACAATTACACTCGTTAATATAATAGTTGAAAGTAAGGGCTGTAAAGGTGATATAATGATTCCTGTAAAAAACATTGTTATAACCGCTATTAAAGTTGGAAAACGACCATTGCATGGAACGAAATTATTGGTAATAATAGCAATTAATCTTTCTCGAGGGGAATCAATGATTCTACATCCTATTACTCCAACTGCATTACAACCAAAGCCCATACACATAGTTAATGCTTGCTTTCCACAAGCATTTGCACTTTTAAATAGTTTATCAAGATTAAAGGCAATCCTTGGTAAATATCCTAAATCTTCAAGAAGGGTAAATAGGGGAAAAAATATTGCCATAGGAGGAAGCATTACTGAAACAACCCAAGCTATTGTTTTGTATATTCCTAACACCAGAACACCATGAACCCAAGCCGGAGTTCCAAGCCAAAGGAAGAAATCCATTAATCGTTCTTCAATCCAAAATAAAAAGTCTGCAATAATAGCTGAAGGAATATTCGCACCGCTTATAGTAATGTAAAATATCAATCCTAACAAGGCAATCATTATGGGGATACCAAATAACTTTGAAGTAAGAACTTTATCAATTTTACGATCTCTTGAGTTATATTCCTTGGGATTAGTTGTTACAACTTTTTGATTTATGGATTCCGCCTGTTTAACAATAGTTGAAACAATTTTATCGCGTAATTTATTTTTATCTAAACCAATGTTTGCTAAATTATCTTTACTTTTTTGAACGGCATTTGTTAGTTTATCATTTTCAAAAAAATCTAAATTAATATATTTCTTAATGGAATTCAGCAAATATTCGTCACCATCAATTAACTTAAGTGATAACCATTTTGTGTTTATCAAGTCCTTATTATCCTTTTTCAATTCGTTTTCAACTTTAATTATTTCTTCCGTAATTTGATCATCATAATTAATATTGATGACTTTATTATTTATATTGGATATGTTTGTATCAATTATTTTTTTTAACTCATCTAAACCTTTTCCTGTGTTCGCACTCGTACCTACAACAGGGACTCCAAGTTCAGAGGATAATTTATCAAGATCAACTTCGATTTTTTTTCTTTTAGCTTCATCCATTAAATTCACACATACTATCACATTAGAAGTAATTTCAATCGTTTGTAAAACTAAATTTAAGTTTCGTTCTAAACAAGTAGCGTCAACGACAACGATTGTTAAGTCAGGATTACCAAAACAAATAAAGTCTCTAGCCACTTCTTCCTCAACTGAATTAGCCATCAATGAATATGTTCCGGGCAAATCAACTAAAATGTAATTTTTGTTTTCATATATATAATTACCCTCAGCAATAGTTACAGTTTTCCCGGGCCAATTACCAGTATGCTGGTTTAAACCTGTTAATTCATTAAAAACAGTACTTTTACCAACATTAGGATTACCTGCTAGAGCTATGACGATATCGTTTTGTGTTTTTTTCTCTATTTTTATATTGTCCGGACACTTATTTTTTTTACCATTAAACATCATTTCACTCCTTAAAACTAACTAAACTTTTTCAATTAATATGTTAGAGGTTATCTCACTACGAAGAGCGATGACGGCTCCTCTAATTCCGTATGCAATCGGATCACCGAAAGGACTTTTTTGCAATACTTCGATTATTGTATCTTCAATAAGACCAAGATCAAGTAACCTTCTTCTAATTGGTCCATCAATTGCAATCTCTTTAATTCTTGCTTTTGATTTAATCGGTACTTGTAATAGAGGCATAATTTGATTGTTTATAAGATCATCTCCTTATAACTTAGACCAGAGAAAAAAGTTTTCTCTATACTAAAATATGATATTCAATCATGGAGTTGACATTAAAACATAAAATATTAGTAAAAAGAGAAATGAGGTATGAAAGTGGATAACGAATTTCATACAGTCAGGGGATATGAATTAAAAAACAACGAAAAAAAAATCACTCCAGCTATGGAAGATTATTTAGAAATGATTTATCGAAACAGCTTAAAAAACAACTATATTAGAACAAATCAATTGGCTAAATTATTAAATGTACAAAACTCATCAGTATCAAAAATGACACAAAAGCTAGGTGAAATAGGTTTATTAAATTATGAGAAATATGGAATTATTACCTTAACTAATAAAGGTGAAAGGCTCGGTTCTTTTTTATTAAAACGTCATTTAACGCTTGAAAATTTTTTGAAACTATTAGGATGTCAACAAAATATATTGATTCAAACAGAATTAATGGAACATGTTATTGATAATGAAACAGTTGAAAGAATGCAAATGTTTATCAAGTTTTTTAAAGAAAACAAAGATATTCTAGATGAATTTATTTTGTTTTCTAATAATTGCAGTAATTAAAAATTAATCAATTAATTTTAATTCCATTACTCTAGACTTTTCAGTCATTCCTAAATGTTCATAAAAAATGACTGCTCGTTTATTTTCGCTATCAACTTGTAGTTCTATTAGATCACATTTGTTTTCTTTGGCTAACTTAATTATATAATTCATCATTTGTTTTCCAATTCCAAGACCTATGTAATTTTTTTCGTTAGCTATTGCTTTAAGATACATTACTTTTTTGTTAATTAATAAAGGTTCATTTGTTTTTTTGATATAAAAAATACCATAACTAACAACTTTTTTATTAAATTCTCCAACTATTATAGAACCATTATCTAGTAATTCTGAAAACCATTTATTTGTAAGAATAATATCACTATAGTTATATAAATCCGGTCTTAGTTGAATGTGCATTTCATGCTCTTGATTGGCAATTTCATTTATAGAATCAAAGTCATTAACGGTAGCTTGTCTTATTAAAATTTCCATATAACACCTCATAATAAGTATTATACAGCAAATTTAATAAAATAAAAACCGTGTTCTATCACACGATTTTTTTATTTTATTCCAAATAGGAATTATTTTTAATTTGGAGGGCCTAGTCGGATTTGAACCAACGATCAGGGAGTTGCAGTCCCATGCCTTACCACTTGGCTATAGACCCATGTGTATGAATTATATCAAACATATTAATTAAAATCAATAATTTGAAGAGATTTTATTTAAATAACAATAGATAAATAAAATTTGTTAATATTAATAATTGTGTCAACTTATAATTTTGAAAAACATTTTCTTGTTTATTATTTGAAAAAAGTATATAATGTTATTGTTGATTTGGAGGTAAATTTAAAAATGTTAGAAAAAATAATGAAAAATATCCGTGCTTTTAGAACAATTGCTATTTTAATAGTATTACTTGCTGCTGTAAATATTCATTTAATTTATTCCATTTCATTGCTAACTGGGATTGAAACAGTACTCAGAATTGTTGGTAGTATTGTTATTATATTAATTTGGTTATTATTTGCTTGGTTAGCTATTAAGGTTTTAATTAAAAACAAGAAAAAAAATTATATATTCTTTTTAACAGGAATATCGATATATATTATTATCTCTTTTGTAATATATTTAAACTTTAATAAAGTATATTCAAAATTAAGTAATATTAGTAATAATCATACAATGTATTCAACTAGTTTAATAACTGATCATGAAAATAGTGTCTCATCTATTGGAAAAATAGGAGATTCTAAAATAGGAATATTGAGTGATGAAAAAAGCATTGATGGTTATCAAATTGCCAAAGACATTATAAAAGAAAAAAAACTAAAAAATGAAGTTGTATATTTTGATAGTTATGCATCTCTTATTGAGGCGTTGGATAAAGGTGAAGTGTTATATATCTTTTTACCAACTAATTATAAAATCATGTTTCAAAGTATAGAAACAATAAAACCAATATTAGACAAAACTAAAGTTATTTATACTAAAGAAAAAATGATTGAAAGAAAAATTAGTAATCGTGGGAAATCTATTGATAAACCTTTTACCATGTTGTTAATGGGAGTAGACTCAGAAGCTGAAAATATAAGTTCTGGAACATTTAATGGTGATGCTTTAATGGTTTTGACTTTTAATCCTAAAACTTTAAAGACAACAATTGTTAGTATCCCAAGGGATAGCTATGTTCCAATTGCTTGCTTTAACAATCAAAGAAAAAACAAAATAACTCATGCAGCCTGGTATGGGGAAGATTGTATGACTAAAACTATAGAAAACTTTTTGGATGTTACTATTGATTATTATTTTAAAATTAATTTTAAAGGTGTTGTGAAATTAGTAGATGCTCTTGGTGGAGTAGAGGTTGATGTGCCTTATAGTTTTTGTGAACAAGATAGTAATCGCCGTTGGGGGAAGAACACAATATATTTAAAAAAGGGATTAAAGACTTTGAATGGGGAAGAAGCTTTAGCACTTTCTCGTAACCGTAATGACAATAGCAATATTTGTGGTAGTGCATGGGGAAATGCAGGTACTAATGATTTCGTTCGTGGACAAAACCAACAATTAGTTATAAAAGGAATTCTTAATAAGCTCAAAAACTTAAAAAGTATTGATATGATTTATGATTTATTAGATGTAGTTAGTTTGAATATGGAAACAAATATGCAAACTTCTGAAATTTTATCGTTCTATAATATTGGAAAAGATGTTTTAGACAAAACAAAAGCTATGAAAGTTGAAGAAGTATTAGGCTTCCAAAGACTATATATTAGTGGTTACAGTGAGCATATTATGGACTACAGTGCGTTTGATAATCAAGGTATGAGAATGAATCTTTACAACTTTATACCTTATAAAGGTAGTGTTAGAGATATTACTAATGCAATGAAAATAAATTTAGGAGAAAAAGAAGCGAAAGTTATTAAAACATTAAGTTTTGATATTAATGAACCATATACTGAAAATGTTGTTGGTAAAGGTAATTATAATGAATCAAGGCTTTCATTATTGCCTAACTTTATTGGAAGTAGCGAGGCAACAGTAGATACATACGCAAAAAAACATGGATTTAAAGTAGTTAAAAATTATATTACTTCAAGTAATCCGTCACACACCGTTGGTTCAGTTACTGCTCAAACGCCATATGCTAATATGGATATAAGTTATGTTAGAGATATTAAAGTGGATATTGTTGAGATATTGAATATTGTTGAAACGCCACAAACTATTCCAGACTGTTCAATGGAAGAAAACAAAGAACACAGTTTATGCATATTACCAAACTTTGTTGGTGGAGATTATGTTGCTTTCAAAAATTGGTTAAAAAAATATAAAATAAGTATTTTGGTAGATGAAGTACAAGTGAAGGAAGATGATCCGGATTATAGTAAATCCCAAATTGGTAAAGTAATTTATCAAAGCAAAAATCCGGGAACTAGTTTATATGATTTAATTGATAAGAGTTTACAAATAAAGTTTATTGAAGAAATAGTTGTTCAACAAGAACCAACTGGACCAGTTGAAGAAATTCCAGGAGGCCCAGTTGCAGAAGAAGAGAAACCTGTAGAAACTGATACAACTTTAGAAAAACCAGAATTAAATCAAAATTTAGAAACAGAAAATACAACTCAAAGTTTAGAATAAGTACCAAATGGTACTTTTTTTATTTTTTAATATTCTTTAATTATGTTATAATTAGATTAGGTGAAAATATGGAAAAAATAATCATGGTCGATGGTAACAATTTATTATTTAGGAGTTATTATGCAACTGCCTACAATGGCAATTTTATGCAAAATAGCAAAGGTTTTCCAACTAATGCTATATATGGTTTTGTCAATATGATTAATAAAATAATCAATGAAGAAAAACCGATTTATATGATCGTAGCCTTTGATAAGGGTAGGACTTTTCGCCATGACAAATATGATAAATATAAAGCCGGTCGTAGTGAAACACCTGATGAATTAAAAAAACAATTTCCGCTTGCTAAAGAAATATTAACTCATATGGGTGTTAAATATTATGAAATAGATGATTATGAAGCAGATGATATTATTGGAACTTTTTCTAAGTATTGTGATGAGAAAAGCAAATATATTGGGACAATAGTTAGTAGTGATAGAGACTTATTGCAATTAATATCAACTGATGTAGATATTAAATTATTAAAACAAAAAGATTATATTAGATATAATGACAAGAATTTTTTTGAAGAATACGGAATTGAACCAATAAAGGTTATTGATTTAAAAGCTTTACAAGGAGATCCCTCTGATAACATTCCTGGTGTAAAAGGAATTGGAGAAAAAACAGCCCTAAAATTATTACAAGAATATGGAAGTTTAGACAACGTTTACAAAAACATTGATAACATAAAAGGAAAACTTAAAGAAAAACTAATAGAGGATAAAGAAAATGCATACTTAAGTTATGAATTAGCAACAATTGTAAAAGATGTTCCGATGGAAATATGTATTGATGATATATTATATACGAGTGGTGATCGTGAAGCTTTAAATAAAATTTATGAAGAATTAGAATTTTATTCGTTTTTGAAAAAAGAAGAAGTTAAAAACAATAAAGAGATAAAAGTTAATATAATAAGTAATGTTAAAGATATTAAAATTGATGGAACGTGTGCTATATATTTAGAGGTTTTAGGTGTTAATTATCATCAAAGTGAAATTTTAGGACTTGGTGTTTATAATGAACAAAACAGTTTTTTTATACCAAAAGAAGTATTGCTTAAAAACCCTGATTTTTTAAGAAACAATAATAAATATACTTATGATATAAAAAAAATGTATGTGTCACTAAAAAGGCAAGAAATTGAAATCGATAATATTGTTTTTGATACGATGCTCGCTGGATATTTATTAGATTATAATGTAAAAGATGATATTGCTTATATGGCTAATCAAATGAATTATGAAATTCCTTTTTACGATAAGGTTTACGGTAAAACTAAATTTGTTAGACCCGATATTTCTAATATCGCATATAATGCTATTGTAAAAGCCAAATTTATTTATGAAACACGTGATATGCTTCATGATAAAATGAAACAAGAAGAAACATTGAAACTATATAATGAGATTGATCTACCATTAGCGACAGTACTTGCTAATATGGAATTGGACGGTGTTAATGTTGATAAAAACATTTTAAGTTCAATGGGTGAAGAAATTAGAATAAAAATCGAATTGCTAAGTAATGATATTTATAATGACGCAGGTGTAGTTTTTAATATATCATCACCTAGCCAATTAGGAGAAATTTTGTTTGAAAGATTGGGACTTAAGCATGGTAAAAAAGGCAAAACAGGTTATTCAACAGCTATCGATGTTTTAAATAAACTAAAAGGAAGCCATCCAATAATTGAAAAAATTATTGAATATCGGACATTAACTAAATTATATACAACGTATATTGATGGATTATTAAACACTGTTATGGATGATAATAAAATTCATACAATTTATAATCAAACTTTAACTAGAACAGGTCGCTTATCATCAGTCGAACCTAATTTACAAAACATTCCAATTCGCTATGAATATGGAAGACTGATAAGAAAAGCATTTGTTCCAAGCAATAATTCTTTAATCTTAAGTTGTGATTATTCACAAATAGAACTTCGTATTCTTGCTCACATGTCTAAGGTTAATGCGTTAATAGAAGCTTTTAATAATGACATGGATATTCATACAAAGACTGCCATGGATATTTTCAAGGTAGAAGATTATGCAGTCACTTCTAACATGCGAAGAATTGCAAAAGCGGTTAATTTTGGAATAATATATGGAATCAGTAGTTTTGGACTGTCTGAAAATTTAGATATTTTGATAAGCGAGGCTAAAGATTTTATTGATGAATATTTATCAACTTATCCGGGAATTAAAGAATACATGGATAGTACTATTAAAGAGGCATATGAAAAGGGATATGTAAAAACTTTATTTAATCGTAAACGTAATATTTTAGAACTATCTAACAAAAATTATATGATTAGGCAACAGGGGGAAAGAATTGCTTTAAATACCCCAATTCAAGGAACCAGTGCTGATATTATTAAAAAATCAATGATTGAAATTGCTGATCAATTTAAGCAAAAAAACTTAACGAGTAAAATGATTTTGCAAGTTCACGATGAGTTAATTTTTGATGTTTTAGAATCAGAATTGGACACGGTAACTGAAATAGTTAAAACAACGATGGAAAACACTTATAAATTATTAGTGCCGTTAAAGGTTGATATAAATTATGGTATAAATTGGTACCAAGCAAAATAAATTGAAAGAGGATGTTATTGTATGAGTTTAAATCATAAACTAAAAAATTCTATAGGAAAAATAGAAAAAGTTATGATTGTTAGTTTTTTAGTTAATATTTTGTTGGTTGCTATGAAAATCACTTCAGGTATTCTTGGTTCATCTGGGGCATTAATAGCTGACGGAGTTCATTCCTTTAGTGATTTGGTTACTGATATTATTGCTATCATTGGTAATAATTTTGCCAAACGTCCAGCAGATAGCGAACATCCATTTGGCCACGGTAAGACCGAATATATAACAAGTTTAATTATTGGAATAGTGATAATTTTAGTGGGTTTTACATTAATCAGTGAAATGATGAAAAGCCAAATAGCTTATCCAAGTCGAATTGTTATAATAATTAGTTTAATAACTATTATTACTAAATTGTTATTAGCAAGCTTCTTAGTTAATAATGGAAAAAAGCACGATAATAGTATTTTAATTGCAAGTGGTAAAGAGAGCGCAACTGATGTACTTAGTTCGATAATTGTAATGCTTTCAGCAATTGCAATGCAATTTGCTGATAAATATAAATTATTACAGTATTCTGATAAAATTGCAGGTGTTATTGTTGGTGTATTCATTATAAATGTTGGATTTGGAATTGTTAAAAAAAATATTAGTATGACAACTGGAGAGCAAGTAACTGATGAAGAATATCTAAAACAAATAAATGATATTATTATAAATACTTCAAATGTTATTGGAGTTGAAAAACTGGTTATTTTAAAATATGGACCATATTACAAATTAGAAGGTGATGTAATTTTAAAAAATGACTTATTATTAAATGCTGCTCATGATACAATTGATCTTATTGAATCAAAAATCAAAAATTATGATGCAAAAATAACTTATATGACTATTCATATGAGTCCGCATATTGAATAGAATAAAATATAATAGTCATTGACATTAATTTTAATAAATGGTAATATTATAAATATATTGATAAAATGTTGAAAGAAACTAGTAGTAAAAGTAATTATTTATAGAGAGTTAGTAGCTGGTGAAAACTAATAATAAACTTTTATGAATCTATTCTGGAGTGAAATGTAAACATTTCCGGTCGTGCCGTTATTAAAATCAAGACTATTAGTAGGATGGTACCGCATTTTTATGCTCCTGCAAATAGTCTTTTTTTACAAAAAAAAGGAGAGTATTATGATAGATTTAAATTTAATTAGAAATAACAAGGAATTAGTTAAAGAAAATATAAAAAAGAAATTTCAAGATCACAAATTACCATTAGTTGATGAGGTTTTAGTGCTTGATGAAAAAAATCGTGAATTAAAATTAGAAGGTGACAATTTAAGAAGCGCTAGAAATAATAAGTCTAGTGAGATAGGTGCTTTAATGCGCGAAAAATTAGTTGATGATGCTAATAAAATAAAAGAAGAAGTTAATCAAATTAATAAAAGAATCGAAGAATTAGAAACTGAAGAAGCTGAATTATCTCAAAAAATCAAGGATATTATGATGAAAATACCTAATATTATTGCCGATACGGTACCAATTGGTAAAGATGATAGTGAGAATGTAGAAGTTGAAACATTTGGTGAAAAAACCAAATATAATTTTGAAGTGCCATATCATGTTGATATATTAGAAAAATTAGATGGGCTTGATTTAGAAAGTGCTCGTCGTGTTAGTGGTTCTGGCTTTTATTATTTAACTGGTGATATAGCACGTCTACATTCAGCAATTTTAACTTATGCTAGAGATTTTATGATTGATAAAGGATTTACATATGTTATCCCACCTTTTATGATTAGAGGTGATGTTGTTGATGGAGTTATGAGTTTTGAAGAACGTGATGCGATGATGTACAAAATTGAAGGTGAAGATTTATATTTAATTGGTACTAGTGAGCATTCAATGATTGGTAAATTTAAAAATACGATTACTGATGTAACTGAATTACCAATTGCTCTAACTAGTTATTCACCATGTTTTAGAAAAGAAAAAGGTGCTCATGGTTTAGAAGAACGAGGGATTTACCGAATCCATCAATTTGAAAAACAAGAAATGGTTGTTGTATGTGAACCAGAAGAAAGTGAAGAATGGTATCACAAAATGTACAACTATACTGTTGAATTATTTAGAAATTTAGATATACCGGTTAGAACGTTAGAATGTTGTTCTGGGGATTTAGCTGATTTAAAATATAAGAGTTTAGACGTTGAAGCTTGGAGTCCACGACAAGAAAAATATTTTGAAGTTGGTAGTTGCTCAAATTTAACTGACGCTCAAAGTAGAAGATTAGGTATTAGAGTAAAAGATGGCGATAATAAATATTTCGCTCACACTTTAAATAATACTGTAGTGGCACCACCTCGTATGTTGATTGCTTTTGTAGAAAATAATTTGAATGCTGATGGAAGTGTCAATATTCCTGAAACTCTAAGACCATATATGGGGAATCTTGATAAAATAAATGTAAAATGAGAATAGGACTATTTGATTCTGGTATTGGAGGATTAACGGTTTTAAAAGAATTAATTAAAACCCATCCTCATAATCATTATATTTATTTTGGTGATACTAAAAACATGCCATATGGAAATAAAAGTAAAGATGAATTATTCGTGTTAGCAGATAAGAGTATTCAATTTTTAATGGATAAGAAAGTCGATATAATTGTCATTGCTTGTGGAACAATTAGTTCTAATATTGATGATGATTTTAAAAATAAATATGAAGTTCCATTAATCGATATTATTAGTCCAACAATTGATTATGTTAATAAATTTAATTATGATAATATTGGAATTATTGCTACAAGTATGACTATTAAAAGCGATGCATTTTCAAGAAAGATAAATGGTTTAATAACAATGGAATGCCCTGATTTTGTTCCGATTATTGAAAATGAACAAGTTGATACTGAAATATGTGATTTAAAAATAAAAGAATATTTAGAACCGTTAAAAACAAAACAAATTAAATATTTAATTTTAGGATGCACTCATTATCCAATTCTTGAAGATAAGATAAACTCTTTTTTCGATAATAATATAAAACTAATAAATATGGGTAGTGTATTATCTGATTCCATTGAAATAAAAGGGGAATATGATAATAACCTTGAATTATACTTTAGTAAAATAAATGACCGATTGATTAGTAATGTTAAAACGATAATTGGTGATGAAGAAATTAAGTTAAGATAGTAAGAAGGTGTTATATGCCAGAATTACCAGAAGTAGAAACTGTAAAAGAAACATTGAAAAGACAAATACTAAATAACAAAATTGTTGATGTCAAAGTTAATTATCCCAAAATCATTGAATTTCCAAATGTTAGTGAATTTATAAAACAAATTAAAAATCAACAAATAATCGATATAAAACGTCGTGGTAAATGGTTAATGTTTGAGCTTGAAAATTATTTTTTACTTAGTCATTTAAGAATGGAAGGTAAGTATAATATTAAGCCAATTGGTACAATTGAAAACAAACATGAACACGTTATATTTGTATTAGATAATAATTATGAACTTCGTTATCAAGACACCAGAAAATTTGGGAAAATGCATTTAATAAAAAAGGAAGAAGTTTACGATAGTCGTCCTTTAAATGAATTGGGGCTTGAACCTAACGACGAAAAATTGACGATCAATTACTTAAAAGAAAAATACAAGAACAAAAGTCTCCCTATAAAAACAGTTTTATTAGATCAACAAATAATTGTTGGAATCGGGAATATTTATGCTGATGAAATACTTTTTTTAAGCAAAATTAATCCTTTGAAAAAATCTAAAGATCTAACTAAAAAAGAACTTCAATTAATTATAGATAACACTAAAATTGTTTTGGAAAAAGCAATCAGGGCTGGTGGAACAACAATTAGAAGTTATACATCGAGTGAAGGAGTACACGGCCTTTTTCAACATGAGTTATTAGTTCATGGTAAAGAAGGAGAACCTTGTAAAGATTGTAATGAGACACTAATTAAAATAAAAGTAGGAGGACGCGGAACTTACTATTGTAAAAAGTGTCAAAAATAAAGCAAATAATTGCTTTTTTTTTTGATTTATGTTAAAATTTCATTGCTTTAATTTTTGAAAAGGAGAAGTATATATGAAAAAAACAAAGATAATTTGTAGTATAGGACCGGCGAGTCGTAATTATGAAACAATGTTAAAAATGGTTGATAGTGGAATGAATGTTGCTAGAATTAATTTTTCACATGCAACTGATATTGAAAAAGAAGAAACTATTTCCATTGTTAAAAAGATTAATAAAGAAACACATAGCAATGTGGCTATATTATTTGATACTAAGGGTCCGGATTTTCGAACTGGAAACTTAGAAAATGGTGAAATAGTTTTAGAAGAAGGAAAAAACATTAAAATAGTAAAAGAGGATATCTTAGGAACAGTTGATAAAATAACCATTAATTATAAAGAAGCCCTTGATTCGGTAAAAATTAATGATATTGTCTTATTAGAAGATGGACTTATGAAGTTATTAGTTATCGAAAAAAATAAAGAAGGTATTACGTGTAAAATTATTAATGGTGGTGTTTTAGGAGAACGTAAAGGAATAAATGTTCCGGGTGTTAAATTGGATATGCCATTTATTAATGATAGAGATAAAGAAGATATTGTATATGCGTGTGAAAATGATGGTGACTTTTTAGCACTTTCATTTGTATCTTCAAAGGAAGATATATTAGTAGTAAAGGAAATTTTGAATGAAAATAATAGTACAATGAAAATTATCTCAAAAATCGAGAGTAGTACTGCTATTGAAAACATTGATGAAATTATTGAATATAGTGATGGAATAATGGTTGCTCGTGGAGATTTAGGTGTTGAAATGCCAGTTCATGAATTACCAATATTACAAAAAATGATCATAGAAAAATGTCGCAAAAAAGGGAAAATATGTATTGTTGCAACTGAAATGTTATCATCAATGCAAAAAGGAGCGAGACCAACGAGAGCAGAGGTTAGTGATATTGCTAATGCTGTGTTAGATGGTACTGATGCTGTTATGTTGAGTGGTGAAACAACTGTTGGTAAACATCCGATTGATTCAGTAAGATATATGTCAGATATTTGTGAAAACACTGAAAAATATATTGATTATAAAAAACAAACAACATGTAAAATTGTTCCAGATATTACTGGGGCAATAGCATCTAGTGTTGTTGCTAATGCTAATCTATTAGATGTTAAGGTAATTGTCGCAGCAACAATGAGTGGTTATACCGCTAAAAAGATCAGTTCTTTAAGACCGAAATCACTTATTTTAGCAAGTTGCCCAACTCAAAAAATAGCTCGTTCTTTATCGCTTAACTGGGGAGTTTATTCTGTTATTGTACCAACATACGAAACAACAGATGAAATAGTTAGTGATTCGATAAATAGAGCAAAAGAGTTTTTGAGTTTAAAAGAAAAAGATATAATTGTTATAACTGGTGGTTTTCCAATTAATGAAGCTAATAAAATAACAAACTTTTTAAAAATAAAAGAACTATAAAAAAAGATAAAATTATTTTATCAAAGGGTGGTTTTTATATTCACTCTCGATAAGGTTAATTTTATCTTTTTCATTTAATATTGATGCATAAACACAAGTAACACGAAACTCTAAATCAAGCATCTTATTGTTAAGTTTTGAGTAATTAGTTATTAAAGGAATTAGTAAGTCCTTTTTTATTTTACTTAAATATTGTTTGCCATTATTTGTAAAACCTAACACTCTAACGTACTCTATGTGCTCAAAATTATTTGCTTCTTCTTTTGTAAAGTTACATAAAATATGAGTAAGCATTCTTCTTATTTTATTGTAAGTATACCTTTTAGTTTTAATGTTCATTATTAATTCATCTAATGATTTAGAATGAATAATATATTTTTTAATTCTATTCTCAATTCCTTCATCAACTGTTTGATAAACATTTAACGTGTCAATTTCCGACAATATTTTATACTTTAGAAGCGAAAAGTAATTGTCAATAAAGTGTAATTCTTTTTTTAAGTATTTATAAGAATTTTCAGGAACATAATTGATAACATCAATACCGTCTAAAAGGGCCTTTCTAATGCTGCTCGCACTAACAATATCATTGTTTAATTCAAGTGAATGATAATTATTTGTTCTTTTAATAGTTACTGGTTTTATTGAACTATTAAGTCGTTTTAATTCTTTAATATAACTAATACCTAATATATCATTTGGAGTGTCAACATTGTCGCCTGTTGTTTTATTTATTGCTTCTGATAATGCTTTCGGATAACTAAAACCTAAATCCATATATGATTTTACGGACTCGTTAAAGTTATCTGACATACTTAAATCAGCTATTTTTGTTAAAAGATCGATATCATTAGTTTCACTTCCAAAGACGATTGCATCAACTTTAAGATGATCTAATAACTCAATACTACCTCTTGCAAAAAGATCCGCACTTTGACTTGAAAAAGCATAAGGTAGTTCAACAACTAAATCAATCCCATGCTCTAATGCAATCTTTGTTTTGGACCACTTATCAATAATGCTTGATTCTCCTCTTTGGAGAAAGTTCCCGCTCATAACTAAAATAATCGTAAAATCTGGGTATAATTCTTTTACTTTATTTAGATGATATAGATGCCCATTATGAAAAGGATTATATTCACAAATTATTCCAACACTTTTCATTTAATCACCACTTATATTTTAGCACAACTAATCAATTTTTCAAACGATATTGATTGCTATTTTCAATAAAAAAAGGTATAATCATAGTGCGAGAAGGTGAATAATGAATATTGATTTAACAAGATTGAATAATGATATAGATGAAGAAGTTATAATTGATGAGCATTTAGAATTTACTGAAGAACAGTTAAATAATACTGATTTGATTGAACTAAAAGATGTAAAAGTAAACGGTATTATTACTAAACAATCAATTGATTATAATGTTAAAATGGAAATTACTGGTGTTATGGTTCTTAGATGTTCACTAACTTTAGAACCGGTAAACTACCCATTTAAAGTAACAATAGACGAAAAACTAGGCGAAATTATTAAAGAAATCAGTGAGATTGTTAAAAAGAGTGAAAATACTATTGATATTTTTCCAATAATATGGGAAAATATATTAGTTGAAATTCCCATGAAGGTTGTAAGTGAAAAGGCCAGAGACTATCAAGCAGAAGGAAATGGTTGGAAACTAATAACCGAAACGGAACCAATCGAAGAGATTAATCCAGAATTGGAAAAGTTAAAGGAATTATTATAAGAAAGAGGTGTTAACATGGCTGTACCATTTAGAAAAACAAGTAAGACAAGCAAAAGAATGCGTCGTACACATTATAAAATTAGTGAAAATCAAACAACTAAATGCCCAAAATGTGGTGCTGATATAAGACCACATCGTGTATGTTCTGAATGTGGAAATTACAAAGGAAAAGAAGAAATCGTCAAAAAAGAAGAAGCAACTAACTAGTTGTTTTTTTTTAATTTACAAAGTAATTATTAAAAGGTATAATAAAGATATAAGGTAGGTGCACCATGTTAAAGAAAAATGGATTTACGTTAGTTGAAATACTAGGCGTTATTTTACTTATTGGGATATTGTTATTATTATCATTCCCACCAATTATGAATCAAATTAGAGAATCTAGTAAGGATATTGATAAAGCAACCGAAAACTTAATATATACCGCTACTAGTAGTTATCTAGATAAAAAAGTTAATGACTATCCAATTGTTAAGGGAAGTGTTTTTTGTATTCCTCTACAAGAATTAGTTAATAGCGGTGATTTAGATAAGAATATTACAAATACGAGTTCATTAAAAAAAGTGAATTTATCTAAAATAGTCAAAGCAGAAATTGAGAATGCTGCTAACATTGATTACAGCATTGTGGATGAAAATAACTGTCAAGAAAAAATTCAAAAGCCAGGATATGCTGATAAATCAGGTGCTTCTAAACCGAGGTTGACTGGCGGAATGATAGCTGTTAAATGGCATGGTTCAGAACTGGTTAAAGCAGATACTAGTCAAGAATGGTATAATTATACTAACTTGGAATGGGCGAATGTTGTATTAGTCACCGATACTAAAAGGGATGATTATAAAAATGCTTTATCAGGAACAAATATAAAAGAAGAAGATATTTTGGCATATTTGGTTTGGATACCAAGGTATAAATACAAATTATTTAATGTTAAAGCAACTTTATCAACTCCAAAAGAAATAGAAGTTGTTTTCGAACCGGCAAACCGCGGGAAATCAAATGGGTTAATGGATGGTACTTATTTAACACACCCAGCCTTTACTTATAACGATAAGGAAATTGATGGTTTTTGGATAGGAAAATTTGAAACAACTGGAACACAAGTATTACCTACAATAAAACCTAATTTAGAATCATTAAGAGGTCAAAACATAAGTACTATGTTTTCAATGTTACAATATTTTAATAATGTAATACCTTATGGATTACCCGAAACATCAGATGCTCATTTAATAAAAAACATTGAATGGGGAGCAGTCGCATATTTAAGCCATAGTAAGTATGGTAAAAATGAAGAAATTTGGATGAATCCAAGTAATACTTTTATAACTGGCTGTGCTGGAACAGCGGCTAAAGTTATTAGAACATCAGGTTGCGAACATGCTTATAATACATTAAATGGTGGTGAGGCTAGTACAACCGGAAATGTTTATGGAGTTTATGATATGAGTGGTGGAGCTACTGAATATGTTATGGGATCAATGTTTAATATTGGAAATGTAACAATTAATACATCGTCTTCAGGATTTTCGCAAGAGACAATAGATTATATAAATATGAATAAATATATAAACAAATATAATTATGGTACAACTTCAGATGATCAATTAGCATATGATAGAAGAATTCTTGGTGATGCTACTGGTGAAACAAGAGGGTGGTATGATAATTATAGTAATTTTCTATCAACGACAAATTCATGGTTCTATCGGGGTGGACAATTAAGTCATAGTACAAGCGAAGGAATTGGAATTTTTGGATTTGATCAAAGTCCAGGGCATATTGATAGTTATCGCGGATCACGCCTTACAATAACCGGATTATAAAAACAGGAAGTTTGAAAATAACTTCCTTTTAATTTACAAAAAGATGATTAAAAGGTATAATAATATTATGAGAGTAGGTGTAACGTGTTAAAGAAAAATGGTTTTACATTAGTTGAAGTATTAGGAGTAATTTTTTTGATCGGGCTCTTGCTCGTGTTAGCCTTTCCACCGATCGTTAACCAATTAAAGAGAAGTACGGAAGATATAGATAAAGCTACTAAAGAATTAATTTATAATTCGACCGATTTTTATCTTGAAAAAAATCAACAAAATTATCCCCTAAATAATGATAGCGTTTTTTGTGTTTCATTAAAAACTTTAGTGGATACAGGAGAATTAAGTAATGACTTAACAAGTATTAGTACTGGTAAAAAAATTGACCTAACCAAAGTGGTTAAAGTCAATTATGAAAGCAATACTAACATTGATTATAAAATTGTTAATCAAAATGAATGTGTTGAAAAAATTACTAAGCCATTTTATGTTGATAAGACGGGAGCTAACAGGCCAACTTTGAGTCCAGGTATGATTCCTGTTATATGGGATGCAACAAAATGGGTAAAAGCCGATACTTATGATAAATGGTATGATTATAAAATTCAGGAATGGGCGAATGTTGTATTAGTTACCGAAACAACAAGATCTTATTATATGTCTGCAGAACCTAAAACAGAAATAAAAGAAGATGATGTATTAGCGCATTTAGTATGGATACCGAGATATAAATATAAATTATTTAATGTTAATTCTGAAGTGAGTTCACCAAGAGAAATTGAAATAATTTTTGAAAAGAAACAAACCCCTAAATCAGCTGGAAATACCAACGGAACTTATTTAACACACCCAGCCTTTACTTTTGGTGGAGAGTTATCAGGATTTTGGATAGGTAAGTTTGAACTAACGGGTACTCCTACAGAACCTTCAATTAAACCAAATTATCCGTCACTTAAAGAACAAACGACAAGTTCATTTTTTGAAATAATTAAGTTATTTAACAATGAAACAGTATATGGGTTACCAATTAATACTGATGCTCACATGATTAAAAATATGGAATGGGGAGCAGTTGCTTACTTAAGTCATAGTAAATATGGAAGAATTGAGGAAATTACGATAAATGATAACATATCATTCTTAACTGGTGATGGGGATTATGTTTTTAATACTAATCAGAGTACTACAGGTAATATATATGGTGTATACGATATGAGTGGTGGCTCATTTGAATATGTTATGGGTGGTATGTTTGAAAGTGGAAATACGATAATAAATGTATCATTATCAGGCTTTGAACAGACAACTATTGATAGTGTCATTATGAGCAAATATATTGATAAATATAATTACGGTACAACTTATGATGATCAATTAGCATATGATAGAAGAAAACTTGGCGATGCTACCGGTGAAACGAGAGGCTGGTATGGTGATAGTAGCAACTTCGTTTATTCAACAAACTCTTGGTTTGAACGTGGTGGAGATAATGATGGTAGTGTTTCTAGTGGTCCATTTCAGTTTCATCGAATTGCCGGTGGTAGCGGTATTGATGACAGTTCACGTTTAGTTATTCCAGGGTTTTAATATTTAAAGAATGAGGTTAAATATGAAAAAAAATAAATTAGGATTTACATTAATCGAATTATTGGCAGTTATGCTTTTACTAGGACTAATCTTTTTAATAGCATATCCTGGTGTTGATAATTATATTAAAGAAGCAAGAGATAAAATGTATAATGATCAAGTTAACAATATTGTTTTGAGCACTAAAAATTGGGCTATTGACAATAAACTTTCGTTGCCTAAAAACGATGGCGAAGCAATAACTATTACCATAGGCGAATTAACAGATCAAGGATATGTTGAAGTTGATATTCGTAATCCCAAGACAAAAAAGATAATTTCTATCAATTCCTATGTTAAAATTACCAAAAATGGCAATTTGTATGATTATGACTTTATTTTAGAAGAGTAAATATTTTTATTTATATATTTTAGGAAGCATGTTATAATTATTATGAGGAGATTATATGAGATTAAGAAAAGTAAAAGGTGCAAAAGAAACAATTGATAATTCTAATTATGTTATTATTGATTTTAGAAAACATAAAGGACATTATAAAAAGATATTTAACAACAATAATGCTCTTCATTTAGAAATTGGAACTGGCAAGGGTAAATTCATTATCGAAAATGCTACATTAAATCCTCATATCAATTATATTGGAATTGAAAAGTATGATAGTGTATTAATAAGAGCAATTGAAAAATTAGATGATATAAAATTAGATAATCTTCGCTTTATAAATGAAGATGCAATTAACGTAGAAGAAATTTTTGATAAAGAAATAGACACTTTATATCTAAACTTTTCTGACCCATGGCCTAAAAACAGACATGCGCATCGTCGTTTAACAAGCCCTGAGTTTTTAAAAAAGTATGAATCAATATTTAAAACAGACAAGAAAATTATCATGAAAACAGACAATCGCCAACTATTTGAATATTCTTTAAAATCTTTAACGGATAATGAGTATAAAATAGAGCGAATATCGTTAGATCTTCATAAAGATAATGATAAACTTAATATTATGACAGAATATGAAGAGAAGTTTTCTAAAACTGGTTCAACTATTTATAAGGTTGAAGTTAAAAAGTGACAACTAATTGACAAATAAAAAGAAATAGACTTTTATAAGTATAGAAATTTGGTATAATATAAGTACTGGGGTGTAAGATGAAAAAAATAGCGATTATATTAATTTGTTTAATACTTCTAAGTGGTTGTACAATAGTTAGAATTGATACCAAAAGTATTGAAAATATTGTCAGTGTCGTATTATCAAAAGATAATAAATTATTTAATCAAATAGGTAAGGGATATAAATATTACATACCAAGGGGCGTTAATTATTTAGACACAACAGAATTGAATAACAAATTATATTCAAATGGAAATTATTATTATTTATATATTGATGTAATTAGTTATTATCACAACAAAGAAACTAAATATAAAGTTGATGAAAACGCTTATTATTCAAAACCAATAAATATCAATGGTAAAAAAGGATACTTAGAAATTAATAAAGTTGACGATAAGTATTTCGTTGAGTTTATGTATAATTATGCTAAAATCGAATCATTAGTGCCAAAGAATATGATTGAAGATGTTGTTTTAGATGCATCATATATATTATCAACAATTAAGTTTAACAATAATGTTATTAAGTTAATGTTAAATAGTGAATTCTTTACTAATCGTGAAGAAAAATATGATATTTTTACATCTAAAAAAGAAACTAAAAATTTCTTACAATATGAAGAAGAAATAATTAATGAATGAGGTGAATTGAGTGGGGCTTTTTAATAAAATTAAAGATTTATTTACCGATGTGGTTGAAGAACAAGAACCAATAAAAAAAGAAGTTATTAAGGTTGAAATCGCATCTCCAACTAAGGACGAGCCTGAAAAAGTCAATACTATTAGTGATAGTGATGTTGTTAATAATATTGAAAAAAATCCAACTCCTGTGTTTTTTAGCGATAGTGATTTTGAAGATCTTCGTTCAACTAGCTTGAAAAATAATCAAGTTAATAAAAAGAGATATAATTATAATGAATCACTGAAGGAAAAGGAAAAAGAGAAACCAATGGTTTTTAAACCATCGCCAATCATTTCCCCAATTTATGGTATATTGGATAAAAATTATAGTAAAGATGATATTTCAGTTAAACAAAAACCGATGGCAGATATTCATTGTCCTTCTAAAGAAATCTCCATTGATGTAGTCAGAAAGAAAGCTTTTGGTACTTTAGAAGAGGAACTTGAAAGTGAAATTTTAAGTACTAATTCTATTTTGTTTAAAGAAGAAATTGTTGAACATGTTGAAAAAGATTTATTTGAAGAATTAAAGAATAAAGAAGAAATATCGTATCATAATAATGAAGAAGATGATGAAATTTTTGAAAATATAACTTTAACTGACGTTGATTTAGATGAACAAGTTGAGGAAATCGACAACAGTGACAACATGATTGCTTCTGAGATTGAAAGAATGTTTGATGATGAAGATGACAAAATTACTGAAGGCGAATTATTTGAGTTAATTGATTCAATGTATGAAAGAGGGGATGATACTCGTGAATAGTTGGGTAGATACGATTTTTCCATTCATAATATATGCATTATTAAGTATACTTTTAATAGCATTAATTATTTTAATTATCAATCTTATTAAAACAATTATGAAGGTTAATAAGGTAGTTGATGATGTAAATTATAAGGCTAGTAGATTAAATGGATTATTTGACATTATTGATATGACAACCGATTCATTAGTTTCGTTTAATGATAAAATAATTAGTTTTGTTAGTAACGGAATTGTATCATTTTTTACAAAAAGATCAAAAAAGAAAAAGAAGGGAGAAGAAGAAAATGAGTAAAAAGAAAAGTGGTTTTGGTAAATTTTTAACTGGTGCTTTAGTAGGTGCTGGATTAGGGGTTTTGTTCGCACCTAAAAAAGGTAGTGAAACTCGTAATGATTTAAAAATTGCGATTGAAGATTTTTTAGAAAAATTAAAAGAAGTTGATATGGATGAAGTTCGTGAAAATATTGAAACAAGAATTTTTGAAATTAAAATGGAATTAGAAGATCTTGATAAAGAAAAAATGTTAAAGATTGCCAAGAAAAAAGCTAAAGATATTCAAGACATGGTTGAAGAATTAGTTGAATATACAGTTGAAAAAGGTACTCCTGTTTTTGAAAACATGGCTAATTCAATTCGTGAAAATTCAATTAAAGTAACCAAAGAAATCTTGTCAAAACTTGAAGAAACAGATAAAGAAAAAAAACAAAAGTAAAATGAAATTATAATAAAAAGTAAACACAAAGGTGTTTGCTTTTTTATATTTGTATTATAATAGCCTCATTTTTATAGTTTAAATTCATCAACTTTGGGATTTAAGTGGTCAGTATTTTTATCAATTTTCCAAAGTTTTTTTAAATTATCAACTATAATCTGATTATCAATATTAGTAGTTATTATATCCGATAAAGAGATAATTCCTACTAGATTACCATCATTACTTACTAATAATCGTTTAATCTTTTCATCACCCATTATTTCAATTGCATCTTCAATACTATCATTAATATCAATTGAAATAATGTTTCTGGTAATATAATCTTTAACCTCACAATCAGTGTCGTTATTGCTTAAACAATTTATGACAATGTCACGATCAGTTATAACTCCAACAATTTGATCTTCCTCAGCAATTGGCATAAAACCTATATCACGTTGTTGCATTAATAATGCAATATCAGATAGTTTATCATCAACACTTCCAACAATTAAATCTTTACTCATTATTTTTTCTAAATCCATCAAATCACCCTTAATATTATTGTCAAAATATATAATTATATACTTACATATAATTATATAGGTGGTGTTAAAGAGTGGGTAGAATAAGGCTGAAAAAGAAACATTTACTGTCATTTAAAAGTTTTAAAATCTCTGGAATACATTTCTTTATCATCATCTTTATTTTGTTTGTTGGTACCTTATACATAACATTTTCATATATAAATAATAAAATTACTCCAACGCTTATAAATTATGCAGAAATAGAATTGAAACGTTTTTCAAACCTTGTTATTAACAGAGCGGTTAATGATGTTATTACCGAAGATTTAAAGGTTGATGAATTATTGATTATTGGTAAAGATAATAATGATGAAATAAAGACCATTGATTTTAATCCAATCTTTGTTAATCGTTTATTAACAATTATTACAAGTAGTGTTCAAAAAAATCTTAAAAATATCGTAAAAGGTAATTTGGATAAGGTGGACATCATTGATGAAAACTTTGATGATTATGATTTAGAAAAATTAAAAAACGGGATTATTTTTGAAATACCATCAGGAATAATTGCTAAAAATGCGTTATTGTCTAATTTAGGTCCGAAAGTTCCTGTTAGATTTAATTTAGTAGGAGAAGTTATTAGTCGGATAAATACTAATATTACTAACTATGGTATTAATAATGCGATGATTGAGATAAGTATTGATATAGAACTTAATGAACAAGTAATTCTACCTTTTGTGTCTAAAAAAATTATATATAATACGAGTATACCAATCGCTATAAAACTTATTCAAGGTACTGTTCCTAATTATTATTTTAATGGTCTTAATAAAAGTTCTCCAAATGTATTAGTTCCCGTGGAATAAAATTATTCACTGTGATATACTAATAGTATCTAGATAGGAGAATGGTTATGACTAAAAAACTTAATGTTAAAAGGGTGCTTATTGCTATAGGAATACTTGTATTATCTGTATTATTGTTGTTCATTCTACCTAAAAATTTAAAAAATGGTGGATTAACGTCTAGTAAAAACAAAGTATTTGTTGCAAGCAACGTCTCGACAATTAAATTATATGATGAGAACTTTATTGAAGCAGGGACGATTCCAAGAGGGACGACTGTAAATTATTATTCTAAGGAATTGACCCATCAAGAAAAAACATATTACAAAATCAAATATAATGATAAATTATATTTGATTGAAAAGAAAAGTTTAGTTAGTAAAGTAGAGGAGGCTGTCTTGGAAGAAAAATTATATGTAAGAACTCCTGTTACTGTATATAATAATGTTAATGATAGTTCGATCGCTTCAATGATTAAAAAAGGTGAGGAAGTTGAAATTCTTGGATTTGATAAATTAATAGCTGATGGAAAAGTTAATAAATATAAAATTAAATATGGAGATATTACAGGTTATGTATATGGCAAATATTTAGTTGAAACAAAAGAATTAGCCCTTCAAAATTATGATGAAAAAGGGATGTATCAGAAGCATTTAACTAGAATTGATAGATTAGGTGGAGGAGCGGCAGGAAATCTGGATTATTATCCCCGTGTGAAACCCAAATTTGATGATAATATCATGCCAAAAGAAGTTCGTAGTTTATATTTAAATGGTGGTGTTTTAGGAAATATTGATGAATATATCAAGATTGCTAAAGAATCAAATATTAATGCCTTCGTAGTTGATATTAAAGATAATACATCACCGGGTTATGCCTCTCCAATTATGAAAAAATATTCTCCTACTAACTTTGAAAGAGCTCATAACAGTTTTGAATATTATCAAAAAGCAATTAAAAAATTAATTGACGAAGGTTTTTATGTAATTGGTAGAATAACGGTTTTTAAAGATTCGTATTTTATAAAAGATAACCCTGAGAGTGCGATTATTGATAATGTCACTCGTGAACCTTTTAATCACAATGGTTCCTTCTGGCCGAGTGCTTATAATCGTAAGGTGTGGGAATTTAATGTAGAGCTTGGAAAAGAAGCTGCAAAAGAAATGGGCTTTCATGAAATACAATTTGACTATGTACGTTTTCCGGATCGAACACTTAAGCTGGAACAAGAAGGAACAATTGATATGAAAAACATTTACAAAGAAGATAAGGCCCAAGCAATTCAAGGGTTTTTAATGTATGCAACTGATGAAATCCATCAACTTGGCGTTTATGTTGCGGCTGATGTTTTTGGTGAAGCAGCTCATCCTTATGTAACTGGTTATGGCCAATATTGGGGAGCAATTTCAAATGTAGTTGATGTTATTAGTCCAATGCCTTATCCAGATCATTTTAATGCACATGAATATGAGTTTGACGAAATTGTTTGGACAATTCCTTATAAATTACTAAAATTTTGGGGAGAAAATTATGTTGCTGTTAGACAAAAGGAAATTCCGACTCCAGCTGTTGTCAGAACTTGGATTCAAACTTATAATGCCATTCGGGCTCCAAGAATTGAATATGATGCACAAAAGATTTCAGAACAAATTCAAGGATTATATGATGCCGGATTAGATGGTGGGTATATGACATGGAATGCTAGTTCAAGTTTAAGTAAATATAAAGAAGTATCAGAAGCATTTAAAAAATCGTATTAAGAGGTGTAAAATGAAAAAATATAAAATAAACGATAAAGAATATGAATTAATCGAAAACTATAAAGAAGGTTTTGATTTAGAAATTGTTACAGAAAAAATAACTGAATATTTTGATGATTTTGATTATATTGTTGGTGATTGGTCATATGGTAAAATGCGACTTAAAGGATTTTGTGATAAAGGAAGTCCGAATTATAAAAAAATCAATGATATTAAAGTAAAAGAATCATATATTAATGACAGTTGCTCATATGAGTGTAAGTATTTTGTTCTAAAAAAAATTAGTCAATAGAGTGTAAAAACTATTAGTAAAAATTATACTAATAGTTTTATTATGGGTAGAAAAATAGTAGTATATTTGATATAATAAATGCACAGGAGTGATGATAATTGGAACTAAGTGAATTATACAATTTTTATAATGATTATTTAAAAAGAACTAATGAATTATGGGTGTCTCTTTGACCTTGATTCTAAAATAAATAAAAAGCAGGATTTAGAGCAAATTATGAATGCCCCTGATTTTTGGAGCGACAAATCAAATAACGAAAAGATAATCGAAGAATACAATGAACTCAAAAAAACTATTGATGGTGTCGTCTCTGTAAAAGAGGCAATTACCAATGATTTAGAACTGCTACAATTGTTAAAAGAAGAATTTGATAATGAAATTAAATCAATGATTGAAAATAATGTAAATGTTATTTTGAAAAGATTAGAAGATTTAGAAAACCTTCTTTTACTAAATGGACCATATGATAAATTAGATGCAATACTAGAAATTCATTCTGGTGCTGGCGGAACCGAAGCTAATGATTGGGCTGCTATGCTTTATCGTATGTATATTAGATATTTTGAAAAAAAGGAATATTCTTTTGAAATTATATACTTTCAAAAGGGAGATGAGACAGGTTATAAAACTGTAGCTATCCTTGTTAAAGGTTTGAATGTATATGGATATTTAAAAAATGAAATTGGGGTTCATAGGCTAATTAGAATATCACCATTTGATTCTAACTCTAAAAGACATACTTCCTTTGCTTCTGTTGACGTTGCTCCATTATTTGATAATGAAGTAAATATTGAAATAAAAGAAAATGATTTAGTTATTGATGTATATAGAAGTAGTGGAGCAGGTGGACAGTCAGTTAATACAACTGATAGCGCAGTAAGAATTACACATGTGCCAACAAAAATAGTTGTAACTTGCCAAAATGAAAGAAGTCAAATTCAAAACAAAGAAAAAGCACTTGAAATTTTAAAAAATAAATTATATCTTTTGGAATTAGAAAAACAAGAACAAACACTAAAAGATATTAAAGGTGGACCGGTTGATATTAACTTTGGTTCACAAATTAGAAGTTATATTTTACATCCTTATTCAATGGTTAAAGATCATCGAACTAATACAGAAACAGGTAATGCTGTAAAAGTGTTAGATGGTGATATTGATATGTTTATAAATGCTAATTTAAAAATAAATATAATATAAATGAAAGTAGTGATATTATGGACCTAATAAATATTCGTAAGGCTAAAAAGGTATATAATACCGGTGTTACCGCCATATACGATTTAGATTTGAAAATAAAAAAAGGAGAATTTGTTTTTATTATAGGATCGACTGGGTGTGGTAAATCCACGTTAATAAAAATGTTTTATCGTGAAGAAAAGCCAACAAGTGGACAAATTATTGTTGGTGGAATAGATGTTGCTAAATTAAAAAATAGTAAAGTTTATAAACTGAGAAGACAAATAGGCGTAGTTTTTCAAGATTTCCGACTTTTAGAAAAATCTACTGTTTATGAAAATGTTGCTTTTGCCTTAGAAATATTTGGAGCGCCAAAAGATGAAATTCATAAACGAGTTATTAAAGTTTTAGAACTAGTAGGATTAAAAAATCGTCTTAAAAGTTACCCTAATCAATTATCTGGTGGAGAACAACAAAGAGTAGCTATTGCTAGAGCAATTGTTAATGGTCCAAAACTGTTAATCTGTGATGAACCAACTGGAAACTTAGATGAAGAAACAAGTTCTGAAATAATGGATGTTTTAGATGAAATTAATAAATTAGGAACGACAATTATTATGGTTACTCATGATCGTAAGATTGTCAAGAAAATGAAAAAGAGGGTTATATTGTTAGATGCTGGAAGAATATTAAAAGATTATGAGGAAGGAACATATAAAAATGAGAATATTTAGAATTTTAGGTCGTAATATAAGAGATTCATTTAAAAGTGTTTTTCGAAATTTCTCTTTATCAATGGCATCAATATCATCGATAACAATTACTTTATTAGTTGTCTCTATTTCAATAGTTTTATCTTACAATGTTAATAATTTTGCTGTTTTAGTTGAAAAAGATGTAACTATCGTTGCCTTTATTGAAAATGAAGCAACAGACGATGAAATAAAAGAAATAGAAGAGAAAATTAATACATTACAAAATGTTGAATCATATGAATTTCAATCTAAGGAAGATATAACCAATGATATGATTGAATCTTCTGATATTTTCAAAAACATTATGGAAGGTTGGTCACTAGATGAAAATCCTATTCAAAACACATTTTTGGTTAAAGTAACTGATATTGAAAAAATTGGAGATACAGCTAATTTAATTAGTGAGATGGAAAACGTTGCTGTTGTAAAATATGGAGAAGGTATGGTTGAGCAATTAGTAAAAGTGTTTGAAGTTGTTGAAAAAATAAGTTTTATTATAGTGGTCTCTTTAGTCTTAGTAACCGCTTTCTTGATTTCAAATACGATTAAGATAACTATATTTTCAAGAAGAACTGAAATTGGGATTATGCGTTTAGTGGGAGCATCAAACATAAATATTAAAATACCATTTATTTTAGAAGGCCTATTTTTAGGAATACTTGGTTCAATTATACCTATAATTATTACTTCATATGGATATATGGCATTATTCAAAAATTTTAATGGACAATTGTTCTCGCCATTTATAAAACTTATCAATCCCTCACCATTTGTTTATTATGTATCGGGCGTTCTGGTAATGATAGGTATTTTAGTTGGTATGGTAGGTAGCTGGCGAGCAGTTCGAAAACATTTAAAAATATAATTAAATGAGTTGTTAACCCAACTCGTTTTTTTAAAAAATGTAATTGTTTATTAAAAAATTCAATGTTATAATTAAATTGAATGGGGTCAAAAATATGAAAGAATATCAAACAAATATGAAAACAGGTCTCTTATTAAAAGAAGTTAATCAGAGAATAGATAATAATCAAGTTAATTATGATACAGTTGTTCCTAGTAAAACGATATCTGAAATTATTAGTAGTCATATTTTTACACTATTTAACTTTTTAAACTTTGGTCTAGCAATTGCAGTCTTATCAGTTGGATCATTTAAAAACGTTGCCTTCATGGGAGTCGTTATTTGTAATACATTGATTGGTATTATTCAAGAAATAAATGCTAAAAGAATTATAGATAAATTATCATTAATTACTGCTAGTAAATCTAAGGTTGTAAGAAATGGTAATGAAGAACTGATTCCACTAAATGAAATCGTTATCGATGATTTAACAATTATTGAAAGTGGTAATCAGGTTGTCTGTGATTCTGTTGTATTAGATGGTAATTGTGAAGTAAATGAATCATTAATTACAGGTGAATCTGATCCAATCTATAAAAATATAGGAGATCAATTATTATCTGGAAGTTTCATTGTTAGTGGTAAAGTAATGGCTCAAATAACACATGTTGGAACTGATAATTATACCGCTAAAATAACAAGCGAGGCAAAAACATTAAAACAAAAAAAATCACAATTAATGTATTCTTTAAACAAGATAATTAAATATATTTCAATTGTTATTGTTCCACTAGGAATAATCCTGTTTTTAAAACAATTATCAATTGATGATAACAATTTAAATAAAGCTGTTATTAATACTGTTGCTGCGTTAATTGGAATGATACCAGAAGGATTAGTCCTTCTTACAAGTACTGTTTTAGCTATCAGTGTTATTCGTTTAGCCCGTCATCGTGTCTTAATTCAACAATTATACAGTGTTGAAACATTAGCGAGAATCGATACTATTTGTCTTGATAAAACAGGTACATTGACCGATGGTCAAATGAAATTTGTTGATTTCATTTCTATTGATAAAACAACTAATATTAATAAAATAATGTCAGAAGTTGTCAATAATCTTGATACTAACAATACAATGAAAGCTTTACAAGAAAAGTATAATATGGATACTTCATTTGAAATAAAACAAATTATTCCATTTTCATCATCAAGAAAGTGGTCAGGTGTCAGTTTCAAAAATGAAGGAACTTATGTAATTGGAGCACCTGAATTTGTTTTAAAAACTAACTATCAAACAGTTGAAAAACTGGTCAATAAATATTCGATTAATTATCGAGTTCTAGTCTTAGCAAGTAGTGATAGCGAATTTAGAGACCAACAACTACCAGGAGATTTAAAACCTGTAGGCTTAATTCTTCTTAGAGACAACATTCGTGAAGAAGCAATTAAAACACTTAAATATTTTGATGATCAAGGTGTTAACATTAAAGTGATATCTGGAGATAATGTATTAACTGTTGTTGATATTGCTTCGAGATTGGGTTTATATACTAATTCTAATTACATTGATGCATCACTTATAAAAGACGAAATAGAATTAAAAGAAGCCGCTACTAAATTTGATATTTTTGGACGTGTTAGTCCAAATCAAAAGAAAATAATAATTAAAGCATTGCAAGAAAAAGGACATACTGTTGGATTTGTTGGAGATGGTGTTAACGATGTTCTAGCACTTAAATCAGCTGATTGTGGAGTTGCTATGGCTAGTGGAAGTGATGCTGCTAGAAATGTTTCTGAATTAATATTATTAGATTCTAATTTTGATGCAATGCCTCACGTTGTTGGTGAGGGAAGAAGGACTATTAATAATATTGAAAGATCAGCAACTTTGTTTTTGGCAAAAACAATTTATGCAACAGTTCTAGCAATTTTATTTTTATTTATTAGTTTTCCGTATCCATTTGAACCAATACAACTTAGTTTAACAAGTGTTTTTACAATAGGTATTCCATCGTTCATTTTGGCAATCGAACCAAATAACGAAAGAATTAAAGGTAATTTTCTAACAAATGTAATAAGTAAAGCGATGCCAACAGCATTTACTAATGTGATAAATATCGTTCTTATTATGATTATTGGTCAACTACTAAATTTATCGCTCAAAGAAACCACAACTTTATCAGTACTTATTAGTGCTTTTATGGGATTTGTGTTATTATATAGAATATCAATTCCTTTTAATATAATTAGATTGGGGTTAATGGTGTTTGGAATTTCAGGTTTTTTAATTGGTGTTTTAGGACTGCCTGATTTATTTTCACTTACAGAATTGACTTTGAAACTATGGATTATTTTAGGGATATTAATGGTTATTTCAATTACTAATTTTAAATATTTAACGGGAGTGTATTATAAATTAAAAGCGAAATATCCAAAACATTTTAATTAGAGAGGATGATAATATGTACGAATTAACTGGTTTATTATTTACATTATTTATTGGTATGTTTATTTTAATTGGAACAGCAATTGTTAAATTAACTAAAAATAATGATAAATTCGTTCATTTTTCAATTAGTGTTGCACTAGGAGTTATAGTATCGTTATTAATTTTAGATTTAGTTCCCGAATCATTTGAATTGTTAGGAGAAAATTATGATTCCTTTGTTACAACCTTAATGGTTATTGGTTTTTCAACATTAGGATTATTAATACTAATGGCTTTAGAAAGTTTGATTCCCAATCACGGTCATGGGCATGGATCAGAACTTTTTCATTTAGGACTTGTTTCAAGTATCGCTATTATATTACATAACGTGATTGAAGGAATGGCTATTTATGCAACAGTTACCACTTCAGTATCAATGGGATTATTAATGGGGTTAGGGGTTGGTCTACATAACATTCCAATGGGAATGGTTATTACTTCGGCACTTGATAAATCTAAAACGAAAATTTCTAAAACATCAATAATTTTATTTTTAATATCAATTTCTACTTTTGTTGGTGGATTAATCATGTATTTAAGCGGTAGTATTTTAGATAGCTCAACTTTACTCGGAATTGTTTTAGCAATAACTCAAGGAATGCTTGTTTATATTGTTGTATTTGAATTATTACCACATATTAAGCACGGAAATAGTAAGCAAAATAATATTATTGGAATTATCATTGGTATTTTGATTATGCTTATTAGCACATTATTTCACTAAACAGATATATATCTGTTTTTTTCTTTATAAGAACATTTGTCCGTGTTATAATTAAAGTGGTGATAAAATGAAAAGAATTATCTTACATATTGATGTTAATAATGCCTTTTTATCATGGACGGCAGTGTCACTTTTGAAAAGTGGATTTAAGTACGATATTAGAGACAGTTATGCCGTTATTGGTGGGGATGAAAGTCGCCGTGCGGGAATAGTTTTAGCAAAGTCACCTAGTGCGAAAAAATTAGGAATAATAACTGGTGAAACTCTATATGCTGCTAGAAAGAAATGTAAGGTGCTTAAAGTGTATCCGCCAAATCATAAACTATATTCACAGATGTCAAATGAATTATTTAAGTTACTTAGTAATTACACACCAGATATTGAAATATATTCAATTGATGAATGTTTTTTAGATTATACAAAAGTCAAAAAATTATATGGTGATGAATTAGAGTTTGCTTATAAAATCAAAAATGAAATACAAAATAAATTAGGTTTTACAGTAAATATCGGAATAGGTAATAATAAGCTATGTGCGAAAATGGCATCAGAGTTTAAGAAACCTAATTTAGTGCATACTCTTTATATGGAAGAGATAGAAACCAAAATGTGGCCTTTACCTATTTCAGAATTATTTGGAATCGGACGAAAGACAACACCTAAAATGAAAGAATTAGGTATAAATACCATAGGCGATTTGGCGGTATCTGATCCCAATAAGTTATATAAATACTTTAAAAACCAAGCAGTAAAATACGTTGAAATTGCTAATGGCATTGATAATTCGGAAGTTATTAGCGAAGAGGTCGCCCCAAAGGGAATAAGTAATACAATTACTTTAGAATATGATTATAGTAACAAAAGGGATTTATATAAAGTGTTAGATAAAATTGCTGATAATGTTGCTTTATCGCTTAGAAAACAAGAACGTTATACTGGTGTAATAGCAGTTATTCTTCGTGATAAATATTTTAACAATAAGACTCGTCAGACTAAATTGAAAAATGTAACAAATATTACATCAGAAATAAGCACAGTTGCTAAAAAATTATTTGATGAACTTTGGGATGAAGAACCTGTAAGATTAATAGGGATTAGGCTAGATGCTTTAACTAATCAAAACACGTATCAAGTATCGCTATTTGAAAATATAAACGAACGAGAAAAGAAGTTAGAATTAGAAAAAATAGTTGACAATTTAAATAATAAATTCGGGCCAGAATCAGTAAAAAAAGCATCATTTGCCAAGAAAAAAGACGACTAATATGTTATAATGTTAGTGACATAGTAGGGAGACAAGATTATGAATGAAGATATTATAAATGAAATAGGAATTAATTTGAAAATCAGTAATAAACAAGTTACTGAAACATTAAATTTATTAAGCGAGGGGAATACGATTCCTTTTATTGCTCGGTATCGTAAAGAAAGAACTGGTAATTTAGATGAAGAGCAAATAAGATCAATAAATGAAGTATATGAATACCAAGTTAATTTACTTAAACGAAAAGAAGATGTTATTAGATTAATTGAAGAAAAAGATTTGATGACTGAAGAATTAAAGAAAGAAATAATGAAAGCGATTAAATTAGTTGAAGTAGAAGATTTATATCGTCCATTTAAAGAAAAGAAAAAAACCAAAGCAACTGAAGCAATTAAACAAGGCTTGGAGCCTCTTGCTAAATTAATAATGGAATTTCCAACAACTGGTGATATAAATACTCTTGCTGCTCAATTTATAACTAATGAAGTAAAAACAGTTGATGAAGCAGTAACTGGAGCAGGATATATTATTGCTGAAAACGTAAGTGATAATGCTCATTATCGCAAATGGATTAGAGTTAACACATTTATCCACGGTGAGTTAGTTAGTAAACTTAAAAAGAATGCAGCGGATGAAAACAAAACATACGAAATATATTATGATTATAGTGAAAGTTTAAAATTTGTAAAACCACATCGAGTATTAGCTATTAATCGTGGCGAAAAGGAAAAAGTATTAACAGTTAACATTTCTATCAACACTGATGAAATAATTAATTATTTAAACTCTAAAATTATTAAAGATGAAAAATCATTTGTTGTTGATATTGTAAAAGGGGCTATAGCTGACAGCTATAAACGTCTAATTTCACCTAGTATTGAAAGAGAGATTAGATCAGATTTAACACTTAAAGCTGAAGATGTAGCAATTTTAAATTTTAGTAAAAATTTAGAAAACTTATTATTACAATCGCCATTAAAAGATAAAATGATATTAGCTTTAGATCCAGCTTATCGTACCGGATGTAAACTTGCGGTTATTGATTATACTGGTCAAAAAATTGACATCAAAGTTATATATCCACATGAACCAAGGTTGGAATATGATAAGAGTAAGCGGGTAATGCTTGATCTGATTAAAAAATATAAAATAGATATAATTGCAATTGGTAATGGAACAGCGTCAAGAGAAAGTGAAGTCTTTGTCGCAAATGTTATAAAAGAAGCAGATCATAAAGTTGAATATATTATTGTAAGTGAAGCAGGTGCTAGTGTATATTCGGCTAGTAAATTAGCGGCAGAAGAGTTTCCTGATTTACACGTTGAAGAAAGAAGTGCTATAAGTATTGGGAGAAGACTTCAAGATCCTTTATCAGAATTAGTGAAAATCGATCCTAAAAGTATTGGTGTTGGATTATATCAACATGATGTATCTGATAAAAAACTAACAGAATCATTAGACTTTGTTGTTACGAAAGCTGTAAACCAAGTTGGGGTAAATATAAATACAGCAAGTCCTTTCTTGTTAAAATACGTGTCAGGGATTAATAAACGAAATATTGAAAAAATTATTGAATATCGTAATAAATTTGGTAAAATTAAATCTCGTGATGAAATCAAAAAGAAAAAACTAATTAGTGATACTGTTTATGTTCAAGCAATAGGATTTTTAAGGGTGGTTGATGGAAATAATCCACTTGATGTTACTGATATTCACCCAGAAAGTTATGATGTAGCAACGTCTTTATTAAAAGAATTAAATATGGATGTAAAGATGATTGGTAGTGAAGAATTAGCGGAAACATTAAAAACTATTAATGTTGAAGAATTTATGATAAAATTGAAAACAGATAAATATACTTTAGAAGACATCATTTTATCATTAACAAAACCTAATCGCGATCCTCGTGATATGATGGAAAAACCATTGCTAAAAAGTGATATTTTAAAATTAGAAGATTTGAAAATTGGAATGCAACTACAAGGTACTGTTCGTAATGTTGTTGATTTTGGTGCCTTTATCGATATTGGACTTAAAAATGACGGACTCGCACATATTTCAAAATTAACTGAAAGATATATAAAACATCCAAGTGAAGTTGTTAGTGTTGGTGATATTGTTGATTGTTATGTTGATCAAATTCATGAAGATAAACATAAAGTTTCTTTATCTTTAATAAAAAATAAATAGTAGTAAGGTGGTATTTATGAAAAAGCGAACTTTAATAATTATTATAATTGTATCCTTCACTGCTGGAGTCGTTTTCGCAAACTTTAGTAATTGGCTTGGAAATAAGAAAATAGATAATCCAAAACAGCAAGAAGAAGAAAAACCAAAAGATAATGACAATGGAAAAGAAAAGGAAGAAGTATTCAAGAGCGACTATGATTGCAATAAAAATGGTATTGATGACTATAGTGAATTGGTAATAGGGGCGAGAAAAGAAGCAGAAGCTGGAACAAAATATGTTGAAGATGGAGGGTATTATTTCACGGGTGGTTATCCACCAGAAGGTGTTGGTGTATGTACCGATACTATTTGGAGAGCCTTTAAGGAAGCAGGTTATATTTTAAGAGACATGGTTAATGAAGATATTAAAAATAATCTGAGTGAATATCCAGATCCATCGTCAAGGCCAGATGGTCCAGATCCAATCGTTGACTTTAGAAGAGTTCAAAATTTAAAAGTTTATTTTGATAGGCATGCAACATCGTTAACACTAGATCCATATGATACTGATCAATGGAAACCAGGAGATATTGTTATCTTCGGAGAATCATATGGTCATATAGGAATTATTTCAGATAAAAAGAATGATAAAGGAATTCCTTACATGATTCATAGTTCCGATGAGTTTACCGGTGAAAAAGATGTTTTAATTTATCGTCATGAAAAAGATGGAATCACAGGACACTATCGTTTTGATAAACCAGGAAATACTTGTAAAATTGGTAATTAAGAAACTTTAAAGGATGGGATAACATTGAAAACAAAAAATAAACATTTGGTTATTGTTGGGTTTTTCATTGTTATCGGTACAATCCTTTTTTTTAATTATTTATCTAATAAAAAAACTTATAGTTCAGATGACTTTAATATACAAACCATTAAAAGTGCAAATGATTATAACAACAATGGGATCGATGACTATAGTGAATTTGTAATAGGAGCGAGAAAAGAAGCTGTTAACAAGCCAAACTATAAAAGTGCTTATTACGCTGGAGGTTATCCTCCAGATAATGAAGGTGTTTGTACAGATACTATTTGGCGAGCATTTTTAGAGGCCGGATATTTACTTAAAGATATGGTTGATAATGATATTAAAAATAATGAAAAATTATATCCTGGTCTTGATAAAGTGCCAGATCCTAATATTGATTTTAGAAGGGTTCAAAACTTAAAGATTTTTTTTGATAGACATAGTACTTCACTTACTTTAGACCCACTGAAAATAGAAGAATGGCAACCTGGAGATATTGTTATTTTTGGTGAAAATTATAAGCATATAGCAATTATTTCTGATAAGCGTAATAAGAAGGGAATTTCTTTTATTATTCATAATGCTGCTCAAAGAAATAGAGAAGAAAACGCTTTACTTAAATGGCATAAACGACATGCCATTAGTGGGCATTATAGATTTTAAAACAAACTTTGTTTTGTTTTTTTTCTATGGTATAATTAAAAAGAAAGTAGTGATGATATGAAGAAAGTTTTAATAAGTACAGCCGTTTTTTTTACATTAATAAATAATGTCCAGGCAGTTGAAATAAATAGTAAATATGCTGTTTTATATAACTTAAATGAGAACAAAATAATTTTTGAAAAGAATAAAGATGGTATAACGAGTATAGCAAGTCTTACAAAAATAATGACGACATTAGTAGCTGTTGAAAACATTAAGGATATAAATGATAAAATTGTTATAGACGATGCTATGTTTGAAGGATTATATGAAGCAGATGCCGCTGTAATTGGTCTTACTAATGGACAAGTTGTAACATATGAGGATTTACTATATGGAACTTTAATATCAAGTGGTGCGGATGCAACAAGAGCATTAACTATCAATATTGCTGGTTCGGAAGAAAACTTTGTTAACCTTATGAATAACAAAGCTATTTCGTTAGGTCTTACAAAAACAAAATTTACCAATGCAACTGGATTAGATGAAACAGGTCAAACCTCAACAGTAGATGAGGTAGCTAAATTATTAATTTATGCCTTAAAAAATGAGACATTTAAAAAGATATTTAGTAGTCAATCTTATAGTTTTAGTGATCAAACAAAAACATTGTATAGTACTCTTGAAATTTCGTCAGTATTATACAATCTTGATGCAAGTAGTATCATTGGTTCAAAAACAGGTTATACAGACGATGCTGGCAAGTGTTTAGCAAGCGTTGGTTATGATAAAAAAAATGATATTACTTATTTACTAGTAACAACAAAAGCTACTATTTCAAGTGATTATGCTTATCATATAATGGATGCTATTGATGTTTACAAATATTATTTTACAAACTATAAATACTACAATTTAGTTAACAAAGGTGAAGAATTAATTAAATTAAATACTAAATATAGTAAAGTTAAATCTGTAAATTTTTCTGCTAAAAATGATATTAAACTTTATTCTGATAACACCTTTAATAAAAGCAATATTCAACTAAATTATAATGGTACCGCGACTTTAACACCGAATTTAAAAAAAGGTGAGAAAGTAGGAACAATAGATGTTATATATAACAATGAAATAATCGATATAATAGATATTAATATAGACGAAAAGATTCCTTTCTCGCTAACGGAATTTGTAAAATCTAATATCCACTATATAATTGTTATTTCAGGATTATTATTAATAATTACTTTAAAACTATTTAAATAAATTTAAAAATTCTTATAAATTATGTATATCTACATAATTTGAAAAACATATCGCTATATGATAAAATTAACCTATAGTAAACTTGGAGGATGTATATGAATAAAAAGAAATCAGGATTTACATTAGTAGAATTATTAGCAACAATAGTAATTATAATAATTGTTTTTTTAATAGCTATGTTTGTAATACCAAATGTAATGGGTGGAGTATATAAAAGAGTATGTTCTATAAATGAAGGTATGATGGAAAAGTCTGCTTTCAATTATTTCTCGCTTGGAAAAGAAGGTCTTCCAAGTAAAGAAGGAGACAGCAAAGAAGTAACACTAGATAAATTAATAACTAGCAATTTTATAAAGGAAATAAGAGATCCTAAAACTAAACTTGCATGTGATAGGGAAAATAGTAAAACAGTTATTACTAGAATAAATGGAAAATATCAATTTAAAACAAATTTAAATTGTAATACATGTATTAGTGAAATTATAGATTCAAATGAACTTGAAGAAGAATTATGGGATGGATGGATAAAGTTAACATTATTTTATCCGGAAAGTTCA
>Ga0265293_10000628_pt1 | contig 82952 bp, 81 predicted proteins | sample Munlanlewell138R_FD_192505 | JGI IMG/M metagenome (GOLD analysis project Ga0265293, IMG submission 192505) | Leachate microbial communities from a municipal landfill in Southern Ontario, Canada - Leachate well 138R | ecosystem: Engineered > Solid waste > Landfill > Unclassified | place: Canada... | reverse complement strand
AGAATCATGCCGGGATGACAATTTTTAGAATCATGCCGGGATGACAATATATTAATTTTTTGTTAATTTAATCAGAAGACTCAATTCTTAATTCTTAATTTTTAATTTTTAATTCTTAATTTTTAATTGTTAATTTTTAATTCTTAATTGTTAATTTTTAATTCTTAATTGTTAATTGTTAATTCTTAATTGTTAATTGTTTTTATAGAGTGTCCTGGTCCTTTACCTATTTCTCTTCCAATTGATAAAATCCTGCCAACAACACAATTTGCACAATCTCCTGCACTTTCATCAACACAAGGCTTATCAGGATAAAGTTGATAATCTATTCTATATTTTTGTGGAGTTGAATTTGGCATAAAAACATTTGCTCCTCTTTTTAAAGCTAATTGTCTTCCTTCATGATCTAAAACAACATCAAAAGCTGTTGTAGCCGGAATATGTGCCATAGGATTTGCAAGTCTAAGAATTGATATTATACCTGTTATAAAATCAATATCATGTTTTACACCATTATCTTTTAAAGGAGTTAGAGGATTCGCAATAAATGGTCCAATACCTATCATATCAAGATCAAGTTCTCTACAAAAATCAATATCTCTTGCTATATCCCAATCATCTGTAAAAGGAAGACCTATCATAAATCCTGAACCTGTCTGAACACCAATTCTTTTAAGAGTTTTTATACATTCTATTCTTTCTTCATAATTATCATCGGGATGAATTTTCTCAAATACTTCTTTATTTGAAGTTTCAAATCTTATAAGATATCTATCCATTCCACATTGCTTCCAATATAAATAAACATCTTCTTCTCTCTCACCAACTGATATTGTAATAGCAAGGTCAGTTTCTTTTTTTATTCTTTCAATAAGAGAACCCATTTTTTCTTTTGTCCAGAATAAATCTTCACCAGATTGTAATACAACTGTTGTCTGACCATTTCTTTTTAGTTCATGACATGCTTTTAATATTTCATCTTCATCTATTCTATATCTTTTAACATCTTTTACTTTTGAATTTATACCACAATAATCACAAGACTTTCTACAATAATTTGAAAATTCTATTATACCTCTTAAATAAATTAAATTTCCCATAAATTTTTCTCTAACTTCATCTGCTGCTTTATAAATTTCTTGTTTATTTTTATTTCTAAGTTGTTGTATTAAAAAAAATATTTCTTCAACACTTAATCTTTCATTTTTTAAAGCTTTATTCTTTAGATTTTCAATATTCATATAAACTCCATAAGTTTGTTTTTAATGTTAATAGTGTTTATAGTGTTTTAACCCCATAAACCCACAACCCTTTAACAATATAACCTATTTTTACTCGTAAAAATATATCGTGAGCATAGCGAACAATGTTGTCCTAATCTGACAACATCGTGCATTCATGCACAACCGCTACTAACTCATTTATTCCTATTATGTTCTTCTAGTGTTTTTGAAAAATGATGTTTTCCATTATCTTTCAAAACAAAATAATAATAATCATGCTTTTTATAATTTAACACAGATTTAAAAGTTTTATTTGTAAAAAAACATATTGGTCCAGGTGGAAGTCCTTTATTTAAATAAGTATTATAAAGCGAGCTTATTGCTGTATCTTTATAATAAAGTCTTTTTTTAGGTTTTTCAAGTATATACTGTATTGTAGCACAAGACTCCAGAGCTTGATTTTTTTTTAATCTATTTAGAAAAACTCCAGCAATTATTTTGTTTTCTTCTTCAAATCTGCCTTCTTTTTCAACAATTGAACTAAGGATACATAAATTATAAAAATCAAGTCCTTGAATACTTTCATCTTTATATTTATCGTAATAATCATTATTGAATTTATTAAGTCCAAGCTCAAGAAGTTCCATTACAATATTTTGTGAATCTTTATTTATATAATAAGTATCTGGTGCTATAAATCCTTCAAAACTTCCAATTTCATTTAAAAACTTGTATTTTCTTGAATAAATATAATAATAATCATCTGGATCTTGTCCTCCTGAAAAATTAATTATATTTTCTCTAACTTCTTTCCATCTTTCGCCAGGTAATATTGTAAATGAAATATAACTTTGTTTTCCAGGTGATATTAAAATATCATGTATTTCAAAAAGATCAAATTTACCTTTTATTTCAAATTTTTTAGGTAAAATTTTGCCTGAAGTGTTATTAAATCTAAACAATAATTTAAGTCCCAATTCTTCGAAATTACCAATTTTGGTTTTTTTTATTACTTTTATTACAGAATCGCCTTTTATTATTTCAGACGATATATTATATTCTCTTTCAACAAAAAAAATTGTATAAAAAAATATTATTGGAATTAAAATTAAAACTAATAACAATAAAAATAATTTATTTTTTAATTTCATACTCTTTTATTTTCCTATATAAAGTTGCTCTTGATAAACCAAGTAATCTTGAACTTTTTTGAATATTCCAATTAGCAAATTCAAGACATTTTTTAATATGTATTTTTTCATTAATAAAAACATTCCAATCTGTATTTTCTTCAGCTTTATTTAAAACAAGAAAATCAGGTATGTGGTCAAGAATAATATTATTAGGTTCAGAAAAAAAAACTTCTCTTTCAATAAAAGACTGTAATTGTCTTACATTACCAGGCCAATTGTATTTAACTATTAATTCTTTTAATTTATTTCCTAATTTTAGAGTTTGTTTATTGTTTTTTTTTGAATAATTTTTAAGAAAAAACTCACATAAAGGCAAAATATCTTCTTTTCTATCTCTTAAAGGTAAAATATTTATATTAATACCATATAATCTATAAAAAAGATCTTCTCGAAAATCTCCATTTTCTACCATTTTTGTAATATTACGATTTGTTGCAGATATAAGTAAAAAATCTACTTTTATACTTTTTGAAGAACCTACTGGAATAACTTCTCTTTCTTGCAATACTCTTAATAATTTAGGTTGAAGATAACATTCCATCTCGCCAATTTCGTCAAGAAATAAAACTCCATTATGAGATTCTCTTATCTTACCTTTATAACTATTTGAAGCTCCTGTAAAAGAACCTTTTTCATATCCAAAAAGCTCTGATTCAAGAAGTTCTCTAGGTATTGCTCCGCAATTTACAGGTACAAAAATATTTTTATTAGCTTCTTTACATATTTCACGAGCAATTAATTCCTTGCCTGTACCTGATTCTCCAAAAATAAAAATAGGCAACCCATTTGACAAAGCTGCCCTTTTTATTAGTCGTCTTATATTATTAATATTTTCACTTTTTCCAATTAATAGAGACATTACCTACCTGATAACATTTTTATCTTTTATAAAATCAACAATCGTTGCTGCTAATTCTCTAGGAGTACCACAATCAACAATTTCACCTTTTCCTTTTGGAGAAGGTTTAAAAACTTTTTTAACTTTAGTTGGAGAACCTTCAAGACCTAATCTTGATGGTTTAAGTTCAAGCTCTGCATTAGTCATAATTTCTATGTTTTTTTCAAAAGCTTCGTAAATACCTTTTACTGAAGGGTATCTTGGTTCATTTGAATCAATAAAAGTTAATAGAACAGGTTTTTTAGCTTCAATAATCTGATAACCAAAATCTGTTTCTTTTTTTATTTTCAATCCATCTTTTGTAACTTCAATATGTTTTACATAAGTAATTTGAGGAATATCAAGAAAACCAGCTATTTGTGGTCCAACCTGAGCTGTATCTCCATCTATAGCCTGTCTTCCTGCAAATATATAATCATAATCACCAATTTTTTTAATTGCAGCCGCAAGTGCATAGGATGTAGCAAGAGTATCAGCTCCTGCAAAAGCTCTATCGCTTAAAAGAATAGCTCTATCAGCACCCATAGCAAAAACTTCTCTTAAAGCTTCTTCTGCCTGAGGAGGTCCCATTGTAATAACAATAACTTCAGCACCTTTTTTTTCTTTAAGTTGCAAAGCAGTTTCAAGAGCATATTTGTCTTCAGGGTTAATAATACTATCAACTCCTTCTCTTTTTAGTGTTCCTCTTGATCTGTCCCATTTTACCTCATTGGTATTAGGTACCTGTTTTACAGTTACAATTATTTTCATATAATCCTCCGTTTTATTTTACATTTATTAATTTAATATCGGATATAATGTTACCGTCTTTACTTTTTATCATAATTTTGACTTCTGATTTTATTATAATTCCCTTATCAAAGTCAAATTGATTTCTACGAATAAATTGATATTTCTTGTCTTCACCTTCTCCTTTACTAACTATTTCGCATATTTTTGTTTTATAATCAATATTTTTTAACATATTAACAATATTTAATTTGACTATATCGCCTTCAAGATTAGATATTGAAGAAACTTCTTCCCATTTATCATCCTTTTTAAGTGTAAAATCAGGAAATTGAATATAAAAATGCTGTATTTCAATATATATACCTTTATCTTCAACATTAAACTCATCATCTATTTTAAAATTCCCAGCTTTATTATACTTGACAACCTGACTAATTGGACCGATTTTTTTACCATCTGAAGTAAGTACAAAAGAAATATTTGCTGTTATATTTCCATCTTTGTCTTTTGTAGTAGAATATTTAAGATAAGCTTTAGCACTTTGACCTTTTTTAATATTATTAGATATTTCAAGTCCATACTTTGTAATAACACTCTCAATATTATTATAACGCAAAAAAACAGGATGGAAACAAAATCCATCCTTTATAACGAAAATTATAAAAATTATAATTAAAATAACTTTTTTCATTTAAGTCTTTCATTAAGAAAAGGTAATATCTCCTTAGCGTCAACATCATACTTTTTATTGGAACTTCTTTCCTCTATCTCAATAATCCCCTTTTCAAGAAATTTATTTCCAACTATTAATTTATAAGGAATACCAATAAGGTCAGAATCCTTAAACTTAAATCCTGCTCTAAAATTTCTATCATCATAACAACATTCAATATTTGCATTTAATAATTCATTATAAATTTTATCACAAAAAAGAACAATTTCATCTTTTTTTATATCTACTGGTATTATATTGACCAAAAAAGGCGCAAGTGCTAAAGACCATTTTATACCATTATCATCATAATTCTGCTCGATTGCAGCACCGATTATTCTTGTAACACCAATTCCATAACAACCCATCATAACAAACAGTTCTTTACCACTTTCTCCAGTAAAACATGCTTTTGAAGCTTTCGAATATTTATCTTCAAGCTGAAAAATATGCCCTACCTCAATACCACGCTCTATTTTTAAATTTTCACCACATTTAGAACATTTAAAAGTAGAATCTACCTTATGTATATCATAATATTTTTTAATATTAATATCATCAGAACTTATACCTTGAATATGAGTATCTTTTTTATTAGCACCAGTTATCATATTTTTTGTATTTTTTATTGAAATATCGGCAATTATATTTACTTTTGAATCTATACCAATAGGTCCAAGAGAACCTTTGCCTATACCTGCAAGGTTTATAAGATCTTCTTCTGAAGCTATAGCAAACTCTCCAGATATAATATGAGCTAATTTCACTTCATTTATTTCTAAATCACCTCTTATAAGACAAATGAAAAATTCACTTTTTTCATTTTTATATAAAACGCATTTTATAAAATTTTTATTTGATCTTTTAAAAAAAACTTCCATATCTTCAATAGTTTTTACATTAGGTGTAAATATTTCTTTTTTTTCATCTAAATCAAATTCAGAATTATCATATAAAGCAAATCTTCCCTTAGCTTTTTCAACATTTGAAGCATAATTACAATTTTCACAATAAATAATATCATCCTCACCAGTTTGAGCAAGAACCATAAATTCATGAGATGAATCTCCGCCAATATTTCCACTATCAGCTTCAACAACTCTGAATTTAAGACCAAGTCTTTCAAATATTCTTGTATATGCTTTATAAAAATCATCATAAGTTTTTTGAAGACATTTTTTATCTTTATGGAATGAATAAGCATCTTTCATAACAAATTCTCTAGCTCTCATAACTCCAAAACGAGGCCTTATCTCATCTCTGTATTTAAGCTGAATCTGATACAATGATACTGGTAAATCTTTATAAGATTTAACAATTCTTGTAAAAAGATCAGTTATAACTTCTTCATGAGTTGGTCCAAGACAGTATTCTCTTTCATTTTTATCTTTAAGCCTAAACATTAAATCATTCATTTTTTCCCATCTACCACTCTGTTCCCATAGTTCTTTTGGCTGGATGACAGGCATAAGACATTCTAAAGCACCTATTCTATCAAGTTCTTCACGAATTATTTTTTCAATTTTTCTCAAAACTTTAAGACCAAGTGGAAGAAAAGTATATACACCTGCTGTAAGTTTATCTATCATACCAGCTCTAAGCATGAGTTGATGACTTGCAATCTCTGCTTCTTTTGGAATTTCTTTACTTGTATTAACTATATAATTTGATAATCTCATATCAACCACCTATATTGAATATTCTTAGTATATCTCTGTATGTAACAACTAGTATAAGAAGAATAAGCGATACAAGTCCAGCATAATGTATTATTTCTTCAACTTTAGAGGATATTTTCACTTTTCTTCCTGTAAAACTTGAACCTATAAATTCTATTACAATAAATAAAAGTCTTCCACCATCAAGAGCTGGATAAGGAAGAAGATTAAGAAAACCAATGTTTATACTAATATAAGCCATTGTAAAAAATAACCATGTTAAACCTTCTTCTGCCCTATCACCAATTATAGAAGCCATACCAACCGGACCCTGTAAATTTTTCACCGAAACAGAACCAGTTACTAGTTTTACTATCATTTCATACATTACTTTTGTAATTGCAACAACAGAAAACCCAGCATGTTTTAAAGCTTTAATAAAACCCATTTTACCACTAAATCTCATGCTAGCACTTATACCAAGAAGTCCATTTCCATTATTTAAAAGATCTCTTGGTGTAACTTCAAATTGTAATAATTTTTCACCTCTTTTAATACTTATATCTAGCTCTGTATCAAGCGATTTATGTATTAAAATCGCTGCTTGTTCCCATGAATATATATCTTTATCTTCTATTTTGACTATTCTATCACCTTTAAGAAGACCTTTATTGTCTGCTTCCTGACCATTTGCGATTTCACCGATTACAGGTTCAGTAGACTGATATATTCCAAATTTACTCAGATGTTTTATACTATTTTGTGGAATAATAATATTTATACTATTACCATTTCTTATTAAATTAACTTTTATCTCAGCTTTAATATTTTCAAGTTTAGAAGGAAGTTGTTTAAATTTTTCTATTTTCTCGCCATTAACAAAACTAATTATATCACCAGTTCTAAATCCAATTGAATAAGCTGTTGGCACATCAGTATTCAGCTCTGCAACAAATATTACTGGTTTTTCAATATACAAAGGTTCAACTGTACCAGCTGTCATTCCTACTATAAAAAAAATAAAAAATGCAAGTACAAAATTCATAAATGAACCAGCAATTAAAGTTAAAAATCTAGGTAAGGGTTTTTTAGATACAAAACTTTTATCCCAATCTTTAGAATCAAGTGATACACTATCTTCTTCCATACCATAAAGATCTACAAATCCGCCAAGTGGAATTCCTCTTATTACATAAAGAGTTTCACCTTTTTTTTTGGAAAATAATTTTGGACCAAATCCAACTGAAAATTCATTAACTTTAATTCCTGATAATTTAGCCACAGTAAAGTGACCAAACTCATGAACAAGCACAATGACAAATATTACAAATAAAAAAGAAACTAAAGTCATTAACATTATAAAACTCCTATATAAAATATTATTGGAACAAGAAATATAAAACTATCCATTCTATCTAAAACACCACCATGACCAGGTATAATATTTCCACTATCTTTAATTAAATTATTTCTTTTTAATAGCGAAACAGTTAAATCTCCTATTGGAGCAAGAAATACCACTAAAAAAGCCAGCAATATTATATCTCTCGCTATAAATAAATCATTATAGTAATATATAAATGAAAAAGCAAATACAGCGATTGTAGCACCAATAAGTCCTTCCCAACTTTTCTTAGGACTTATATTAGGAACAAGTTTATTTTTGCCTAATGTAATTCCTGTAAAATATGCAGCCATATCATATATCCATACAAGCAACATAACATATAAAAGACTAAGTTTATTAGTATTAAATATAATATACATTATATAAAAGGGTATTATTCCAAAAAACATTGTTATCGCAGTATATTCAATGAATTTACTATCTATTTTGTCTTTAAATATTCTCCACGAAAAAAACAAAATTAGATCAAACAATATAACAATAAGAACTTTTTTTTCTAAAGAAAAATCTTCATAAAGAAAAACAAATAAAGCTGAAAAAATCATAACAATATTTTCAGCTTTACCTATTTTTAGAATTCTTCCAAATTCAATAACACTTAAAATTGAAAGTATTAAAAATATAATTTTTGAAATATTTTTATCAGCATAATTAAAAAACAAAATAGCCAAACATATCATAACTAATCCACTTAAAATCCTTTTAATCACTTTACACCACCATATCGTCTATCTCGATTGTTAAATTCTTTAATTGCATATAAGAATTCTTCTTCTGAAAAATCAGGCCATAATACATCGGTAAAATAAAACTCAGAATAAGCTGCTTGCCATATTAAAAAATTACTTATTCTTTTTTCTCCACTCGTACGAATTATAAGATCAGGCTCAGGTATAAAAGAATTATATAAATTTTTTGAAATAAGTTCTTCTGTTATTTCAACTTTATCAGAATATTCTAAAAGAATTTTATTTATAGAATCAAGAATTTCAGTTCTACCACCATAATTTAAAGCAACATTAAGTATTAATTCTGTGTTTTTAGACGACATAATCATCAATTCATCAATTTGACTTACAATATCTTCAGGAAATTTCTCATATCTACCAGAAACAACAAGTCTAATTCCTTTTTCAATAAGATTTCTTGCTTCTCTTCCAAGAAATTCTCTAAATATTTTCATAAGGCCATTTATCTCGGTTAAAGGTCTTTTCCAATTTTCGGTGGAAAAAGCATAAAGTGTAATATACTTTACATTATATTTTAAACAAAATTCACAAACTTGCCTGACTTTTTTTACACCTTGTCTGTGTCCGAATATTCTTGGAAGTTTTCGAGATTTAGCCCATCTGCCGTTACCATCCATGATAACGGCTATATGGGTTGGTATTTTAATTTCAGTCATTTTTTTATTTACTTAAACTTTCATAATATCTTCTTCTTTAGCTTTTGCAGCTTTAGAAGCTTTTTCTACATATTCATCAGTAATTTTCTGAATTTCAACTTGAGCTTTTTTTAATTCATCTTCAGTAATATCTCCTGATTTTTGAATTTCTTTAAGCTCATCCATTTTATCTCTTCTAATATTTCTAATTGCAACTTTAGTTTCTTCTTCTCTCTTTTTTACAATTTTAACAAGATCTTTTCTTCTTTCTTCAGTAAGTTGTGGAAAACTAAGTCTTATAACATTACCATCATTATTTGGAGTAATTCCAAGTTCTGATGCAAGAATTGCTTTTTCTACAGCAGCAATAACAGACTTGTCATAAGGAGTTATCATAAGCATTCTTGGTTCAGGAGAACCAATACTTGCAAGCTGATTCAAAGGAGTAGGCGCACCATAATAATCAACTCTTATTCTATCTAAAAGTTGAGGATTCGCTCTTCCTGTCCTTAATAAAGAATATTCTTTTTGAACATTTTCAATCGATTTTTGCATATTATCTTTTGTATCTTTATATATAGCATTAATCATTTTTTCCTCCAATTACAATACTTCCTGTTTTTTTTCCTTCAAGAAATTCAAGCATTTGTCCTTCTCTAGTTAAATTACATATAAAAATAGGTATATTATTCTCACGACAAAGAGTAAATGCTGTTATATCCATTACTTGAAGATCTTTTTTAATTACTTCATCAAAAGTTATTTCTTCAATAAAAACTGCATCACTGTATTTATTTGGATCTTTATCATATAAGCCATCAACTTTTGTAGCTTTTATAATAAGATCACATTGAAGTTCACTTGCTCTTAGTGCAGCATTAGTATCTGTTGTAAAAAAAGGATGACCTGTTCCGCCTCCTAAAATTACAATTTCTCCTCTTTCTAAAATTCTCCTACCTTCAAAAGCATTATATTTTGAAGAAAAAACATCAAGATTAAAAGGAGTCATAACTGTATTTACAATTTCAATTTTTTCAAGAGCAGAAGATAAAGCCATAGAATTTATAACAGTACCCATAGAACCTATATAATCAGCTTTTACCCTTTCAATATAAGGATTTTGCTTTCCTCTAAAAATATTACCACCACCGATAACAATTGCCAACTCTAATTCAGGAAATTTATCTTTTAAACTTTTAATCTGATTTGCTACAAATATAACAGCAGGTTCTTCAATACCTTGTTTTGAAGAACCCGCAAGAACTTCACCACTTAACTTAAGCAGTATTCTTTTAAACATTTATTTGTTTTCACCAATCACAAATCTTACAAATCTTCTTACAACTATATTTTCTCCAAGTTTACTAATATTTTCATTAACAATATCCTGAATAGATTTTTTATCATCCTTAACATAAACTTGATGTAAAAGACAGTTTTCAGAAAAATACTTATTAACTCTTCCTTCTACTATTTTTTCAATTATATTTTCAGGTTTATTTTCTTTAGCAAGCTGTGCTTTAATTATTTCTTTTTCTTTTTCTATAACTTCAGCTGGAACTTCCTCAGATTTAACATATAAAGGATTTGAAGCAGCAATATGCATTGAAAGATTTTTAACAAGATCCTGAAAATCATCAGTTTTTGCAACAAAGTCAGTTTCACAATTTACTTCAACAAGAACAGCAAGTTTGCCATTATGATGAACATAAGAACCGATAAATCCTTCCGAAGCATCTCTATCAGCTTTTTTAGCAGCTTTTGAAAGACCTTTTTTTCTAAGATATTCAACAGCTTTTTCAAAATCACCATTAGTTTCTTTCAAAGCATTTTTACAATCCATCATTCCAACACCAGTTGATTCTCTTAAATCTTTTACCATACTTGCGGATATAGCCATATAATTTGCCTCCAATTAATTTTCTTCTGATTTAGAATCTTCATTTTCGTCATTATCATCTGAATCAACACTCTGATTTGCTTCCAAAACAGCATTTGCAGCTATTGAAGAGAACAATTTAATAGCTCTTATTGCATCATCGTTTCCAGGAATTGGCACATCAACATGCTCAGGATCAACATTTGTGTCAACGATTGCAACAACAGGTATTCCAAGTTTTCTAGCTTCAAGAAAAGCAATTTCTTCTCTTTTTATATCAACTATGAACATACAATCTGGTAATCTGTCCATATCTTTAATCCCACCAAGAAATTTTTCAAGTCTTTCTTTTTCTTTTCCAATTTTAACTCTTTCTTTTTTAGTATATTTTTCAATTGTTCCATCTTCCATCATTCTGTATATATCTTTAAGTCTAGCAATTCTAGTCTGTATTACTCCAAAATTAGTTAAAGTTCCACCAAGCCATCTGTGATTGATATAAAACATTCCACATCTTTCTGCTTCAAATTTAACAGCTTCTTGAGCCTGTTTTTTAGTTCCAACAAAAAGAACTGTTCCACCATTAGCTGCTAGATTTCTAACAAAATTATAAGCATTTTTTGTTAGTTTTAAAGTTTTCTGAAGATCGATGATATGAATACCGTTTCTTTCAGTGAAGATATAATCCTTCATTTTAGGATTCCATCTTTTTGTTTGATGTCCAAAATGAACACCTGCTTCTAGTAAATGTTTCATTGATACAATTGCCATGTTACCTCCGTTTGGTTTAATTCCTCCCTGTGTTTCAATACAGATAAACCGATTTTCCGGCAACCATCTGTTTTAATGAACACAGGTGTGTTTTGTATGCGTAATAATAACAGAGTGTTTTTAATAATTCAAATTCTAATGACCAGTAACCAGATTCCCTTTAACTAAAGTTAAAGATGAACAATTAAAAATTAAGAATTAAGAATTAAAAATGAATAATTAAAATTCGAAGTCCCGGTTTTTCCAAGTTATACCCACTTCACCATTTCACTACTCTATTTTTTAAAAAAATAATCTTCTATTTTTCTTAGATTTTCATTTTTCAATACTGATACTGTTATTTCAGGATATTTAAAACCTAGTATTTTCCATATCTCATTTTTTCTTGATTGCAATTTGTTTTTAGGTATTTTGTCACTTTTATTAAAAACTAAAACAAAATTCCGTCCAAGATCTTTTAACCATTGAATCATTACTATATCAAGCTCAGTTGGAGCAACTTTCATATCCATTATAATAAATACAAGCCTTAAATTATCTGAATCTTTTATATAATTTTCAGTTAATTTCGAAAACTTTTTTTTAGCTGATAAAGCAACTTTAGCAAATCCATAACCTGGAAGATCTACAATATAAAAACTATCATTTATTTTAATTTTATTGATAAGTCTTGTACAACCAGGTCTTTTGCTAACTCTATTTATTTTCCAATTTAATATTTCATTTATTATGCTGGATTTTCCAGCATTTGATCTTCCTACAAAAGCATATTCAGGTAAATCATCTGTTCTTTTATATTTAGCCTGTTGTATAAATTCCAAATCTTTTATTTTCATTTAATTAATACCTCTTTTAATACTTCCAATGCATTTTTTACAGGAATAAATTTAATTTTATTTTTAACTTCTTCAGGTATTTCAATAAGATCTTTAATATTTTCTTCTGGAATAATTATATTTTTTATACCATGCATATATGCTGCAAGAGCTTTTTCTTTAAGCCCGCCTATAGGTAGAACATTTCCTCTTAAAGTAATTTCTCCTGTCATTGCATAATCTTTATTGAATTTTTTACCTGAAAACGCAGAAACCATAGCACTCATAATTGTTATGCCAGCAGATGGTCCATCTTTTGGTGTTGCTCCTTCAGGAACATGTATATGTACATCATATTTTCTAAAACTTTCTTTTTTTATATTAGCTTTTCTATAAATCGATTTTATATAAGTAAAAGCAGTTTGAGCAGATTCTTTCATAACTTCTCCAAGAGAACCTGTAAGTATAAGTCTTCCTTCACCCTCTATAAGCAATACCTCAATTGTCAATATATCTCCTCCAAATGCTGTCCAGGCAAGACCATTTGCAATTCCTTTTTCATTTTTTTTATTTTTTTGGCTTTCACAAAATTCTGCTGGTCCTAAAATATCATTTATTGTGTTTTTATCAATTTTAAAACTATAATCTCTATCTTTTTCTTTAAGTATCATTAATGCAGCTTTTCTCATTATTTTTGATAATGTTTGAGATAATTTTCTAACTCCAGCTTCCATTGTATAATTTTCAATTATTATTTTTAAAACACTTTTTGATATTAAAATATTTTTTTTTGTAAGTCCATGTTCTTTAAGTAGTTTTGGAATTAAAAACTGACTTGCTAATTCTATTTTTTCACTTAAAGTATATCCTGTTATATTAATTATCTCCATTCTATCAAATAAAGGTTGAGGTATATCATAAACATAATTTGCTGTTGTTATAAAAAATACTTTTGAAAGATCAAAAGGTATATTTATATAATTATCAGAAAATTCTTTATTGTGATCTGGATCTAATATTTCAAGCAAAGCACTTGCTGGATCTCCTTTAAATGATGAGTCTATTTTATCTATTTCATCAAGCATAAAAACAGGATTTTTTACTTTCGCTTCTTTTATAAGTGAAATAATCCTACCAGGCATTGCACCAATATAAGTTTGTCTATGTCCTCTAATCTCTGCTTCATCATTTACACCACCTAATGAATAATGCACAAACTCTCTATTTAAAGATTCAGCTATTGCTTTTCCTAAAGATGTTTTACCAACACCTGGTGGTCCTGAAAGACACAGAATAGGAGTTTTTGAATTTTCTGAAAGTCTTTTTACTGCGATAAATTCAATTATTCTTTCTTTTATTTTTTTCATACCATAATGACTTTTATCAAGGATTTCTTCACATTTAAAAATATCATTCTCATCTTCTGACATTTTTTCCCAAGGAAGTTCAAGAAGCCATTCTATATAATTCAAAATCTGACTATAATCATGATTATAAGGTCCTGATCTTTGTAATTTGCTTATTTCTTCTTCTAATTTTTCAATAACATTTAGAGGATAATTACCTTTTTTTAGCTTTTCTTCTATATTTTGAATTTCAGATTTATTACCTAAACCAAGTTCTTCTTGTATAATTTTAATCTGTTCTCTAAGAAAATATTCTTTTTGTTGCTTGCTTAATCTTTTTTTTACATCTTTATCGATTTTATATTCAATCTTTAAAACTTCAATCTCACTTTGCAGATAATAAGCTTCTTTTTCATATCTTTTATAAAGACTTTTCTCCTCTAATATACTTTGTTTTGAATAAGAATCTATTAATATATGAGATCCTATAAGATTACATAATTTTTCAGGTTCATTATTAGACATTATTGCTTTTACAAGTTCTTGAGGAATTTTTTTTTCATATTTTGAATACTCAACAAAAAGTTCCCTTGTGTAATTCATAATAACAATTATTTTTTCATTAAGTTTACCTGGTTTTATTTCTAAATATGAGCATTCGATAAAATTATCTTTTTTCATTTCAATATTTTTTATAGAAATTCTTTTTTTACCTTCTACAAGAATTTTATATGAATCATCAGGTAATTTTACAAATTGAAGAAGTGTAACCAATACACCTGTGTTAAATAGAGTTTTTTCAATATTATCATCATTTGCTGTTTCTTTTTGACAACATACTGCAAAATCCCTGTTTTTACTTTTCATAACTTCTTTTAATGCATTTAAAGAAAATTCTCTTCCTATATAAAGTGGCATTATTATATCTGGAAATATAACCATTTCTTTTAATGGTACAAGTATAGCCTTTTTCAAAATTCCTCCCAAAATCTAAAAATCCTTAAAATCTTTTTCTTTTATATTATAATATTCAATATTAACAAGATTATAACTTCTTAATTCATATCTTGTTCTGTTTTCTGGATCAAACACTTTTTTTCTAATATGAGGACCATATCCTCCGCCAATATAAGGAAGTCTACTTATATCACTCATATTTCTTAAATAAACCTCACTACCAAATGTTCTAAGATAAAAAGTATCTGTAGAAATATATCTATAATAATTATCCAAAATCTCTATATCAGCTTCACTATCTTCCATACCATCATCATTATTTGTAGCTGAATGCTGATTGTTATTATTACCAATAACTTCTCTAATTGTTTTTATATTTCTAATTTGATCTAATTTTGCAAAATCAGTTGCATTGTCCATATCAATAATTGCTTTTGAATCACAATCCCACATATTTGTTTTTCCTGCAATCTGATTATCAGGAGGATTTCCCGATGGAATATAAGGAACTAGAACTCCCATTGATATTCTCTTTGCATTAACAGTCATTTCAGGTATATAAAGCATATCTTCCTTCATAGAAGCATTAATGCTTTGATGAAAAATCCCTTTATTACCATCAAGAGTCTTTATACCAGTCTTTTCATAAAGTCTTGCAGCAAGACCGAGTTTTTTTCCACCACCTGATTTTATAACATAAACAAAAGCTTTATTACCAATAGATGGCCATATTTTATTTTCAACAATATCAAATATCTCATCTCTTTGTAATTTCCCGTCAGAAAAAATAGAATCTAATATTTCATCAACAAATATTTCAGTAGAACCTGCTGAAAAATATAGAACATTCTGAAAATAATCATATAATGTTGAATTATTAAGATTGTTAATAAAAGGATTGTTTTTTACAGAAGGAATTCCTTCCTCATATATTCTACCAATAACACTTTTTTTTGTCGGAAATGAAATGTTTTTTGTACTGTTTAATTCACTATATGCAGTTTCAACACTATACATAACAGAAAACTTTCTAGCTTCTTCACATATATTATTACCACCATCTATGTTAATTGCTTCAGGTTTTGTATTTTCAAGTGAAACTTCATCTAAATCAATATCAACTGGAAAAAATAATCTTTCATATATTTCATATACTAAAAATGGTATAAGTTCATTTTTAAAAGCTTTTTTAGGATCAGTAAGATCATAAAATATTCTTGTTTCTGAAATAAGATCAACATTATTCCAATAAGCTCCTGTATCATCATGGGTTTGCCTATATATGGAATTTTCATCTCTATATTTAAGATAATCATCATAAAACAAATTCCATCCAAATTCATCATCTACAGCTGTATTATAATTTTGTCTAACCGGCTCAAAAGAACCATCTTGTTTTTGTCTTTGATTAAAATCTCCTGCTACATAAATATCATACTCTGAGTAAATAATAGTATCTCTATCAGGATTTCCAAATATTACGAGAGGAACTTCAGCATAAATAACTCCATTATAGTCAGACGGTTTTGAACCAGGTATTTTCCAATCTTTAGAAGTTCCAAAATCATCACCAGTTCCTGTAGTTAACATATCTCCAAAATCAATTATCATAACTTCAAGAGAACCTGGTATTTTACCACCATCTACAGAAGCAAAACCACTATATTTGTTATTTACATAATATTCTCTATGTATTTTTGTATCATTTCTTCCAAGATAAACACCTCTACCATGAGTTGAAGAAAGTGAGCCATCGGCTAGCTTTTTATAAAGACTCTTTGTACTTTCATAAGATATATCAAGATCTTTTCCTCCAGTATTTTTATCCTTAAAAAGACCGTTATGAGTATATATTGAAACTTTTTTCTTATTAGAATCATCATCTCTATCACCATACAAAACTTCTCTTACCCTTGTAGAACTAGCTTTATATCCTGTATCACCAGTTTCTTTATGCGTAAGCTCACCGAGTTTTTTAGTTACATAATTTGAACCGCTTTTTGTAGTTATATGAATATTATTTTGTTCAGATGATAATTGAGGAAAGCTAATATAACCATCTTTCCCAGTCAATATATGAGGATTAGCCAAAAGATTAATTCCAAGGCCAGACCCTTGTGTTGTACCAATCATAAGATGGTTTTTAGAATATATATCACCTTTTGCAAGTATTGTATCTTCAGAAGATCTTCCACTACCTCCATAACAAACAACAGCAGAATCACCGTCAAATAAAATAAATCGATTTACATAAGAAATTTCAACTATAGCTTCTATTTGTTTATATTCTTCACCGAATTTTCCTAATGACCTTATTGCATAAAAAATACTGCTTTCATCAATAGATGTTAGAGAATTATCCTTTGACTTTATAATTCCAGCCCTAACTTTGAATAAAGCATCACCATCATCAAAAATAGACATTTTTCCTGTATAACAATTTTTATCAAAAGAAACAGTAAATTTTTCACTAGAATTACCAGTAACAATAAACTCAGGAGTTTTTCCTAGTGATTTAAAAATAATATCACCAGTTGTTGAATCTATTTCACATGAATCAGTTCTCCATTCAAAATTAGCTTCAAGTTCAGCAATTGCACAATTTAAACCTGATTCAGCAACCATATAAGCTATATAACTCTCAGATTCATAATCCACAAGATGAGCACTCTGCTCTTTATATATTTTCACACAATAAGAAAACTGTATTATAAGAAGACCAAAAAGAATAGCTGCAAAATAAGCAAAACCTTTTTTAAAATTTCTCATATACTACCTCCTAAAAAATTTCCTCTGGAATTAATATATGTAGAAAATCTCACTGAATAATATTTTTTTATCTGATCTAAAGAAAGACTATAATCTTCATCTCTATAACTTTTAAATAAAACTTCTATTTTAACATTTTCAGGTGCAATGCCACCCTCTTCAGGTTCAATTTTATCACCTGGAATTTTTGCAACAAGCTTTTTTCTTAAAAAAATCAATTTTTCAATATTATGACTTATAATATCTTCTGACTCAAGATTATATATAACATTATCTCCACTAATTTTAGCAGTATATTCTTTTCTAATAAGTTTTTTTAGATCTCTATAAAGATCTTTTTCATCTTTATCTGTATGTTCTTCAAGTGAATATTCAATTTTTATATTATCAAAATAAATCGAAGCTTCATTAAAACCAGGAGTATCTTCCGGTTTTTTATTAAAGTCAAATTTATGTTTTAAAAGTACAAGTTTTTCAGATTCTTTACCATTATCATCAGGATATAATATTGAATTAGCATTTCTAATATCATTTCTAATTTTTATAAACAGAAATCTTCCTCTATCAAGAATAGTAAAGTTTCTAATTTCTTTTCTATAAGCTCTTGAGCCTGAAAAAAAAATATTTGATATTAAAACAGAAAGCATAGCAAATACAGCAATTGCAACCGTAACTTCAATTAAAGTGAAAGCTTTTTTATTCATCATTTACCTCTCACAACTGCTGAAGCAGTATAAACTAGAGTTCTCTTATCCATTTCCCAACTTACATTTACTTTTATAAGTTTGAGTTTAAGATTTATAGGATCACCATTTTTATCAGCTTTTGTATCAACTTTTGCAATATCAACATCTCTAGTATATTCAATACCATTAACTGTAGCTTTATGCCAATAAAAATCATGTTGCAAATCATCTTCATCCTCGTCTCTTTCGCCAATTATAACGCTTTTTCTTTCACCTGATTTAAATGCTTCTTCAAGAAAAAGTGCTTTATCATGAGAACCTGCATCATCAGAATCTAAAAGTTCATAAGGATAACCTTTACATGCTTCAATAGCTTCCTGAGCAAAAAGAATAGCAACATTCATATTACCAATTCTTCTAACATCTTTAGCAGAAGTTATAAACATTGCAATATAAGGAATAACTAATGCAAGAAAAAAACCCATAGCAATAAGTACTTCTACAACTGAAAATCCTTTTTTCATAATAAACTCCTTAGCTGATTTTAAGAAACACAATTACTGCAAGAAGTAATATAGATACAATTAATATTATATAATTAAAATCAAAACTTTTAAGTTTTTCTGTTCTTGGTATTTCTTCAAAAAAAACCGGATCAATTTTACCTAAAATCTCTTTATTATCATTATAATTTTGAGCAATTCTTGAAAAAATATCAAAAGCTTTTAATTTAGATTTTTCTCTTTTATCACAAGAAAACGAGTTTTTAGCGTAAAATTCATTAATTCTGCCAACATAATATAAAGCCCAAGAAACATCATCTCGATTATTTTTTAATTTAATAACTTGTTCAAACATATACTCACTATCTTCATATCTATTATTATCAAAAAGTTTTTTACCAATTTCAAGTATTTTATTTGATGAACTTTCAGCCCAACGGGTATTTTTAAACTTTTCTGCAATTTCTCTAAATATAAGAAAAGCATTTTTATAAAAACCCTGTTTTGCCAAAAATCCTGCCGACTCAAATTTTATTTCAATAATTTCTTTTTTAGTCTCAAAATTATTAAAAAGTTCAGTATAAATTTCAATAGTTTTATCAGAATTACCTTGTTTATGATATATTTTACCAAGTTCAAATAAAACTTTTACTTTAATAATTTCATCATTATATATATCTGATATTCTTGAATAAAGTTTCACAGCTTTTTCATATTCATTATTAGTTTTAAGAATTTCTCCTAAACAAAAAAGATATTCACATGCTTTTTCTTCTTGCGGATATTTTTGAGCAAAATAAAGAACATGTTCTCTAAAATCATTTAAAAATTCATCTTTATCTTTAATATCATCAAGCTTTTGAGTTCCAGTTTTTTTCATAATATCAGCATAAAAAGTCATAGCTAAAATTTCCCATTTAGAATTTGAATAATTTGAAAGAATATTCTTGAGAAGATTACCTGCTATAATATAATCAGATTTTTCAAATGAATTTTTTAAAAGTTCACATAAAAAATAAGGTTTAAGAAATACATCTTTAGAAACACTTTCTATAAAATCAAGACTTTTCTCAATAAAACGATTATCCCAAGAGCAAGCTGAATATGAATTTTCAAGAAAATAATATAATTCTTCTCTTAATACAATATCAAAAGATTCATCAAAAAAAGCAAGTTTTTCAAGTTCATAAAGATTTTTATCTTTAGATTTTTTTAAAAATATATCTAAATTCTTTAAAAAATTATCATTATCTTTAGATAAATAATAAAAATGAGCAAGTGTAAGAAATCCTTCTGCCATTTCATTATTATGATAAACATATTCTTCAAGATAGTTAATTAATTCAAGGAGATATTTTTTTTTCATTATAATTGTCCTGATTATATTTATTAATTATTATTTTTTCGAATTTTTCAGCTTTCTGCAAATCCAGTTTTTTTAATATTTTAAGTTTTTCTTCTTCAGCCTGCCTTATAAGCTCATCATCCTCGGATTTTTCACTTACTTCTTCAAACTTTAATATAGCTTCATCAAAAAGTTTAAATGCACTATAACAAAGACCAAGCTGAAAAGCTGCAAGCGATTTAAGTTTACCTTTTTCAAGAAGTTCATATACTTTATTAGCATATTCACTTGATGATACTATATCATTTATACACATATAATTATATGAAATATGAAGATATAATATTATTTTAAGTTCCTCTTCAAGATAATTATCAGAAGCTTTTTGAAAATCAGCTATTGCTTTTTTATAATCACCTTTTTCATAATAATATTTACCAGTTATAAAATATGCATAACCTTTATAATCTGACTTTGGAAATTTATTTAAAAAATCCTGTGCAATTTTATAAGTATTAATATTTCCAGCACTCTGTACCGCTCTTTTTAGAATTACAATATTATATTTTTCACTTTCTCTATGAGTAATTATATCAGAAATATGTAATTTTAAAAAAAAAGATATTATTATAAAAACAATTAATATAAAAACATTTAATGCAAATTTTTTAAAATTAAATCTATACTTTGTCTTTGTCTTCATCAAACGATTATACATAAAACATAGCTTAAGGGTCAAATCTAAAAAAAAAAAGCTGCCATAAAGGCAGCTTTTTTTATAATTTCTATTAAAAATAAGTTTCTACTTTAACATTATAACCATTTTGAATAGCTGTATTACCCCTAGAATCTTTATATTTACCTACTTGAGGAGCTGTAGAACCAGGAGAAAACCTTACAAAAAGTTCAGCATCTAATTCCCAGTTTGGATCAGCTGAAATCTCAAAGGTAACATAAGTATCGTCTTGATTTATATTAGCACCGCCCAATAAAGTATATCCATTTCCTAAACCTGCCACGCCTGAACTATCTAAAGGGAAAAAACCAAATGAACCTTGTGTAGTAAATGCCGATGTATGATTAAATGCACCATTTGGAACAGTGAGATTAGTTACATAACTAAAATCATTAAACATAAGTGGAGGTGTTGCACCAGCACCAGTTGGTGCATTATCATATAACCAACGTTCATTGGTAGAGTCTTCTTCAAAAATGTTACAAAAAATAAAATCAGCAGTTTCATATCCGCTTGTAGTTTCAGCTACTCTTGTAAAAAATATTGTTATTCTATCACCATTATTAAGTTTACCATTACCGTCAATATCTAAAGATACTTTTGCCTGTGAAATACCAAGTTTTGCTTTATAATAAAATTCAATATTATCTCTTCTTTCAATAGAATTAGGATTTGTTAAATCTCCAGGTTTTTTATCAGGTCCAAAAGAAATTATAACTCCATCTTCGGGAGAAAGTGAATACATTGAACCCCAAGGATCTCTTTTAATTTCCTGCATATAATTTGGTACAAGCCATTGAAGTTTTTCACATTCTCTTGGTTCAACTGCATTAAATCTGACAATTGCATCAGACAAAGCTTTTAAACTCTGCTTTGCATTTGATACCCTAGCATTTAATATCATTCCTTGCAATTGTGGAAGCAATGCTGCAACCAATATACCTATAATTGCAACAACAATCATAAGTTCGACAAGAGAAAATCCCTTTTTTGTTAATCTCATTTCCTTTCCTCCAAAACTCATTTAATATTTAAATTTTTATTTTTTATGCTAATTACCAAACAATGAATGGATTTTAAGCTTTTCCCATTTCACGAAAAAATGTTCACTGAACATTTTGATTCACTATTTCACTATCTCACGTTTAACTGTTCTTAATTTATATCTTCTCTTTTTATATTAGTTCTTATATTTTCCCCACCTAATATAACTGCTTCAAATTCAAGACTACCTTTTAAATATTGATCTTCTTTTTTTGAGTTTTCTAAACTCACAGCATATCTTCCCGGAGGTAGAAATAAATAGCTTTTACCACCAGTTACCTTATAAAGTTTTTCATTTTTATAAACAAATTCACCTGTATGTTCGTTTAAAATACTAATGCTCAATGAAGTGTTTTCTCTGTCTCCAAAAAGACTTCCATCTGATTTCAAAGTAATTCTACCAAATCTATAATCTTTGGTCAAACGATAATCTTTGTTTATTTTTATAATATCTTTATGGATAATATTTGAATTATTAAAAACCCTAAGGTTGTATACTCCTTCAACAATATCTTGAGTTACTAATTCATTACCAATACCATCAAATGTAGTAGTAAAACTATATTCTTTTTTATTATCAAAACTTATTAGTTCAATTTTCATTGGAACAAATTGATTATCAGCTTCTGTTGTAAACACCCTCATTTTTAGATCAGGTGTAAAAAGAACTGTTTTTTTATGAAGTTTTTCATAATTTTCAGGAATTCTCCTGAAATTTTCATCAAAAAAGTAATTTTTTAGATTAAATACTGCTGTACCTTTTTCAATACTTCCATTATCAACCACTTTACCATTTACAAGTATTTTAAAACTTCCATCAATCAGTCTATTTTGTCTATCTGATGCTACAATTGTAACTCTTGGAACTTTTTCAAGAAGAGATAATACATCTTTATTATCGGCTACATTACTTACAATATGCTGACTTTCACTTCTTATATAATGTTTTTCGTCATTAGCTTGCTTATTGTCTTTATTAACTTTAACTTCAACAAATCTCTTACCTGCATACCAATCTTTAAATGGTGTTGTATAAGTTATATTTACAAGTCCATTAAAACTTCTTGCGATGTTTTCATAAATTCTAGCAAATTCTTTGGATTTTGGAGCATGATAAAAATTGCCATGTGTTTTATCTGCTAATAATTTTAATACATCTTTATTTATTCTATCTCCAAAACCTATAATATGTAAAGGTATTTCATTTTTTTCACATAAACTAATTATATCTTCAGGAACATTTTTTGATATTGGAAGTGAACCTTCATAAGCTTCATCCTTACCATCTGTAAATAATACAACAGTTGTATAAGCTCCAGGTTTTGCGTATTTATTTATTGAATCTACTATTGTATCATATAATCTTGTTGCACCTTTTGCATTTATATTTTCATAACTTTTTTTTATAAGTTCTCTATTAGTTGTAAAATCCTGTAAAAAATAGGTTTTTCTATCAAAAGCAACTAAAGCTATTTCATCAACTGGTTTTAATATTTCAAGAAACCTTCCTGATGCTGCTTTTAATCTTTTTATATCCTGTTCCATTGAACCTGATTTATCGAGTATCATTATTATTGAAAGAGGAAGTTGCATATTTTCCATTGAAAAAGGTACTTGTGTTTTTACCCACACTTCTAAATCTTCTGCTTGTACATCTTTAAGTGATATTCCATCTTCACTTACATTTACAACTGGATTTATAAGTGGATATCTTTCTGTTTTAAGTTTTTCCATTTTTAAATCTAATGAAAAACTAAATATAGCTAATATCATAAAAATCATGACAGTTAAAAGAGTTTTTTTCATATAACAATCCTCATAAATCTGTTTTTATTTGATAAATCCGCTCAAAATAATTTCTCAAAGGTTCAGATTCAATTATATCCATAAAATTTAAAGCATTTAACATTATTGATAAAGATTCTATTCCTATATCTTCAAATTCGGCATATAACTTAAAAATATTTACATCAGTACTTGTATTTATATCGACACCATAAGCTCCATTAAGTATTTTAAGAACATAAGAAAAATTCTCAAATTCTTTTTTTACAAATTTTATTACCATTTCAATCTTTTTAACAAATTGAACTGATATATTATTATCTTTAAAATCAATTCTTAAAAAACCATACCTTTTAAGATAAAATAACCAAAAGAAAAAATTATCTTCAAGATTAAATGTATCAAGTGGAAAATCTTTTTTTCCAAATACTCTTATTTCATCAAATGAATTAAAAAATTCTAATCCTTCTACTACATTTAAAAGATTTCTATATATTGTATCGGTAGATGATGAAATTTCTTTTTTTAACATAAATAAATATTCCTGACTAACAGGAAATCCATTTTTATTTATAAAATATAGCATTTCAAATATATCGGAATTATTTATTGAATAAATAGGTTTAAAAGAGTTTTTATTTAGTATTCCTATATAATTTCTAAAAATAACATCTTTTATATTCTGCTGCATTCCAGTTGTATTTAATTCTGGTTTTTTTGAAACTTTCTTTTTTATTAAATTTTTTTCTTTTAAATAATCTATAACGATTTCTGAATCTTCAAAAAATATATTTTTCATCTGATCTTCCGACACATACAAATCTTTTTTATATTTTTTTAAAATAAAATTACTAATATTGAAATTAATCTTTTTTTGTTGTTTTTTTACTTCATTATGTAAATATATTATAAATATTTCATTTATATTAATATTTTGTTTATCTGTAAATACATAAGCTGTTTCATCATTAATATCTTCTATTTCATTAACTATAACAATATTGTATATTTTGTTCTTTATAAGGTTTTCTTTTAATTTTTTTTCCATATCTGTATCTGTTTTATAAATTTCAACACAAGAAATACCACATTCAAAAACTTTTTGTTTTAACATTTCATTATCTGTATATAACACAGTTGTTTTTCCTGAAAAAGCCATAGCAAAAAGAAGTTTTAAAAACTCTTCTTCTTTAATACATATTTCACTTTGATTAAAAAGATCTTTTATATTATCTCTAACTTTTGAATTATCAGAAAGAAGTTTTGATATATAGGTATTATCTGTTTTTTCTTCTATTTCAGAATAAAGATAATTAATTATAAATGGTGAATATTTACCGATTCTATCAATAAACACCGGATTAACACTAAATTCTTTTCTTTTTTCCATTTCACACTCAATATCAATTATTTTATTTACATCAAAAAGCGCTGATATAAAAGTTGATATTTTTCTGATGTTTTCATAACAATTTACATAAATATTTGATTTAAATACATCTTTATTCCATATATTTGAAATTAAAAAAATACTTTTATCAGTAACACTTACCCAATAATCTGAGTTTTCTTCTGTTATATTATGAAATAATTTTTTTTGATTATTTAATCTATTTCTCTGAAAATTTATTTCAACTATATTAGCTTTCACAGGATTTACAAATTTTTCAATATCATAAAGATCTTCTGATAATGTATCAATTGAATTTATATATCTTTTTAAAAATACAGAAAAATCAGAAAATAAATTGTCCACAATTGAATATCTTAATGAAGAAGAAATTTCTGAATCTTTGAATATTTTTATTATTCTTTCCTCAAGTCTTATTATTTTGATAATACTTTCTTTAATCTTTCTGTAAAAATTAAAAGATTCCTGTGAATTAACAAGTATATTTTCTAAAAAAGAATCAAGTTGATTTATATTACATGTATTTTTTGAAAAACTATAAATATCTCCTTGAACAATATCTTCGATAATATTAGGGGTTATAAAATAAAAAGCCCTTTCAAATTTTTCTTTGAAATAATCTTTATTACAAAAATCCGATACAACATATTTTCTATTAAATATATCTTTTCTTACTCTTTGAAAAAAACATTTTTCATAATAAGGACATTCAAGCTGCATACAATTTCTTTCATCTGCTTCAATCGAACTATCTTTTATATTTATTTCATTAAGTGAACCGGTTTCTGTATATGGAAGCCAAAATATTATTTTTTTTGTCTTTTCAGGTTCTTTTTCTGCATATTTTTCAAAATGATTAAGACATATATAATTTCCATAATAAAAAGAAAATTCTTCATAATCTTTTGTAAAAGATAAATTTTTGTTAGCAATAGACATATTTTCAACAAAAATAACTGATTTACCAGTATAACTTTCAGAATGACTTTCAAAAAAACTTAATAAAGCTCTTGAATCTAAATAATTATACCAAATGTTTTTTTCTCTAAAAACAGAGTTTTCACTTTTTGATATATTGAGATTTATTTTTGTTTCTTTTTCATAAAGTTTCCATTCTTTTAAGAGAAAATCCTTCATCGAAAAAGAAGAAAGCGATATATTTAAAAATTTATTAAAAAATAAAAGAATTTTTACAGTTTTATCATCAGCTGCACTTAAAAAAGCTCTGAAAACTTCGTTTCTTTTTTCAAAATAAGAAGTAATTTGTTTAATTATATCAAGCATATCATCTATATTTTGCATTTTAGTCTTTTTTAAATGTATTAGTTTTATAAAATCTTCAATATCAAATTTATTATGTATAGAAATTAAAATATCCTCGTAATTTGCATATATAACTATGCTTTGTTCTTTATCTTTTAAATAATTTTTAACAATTTCAATTTCTTCTGTATCAACTTTATCTATAACAACTCCTGAACACATTGTTTTTAAACTATATTTATCATCATTTTGAAAATATAAAGTAAATATATTATCTGTATTCAATGTTTTAAGAGTATTTTTCCATTTATCTGCTGATTGTTTATGCTCAATATAACCTGCATATTTTTGAGCGAGATTTATTCTTCCTGTTTTAAAATACAATTTTGTAAAAAATAATGCTAATTCATCTTTTCTAAAACTTCCTGAATCAATAAGCTTTAAAGCTATGGTTTCAGCTTTTTCATAATCTTTATACTGAACACTTAACTCAAGATAATCCTGTATAAAATCCCTGTCATAATAATTGTTTTCTACTAATATACCAAAATATACTCTTGCTTTTTTTAATTCATTTATTTCAAGATATATTTTTCCTATCTTTTTTTTCAAATCAAGATCAAGTGGATATATTTTTTCTCTATTTAAAAGAATTTCAAGAAGTTCAATTTGTTTATCAGCATTTTCATAAAGCATAACAATATGTTCAAATGATATTAAATCTTCAGGATTTAATTTTAACACTTCTGAAAAAATTTTTTCAGCTTCTTTAAATCTACCAAGAGCTTCTTCATTTAATGCTTTATTTTTAAGAAAAACAAGTCTATCTGCACCTTTAGTGTTTTCGTATATAAGAAGAAATTCAATTGATTTTTCAAAATCTCTTAAAAAATAATATATTTGTGAAATCTCAAGAATAGTCTCAGTATCATTGCTTTTTATATCATGATATTTAATAAGATAATCAAGAGCTTTTACATTTTGTGAGAATTCTAAATATGCAAACCCAATTTCTTTTAATGATTCAGGATATTCATCAGATATACACTCTTCAAAATATTTCAAAGATTGTTCAGATTTTTCAGCAAGCAAAGCTCTTGCTTTTTCTAATATAATATCTCTAGTTTTTTCAATAATTGCATCGATATGTTTTATAGCTTTTTTGTTATTACCAATATTTCTATAACATACTGCTAGTTTAAAATTATATTTATCTTTCTGTTCAGGAATTTCTTTTAATAATCTTTTATAATTTTCAATACATCTTTCATAATCGTATAATCTAAATCTATGTTCTGTAACAACATCTAAGAAGAATAACTCTGATCTTATACCAAATATCTTATCTATCAATTTAAAAAACATTATTTCACCTTTATACTTTATGATATGGATGATTATTTATTATACAAATTCCTCTATATATCTGCTCCATAAGCATTATTCTAAAAAGCTGATGCGGAAATATAAGATTTGAAAAAGAAATAGCTTCATCAACATTTTTAAATAATTTTTCATTAACTCCTTCAGCTCCACCAATAATAAATTGTATTTTTGTATTAATAGAAAGTAAATTGCCAAAAAAATCATTTGATTTTATAAATTTCCCTTGTGGACTTAAAAGAATTTTAAAAAAATCATTTTTAATTAATTTTATTATATCATCACTTTCTTTATTTATATTTTTTTCTTTTAATTCAATAATGTTAAAAATACAGGTTTTATCAACCCTTGATTTATAAATTTCAAATATATCTTTAAATTCTTTTTTTAGTTTTCCTACACTTATTATATCTATTTTCAAAATTAAAATCCTCGCTTAAATCTTTTAAAAATTATTATTCAAAAACACTTTGTTCAGGAATCCATCCAACTAAATCTATATCTTTTATATATACTTTAAAAAACTCGCCAACTTTATCAAATATAAGTATTTCAAGATTTTCTGCTACATGTTTTAATATTTTTTTACCATCAGAACCTGAAAATACCGGTGTAAAGTTTTTTGTTATTTTACCCTTTCTTTCTTTACTTATATATTTTGCATAAACAAATCCTGTCCTTTTTGATAAAAAACTAACATAATACCAATCACCTTCGCGAGAAAGCACTCTTAATCTTACTTTTTTATTTACAATTGCTAATCTTTCAGATTTTTCATCTGATGATAATCTTACATTTACAGAATTTGCATTTACAACCCCAAAATCTTCTTTTTCTTCAGCATTATAATCTGTATATATCTCACTTGTATCAAAATCAAATATAAGTACTTCTTCAGTATTTTTTCCTTCTGTATCAAGAAATTCATGAAATATATAACCTTTAATAGGTTCCATGACAATTTCAAGCCATGAATCTGAAACTGTTTTTTTTAATGTAACTACATCACCAATTTTAAGCGTTTCAATTCTTGGATATACGGTAGATGGTCCACTTCTAACATTGAGTTTAGATGAATTTACAACCCCTGAATTTATTCCTGAAATATCAGAAAAGCTTTTTTTAAATTCAATCTGATAACTGTAAACTCCATTTATCATAGCAAAAATAAATAATAAAAAAATTGATTTTTTCAAAAATCCCCCTCATCTATTAAACTTTATTATATTTTACTTTTTAAACTCTTCTTTAAATTCATCTACAAGTCTTTCGTATATCTGCCATGGTGTTTCTATTATAATTTTTGAACCTGAAAAAATATCAACAAAACCAAGTTCATGCTCATATCTTGGAACAATATGTTGATGAATATGTGAAATACTTGCTCCACCTGCTTTTCCTATATTATAACCAATATTAAATCCACCAGGATTATATATTTTCCTTAATATTTTTAATGATAAATTTGTCATAAACTGAAGATCTAAATATTCTTCTTTTGTCATTTCTTCAAAACTCACTAGGTGTCGTATTGGAAATATCATTATATGCCCGGGATTATAAGGAAAAAGATTAACAGTAACTATATTAAATTGACTTCTTAATATCTCGAGTTGATCAAAATCTTTGTTTTTTTGTGCAATTTTACATAATATACATTCTTTATCAAGAAGACCTTTTCTTTTTTTCATTATATAATCTTTTTTTTCAGGTGGAAACAAGTATCTTTCAAACATTATTTTTTACACTTATCCGTTTTATTTTCTAATTTTTTATATGTTTCATAGCATTTTTCAAAATTTTGACAATATGTACAACAGTTTCTTTCAAGATTACTCTCACCTCTATACCAATTTATTCGACATAATTTAAAGTTTTCACATCTTGAACAGCAAAACCAATTCATTTTAGTGAGATTTCTTCTTTTTATATCTTCTATAAGAGTTGCTAAAACAACTATATTTTCTGATTTATTTCGCTTTTCAGGTTCCATAAATTCATAAAATTGTTTAACTTCAGCATCTGTGCCATATAAATGGACTATAAACAATTCCTCTAAAAACAAAGGATAATATTTACCTAGTGGCATTTTTAGCTCCATATAACACACTAAATTATTTTTTATAAATATTACAAACTAATCGGGGCATTTTTAGATTACAGTTTAGTCAAATTTTTAATTTAGCAAAAAATAAATATAATAATAATTATATCACTTAGATTAATAGATTATATAAAATTTTTTTCTATGTCAACCGATTAACATAATATGAAATATTTTTATATTATAAGTATTATTTTGCTAAGTTCTTTTCTAATTATATCATGTAAAAGTACAAGTATAAATGATAAAGATAGTAGTTTTTCTATTTGGGAAATTTCTTTTATCGAAAAACAGTCAGATATTTACGCAATTGGTAAGGATTCTATTTCTTTCTTTAGTAAAGTAGACAAAAATTCCAAAATAAATACTGATTTTATTGTTGAAAAGTTTATTGCTTTAAGCGATAGTATAAAAATTTTTTCTAATAATTCAATTTTAAATCCTAAAAAAATAAATACTATTTTTACTTCTTTGGAAAATATTGAAAAAATTTATATTTGCGATGCCAAAATACCTAAAAATTTAATTGCTAATATTTATTCAAATATTTCTTTTACATTAAAAATTGTTTTTAAAGATGGTAATGTACTTATTAAAGATATAAATAAAGATTCTAATAATATTTATATTCCAGAAATTTATGAAAAAGATAAAATTGAAACTATTTTAAATAATTTTGAAAACAATTTAATAGGTGATATAACAAGTGATTATGACCGAATTTTAGCTTTAATTAGTTATAATATGAAATTTAATGAAAATTTTGATATTGATTCAATATTAAATATAGATAAAGAGTATTCTCCGAATAATATAAATTGGGAAAATGATTTTTTTAAAAATAAAAATGATTTTTATGATTTTGCAACAATAAATCAATAGCAATTGAACATTTTCATTCCGGCATAACGTTGTTTTTGTTACTAATGTCACAAAGTGACATGTCACGCTTTATCTGTCACAGCTTCACAGTTTTTTCTTTTAATTCGACATTCAACATTAAAAATCTGTCATCCCGGTACTATTCTGAGCCAAGATTTGTTTTTGATTTTTTAACTCTTAACTAGACTACGAATTAGTCGCTAACTGTGCCGAGGTCACACTAACCCTTTAACCTTTTTTTATTTACAAAATTACATTAAATTGATTAATTTACTAGCTGTTTCAGAATTTCTATAAAAATATAAAAATTTAATAATCTCATTTCCAAATTGAGGAAATTTATCTAACATTATTATATAAATATCAACAGCTTTTTCTTTATCAATGAATTTAATCGAATCACATAGATTAAGAAAATCCTTTTTATTTGTTATAATACCCGGATCTATAAGCGATTGAATATATTTTATAACTTCATTTTTACTATTAATAAGAATTCTAAGAGCTTTCAATCTTAATTTAAGAGAACTTTCTTCTAGAAAAATCTTTTCACTCAATTCAACAATAATATTATCATCATAATATGAATTCAAAGCTTCCATCAGCTCATTTTTTAAATCATCTGATATATTATCTAAAAAAAACTCTTTAAGAAGAAAAGTTTTTCTATTTTCTGATTTTTTTAAAGATACTGCTTTTATTATATTTATTTTTTGAGCTTCGCTTGCATTTTTATATAAACCAATTAAAAAATTTGTAGCATTAATAAATTCTCCTAGAGAAAAAATTGCAGCTTCTTTTACTGCATCAGATTTATATTTTGCACATTCTACAAGAAATGAAAAATTTTCATCAGTCTTTTCGATAAATTTCAAAATTGCTATTTTTATATAATCATAATTTATATAATTAAAATGTCTTGAATAATCAAGAGAAAGAATTCCAGCTATATCAAGATATTCAGATATAATTTTTATATCAATCTCTCTAAATCTAAAAGGAACAAATTCTCTCATAAAAACTTTTTCAAGATTTGATCTAAAATACATTATTTGAGCTTCATCAAGATCTCTAAAAAAACTTAATATAAATCTTTGATCTATAAATATTTTGTTTTGAAGTAAAAAATCTACAATCCTTGAAGAAAATACCTCAAAATCATCTTTTTTTCTGAAATTCTGAAATAAAAAAAGCATAAGTTCCTTATGATTTATCTTATATAAAAAGTTCATAAAGTTTTTTATCTTAAAAATATTAAGTTCTTCAAAAAGAAGTTTTTCTGCATTATTATCTTTATCCATTATTATATTATTCATTAATGCATCTTTTAAAACTGGAAAATAAATTGGATGAAGTTTTTCCCATAATTCTGTCAATTTTCTAAAAATCTTCTTTTCAAAAAATGAAACACATTTGATTGAAGCGATTCGGACAATTTCCTCTTCACTATCAAGTTTTTCATTAATTATACTTAAAATGGTTTTTTTAATTTTTATATTTACATTGTCTGAACTGAGTAATTTACCAAATTTTGATATACACGCAATCTCAATTGTAGAATTTCCACTAAAAACTTTTGAATATAAAAACTCAAAAAATTTTTCATTATCAAAACCTTTTATTGCAGAAAGTTGCAAGAGGTCATTACCTGATTTCATTACTTCTCTAATAATCTGAATTACTTCATCAACTGGAAATCTAACCATACTTTCGATAATATTAGCCTTCAGTATTATATCTTTTGTAGCTAAAAAACTTCTAAGATTTAATACATATTCTTTATCATCTAAAACTGGTAATATAATTTTTATAGCTCTTTCATCCCATTCTAAAACATTAAAATTATATAGAAATATTTTTTTAAACAAAGCTTTGTCTTTTGAATATAAATTTTTAATAGCTAATACTCTTACAATATTATCAAGCTCAGTATTAATGATATTTTGAAAAAAAACTGTGTCAATTGTATCGCTTAATGGGGTATTGTATATTGTTTCAAGAAAATATATTTTATCATCTACATCAGATTTTGCATACCAATCTTTATAAAAAGCTACTACTTCGGTTAAGTGATATTCTTTTAAAGCCTGTATTATCAATCTTTTATTTGTCATAAAATATTCTTTTTAAATCTAGTCAGACTCCCTTTTAACTTTTGAATAGCTCTTGAATGTATTTGACATACTCTTGACTCTGTTAAATCAAGTGTTGAAGCGATTTCTTTAAGGGTAAATTCATTATAATAATATAATGTAACTACTAGTTTTTCATTATACTGCAAATTATTTATAGAATCTGTAAGAATTTTTTTAATTGCATCTGTTTCTGCTTTATCTTCTGGAGATTGAGCATCATTATCTTTTAAAAATGAAGCTTTATCCATATCATCAGAATCATTCATAAAAAAATCTTCTAAAGAAAGCATAAGTGCTTTTTTACCCTGAACAAACATTTTTTCAAGTTCTTCCATTGAAATTCCCATTTTTTCAGCAATTTCAATATCATTAACACTTCTTCCCAATTCCTGCTCAAGATCAGATATTACTTTAACAATCTCTTTTGACTGAGACCTTATACTTCTTGGAGCCCAATCAATTTTTCTTAAATTATCATATATAGAACCGTTTATTCTGGTTCTTGCATAATATTCAAACTTAACTCCTAAATCAGGATTGAATTTGTCCACAGCATCCATAAGTCCATATAAACCATAGCTTACAAGATCGTCAAATTCTACGCTTGACGGTAAATTAATAGCTATTCTTCCAGCTACTCTCTTTACTAAATAAGCATATTCTTCAATTATCTTCTGCTTATCATCTTTTGACTTTCTCTTAATAAGATTTAAAAACGTATTTTCTTCCATTTTTTCTCACTCTTTTATATAGACATTAAAATTCATATCTGTAAATTTTATTATTTCCCATAAATTTAAATTATTCTTGATAATTATATCATTAATCTTACCATTTAGGTAGTCATTATAAAATTTTGTAATAATAGCATCATCGATTTTATTTAATTCTACACTGTTTTCTTTCTTTTCGGAATTTTCCTTATCAGATTTAATTATATTAAAATCATTTTTTTCAAGTTTAAGATATGCAAATTCATCATTTTTATTTTTTTCTTTTTTTGAATATATAAATAACTTTTCAAATTTCAAACCTCTAGGGATTTTAATGAAATTCTTATTATCCATAAAAAATATATTATTATACTTTTTATTTATTGCAATTTTATTAATATCATCTGTAAAAAAACTTGCAAAATCTTCTTCCTTATTAAACATTCCTGCGGAATAAAACATGTTTTCAAAGTTTTTAAAGTATTTCCAAACAATTATTGAACTTTTTTTATTTAATTCTTTTAAATATAAATTAACATTAAGAATTAATCTAATATCTATATTTGTAAAATAATATTTACTGTTTTTTATAATATATAAAAATTTTAAAATTTCACTTTTATTTATAAAATAATCATGTTTATAAGAATTTTGCGGATAATTCAAAGGTTCTGCATAATACATAATCCTTTCAAGCGAATTAATTTTATTAAATAAAGTTATTTTATCTTTATCTAATTCTTTTAATTCAAGCAAATTGATATAATCTGGTTTTTTCTTTGCATATATTTTAATATTATCTTCTATATTTTCGGTAATTGTGAACGGTGTTGTTTGTAATCTATCAATGAAAACCTCGAATCTATCAATATGTCTTATTATAAATTCAATTAAAACAACTCTAATATTATTATCTTCAATTCTATTTATTATATCTTTTATACTGTCACGAGTGTTTTTTATAATAATTTTTAAAAAATCTAATAATTTTCTAATATCTTTGTTAAAAGAAAATTTTATTTCGCGGTGTATATTAAAATAATCTGTTAATTTTTTTATGTTTTTACTAAAATCCTCAATTTTATCAATACATTCCCTGTATGAAACAAAAAGAATTCTATCATATTTATAAAAAACTTCATTTTTGGAAAGAATATCAACATATATATCTGTTAATTCTATATATTCAGATAAATCAAAAAAATCTTTAAAAAAAGTATAAAACATTTTAAAATCTTCATTAAATGAATTAATCTTAAAATCGATATTTTTTAATTTTAAAGCATCTATAATATAAAAAGAATTTTTAACAAAATCAGTCATTTTATTAAGCTGACAATTATAATGACATTTATCACAATAATTACAATCTATATTTTCATAAAAAAATTGTATAGTGTTAAAATTCAAATTACATTTTTTCTTATATCTTTTTATTTCAGAATTATATGTATAATTCAAATTTTCCCATAAACAAACAGTATAAAATTCCTTTCTAGTTGAATTGGAAATTATTTTAAGATTATCTTCCCAGAATTTAAGTTTCATTCGACATAATATTTTTCTTTTATTATAACTTTCAGGATTTATTTCTAAATACAATTTTTTATCTATTTCTATATTTAATTCTTCATTTTTTATTTCATAATCCTTTCTAACAGGATAAATTTCAAGAAAATTTAATAGAATATCATCAAATATTCCAGTAAGAAAAACTAAGTTTTTTTGAAATGGAGTCATTTTTCTTACATTTTCAACTGTTTTAAAAAAAACTTCTGAAATTTCATAAAATCTTTTATCTGAATTAAATTCAGGGTCAAATATAAGAAATAATAAATCAATTGAATATACTTTTTCTGAAAAATATCTTAATCTTCCTATAATATCTTTTGGAGCATTGCAATAAAAAATATAATCAATATCATCATCAAAAAATTCGGCTGAAAAGAAGAAATCTTTTATTTCAAAAATTTTAATATTTCCTTTTGTTATAAAAATATTATATTTATCATGAGAACTCCTGTTAATGAAATAAAATTTACCAGCATTTTTATTTTTCAAGTAAATTTCTTCTTTTTCATTGTATTTATCTATTAAAACATCAAATCTTCCTGTTATAAAACAACATTTTTTAAAAATATCTTTTAAATTATCATTTATGTATATTTCTTCCTCATCTTTATATTTTTCAACAAGATCATAAATTGAATGTAAACTATTTATATTAAGAAGATTTTTTAAAACAATTTCAAGCAATTCACTATCAAAACCTTTTTCATCTATATATTTTTTGGAATATTCAAAAGATATTTTATCATTACCTAAAATTTTGTTTGTAACAGCAAGTTCTTTAAGAACATTTCTGTTTTTTGAAAAAAACCATGTAAATTTTAAAATCTTTAAAGCTTCACTGCCTAAGTTTTTCTTTAAATAAATTTTAGATAAAAGGAGATTTGATTTAATTTCAAAAAAAGCTTTTTCTCGATATTTTTTTATATAATGAAAAGATTCATCAATATCACCTGAGTTAAAACTTGCATTAGCCATTATATAATAATATTTTTCAGGAATATCATCGTCAAATTTTTCAAGATCTTTTTTTACTAATCTATAATTTTTTAATTCAATATTAATAAGTGCCCGTTGAAAATAAATTTCTTTATTATCAGAAAACTTTTCAACAAATCTATTGCTTTTATGAAGAGCACTTTCAAATTCTTTTAATTCATATAATATTTTTATTTCAAGAAGTCTAATTTTTTCCTGAGAAAAATCTGTTTCTGCAAGCTCTTCTATAAGTTTTTTACTTTCTTGATATTTTTTTTTGATAAATAAAATTTCAGCTCTATAATATTGGGATTTATCTTTGGAAATTTCATTTGAATATAGAATATCACAAACTTTATTAGCTTCTTTTATATATTTATGTTTAATATAAATCTGCAAAATTTCTTCTATAATTCTTTCATTATAAATTTTAAGTTCAATTACTTTTTCAAAATCCAATACACAAACTCTTAAACTTCCTTTTTTATAAAAAGACATTCCTCTATAATAATAAGCATAGAAATTAGAAGGATTTTCATCAATAACTTTTGTAAAAAAAATAATAGAATCATTATATTTTTTTAAATTAAAAAAAGTTATTCCTGCCCAAAATACAAATCCTTTATAATCAATTAGAAATTCATTATTGCGAAACAAAGAAAATATTTCTTCAAATTTGTCTTTTGATATAAGTTTTTGTATATTTGCACAAACACTAAGTGGAATATTATAATCAATTGGTATATAAAGATTATCCTCAATAAAAATCTTCCTAAACAATTCAGCAGAAGGATGGTCTGATAATTTACAATATTCTTTTATAACATTTAACTCTCTAGGTAAAAGACTTTTTTTTAAAAAAGATAATTTATTCATAAAAAGACATTTTTCTGACCATATTTCACATTCTCCAGGAGTAAAAAAACATATTGGAAGACGGTTTTTATTTTTCCTTAATATATAATATTGTGAAATTAAAAATGAAGCTTTATGTTTTGACGATTTTTTGAGTATTTTTAAAAAATTAAAAACTTTTTTCCAATTATAATCTAAAAAATTCTTTGTATAACTAACTGAAAAAAATATTTCAGCATATAATTCATAAAACTCGAGTTTTCTTAATTCATCAAGCTTTTCATGGTCAAGTAATTTAAGAAGGAAAAAAGCTTTATCATACTCTTTATTATATTTAAAAAAACTAACTGAATATAAAAAAACTTCGTTTTTTTGACATATTCTAAGAATATCTTCAACTAAAGTTCTATACTTCTTATTATAATTTTTTTCTCTTGAAAGATAATTTCCAAGAAATTCTATAAGATTTTTATATTCTTCAGAAGCTTTTTCTTTTTCTTCAAATAAAACCTGAGCTTTTAAAAAAATATCGATGTTTTGAGAAGAAATATCATTATTATCTCTTAGAACTTTTGCAAGATACTTTGTGTTTTGAAAATTTTTAGGTTCAATATCATAAAGTCTTGAATATATACTCAAAGCTTCCTTATCAACTCTGTTTTTAGCTCGATATATTCCAGATAAAACACTTATAAGCTCTGTATCTTTTTTATTAGAATCAAGCATACTCTCACATATATTCTGTGCAAAATCATCATGAATCATATTTTTTTTGATAATTTTAAAAATATAAGGAAGAATTTCTTTATCATTTTGTTTTTCATAATAAAACTTAAAAACTGGATAAAATACTTTTCTGTGAAAAAATCTGTATTTTTTTATAAAAACATCAACAAATCTAAATATATTCTTTTCAAATTCAATATTTTTATTATCAAAATAATAAAAATAATTAAGCATTATAGTAATAAATTTCAAATCAAATTCTTTGAATTCAAATATTTTATCAATAGTAAATTCAAGAACTTTATAATCTTTTTTTCTCTGTAGACAATATCTTTTAAAAATATTTATATATTTTTTTTTAAATAAAGAAAGGTTAATTATCTTATTTACAAAAAAACTTATCATTTCCCTATCATTAGGGTATTTTAAAAGATAATTATAAGCATGTTTTTCGCTAAAAAAATCATCTGAAATAGCTATTTTTTTATATATAAGTAAAGCTTCGGAATTTTCAATAGTAAGCTCAGAAAAAAAAGAAAAAAGACTTTTTAATTTTTCTTTATCATTAAAATCATTTAGAATTTTAAGCTTTAGAAAAACAGCATTACAAAGCAGTGAGTTTGAAAAAAACCGATTTAAAAAACTATTATTTTCTGATATTACTTTCTCAATAAAAAAAAGAGCTTTTTTTTCATCACCAACTTCTATCAGCTTTTGGGCTAATATAAGATTTTCTCTACTATCTTTAGAACTCACCTAAATCCGTTCCTGTCTCAAGATTAAGGTTTTTTTCAATAAATAAAGCCATTCTTGCATAGAGAAAATCTTTTTTTTCAGATAGCACTTTTTCAAAATAAATCTGAGATCTTTCAGCATGACCAAGTCCGATAAGAACAATTCCCATATAATAATTTGATATAGGATGAATTTTATCGATATTAATTGCTTTTTTTATATATTTATAAGCATGAGCATATTTTTTTTGTTTTATATAAGTAAGAGCTATTCCATTTAATGGAACTGGATTAAGAGAAAACTGATTATAAGATTTTAAAAAATATTTCCTTGCTTCTTCATATTTTTTCATACCAGTTAAAGCTCTACCAATATTAAGATTAATAAAAAAATTATCCATTTTTTTATTTTCAATAAGATGTATAAAAATATCATAAGCTTTTTTGAACCTGTGCTCATCGAGCATATCAAAAGCTCTGACCATGGTCTTTCTATGTATAAGGTATTTTATAAACTGAAACATAGGTTCATAATACCACAAAACTTAAACAAATTAAATACATATTCCGAAAAATATAGTATGAGGAATATTAAAAGAGATATATTAATAATTTGTATTATGTTATTTTCAATGCTTCATGGTTGTTTTTACAAAAGTGATGTATTAAATGAAAAACCTGATGTTTCTTCTGTTTATATTGATAAAAACTATATTGAAACTAATCTTGACTTAATTTTTTCCTTTTTAAAAGATGATAAATATGAAAAGGCTGAAGAAATTACAAATATTTTTAAAACCTTAGAACTTGATACTACTTATGAAAAAATGTTAAATCTTGCATTTGGTATAATTAATCTTAGAAAAAAAAATATATCTGTGGCTAAAGAATATTTTTCAAATAGTCTTCCTCTTATTGAAGGCGAAATTGGGATTGCTACATGCCTTTTATTAACAAGGAATGCTAGTTCACTTGAAGATGCTAAAATAATATTACAAGAAAATAGTGATTTTACTCAAAGTAATCTTTATCATTTTTTTAATAGAGATTTTTATGAGAGTTTAAAATTATATTATGAATTTTGGTCTGAACCTGAAGAAGATTATTATAGCAGACTTGATTTATTTGAGAAAAAAATTTTATTCAAAGCTAATCCTCTAATTGAAGAATTTCTTGAAAATATATATGAAAGTGGTAAAAATATCGTAGAAGAATTTGAAATTAAAGAATAAATAAAAATAGTTTATAAGTGCATAAATGCACTATGATGTCAGAAACTGATAATATCAGTCTGACATCATAGTTCGAGGCTGTTGAAAAATGCAGTTTTCTTTTTTCAAAATTAACTTTAAAAATAAACAGCATGGTCAGGCCGATCTATGTAAGCTAAATTTAGAGTTCGGCACAGACCCTATTTTGTATCAATCTTTGATTTTTTTAGTTTTTCAACAGCCTGGTTTGCTTTGCTCACTATATAGTTTTACAAGTAAAACTAGGTTTAAGACTTGAGCGAAGCTCAAAAATGCTGACTTGTCAGCAATCTATGCTGAAGTCATAATATCCCAAAGCATATATCTTGGCGAAATCATAACATGACTAGGCAAAATCTTGCTAAAAGCAATATAGATTTAAAAAACTAATTTTCAGAAGCTATAAATAATTTAAATGTAAATTCTGGATTATTGGATTCGCTTTTTATAAAAAAATCTCCGTTAATATCTTTTTCAATAAAAAATAATTTCCCACTAGGATTTAAAGGTACTTTAATAATAAATTCACCCTGAAGTTGTGAAAGAGAATCTGGAAATTCATTGTATTTCATATTGTATTTAATAACTTGTTTTTTTAAATCTTCCATTTGTATTTTCATTTTATAAGCTCTAACTTTATCAGAAATATTACCAAAAAATGGAAGCATAACTGCTATTAAAATAGAAACAACAAGTAAAACAGTAAGAACTTCAACAAGAGTAAAACCTTTATCTGTCCTGTACACCAATAAACACCTCTCTTGTCATTTTAATATTGTTTGTATAAATATTAGTAATTACATACATAGAATAATATTTAGGACCTGAATATCTTTTTATAATAGAAAACGGTTCACCCCAACCATTTACAAATCTAGAAAGATCTCTTGCATAATTATACTCAACAACATCTATTAAATTAAAATCTTTATTTGAATATGGATAATTTTGCCAATTATCATATCTCATCTTATTTTCAAGTTTTCTAGTATTATTAGCATCAATTTTATATAAATCCAAAGTCTTTTTAAAAGCATCAAGATTCATATAGGTTTTTTTAGTTTTAGCTTCATCTACATAATCTGTATAATATGGCAAAGCAAAAGAAACAATAACAGCTATTATTGCCATTGATACCATTAATTCAATAAATGTAAAACCTTTATTTTTCATCTTGCTCCTACATTAACTTCGACAGTTCCATTAGTATATGAACCAACATAAATTATATTGCTTTTTATTGTAATCTGATATCTTTTACCCCATGGGTCTACAGGGATTTTTTCGATTATACCGGAATTTTTTAATGTAACAAAATCAGTCGGTAAAACACCTTCATTTTGAATTGCATACATTGACATTGCTTTTTTTATATTTGCAAGATCTGATTCAACTTTTTTCTTTTCAAACTGTGACTTACTTCCACTATATTCAATCATAGCAAAAAACACTAAAATTGATATTATAGCTATCACTAAAAGTATTTCAGTTATAGTAAAACCTTTAAAATTTTTCAGGTATGTCATATTTATATTCCGGTCTAATCAAAGAAATACTGACTTTTCCATTTTCAATAGCATAAAGATCAGTTCCTTTGTTAAAATCTCTATCAAAGATTCTTTTACCTCTAAGCATCATCCTAAAATGTTCGGAATATTCCTCGATTTCATAATATTCCTCATAATAAAAATCAGCTGGTTTTGTAAATTCATATTCTGTGACATTATCACAATCTGGATAATTAATGTTAAACAAATAATCTTTCCATTTTCCGTGCTTTATTTTATTATAGTTTTTATCAATAAAGTCCCCTGTGAAAGCAGCAGCATTCAAAAATCTAGGATTTTCAAAATCATAAGATGCAAGCGAAACAGCTATTGATGGAATTTTTTTTTCAATACCATCAAATGCAGCACCTACAGTTCCAGAATATCTAAGATCTATACCAGTATTTTCTCCCCGATTAATCCCCGATACAATTAGGTCGATAGTAATATTAAATTTATTTTTTAAAGCAAAAATTCCAGTCTTTGCACAATCAACAGGAAACCCATTCTCAAGTACAAATGCTTTTTCTACTTTAACAGGAAAATTATGACTTTCTTTTATAATTATACTATTATTGATAGTCATAGCACTACCGCTTGCACTTTTTTCCGTTTCTGGAGAAAAAATAAAAACTTTCCCTCTTTTTGATAATTCCCATGCAAGCGATTCAATTCCCTTACTTTTAATACCATCATCGTTAACTAATAAAAAATTCATTTTACCTCAACTCAATAAAAAGTCTGTATCTTCTACCTTCGCCTTCTTCGATAAAATTAAGCTTTCCTTCTTTTGCAAGCCAACCAATAGCCATTGAAAATTTATTATCTTTCATTGGCAAAGTATCAAATGAAGACATTACATCATCTCTCATCTTCTTATACTGTACTTTTCCATTTTCAGAAAGATATTTCCATATAGCTCCTGAGATTTCACCGATGTTATACATTTGTAACCTCCTGCGGGATTTGTTGTAATATATATTAATAAAATAACATATATTAGTCAAAATATAATGCGTTTTATTTCTGCAAAATATAAAAATCAGGATTTACAGCGACAGGATTGTTTTCATTTTGAAATCTTTTTAGCTCAAAATAAAAGCTTTTTCCCTGTTCTGTACTTCCAATTACTTCCCCACCCTTAACTATATCTCCCATTTTAACAGTAACTTTTTTTAAATCTGAATAAACTGTATAAAAATTATTTTTATGATCAATTATTAATATTTTATTTTTTTCATCTTCATCAACATAAACAATATCACCTGAAGCTGTTGCTTTTACAAAAGTATCTTTGTTATTTTTTATCTCAATACCTTCAACTCTTATACCGTTTTTCATATCATTGAATTTATAAAGAATTTCTCCGTTGGACGGCATTATTATAAATGCTTTTACATTATAGTTTTTTATATTAACATTAGAATTAGGTTTATCTTTATTTATTTTTGTTACTTTTGTATTTTTATTATTAGAAACTATTTTTTTATCTTTTTTTATATCTCCACTGCTATCAAGCTTTATCTCTTTTTTTCCAACATAAATTTTTTGTCCTATATGAAGGAAATTAGGATTTTTAATATTATTAACTTTTTGAAGATAATCTATACTCGCATTAAATTGCTTGGATATAGAAAAAAGAGTATCTCCTTTTGATATTGTGTAATATTCTGATGATGTCTTTGATACAACAGCTCTGTTTCTTCCTGATGGTGCTGGAATTCTTTTACACGATATAGAAATTACAGAGGCAATCAATACAAGACTAATTATTAAATTTTTTTTATAATGCAACTTTATTTACCTTTTTTAATATATTTGATGCTTTTGAAGATATCTCAATATCATCATAATAACTTAATCTTTCGAGTAGTTCAAGTGCAAATGAACTCTGAGAGTCTCCTATAGGGTCAACAAGTATTTTTATAATTTCTTTATCAAGTTTTTCAATCTTATAAGATACTTTCTCAACAAGATATATATCTTCTTTTATTAGGAATTTTATTGAATAAGCAGCTTCTTTTGAAATATTAGCATTTTTTTCTTCAAGCATATTAACAAGAAATTCTTTAGTTTCATCATTATTAAAAAATCTACATGAAAAAACAATAGCCTGCCTAACAACATCTGTTTCTGAATTATATTTTGATATATAATCATGCACTACATCAAATTCACCACATTTTGCAAGTGCTTTTACAGCATTTCCTCTTACAACATCCTCAGAATCATCAAGACATCTTTTAAGCACAGGTACAACCTGAATAGCTGCAATCTCACCAAGCACAAAGCATGCACTCGCTCTCTGCCATCTATCCTCGCTTCTAAGCATATCTTCAAGCATTGATACCATTCTAAGCCCGCCAAGTGTCCACAATGCTTTAGCAGCATTAGCTTTAACCCTATTGTTACTATCTTTAAGACAAGGCATTATTGTATTTACCAAATCTACCTCATCAATTATATCAACATAATTTTCTAATGCTTCAACAGCATTACTTTTGGTTCGGCCATCTGTCTCGTTTTTAACAATATAAAGTAATATTTTACCACTTTCTCTATCATTACCAAGTGCAATTATATCAGTCATAACAGCTCTGATTTTTTCTGAATCCTCATCTTTATATTTTTCAAAAAGTGATGGAATAAGCACAGTGTAAAGACTTTTAAACTCTTTGAGATTATAGAGTATATCTATTTTTATATTTTCACTTCCGCCTGAAAAAAGCAAAAGTAGTTTATCAAAAGCTTTTTTATCTTTATTAATACCAAGAATACGAATTACAACTTTTTTTATTATATCATCATCTGAAGTATAAAGAGAATTAATTAAATCATAAAAACCCGCTGGTACATATTTTTTATCTGCAAATACTTCAAGAACAGCTCTTACAACATTTAGATTTGGATTTTTCATCAAAGGTTCAAGTTTAATAAGATCAACTGTATTGATAAGATTTTTAAGAGCATAAACTGCATCTGTTCTAACACCTTCATCTTTATCCATTATTAATGGAATAATATTTTTTACATACATAGAAGCTTTGATATTAGTAAGTGCTGTAAGTGCAGCTTTTCTAACTTCTGCTGAATTATCTTTTAATCTTTTGGAAATTTCTTCATGTATTCCCTTCTCGCCTGTATGGACTAGAGAAAAAATAGCATTTTTTCTGATTATTTCAATATTACATATAATTAGTTTTTTAAGAAGATTAACAACTTTTTCAACTCTAATACTTCCAAGCACCTCAACTATCTTTGCTTTATCATTATTATCAACTTGATTGGATGAAAGAATATTTATAACTTTGTTAATCACTACCTCGCCTTCGGTTTTATAAAGATATACAAGAGCTTTATTTCTAACTTCTATATCATCTTCTTTTAAAAGAGGGAAAAGATAATTTTGAATATTTCTAACTCTATACTCATTTATTAGATTAAGAGCATTTTTTCTAATCTCTACATTTTTATCTTTTAACAAAGAAACCGAAGTATTAATTATATCAGAAGAATCTTTTAATCTAAATTTTGTTATTTCTTTAAGTATAGTTACACGAAGATATATTTCTTCTGTAATATCATTTACAATCTGCATAAGTTTGTTTATAGAATGATCATCACATATTGCAAGCAATGCATTTATTATCTCATGCCTTATTATCTGAGAAGGAGTTTCATCATAAACTACTATAAGTGGACCACTTGCTGACGGATCTTTTATTTTTTTTAATGCTCTTATTATATTTAATCTCAATTCTGAATGAAGTTCAGGAAGATTATTTATAAGATATTCAACACCTCTAGGATCACCTAAATCACCAAGTTCAGTAACTGCTTCAATTCTTTCTTTAATATTTCGGCTATTTAATTTAAAGATAACTTCATCAAATTTAGACATTTATCTCCCCGAGAAATGACTCACCGGTAATTTTTTCAATATTAAAATATTCTAATACAGTTGCAGATATATCGTTAAATCCTTTTCTAATTCCTAGATTTACACCTTTTTTTATATTTTTGCCATAAACAATAAGTGGTACATATTCTCTTGTATGATCTGTTCCAGGAAACAAAGGATCACATCCATGATCTGCTGTTATAATTAAAATATCGTCTTCTTTCATACTATTCATTAATTTTGGAAGCATAGAGTCAAATTCTTCCAATGCTTTTGCATATCCTTTAAAATCATTTCTATGACCATATACCATGTCAAAATCAACAAGATTGGTAAATATTAAACCATTATTTTTTTCTTTTAAAAATTTAATAGTATTATCTACACCATGTTTATTATTATCATTATGTCCAGATGATAAAGTAATTCCGTAACCAGCAAATATATCTTCTATTTTGCCAACAGCCATTACATCAAGACCGTTTTCTTTTAATTTTTCAAGCATATTTTCATAAGGTCTTAAAGGAAAATCTTTTCTATTTTGTGTTCTTTTAAAATCATCTTTGTTATTTCCATTAAAAGGTCTTGCTATAACTCTTCCAACACTATGTTCACCAGTAAGAAGCTTTCTTGCTTTAATGCAAATATCATAAAGTTCATCAACAGGAATCAAACTCTCATGTGCTGCAATTTGAAAAACACTATCAGCTGATGTATAAACTATAAGAGCACCTGTACTTAAATGTTTTTCTCCAAGTTCTTTTAATATTTCTGTACCACTTGCGGGTTTATTTCCAATAACTTTTTTTCCAGTCAATTTTTCAAATTTTTTAATAATATCTTCTGGAAATCCGTTTTCATAAACTGGAAAAGGTTTTTCAAGTACAATACCAGCAATTTCCCAATGTCCGGTAATTGTATCTTTACCTTTTGAAAGTTCAGCCATTTTACCATAGCATGCTGTTGGATTTTCTTCTTTTTTTATATTTTTAAAATCTATAATATTACCAAGACCAAGTTTTTCCATATTAGGTAAATTCATCTTTGTATTTTCATCTATATGTAAAAGAGTATTAGCTCCAAAATCATTATATTCATGAGCATCAGGAAGATAACCAACCCCAACACTATCAAGTACTACAATACAAATTCTTTTCAAATCTCCTCCCTATAAAAAATTTTAATATTTAAATATATTTCCTTTGCTATTTTGCTCTTCTCTAAAAAAGGACGGAATATTATAATTATAATACAAACCGCATTTATTGTTAAATTTTTGTTCTGATTTTAAAACTTGCCTTGAAATTTTAAGTATATCACCGCTTAATAATTTTGAATTATAAAGCGAATTTATAGTATCAATCACAAGATTGAACATTTTTGTATTTTTAAGAAAAGCAAATATACAATATCTTGAAAGCCCAAGAACATTCAATGCTGTACTAAGATGTTCCATATTAATATTAATTTCTTCCAATTTATCCTCAATATTAGATATATCTCTAAATGAATAATAATAAGATTGAGAAAAATTATTACTTTCATCATTTGATATACCGTTTTTTTGAGCAATACCCGAAAGTACCATAGATCTTATATCATAAGGAAGCATTACTTCGCCATTTATTACAGGAGCTCTTCCTATTCCTAAAGTTTTAGATGCAATTGCTCCACCTTGAAGTATAACTTTTGTTCTCCAATCATCGTTTTCAAAAATATTATCCAAAAAATCAGAATTTAATCCATTACTTGTTATTATACCAGCTTCATTTGCAACTGCAAAAGCTCCTCCGATTTCAATCGGATCAACACCTTTTTCAAAACACCACTCATATAAATCTAAAAAAATATCTATATCGTATATTCCGTTTACCAATGCCAGACCTGCAAAATCAATATAATTAATATTTCTAAATTTATTTTTTTGTTTATTAAAAAAACGAACAATATTGTTTTCTGATCTTGTCAAATCAAATTTAGATTTAAAATCATCCATTATATTTTTTATAATGCTGTTATCAAGCGAAGATTTCCTATAATTTTCGCATGGAAGACAAGAAAGCATATTATTAACTTCAAAAAAACCCATTGTAGAATGTCTTGGAAGCATTCTTCCAGATATTGTATTTTCTATAAGATGTTCTTCAAAAGAATTTATAAGTTTATTTTCTTTTTCTGAAAAAAAGCTATTTTGTTTAATATTTTCTATTATTACAGCTTTTATTTTTTTAGAACCAAATATTGCACCAATACCAGAACCTCTGGATGGCATTATAGCTGGATTTCCTTCATGATCTGTTGCAACTATTGTTGATGATATAAATTTTTCTTCTCCACAAGGTCCAATGCCTATTATAGAAACATCTCCATACTCTTGTCTGATATTTTCAAACAAAATTGAAATATCCATTTTTTCATATTCAGGAGTAGGTATTATCTCAATTCTATCTTTTGCAATATATATTATAGAAAGTTCGTCAGCAATTTCATCAATAACTAATGATTTGATACCGCATGCCATAAGCCTATCACTAAACAAACACTCTAATTCAAGATTTTTTATTCCCTCATTCATAGGAGATTTAAATCCAACTGATAAAACAGACGAGGCTGAAATGCCGCTTCCAGCTAAAGTACCTGGTGTTATTATTATTTTATTTAAAAAATCAAAAGAATTATACTGAAATATATTATTTTTCCATAAATAACCTGAATTTATATTTCTTCCTCTAAAAATAGTATCAAATCCAGATATTTTTTCTGTTATTATTTCTTTATTTCTGAGTTTTACCCTTACAAGTTGTCCATTAAAATTTGTTTGTCTAATAAATTTTGATTTGGTCTTTTCTTTTTCTACATTTAGATTTTCATAAGAATGAATAAGTATTATTCCCATATTTTCGGTAATCTGTGCGAGCTTTTCAAATTCTTCTCTAGTAATAAGAATATTGTTGAGTATAACTTTTACTGGAATTCTAACTTTTTCTTTTATTATACTTAATTCTTTTCTGATTTTTTCATATTCACCATCTTTAAGCCAGCATAAATTTGGCATTAGTACTATTTCGTCAATTGCAAATTCAAGGCTTTTCTCAATTTCATATAATTTGGCATTAGTACTTTCAATACCTAATGGATAACCTATAAGAAGACTCCATTTAAAATTATCAGAGTTTTTTATTTGACTTATATTTTCAAGTTGAAAGGGTAAAATTTCGATTGTATCCTGATTATATCTTTGAGCTTCATCAATTCTCTTAAAAAAAGAAGAACCCAGATATAAAGTTTTTGATATTAATGTATCAAAAAGACTTAATATCTGAGTTTTAGTTAATTTCATTACTTAATTATCCAAAAGATCAATAACCAGTATGATCATATTGTCCTTTTACTATGGCAATAGATGCTGAAGCACCAACTCTGCTTGCACCTGATTTTATCATTTTTAATGCACCTTCTGAATCTCTCACACCACCAGAAGCTTTTACACCCATATCTTCACCTACAATTCTTCTCATAAGTGCAATATCTTCAGCTGTTGCTCCTGATACGCTAAAACCTGTTGATGTTTTCACATAATCAGCACCTGCTGATTTACAGATTTCACATGCTTTTATCTTTTCATTAGAAGTTAAAAGACAAGTTTCAAGTATAACTTTAAGCAAAGTATTTCCACAAGCTTGTTTTACTTTTTTTATATCTTCTTTTACTTCATCAAATTTTTTACTCTTTATATAACCAATATTTATAACCATATCAACTTCAGAAGCACCATCTTTAATAGCTCTATCAGCTTCAAATGCTTTTACTTCACCTGGTGTTGCTCCAAGAGGAAATCCTACAACAGTACAAACTTTTACTTTAGAATCTTTAAGAATACTGTAAGCAGTCTTCACCCATGTTGGATTAACACATACAGACCAAAAATTATATTCCATAGCTTCTTTACAAATTTTAATTATTTCTTCTTCTGAAGCTTCTGGTTTTAAAAGCGTATGATCTATATAAGATGCTATTTCATTATTATCTTTTTTTTCTAAATTAGAAATTTCAGAGTTTACAATATTTTTAATATTAGACTTTAAAAATACTGATTCTCCTTTTTTTCCAATTTCATTTAGAACTTCTCTTGTGATAAGTTCAACAAGTTCATTATAATTATTCATGACAACCTCTTATCAGCCAAGGATTTTTTCAACATCTTCATGTGGAGAAGGAATAACATGAGTAGAAACCAATTCTCCAACTCTTGCAGCAGCAGTAGCTCCAGCTTCAACAGCAGCTTTTACAGCTCCAACATCTCCTCTGACCATTGTAGTAACATAACCACTTCCTATCTTTTCATATCCTACAAGTTCAACATTAGCAGCTTTCACCATAGCATCTGATGCTTCAATCATGCTAATAAGCCCTTTAGTTTCAACCATTCCCAGAGCTCTCCTCATACTTTCTCCTCCGTAATATCAATTTTATCAACTATTCCTAGAATAACTGTATGTACTGGTACATTTTTATTATCAAGAAGCTGTTGTGCAACTGATCCTTCTTTAACAAGAAATACAATCTCACCATTCCCAGCTCCAACTGTATCTATTGCAATTATATCCTTACCAAAAGTCTTATAATCTACAGGATTAATCTTCTTTACAACAAGAAGTTTTTTGCCGTTAAGCTCAATGTTTTTATGCGATGAAACAACATTTCCAATAACTTTTGCTAAAAACATTATTAACTTTCCTGCATTATATCTATTTTATCAATTATACCAACAATTGTTGCATCTGTCGGTATATATTTTACAACATCCACAAAAGGAATACAAGCTTCTGAACTTGTGATATAAATCACATACTCGCCATTTCCTGCTCCTACACTATCTGTAGCAATTATTATATTACCTGCATTTTTATACATAGAATCAACAGGTTGCAATAGCATTAATTTTGTTCCAGTAAACCCAGGATATTTATGAGATGATACTATATTCCCGGTAACTTTTCCAATATTCATCTTATAACTTCGACTTTATTAGCAAGAATATAATCATTTGCCAGAGGAAGTATTATTGTTTTTGAAGATATTCTGATTTTTTTTATATTATTTTTTTTAAGATATTCTTCTGTAAGTACTTTTTCACTAAATTCAGGTAAATCATCATTATTTATTTTTAAATTAGAATTCACATCCATTTTTAATACTTTCACAACAATATCCTTAATCATTTCTTTAATATTATCATTATTCATAAACATACTCCTGACTTTATCAAGCAAATTTATTTTTTCAACCCTAGCTTCATGCCTTCCGCCAGCAAATTCAACTTCTAAAAAAGTATTAACTATTTTTTCTGCTAAACCTAAACCAACTACCATTGAACCCATTATTAGCATATTTGCATTATTATGCTCTTTAGAATTATTAGCACAATAAAGATCATTGCATAATGCAGCCCTAACATTCTGAACTTTGTTAGCTACCATTGTAGAACCTACACCTGCTCCATCTATCATAATAGAATAATCAACTTTTTTATCTCTTACATTTTCTGCTGCCTTTACAGCAAAATCAGGATAATCGACTTTATCATCAGCTGATTTACAACCAAGATCAATAATTTCATGTTTTTCTCTTAAAAATTTAATTAAATGATCTTTTAAAAAAAATCCACCATGATCTGACGCTATAGCAATTTTCATAATCAATTCCCCAGAAATGTTATTATTCCATATAATATCATAAAAACAACACCAATTAAAATTATATAAGGAATAAAATCAGATTTTTCGTTTTCATCATACTCAGATTCTTGTATATCATCTTCTTTTTTTATTTCCTTTTCATCATCAAGTTTAGATCTTAATCTAACTTCAGTTTGAACAACAACCTTTCCAAAAACACCCTCATCAAACTTAACCATTAACTCCATTACCTCTGAAGATGCTCTAAATTTTGAAATAATATTTTTCTTTGCACTAAAAACTGGAGTTCTTACAGGAATTTCTTCGGGATTATCGGTTTTTGTAATAGATCTTGCTATATGTTTTCCAACAGTTGAATCATCAGTAATTCTTACAAATATTCTATCACCTACTTTTATATCACTTGCTTTAATACCTTCATTTGGATCAATCATTGGAATTGCATCAAGTATAATTTCTTTAGATAAATTCTGATCTGATGAATTTGATTCTTCTGAGTTTTCAGATGCTAAATTACTAGTATTTTCTTTAAAATAATATTTTATTTCATCTTTTAAGATTGTTTCAACCTCAAATCCATGCCCTATAAGCGAAGAAAGCTCAGATTCAATTATATTCTTAATAAGAACATTTCTCAGCATATCATCTTCTGTAGTTACGATTATTTTGTTTATCTTATCAATTTTTACATTTGAAATAGATTTTTTAAAATAACTTTCTAACTTTCTAATAAATATAAGAAAATTAGAACCGCTATCCTGAACATCTTTTCTTTTTTTTCGTATAAATTCAAGATAAGCATTCCAGTCTGTATCAATAGAAAGAGTAAAACTTTTATCCATAACAACATCTATTGAAGAAAAATTACTTTCCTGAGTATCACCCATAAGTACCATTGCACCATTAAATTCATTATGAATTTCATTAAAAGAGATTTTAAATACATAATGAGCATGTTTTTCGCCATTGTTTTTAGGTGTATTATTATTTGTATCTGAAGTATTCTCCTGAGGAGCAATGTTTTCATTAACGCTATTTTCTTTTAATTCTTTTTCACCCATAATTTCTCGGTCCATTATAGTTCCCCTAAGTTAGTATAAATTCAGACAACTCTATTATCATAAAAAATAAAAATTATCACAAAAACAATAAACAATGGGGCAATTATTCCAAAAATATTCTCTGCTTTTGCATCCACAAAATATAATAAAATCAATCCAATGATAAATAGAAAAAAATATAATATCAATTTTTTCAATACAATTTCTCCGCAAGTGAAGGATGTGGATTAGGTATTACACATGAATATACAAGCCATCCATTATCCTCAAGATATTTTATACAAGTTTTTTCACTTTCTCTTACTGCACCAACTTCCCCTGTAAAATTAAAATAGGATTTTCCCCCAAGTCCTTTTGCTATTCTAATCTCAATCATTCTAATATCAGCAGTTTTAAGAGCTATATCAGCAGCTATTATAGTTGCAGCAATAGAATAGCTTTCAACCGAACCAAGAGCTTCAATTTTTCCTACATTACCTGATGCTGTTAAAGCAGGAAAAATATCTTTATGAAGATTAGGTATTATTATTGAATCTACAAGATTAAATACAGAAACCTGTTTACCTGCATCAATTGCAGCATATACAGCTCCAGTATCTCCTCTTACAATTATAATATATTTTCCAGCACATACAGGCATACTGTATAATAATTTTACATTAGCAGCTTTTAAAACAGTATCACAGCTTTTAATTCCGGCTGAAACACTTTTATATTCAAGCATACCTAAACAATTCATATTGAAACCTCTATTATTATAGTATCAGAACCAACTTCCACTACCTTGCCATCAACACTTGAATGTAGAGGCATTGATAAATTACCGTTTTTCTCTGCTATAATATCACCTTTTTTAACATTCTGACCAACACTTACAATAGGTTTAGATGGAGCACCTATATGTTGAGAAAGTTTTAAAAAAACCTTGGTAAATTCAGGAATTTCATCTTTAAACTCAAGTTTTTTATAATATTTTTTTATATCAAGTCTGTTTATAATTCTATCTGAAGGAATTTGTCTTCCACTTCTTTCTTCAGGAGCTTCATAACTATCTTTTTTTATATTTATTTTTTTGCCTTCTTTTCTGAATTTTTCTTTAAGAAACTGATTTACAGTCTTTGGAGAAAGATTTATTGGACAAGCATAAAGCTCACATATATTACATTCACTACATAAAGTAGCATATTCAAAAATCTTTTCATCAAAATTCTGAGAACACAAAGCTCTCATTATTTTATGCGGTTCCATTCTATGACCTATAAGATATCTTGAACACAATTCTGTACATGTCATACAATTACAACAACTTGCCTGTGCCTGTGCAAATATATTTTTTATAGACTGAGTTTTTCTTAATATAAGTTCATGATTTTCTGAAAGAAATAAAATACCACTTGTAGTTTTTTTGACGACACCATCTTTTATATCAGTAATTTTTCCCATCATAGGACCGCCGTCAATAGCGATATAATTAATACCTTTTTTTTTGCCAGCAAATTCAAGAATATCTGAAAAACTTATACCTAAAGGTAATTCCATAACACAAGGTTTTTCTATTTCACCATTTACAGTAACATATCTTTTATTAAAAACCTCATTTTCGGAAATTGCTTTTTCAATCCTATATACAGTTTCAACATTATTTACAATTACACCAATATTAAGTGGTATGCCACCTTCAGGAACAATTTTACCAAGTATTTCATATATCATTACCTGTTCATCACCGGAAGGATAAATATTTTTAAGAATTTTCACTTCAATATAATCAACATCAATAAATTTCTTTAACAATTCACCACAATCAGTATTTTTTTGTTTAATTCCAATATATGCTTTTTTAAAATCAATTATTTTTTTTACTTTTTTAATACCTGATATTATTTTTTCAGCATTACGAAGCATTATATTTCTGTCAGATTCAAGTAATGGTTCACATTCAGCTGCATTTATAATATAATATTCAGCTTTTGCTCCCAATTTAAAAAAAGTAGGAAATCCAGCTCCACCAGCTCCGGAAATACCGGCTTTTTCTATTTTATCAATCATTAAAAAACACCTCAGACAATTCTAAAATATCCAGCCAGAACACATCTTCTCATTCTTGTAAAAGTTTTAGCAGTTGTAATACCTTCACCAGTTGGAGAAGCTATAGTAAATGTAGTTACTCCTTCTCCATTAAAGCCAAGACCAGCATAAGAAGGTGCATTTTTTACAAATATTGAAACATTAGATTTTCTCGCCATTTTATGAAGATTTTCAACATTTTTTGAATGCATCATAGCAGTATGGAAAAAATTATGTTCAAGCTCATAAGCCATTTCAATTGCTTCATCAACATTATCAGCCCTTATAACAGGAATTATAGGCATTAGAAGTTCTTCTACTGCAAAAGGATGATTTCTATCTGTCTCGCACATTATAAGTCTAATATCATCGCCAACATGCATATCAATCTGAGAAAGTATAAATTTTGCATCTTTGCCAACAAGGGCAGAATTAACTCTGCCATCAGGCAATAAAGCAACTTGAGCTAATTTTGCAACTACATCTGAACTTACAAGCACAGCACCATGTTTTTGCATTTCATCAATTAATTCTCTATAAATTTCTTTAACAGCAATAATTTCTTTTTCTGCAATACATAAAACATTATTATCAAATGAAGCTCCATCAACAATATCTTTAGCTGCCTGTTTTATATCAGCAGTTTCATCAACAACAACAGGAGGATTTCCGGGTCCTGCTGCAATTACTTTTTTACCACATGCAAAAGCAGCTTTTACAACTCCAGGTCCACCAGTTACAGTAATAAGTTTAACCTTAGGATGTTTCATCATAAAAGTCCCAGTTTCTATAGTTGGTTCTGCAACTGTTGTTACTGTATTATTTGGTCCACCAACACTTATAATCGCTTCATTTATTAATTCAATTGTCTTTCTTGAAACATTTTTAGCTCTTGGATGTGTATTGAATACAACAGAGTTTCCAGCGGATATCATACTTATTGAATTATTAATTATAGATTCTACTGGATTAGTAGTCGGTGTAATTGCTCCAATAAGTCCATAAGGAGCATACTCTTCAAGCGTCATACCTTTATCACCAGTATAAACTTTCGATTGTATATCTTCTACTCCAGGAGTTTTATTTATTGAAAGAAGTGTTTTTAAAAGCCTATCTTTCACTCTACCTATACCAGTTTCTTTAATTGCTTCTACAGATAATTTTTCTGCATTCTCAAGCATTATCTTACGTATTTCTGTAATTATCTCTTTTCTTTTTTCAACACTTAATTTTATTAAATCTTTTTGAGCATAATATGCAGCATTAACAGCATCTTCCATATTTGAAAAAATACCTTTTCCGAGAACCTTTCCAGTATTTAATCCAGTTGATGCGGATTTTGTCGCATAATTATCAACAGCAATTTTTTTTACTATTTCTTCAACAATATTTTTTATTTCATTATGATCAAGACTCATACTTTACTCCTCTTTAAGACTTACAGAATCGACAATTCCTACAATTGCAGCATCAACAGGTTTTTTATCAGTCTTAGCAGTTTGTCTAGCAGATGAACCGCTGACCACTAGAACTAACTCATCAAAACCTGCACCCACTGTATCTACTGCAACGACAGTAGAACTTGTCGGATTCATTTTAACATCATATTCTCTTACAACAAGAAGTTTAAACCCAACAAGTCTCTCGTCTTTTTTAGTAGAGACAATTGTCCCTATAACTTTTCCTAAAATCATCTAATTATTCAGCTTTTCCAATAGGAAGAATATCTTCGAGATTTTCATGTGGTCTTGGGATTACATGTACTGATACAAGTTCACCGATTTTTGAAGCAGCCTGAGCTCCAGCTTCTGTAGCAGCTTTAACAGCAGCAACATCTCCTCTTACAAGAGCTGTCACATAACCACCACCAATTTTTTCATATCCTACAAGTTTTACATTAGCTGCTTTAACCATAGCGTCAGCAGCATCAATCATTGCAACCAAACCTTTAGTTTCAATCATACCTAAAGCATTGTTCATTATAAATCCTCCACAATATGTTTTTTACTAAATTAAAAAAAGAACTATAATTTTTTCACTTTTTAAAGTTTAAAACAAAAATTCAGTTTTTTCAATTAAACTTGATTTATATTATTTTTTAACTAATCTGACCTTTAGTATTTCTCCCTATTCCAAAAGCATTTCCTTCATCTGTATCAATATGCATATCAAGTGCGTATGAGTTTGATACTCTAACAAGAACATCAGAGAAAATTCCGCCTTTTTCGCCTTCTATTAAAACATTAACTTTTTCTTTATCTTTAACATTAAATTTTTTTGCATCATTTTCAGAAAAATGTATATGTCTTTTAGCTACTATTGCACCTTTTTCAATATAAACACTGCCTTTAGGGCCGCATACTGTAAGACCAGGAGTTCCTGAAAGATCTCCAGAATCTCTTACAAAAACAGGAATTCCTAATTTGAAAGTATCAGTAACACTTATTTCTACCTGAGTTTCTTTTCTTTCAGGTCCAAGTATTCTAACATTTTCAATACTTCCTTTAGGTCCAACAATAATAACTTTTTCTTCACATGCAAATTGGCCAGGCTGAGAAAGCTCTTTCATCCTTTTTAATTCATATCCTTTTCCAAAAATACATTCTAAATCAGATTTACAAATATGAATATGTCTGTTTGAAACAGATACAGGAAAAGAATTTAAAGAAACTTTTTTATTATTATTATTGTATTTTTCATTTTCATCTCCCCTGTATTCACCAACAACACTTCTAACAATATCAGCGATTTCATTCTTGTCCATTATTTTTTTCCTCCATTTTTATTCCGATCTCATTCAACTGCTCTATGGATAAAAAATCTGGAGCACCCGTAAGAAGACAAAGCTGATTATTTGTTTTAGGAAAAGCTATAACATCTTTAATATTATCAAGCCCTTTCATAATCATAATAAGTCTATCTATACCGGGAGCAATTCCACCATGAGGCGGAGCTCCATATTTAAATGCTTCCAAAAGAAATCCAAATTTCTGTTCCATTTCTTTTTCACTCATTCCAGTAATACCAATTATTTTTTTCTGTAATTTCGCATTATGTATTCTAATACTTCCGCTTGCAGCTTCATTGCCATTTATAACAAGGTCATAAAGTTGACCATATACTTTACCAGGATCTGTATCTACAAATTCAACAGTATCATGTGTTGGCATACTAAAAAGATGATGCATAGCAATCCAATTTCCATTATCATCTTTTTCAAAAAGAGGAAATCTTGTAACCCAACAAAAATCAAAAACCGATTTATCTTCAATTAAATCAAATTCTTTAATAAGTTTAAGTCTTAAATTACCAAGAACATTGTTTACTATTTTTTTAGAATCGCTTCCAAAAAACACAATATCTTTATCCTCAAGATTAAGCATTTCTATAAATTTTTGTTTTATAGGTTCAACAAACTTAGCTATTCCACCACTAAAAGAATTGTTTTCATACTTAACAAAAGCAAGCCCTTTTGCTTTGAATTTTTTTACAAATTCTTCATATTCTCCAACTTTTTTCCTGGATATATCCGTACTTTTCCCTTTAAGTACAATAGCTTTTATAACTCCACCATTTTCTATATTTTCTTTAAAAACCTTAAATTCACTTTTTTCAAAAAGACTGGTAATATCATTAAGAAACATATTATATCTTCTTTCAGGCTTGTCAGAACCATATTTATCCATAGATATATCATAATCTATCCTATCAAAAGGAGTTTTTATATCAATATTCATTGTTTCTTTAAAAACTTTTTTAAATAAATCTTCCATCAATGTAAATATTTCATCCTGAGATACAAAACTCATTTCAATATCAAGCTGAGTAAAATCAGTTTGTCTATCAGCTCGAGCATCTTCATCTCTAAAACATCTTGCAATTTGAAAATACTTATCAAATGCTGCAACCATAAGAAGCTGTTTAAAAAGCTGTGGAGATTGAGGAAGTGCATAAAATTTACCAGTATGCATTCTTGAAGGAACAACAAAATCTCTAGCACCTTCAGGTGTTGATTTTATTAAAAATGGAGTTTCAATTTCAATAAACTCTTTTTCACCCATAAATTTTCTTATACAATCAAGAACTTTATATCTAAACCATATTGTATCTTTCATAAAATCCCGTCTTAAATCCAAATATCTATATTTTAGTCTTAAATTTTCAGAAACATTTACATTATCATCAATATGAAATGGAATTAATTCTGAAGAATTTAATATTTCAAGATTTTCAGCCAATACTTCAAATTCCCCAGTACTCATTTCAGGATTAATATTTTCTATAGTTCTTGCAATTACTTTACCCAAAACTTCAATTACAAATTCACTTCTTAATAATTTTGCACATTCCATAACTTCTTTTGAACATTTTTCAGGATCAAAAACAAGTTGTATTATTCCTTCACGATCTCTTAACTGTATAAAAATAAGATTTCCAAGATCTCTTCTTCTATGAACCCAGCCTTTAAGAACAACTTGTTCATCTATATTATCTTTGTTTATCCTGCCACAATATTCTGTTCTTTTCATTGTATATCCCCATAATAAATTAAAATTTATAAAACCTATAAACAACATTAAACTCTAAACTTTTATATTACATAATAGAAATTTTAAAATCAATAAAAAAAATCACTTGACCAATGTATAAATTACTCCTTATAATTAAGGAAAGTAATAAATGCGGAGGAATATATGAAAAAAAATTTAAGCTTTCTAATTATTATGTTATTTGTGCTCTCTTTTACTTCATTTGCAGCAACAACTCAAATAACTGAAAAATTTTCTCATAAGGTTGGACCTTTTGAGAGTTCAAAAGATTTTGATCATGTAGTAAACATGCCTTTTAATCTTTTAAATCAAGGTTATGTATTTATAAGCAGATCTATTGTACCTAGAGGAGATGCTTCTGTTAGAAATGAAGGATTAACTGCTAATAGCTATTCTTTCACTATGCACATAAGTAAATCGCTTATGGAAAGTGCAAAAGGAGAGGTAATTGTAACACTTTTTGCAGAAAAAGGTGGAAATCCTGGTTATGTAAATAATCCAAATCCATATCCAGCTCCTGGAACTCCTGGTGTTGGAACAAATTGGGGTAATATTGATGCAAATAATCCTCCAAACCCTGGTTATCCCCAGTCAGGCACAAGAGTTTTATTTCACAATAAAAGAGATAGAATAACTTTTAACTGGTCTGACGAACTTAACGGAAAACAGTTTCAGATTAGAATATATGAAGGAAATGGCAGAAAAATCAAAGAAAAAATTGTAAATAGTAAAAGCTATACTATGGAAGCTGATGATTTTAGATCAGGTGAGTATAAATGGCAAATAGCCAGAAATAATCGAGCAGGATTTGTAACAGATATACCTTTAGTAGGTTCAGCTTTTGCTGATTGGTCTAATTATAGTCAACCTATTATATTCAGAGTTGAAAGAAGAGATCTTTATAATGATCCTAATCAGATTCCTTATCAGCCTTCTCCATCTCCAAATACAGGCAATAACAATCCTAATGCTGGAGCTAATCCAAATGCAGTATATGCTCCTGACCTTGTTAATCCAGCAAGAGATACTAATGTTACTTCTAATGGTAATATAAATTTTTCATGGACAGGTTCTGGTCAAGAATTTGAAATAATAATTTATGAAATAAACAATAATAACATTGTACAACAGAATTTGAATACAAAAAATTATTCACTTCCTGCTTCAAGACTAGCAGCAAATAAAACTTATAGATGGAAAGTAAAACAAAGAATAGGTTCGACATGGTCTGATTATTCTCCAGCATTTAAGTTTAATGTAATATCTGCTAGAGTACAGATGAAAAATGCTATTGAAGCACAGTATGATTTTAGAGATAGTGATCTTGCACAAGAAAGATTACAGACATTGACAGATAACAAAGAACTTGGTGTTACTGCATCAATAATGCTTGCAGAAAGTTATATTGAACAAGGTAATTACACTGAAGCTTTAAATGTTTACAAAACATTAGTAAAAACCGAAAATGCACCTTTAAATAAAGTGTATTATGGCATAGCTAACTGTTATATTGAAATGGGAAATATGGAAATGGCTAAAAAAGTTGCAGAAAAACTTATAAAAGAATTCCCAGGAACTTCTGAAGCAAATGAAATGAAAAATATATTAAGATAATATGCTATAACAAAAAAGCCACCTTTATGGTGGCTTTTTTTATATTTCAAACTTCTCACCTAAATTAAGAATATTCTGTTTATCCTGACTAGAAAAAATATAATTTTCAAATTTAACATTAAAAACTTTTTCAAATTCGTTTTTTAAAAGCATTATAAAATCCTTTTCTTTAACTAAAGAACACATTTCAATATCTTCGCTAAATCTATTATTTTTATAAAATGAAGGTATTTCATAATACATAGTTCCATGCTGTGATAATGCTTTATCAGTTCTATATTGTGCACTTCCCAATAACTTTTTGCCATTTGATTTTATTTCATATAAAGAAACAGATGAAAAACACAATTCTTTTGAAAAATAATCTTTACTTGCTTTTTTATAAACATCTACTTCAATTCCTTTTTGGCTTAATACATTTATAAATGGTTTTGATATTTTATTATAACTAGCTTTTATAGACTTGTCTTCAAAGAAATCAAACGATGATGTAAAACAATATGTAAAATCATTTTCATGAAAAACAGCTCTTCCACCACTCATTCTAAAAGCTTTATCATAATCATTGTATTCATTATTATTTAAAAAATCAGCTTTTTGAAATCTCCCCAATGTTATAGTTTTATTAATAAAACCATAAAACCTTAAAAAACAACAATTTTCTAATTCACATTTTTTATGAATAAAAAAATCAGCAGCCATATTAAAGGCTGCTGAATATTGATTATAATCTATAAAAAATGCTTTTTTCATTATTTATATAATGGAAACTTACTTGTAAGAGTTTTTACCTCTTCTTTAACCTGTTTAATAGTTTCTTCATCCTGAGATGTTAAAACTCTATCAATAAATGAAGCTATAACACTCATTTCTTTTTCTTTCATTCCTCTTGTTGTAAGAGCTGGAGTTCCAATTCTTACTCCACTTGTTATGAAAGGACTTTTTTTGTCAAAAGGAATAGTGTTTTTATTTGATGTTATACCAGCTTCATCAAGAAGTCTTTCAGCTTTTTTACCTGAAATTCCTCTAGAAGTAAGGACATCAATTAAAAGAAGATGATTATCTGTACCATCTGAAACAATCTTAAATCCTTTTTTCTTTAATTCATCAGCAAGAAAACTTGCATTTTTAATAACTTGTTTTTGATAATCTCTAAAATTAGGTTCTAAAGCTTCACCAAAAGCTACAGCTTTTGCAGCTATTGTATGCATTAAAGGACCACCCTGAATTCCAGGAAATATAATTTTATTTATATTAGCAGCATGTTCTTCATCTGAGCACATTATCATACCACCTCTTGGACCTCTTAGAGTTTTATGAGTAGTTGTTGTAACAAAATGACAATGAGGAAACGGAGAAGGATGAAGACCTGCTACTACAAGTCCTGCTATATGTGCAATATCAGCTAATATATAAGCTCCAATTTTATCAGCAATTTCTCTAAATTTTTTAAAATCTATTATTCTTGGATAAGCTGAAGCTCCAACAACAATCATCTTAGGTTTATTTTCTAAAGCAAGTCTTTCTACTTCTTCATAATCTATAGTTTCAACACCTTCTTTTACTCCATAGGGAATAACATTATAAAATATACCAGAAAAATTTACAGGAGACCCATGAGTAAGATGTCCACCATGAGAAAGATTCATACCCAAAATCGTATCACCTGGTTTAAGAAAAGCAAAATAAACACCCATATTAGCCTGAGATCCTGAATGAGGTTGAACATTTGCATAAGGAGCATTAAAAAGTTTTTTAGCTCTATCAATAGCAAGATTTTCAACTATATCAACATTTTCACAACCACCATAATATCTTTTTCCAGGATATCCTTCAGCATATTTATTTGTCATAACACAGCCATTTGCTTCCATTACAGCCTGCGATACAAAATTTTCACTAGCTATCATCTCTAGTTTATCTTCTTGTCTTCCAGCTTCCAAAATTATAGCATCGTAAACTTCCTTATCTTTCCCTTTAATGTGAGTAAGCATTAACAAATCCTCCCGTTTTTTTATTAATTTTTTTAAATCCTCTGTAATAAAAAATATATTATTAAAAACAGCATATCATATTATTTATTATTTTTAATATAATTTACAATTGACATTGCTGCTTTTTTACCAGCTCCAATAGCTTCAATAACAGTTGCAGCACCTGTTGTAATATCTCCACCTGCAAATATTCCAGGAATGCTTGTATTATTATTTTCATCAACTTCAATTGTTCCCCATTTTGTAGTCTTAAGATCTTTAAGATTCTGCTGAATAACAGGATTCGGACTATTTCCTATAGCAACAACAACGCTATCAGCTTCAAATTCTCTAATTTCACCTGTTTTTTCAGGTCTTCTTCTCCCAGAAGCGTCAGGTTCACCAAGTTTCATCCTCTCAACAAAAACTTTTTTAACAAATCCCTTTTCATCACCTTCATATCTTACAGGATTATTAAGAAATTCAAACTTAATACCTTCTTCCATAGCATGATGAACTTCTTCAACTCTTGCTGGCATTTCCTTTTGAGTTCTTCTATAAATCAAAGTTACATCAGCTCCAAGTCTTAATGCACATCTTGCAGCATCCATAGCAACATTACCACCACCAACCACAACAGTTTTTTTGCCAACAATAACAGGAGTTTTAAATTCAGGAAATTTATAAGCTTTAAGAAGATTAATCCGAGTAAGGAATTCATTAGCCGAATAACATGTATTAAGTTCTTCTCCCTGTATATTCATAAACTTAGGAAGACCAGCTCCGCTACCTATAAAAACAGCCTTAAATCCTTTTTCTTTAAGATCTGAGAGATTAATATTTTTGCCAAATACCATGTTTGTCTCAAGCTTAACACCAAGCTCCTGAATCTTATTAATCTCATGCTCAACAATACTTTTTGGAAGTCTAAACTCTGGAATCCCATAAACCATAACTCCACCAGCTTTATGAAGTGCTTCATAAAGATAAACTTCAAAACCTTCTTTAGCAAGATCAGCTGCACATGTTATGCCAGCAGGACCACTTCCAATTACAGCAACTTTAATACTATTAGATTTACTTTCAATATCAAGAGAAAGATTATTTTTTATACCAAAATCCGCAATAAACCTTTCAAGTCTACCAATTGCAACAGCATTTCCTTTTTTTGCAAGAACACATTTTGCCTCACATTGTACTTCTTGAGGACAAACTCTGCCACAAACTGCTGGAAGATTATTTTTTAGTTTAAGAATATAGTGAGCTTTTTTAAAATCTTTATTTTTTATCTCTTTTATAAACTCAGGAATAAGAACATTAGCTGGACAACCTGTTTTACATGGAGCAGTTTTACATTCAAGACATCTTGAAGCTTCATGTAAAGCTTCCTGTTCATTGTAACCCAAAGTTACTTCTTCAAAATTATTTTTTCTCTCTAAAGGATTCTGTTCTCTCATTTTCATTCTTTCTTTCATTTTTTTTCTCCATTAACTAATTCAAGACTTTTAAATCTAGCATTTCTTCTTAAAAGAACATCGAAATTTATTTTATGAGCATCCATATCAGGACCATCAACACATGCAAATTTAACTTCACCATCATATTCTACTCTACAACTACCGCACATTCCGGTACCGTCAAGCATTATAGTATTAAGACTTGCAGTCGTTGGAATACTATAATTTTTAGAAAGATCTGATACAAATTTCATCATTATAAGAGGACCAATAGTTACAATATGATCTATTTTTTCACCACTTTCTATAAGCTCTTTCATAGCATTGGTCACAAGACCTTTTTTACCCATAGAACCATCATCTGTACAAATAATATAATTATCAGTATATTTTTTAGACTCTTTCTCGAGAATTATATGTTCACCATCTCTAGCACCATGTATAAGAATTATTTTATTATCAGTTTTTTTGAATTCCATCATCTGAGGAATTACCGGAGCTATACCAATACCACCCGCAACAAAAAGTATAGTTCCATATTTTTTATTTTCGATTTTTTTACCAAGAGGACCCATAATACCAGAAAAACAATCTTTTTCTTCCAAAAAGCAAATTTCTTTAGTAGAAAAACCTATTGGCTGAATAACAATACTAATCCATTCATCAGTATATTCCATTATTGTAAGAGGAATTCTCTCTGAGCCATCTTTAGCAATTACAATAACAAAATTACCCGCATAAGAATTCTTAGCAACTTCCGGGTTATATATTTTAAATAAATAACTTCCATCACTTAATTTCTTTTTTTCCATAATTTCATTTTTCTTCATACACAACTCCAATTAACACATTTTTTTTAAATGTTTAATCTTTAAATATATCTCTATAATTAAACAATGGTTTCTAATAGAATAATATTACATTTGACCTAAACTTTAGTCAAGAGAAAAAAAGAATAAAGAAAAATGCAAAAATAACAGAAAATAATATACGAATAAATTTAGAAATAGTTATAGAGTATTCATGAATCTTATACTATTTAATATCCTTGAAATAGTAATTTTTTGACTTTCATCTTTTACGTTATTATATAGATTTTGTAAATGTGCATAAGAGTATTTTTTTTCACCCAATTTATCTAAAAATATACATGAGTAAATCTTCAACTCTGTTTTTTGGGAATTATTCAATATTTCTTTTGTATAATTAGTCAAAGCATCAATCATGCCATAGTCTTTTCTAACAAGAATCGCTCGGTCAAAAACAGAAGCTCTAACAAAATATTTTAACGAATTATCATAATCACCTTTAAAATAATTAACAACAGAAGCCATAAATAAAAGCTCAGAATCATAAGGTTTTTCAACAACTTGCTTTAAAACTTCATCAGAATTCAAAGAATTAGCATTTACAGCAAATGTTCCAAATAAAAGAATAGATATTAAAACCAAGAATTTAACTTTTTTCATTTTATCCTCTCTTTTTCAATAAATTAGCTATTGAAACAATTTTTTTTAGAGATTTACCATCTCTTGTTTTTATAAAATCATCTAGTATTTTTTTTTGTTCATCAGTTCCATAAAGATTTATGATGAATATTTCTTCAATAAAAGTACATAGATGTTTACTACACAACATTTTTCATCACTTCCTTTTCTAGGATTTTATATTGTTATGTAATATATCGGAAAAATAAGTCTCAAAGTTAAATTCAAAGCGAAAAGCCATGTAAATTCTGTAAAAAAAATATTCAAAAAAAAGGTTTTTTAAAAATCTACTCGATAACTTGAGTGAATGTTTCGAAGCATATAATACACAGTTGTATTATAAGTGAACGTTTATTAATGAGGAATGTGAAATTTTCAATGTCGAATTAAAATTAAAATATAGAATAGTATTGAATGATTTTTTTGCGTTAGTGTAATAAAAAAAATTATATTTCTTCTAATCTTTGTCTAGCTTTTCCAGCCCACAGAGTGTTTGAATATTCGAGAACAATTCTTCTATAGTATTCCTCCGCCTTACTCATAATATCCGATTTTTCATAACAAATTGCAATTCTAAATAAAGCAATTACAGAAATATCTGAATTAGGAAATCTTTCATATATTATAGAATAATTACTAATTGCTTTTTCTGTTTGATTATTTTCTTCATATATTGCAGCAGCAAAGTAAATAATATCATCTGTATAAATAGATTCTCTAAAGTTTTTTCTAAAATATGATATATATTTTGCAGCTACCGGATAATCTTTTGCAGACATTTTTTCAAGGATTTTTTGAAAAGTCTCGTTTTCTGAAAAAAGTTGTTCATTATTAGCTCTGCTACGAACATCTGTTCTTGGTCCAGAAAAAACCTCTCTTATTCTTAAATCTTGAACAGGTTCAACTCTTGTATTTTTTTTTATAGAATCTTTAAATCGTTTTCCAACCTGAGAAGAAATTATGTTTTCATTAACAAGCTGATCAATATCTTTAATCTTTTTATCTTTTCTGTAATCAAGTATTTTCATTGCATCAATTAAATCTATATTTGTACCATTAAGAAGTTCATCAAGAGAGGCATTATTAAGATCAATAGCATAAATATTAAAAACAATTGCTAAAGAAAAAATTAAAAAAGATATTTTTTTCATCATATAATTAATTATAATAATAATTCTCCTAAAAATAAAGTTTAGTTAAAAATTATTCCCAAAAAGTCTATCACATATTATAGCACAAGCTGCTCTAACTGAAAGATGATTATATGAAGAATCACCTTCAATAGGTTCAAGAACATATTCTGACTTAGATGTAATAAGACTGTCAAGTCCCCAACCTGTACCAAATACAAGTAGAAAATGCTTATCTTTTTGAGATTTAATAATATTTCTCATATCTAAATAACTAATATTTCTATCATGTTTTTTTGCGTCAGTTATTATAATAGAGCAATTCTCATATTTTTCAATTATAGCATTAATATCATTATAATGATTTATAATCTCAAGTGCTAATCTTCTATCAGGATTGATTTTTCCACCCTTCCCATCAACCCAATAATCTATAACTTCTTCAAGAAGTCTTTTTTGACTCTGTAGTCTTGTTACAACTGCATATTCTGTTATTCCATAAGTTTTACAAGTACGAGCAATATCATGAATATCAATATTTGTAATAGAAGTTTCAACAACATTTCCATGTTTATTTACAATATTATTATGAAGAAGTATTAATGTGACATTTTTCATTTATAATCTCCGTAAGCATTTGAATATCATCATCTTTTAAAATAATATCATTGAAAAGATCTTTTCTAATTTTCATTGTTAATTCAAGCGAGTTTTTTCTAATATATCTATTTATCATATTATGATTACCATTTAATAGAATATCAGGAACTTTTTTTTCATTAAATTCATCAGGTCTAGTATATGAATAACCTTCCAGTAAATTATCATTAAAAGAATCTTCTTTTAATATATCAGTTTTTGAAAACCCATCTATAAGCCTTGCCATACTTTCGATTACACATAAACTTGCTGTTTCACCGCCATTAAGAACATAATCTCCAACTGATATAACATCATCTACATCCTCAAATATCCTACCATCAAACCCTTCATATCTTCCACAAAATAAAGTTATATTTTCTTTTAATGAAAACTCTTCTGCTATTTTTTGATTAAATTTCCTACCTTTAGGAGAAAGAATAACTTTATATCCAGAATCAAATGATTTTAAACAATTGTAAAATACATCATATTTCATAACCATGCTTTTACCTGTTCCATAACAATAATCATCAACTGGAGAATAATTACCTTTTCCAAATTCCCTTAAATCAACAATATTAATATTTAATATACCTTTTTCACATGCTTTACCAATAAGGCCTGAATTTATAAAAGAATTAAAAAAATCTGGAAATATAGTAATAATATTTATTTTATTCATTCCAATCAACATAGATTTTTTTATTTTTATTATCAATTTTAATAATATATTCTTTAATAAAAGGAATAAGTTTTTGATTATTAAGCTCAATATACGAAAAATGTGGAGTTTTATAAAAATCCTTTACTTTTCCAAGTGAAATTTCGTTTTGATCAATTACCTGAAAATCTAAAAGATCTTCTAATTCAAATATATTTTTACCTTTTTTTTCTATAACAAACTTTTTATCAACTTCAATATCATTACCAACTAATTTTTGAGCTTGGGAAATATCAGTTATATTTTCAACTGATAATATAATACTATTTTTTTTAAATAAAGATACAGAAACTATGTCATATTTTTTTTTAACAATATATACACTGGAAATATCATCAATAAAAGGCAAAAGCTCAGGGATTATATTGACCTTGAGCTTTCCTTTTATTCCATGGACTTTTAATATTCTTCCTATGACAAACAGGCTATTTACATCCTCAGATGTTTCTAAATTCAGTAACTTCGCCATTATTGACTATTATCTCTGCTCTTGATATTTTTTCAAAGAGATTATCACCAAGTTCAATATCAACAGGAGAATCTATAGTTCCCTGATAAAATTCCTGGCCAAATTCCAGTTTTGTCATCTCTTCTTTTTTTTTGGCTAATTCGCCAAGTTGTACATTTAATCTTCCAATTTCAGAATGTATCTGACCTTCAAGATGTTTATATCGTTCATCTAGAAGTCTTTCATTTAAAAGAGATATATTATTATTCAAATTGACTTCTGCATCTTCAACCTGTTTTCCAATCTCTTCTTTAAGTTCAGGTGTAACTAAAGATTTTACAACTATTTTTCTGGTGACTTTAATAGACATCACAACTCCTTTTTACTGAAGAACTTCAACCATTACTTTTTTATCCTGCTTATTTTGAGCAGCTTTAGTAATAGTTCTTATAGCATTAATAGTTCTTCCTTTTTTACCAATAAGTTTTCCAACATCTGAATCAGAAACTTTAACTTCAAATATTGTAGTTTTTTCTCCATCAACTTCATTAATGTTAATATCTTCTTTTTCATCAACAACTGCTTCAATAATATATCTTAATAGATTTTTCACTGAATCCTCCTGACTTAATGCAAAATACCAAAGCTAATTATTTAGAAAGCTTTTCAGTGTGAATCTTATTTAATATACCCTGCTTTTTCAATATTGATTTTACAGTATGAGTTGGCTGAGCACCTTCGCTGATATATTTCATAACAGCCTGTTCGTTTACTTCAACAGTAGCTGGTTCAGTTAAAGGATCATACATTCCTATTTCCTCAACTACTTTTCCATCTCTCTGCGTTCTTGCATCTGCAACCACAATTCTGTAATAAGGTTTCTTTTTTGTTCCTAGTCTTTTCAATCTAATCTTTAACATTCTTTCCTCCTAAATGAGATTAATCAAAGTTTATTTTTTAAAAAGGGAAACCTGGCATTTTACCCATCATTTTTTGCATTTTTCCCATGTTTTTCATCATTTTTTTCATATCTTCAAACTGTTTTAAAAGTCTATTAACTTCTTGAACATTTCTGCCTGCTCCTGAAGCAATTCGTTTTTTTCTTGAACCATCAATTACATTTGGTCTTATTCTTTCTTCTTTTGTCATAGAATTAATTATAGCTTCAACATATACAAGTTCTTTTTCATCAACTTGAACATCTTGCATTTTTTTTAACTTGCCCATTCCAGGAATCATATTCATTATATCAGAAATAGATCCCATTTTTTTAATTTGTTGAAGCTGTTTATAAAAATCTTCAAAAGTAAATTCAGCTTTTCTGAATTTTTTTTCAAGTTCTTTAGCTTCTTCCTCATTAAAAGCTGATTGTGCTTTTTCTATAAGAGTAAGCACATCGCCCATACCAAGTATTCTTGAAGCCATTCTGTCTGGATAAAAAGATTCAAGTTGATTTATCTTTTCTCCAACACCGATATACTTAATAGGTTTACCGGTAACCTTCTTTATTGAAAGTGCAGCTCCACCTCTTGCATCACCATCTAGTTTTGTAAGTATAAGACCTGAAAGTCCAATTTTTTCATTAAACTTATCTGCAACATTGACAGCATCCTGACCAGTCATTGCATCTACAACAAGTAGAGTCTCATCAACAATGTTATTTTGTTTTATAAGACTAAGCTCTTCCATAAGATTTTCATCAATATGAAGTCGTCCAGCAGTATCAAGTATTATAAGGTCAATACCTTTTGGAACAGCATATTCTTCAGCAGCTTTCAATATTTTCCATGGTTCTTCTTTATCTCCCATAGAAAACACTTCAACACCAATACTATCTCCAAGAACTTTAAGCTGTTTAATAGCAGCAGGTCTATATATATCAGCAGCAACAAGAAGTATCTTTTTATTTTGGGCTTTATAATTATAAGCAATTTTTGCGCATGTAGTGGTTTTTCCTGAACCCTGAAGTCCAACTAGCATAATTTTTGTAACTCTATTGGAATTAAAAATTATTTTTTCATTCTCTCCACCAAGTATATCAACAAGCTCTTCATTAACAATTTTAATTACTTGATGTCCTGGAGAAAGACTTTTTAATATTTCAGACCCAAGTGATTTTTCTTTAACATTTTTTATAAAATCTTTTACTACTTTAAAATTAACATCAGCTCCTAAAAGAACTAATTTAACTTCTCTTAAAGTAATATCAAGGTCTTTTTCAGTAAGCTTACCTTTACCTTTAAGCTTATCAAATATATCACCAAGTTTTTCTGTCAAATTTTCAAACATAATAATCCTATATTAAAATTAAAGTTTTAAAAGTATAAATCATATTTAAATCAAAGTCAACACTCATGGAATATCGATTTCTAGCATTCCATTATTTTGAGTAGCTATAATAATTTTATTATCATTAATAGATTTAATATCAAGTATTCTATATGATTTGTCAAGTTCCATCTTTGAAAGTTCATCTTCGCTATCAAGCACATATAGTCCTCTAGCAGTTCCTATATATAAATTATCTTTAAAGTATAGCATTGACAATATAACAGGATATTCAAACCCATGTTTTTCATTCATAAGCCTGTATTTTCCACTTCTTATACCAACTAATCCTTTATTTGTACCAACCCAAAGCTCTCCGTTTCCATATTCAGTACATAAAATCCTATCAGATGGTAATCTTGATTTTAAAGGATATTTTGTTGTTATATTTGCCCATTCATTATCTTTTTTTATAAATATACCTTTATCATAAGTTCCAACAATAAGAAGACCTTCATTTTCAATATAATTAATTGTACTTATTCTTTTAGAATTGACAATTTCTTTTCCTTCTATATCTAAACCAGCTATTTTTGATTCTCCTGAAACTGTATTATAAGTATAAAGTCCTTTGTTTTGAGTGCCTATCCATAAAATAGTATGTTCTTTTGCAATAGCTTTAATTAAATTTGAACCTAAACGAGAGTTTTCTTTATGAATTGTGCTCCAATTACTAGAAATATATTCAAATATATTTAATCCACCATCTGTTGCAATATAATATTTATCAGAAATTTTTTCTATATCATTTATTCTGTTATCTGCCAAAAAAGAATTACCTTCAATTTCTTTAAGGTTTCCTGATATAACAGTTTTATAATTGGCAAAAAAGTTTGAAACTACTTTGCCTGAATTTATAAGAGATAATCCATTATGAGTACCAGCCCATATATTATCACCATCTACAAATATTGTTCTAACAAAATTACTTTTCATAGAAAGACTAAGAGAAAATCTTTCATATTTGTACTTATTCCCATAAACAAATAAAAAATTTAATATAATTAACAAAACTGTAAATATTTTTTTCATATTACCTCCATTAGAATAAATATTATAACATAAAAAAACATTAGAAATTCAATTAATTTAATCAAAAAGTGCTGAAATAAAATCTTCTGAATCAAAAAACCGAAGATCATCAACTCCTTCTCCAACACCAATAAATACAACAGGAACTTTTAATTCACTTACTATTGGAAATATAATACCACCTTTTGCTGTACCATCAAGCTTTGTAAGAATAATACCATCAATATCAACTACTTGTTTAAAACTTCTAGCCTGAATAAGACCATTTTGTCCACTAGTAGAATCAATAACAAGTAAAGTTTCAATCTCAATATTATCATTTGCTTTTTTTATAACATTTTTAATTTTTTCTAATTCTTTCATTAAATTAACTTTATTATGAAGTCTTCCAGCTGTATCAATAAGAATAAAATCCATATTTTTAGATATACCAGAATTTATACCATCAAATACAACAGAAGCTGAATCTGCTCCTTCATTATGCTTTACAATTACACTATCTGTTCTTTTTGCCCATATTTCAAGCTGTTCTATTGCAGCAGCTCTAAAAGTATCTCCTGCAATCATCATAACTTTGCTACCACCTTTTTTTAAGTGATGTGCAAGTTTTCCAATAGTAGTAGTTTTGCCTACTCCATTAACCCCAACAACCAAAGTAACCGAAGGTTTTGTAGATTTTTTTTCTCTAGTTTCAATTTCAAGAGTTTTAATAAATTCTTTCTTTAAGAAACTTATAACTTCATCAGAATTTTTAAGTTTTCCTAATATGGATTGTTTTTCTATCTTTTCAATCAGGTCAAAAGTTATATTTGTACCAATATCACTTTGAATAAACAGTTCTTCAAGTTCTTCAAGAGTATCAGCATCGATTTCTCCAAAATTTAAAATCTTTCTCACATTATAAGTAAAACTATCTCTTGTTTTACTTAATCCTTTTTTTAATCTTGCAAACCAAGATTCTTTACTTAATTCAATATTATTTGATTCAGCAATAATTTTAGTTTTTTCTTCAACGATTTCATCGTTTATACCGATTTCTTCGTTTATTTTGACATTATTATTTTCAATTATATCTTTAGTTTTTTCTTCTTTAGTATTTTCAATCAAATCTTCTTTATTATCTTCAACTTCATGTTTATTTTGTTCTTTGTTTTCTACACATTCATTTTTATCATCTTTTTTTGATTTCTTTGTAAAGAATTTCCAAAGCGCCATTGTTTCCTCCGAGCTTTCTATAATTATTTATTTCATCATTTAGATTAATATAATACATTGCTTTTTCCTGTTCGTCTAATTTTTCACTAATTTCAATTAATTTTAGCAGATTATTCAAATTAAAAGGATCTTTCTTCCAAGCATCTTCATAAAATATCAAACATTGTTTTAAATCATTTGAAATATATAAAATATTTGCTATATGCGACCTTACTGCACTTTGTCCAGAAATTGTTAATGCTTTAGAAAAACTCTTTACAGCTTTTTCATTATTTTTTAAATAAAGTTCAATATTTCCTTTTTCATAATATGAATGAGCATTATCATGTAAATATACTGAATATTCCAATAACTTATATTTTTCTTGAATATTATTTTCTTTTAAAGCTTTAGAAAGATAAATATATGAGATATTATACTTCATACCATGATAACAAACTCTTAATGTAAGAAATCCTAGTAAAATAAATAATAAAATCTTTTTACTTTTTTTAAAATTTAAGTTTATGTTTTCAGAAGGAATCGCATAAGAAAACACCATAATAAATACAAAAGAAGAAGAAATATTATGAAAAGGAAAATCAAAAAAAGCAAATATCATAGTAAAATAAACTGCTGATAAAAGATAATTACTAAAATTTCTATTTTTCCACAAAAAAATAAAAAATAATATAATTAAAATAAAACCACTAATTCCAGTTTCAGAGATAAATTGCAAAAAATCATTATGTGTTTGCATTGCATATGTGTTCTCGGGAATAAAAGCACTATAAAAAGGTTTAAATACTTTTATATTAAAATAAGGAAAAGCATTTTTAAAATTACCAAAACCAATTCCTGTGAATATATTTTCAGAAAACTGTATTAAAGCATTTTTCCATATAAAAATTCTCTGAAAAACAGAATCGTTTATAATATTAGTTCTAAAACCAATAAAAAAAGCTAAAATCAAACCAGCACTTCCTGCAATAAAAGCTTTTTTTATACCAAAAAAATAAAATATAAGAAATATAATTCCTAATATTGCTCCTCTTGAAAAAAGAATAAAAGGAAAAATCACATCAAATATTGTTAAATACAAATAAAATCGATTGTTTTCTTTTTTATATAAAATAAATGAAATTATACCTGATATAACCAATATATACGAAAGAATATTCGGATTTCCTATTAATGCTGTTATAGAAGATCTGCCAGATAATCCTGCAAAAGTGAAATATCCCATTAACTGTATTATAGCAATTATTTTTTGAATAAAAGTACATACTATAAAAATTTTAAATATATTGTTTTTTTCCCTTTCATCTAAAGAACAAAAAAACTGATAAATAAAAATAAATAAAAATAAATAACCTACCGCTTGAAAATAATCTAAAAATATAAACCATTCATTATTAAAATTACCTATTAAACTAATAAAAATACTAATAAAAAATAAAATATAAAAAACTTTTGAGAATTTTGGAAAATAAATTTTTTTTATATTTTTAAAATTAAAAAAAAACAATATTGGTAAAAATAAATAAAAGAAAAACTCTTTTTCAAGAATCAAAGGATAATATGAATTTTCAAAAAAGCTAAAAAAAAGACCTGACAATATAACAAGAAAAAAAACTTCTTTCATTATAATTGAACCTTATGATTAAATTTATACTCCACGTGCTTTTATCATACTCTCTATTGTCATAAATAAGATTTTTATATCAGTAAAAAATGAATAATTATTCATATAAATAAAATCAAATTTCATCTTTTCTTCAGGTGAAGTATAATAACCACCGTAAATCTGTGCAAGTCCTGTTATACCAGGTTTAATAAGTGTTCTTCTATAATATCCTGGTAATTTAAGAAAATATTTTTTAATAAAAATTTCTCTTTCTGGTCTTGGACCGACAATACTCATTGAACCTATAAGGACATTAAAAAATTGAGGTAATTCATCTATTCTATATTTTCTAAGTATTTTACCAATTTTTGTAATTCTTTCATCATTTATATCAGCTAGCTTAGGACCTGTATCTTTTTCAGCTTTATCTATCATTGTCCTAAATTTAATCAATTTAAATATTTTACCTTTATAACCAGTTCTTTCCTGAACAAAAAAAACAGGACCTTCACTATCAAATTTAATTATAAATGCAATTAAAGGTAAAAATAATATTAAAAAAAAACATACTATAAAAGAAATAATAATATCAGAAAATCTCTTTATAAAACGATTCCAAAACGATAATTTAATTTTACCAACATTTATAAGCGGAAGTCCATTTATGTCAGAAATATCAATTTTTGAAATAAATGCAGATGAAATATCTGGAAATAACAACATATCCACATTATTAATATAAGCATACCATGAAAGTCTCATTACAAAATTAAAATCACTGTAAATATCCGAAGAAAATATTACTCTATCAATATTTGTATTTTTTATTATATCTTTAGCTTTTGTATAATCTTTGGAAATTAAAATTAATTTTATTCCTTTATTATAAAATTCAAGTTCTTTTTTTAGAAATTCTTTTTTCTCTTTATCATCACTTATTAATAATATTTTTAAATTTTCTACATTTTCAAAAAATATTTTTCTTGATAAAAATATGTAAAAAACATCTAAAAATCCTGATAAAACAATAAAACTTCTCGGTAATGCAAAGTTTCTAAGATAAAATGTAGTAAATACAATTACAAGTATTGAAGCTGTAACAGACTGTATTGCTCTAAAAAATAAAAAAAGATTATCGGTTTTTCTACTTTTATCATATAAATCAAAAAAGTAATTAAAAAAAATCTTATAAAATAATATAAAAAACCAAATATTTCTGAAAGCTTCAAGATTTTCAGCATAAAATCTACCTGAATATCCTAAAACAACATAACCACTACATATAAAAAATAATATATCTAAAACAAAAAGTATATATATCATAATTTAATCCTCTAAACAATAATACAGAATTTTTAATAATCTTACCAGAAGAAAACAAATATTTCAGAAAATATAATGTTTCTTTCATGAAATAATCTATAAATAAAATATTTTTGAATTTTTTCTTCTTTCATCCATTCACTCTTTCACTCGAATTTATTAATCATTAATAAAATGCGAAGCATCGCTAATTGCTTTATAAAAGGAACTTCATATATTTTCATATAACTTTATAAATTTTTTTATATTATTTTCAATTTTAAAATTATTATTAACAAAATTTTGAAGTAAATCTGAACATTTATAATAAAACACTTTATTATTTCTTAATTTTTCAATAATTTTATTCAAATCATCCCAATCTTTATAATACAATAATATATCTTTAAAAACACTTTTTATGCCATTGTTTTCATAACAAATAACAGGTACACCAAACATGGCAGATTCAAGAACTGTTACAGGAAAACCTTCCCACCTTGAAGTTAAAACTAAAATATCAATATTATCAAAAAAAATTTCTATATCTATTCTACCAACTTCTATATTATTAAAGAATTTGTTTTCCAAACTCCCGTATTCATCAGTCCATACAGTATAATTATTTTCTTTTGACTTTTCTATATAATTAAAAAATAAATCAATTCCTTTTGCATAATTATTTCTTCCTAAAAAACCAATTTTACCATTATTATATTTTTTTACTTTTTTATTCAAAATAATACTATTAGGAATTATTATTGTCTTTTTGCTATCAATTTTAATATTTTTTATAAGTTTATTTTGAACTTCTTCGCTAACACAGCAATATTTATATACTTTAAAATCCAATATACTATCTATTATATTAATAAACGGATTTCTCCATAAATCAAGGCTTTCCTGACTAATTATTAATTTAATTTTTTTAAAAAAACCTGCTATTTTTAAAATAAAAGATATATAAAAAAGTCTTGAATGAACTATATCTGCATTAATTTTTGTTAGTATTTTCAATAATTTCATAAAAACCTTTATAAAATTATTTTTTTGAGCATTTAAAGAAATATATTCAATTTTTTTTGATAAATCTTTTTTAAGAATTCCTCTATCCCATAATGTTAAAACATATACTTTATTATTTTCAGCCATTTTATTTGCAATAAGTATAAGCTGTTTTTCTGCTCCACCTATTTTAAGATCATTAATTGCATATAATATTTTCATTTTTCTCCAACCACATAATAAATACAAAAATTTGCCATAATTTATAAGAATTATTTTCAATTCCTTTAATATGCATATCAAGCATTTTAAGAACATTATTCTTTTTTATAAAATAATCTGCATTGTTTGAATTTAAAATCTTATTTTTTAATATAAATCCAAGTTCTTCTTTAAACCAACTATCAACAGGAACTCCAAATCCTTGTTTATTTCTAAAAATAAAATCATTACTCCATTCACTTTTTAAAGAACTCTTTGGTATTATTTTATTTTTTTTTAGATTTATTGGAAGAGAATAAGCAAAATCAATCATTTTTTGCGAAAGAAATGGAGCTCTTGATTCAATTGAATTAAGCATTGTCATTCTATCTGATTTTACAAGAATATCATTAGGAATATATGTATTAAAATCACAATCCATGAATTTTTCATAGCTATTTAAATTTAAATCATTTTTATATAAATCAAAAATACTCATATTGCAAGGTTTTAAATTTATATTTTTTACAAATTCTTTTTTATTAAAGTTTCCCATAACTAAAGTATAATAATCATCTTCAAAACTAGTTTTTATAAGTTTTTTAATTCCTTCTAAATAAAATAAATCAGATTTATCAATAATTTTTAATATTATATTTCGTATAAAAAAAGGAATTTTTCTTAAAAAAATTGTTTTATTTTCCATAAAATATCTTCTATAACCACCAAAAAGCTCATCAGAACCCTCACCAGATAATACAACTTTTAATATATCTGAAGTCTTTTTTGCAAGAAAATATAAAGCTATAGAAGAACTATCTCCAAAAGGTTCATCAAATTGATTAATAATATCAAGATTTTCAATTAAATCTTTTTCTGTAAAATAAATACTATGATGTATTGTATTATATTTTTTACATACTTTTTTTGCATATATACTTTCATCATATTTTTTTTGATTAAAACCCACAGAAAATGTATGTATATCTCTACTTTTATAAAGTCTTCTCATACTTCTTACTATAAGAGTAGAATCAATTCCGCCTGAAAGAAAAGCGCCAACAGGAACATCTGATACAAGCATTTCACTTACACTTTTTTCAAGTAAATCATCAAAAACAACTATTGATTTTTTCAAATTTAGTGAATTTTTACTTTTTTTAATTTTAAAATATTTTTCTTTATTAATTTTTTTATTATTTAAATCAATTTCCATAAAACTACCAGCACAAAGCTTAAAAATATCTTTATAAACTGTGAAAGGTTCTGGAATATATTGAAATTTAAAAAACATTGATATACTATCTTTTGATACAATATTTTTTTTATATTTAGTAAAAGCCTTTATTTCTGAAGAAAAAGTAAATTCATTGTCTGATAAACTATAAAATAAAGGTTTTTCCCCTGAAATATCTCTTGCACATATAATTTTACTTTCTAATTTATCAATAAAAACAAATGAAAACATTCCTTTTAATATATTACATGCTTTTACACCATATTCAATTAGAGTATATAGTAAAACTTCTGTATCTGAATCTGTTAAAAATACATATAGTTTTTTTTTAAGTTTTTCTTTCAAATTTCTAAAATTATAAATTTCTCCATTAAATACAATAGAGTATCTACCGCACCTTGAATGCATTGGTTGTACTCCATTATCAATATCAATTATAGATAATCTTCTGTGAACAAGAAAAACATTATTTTCAAGATAAATTCCACAATCATCCGGTCCTCTATGAAATAGAACATCAGATATATTAATAGATAATTCTGTAAGATTTTTTACATTTTCTTTATTAAAACTATTTTTATTGATAATTCCAAAAAAACCACACATTAAAAAACACCTTTTCTTTTAAATAGTAAATATAATGTAATGAAAACAACAGATATTTGCAAAACTTTTTTTAAATACCAGTAAATTGCTTTTTTATCTTCAGTAAATAACATAACAGAAAACCCAAAAACAATATCAGCACCAATTCTTGAAAATGCAACTCCTGTTATATTTTTACTAAATACTATAAATAAAAGAAATAAATATATAAAAAAAGAAAAAAGTGAATTTTTCATAAGAAATAGATTTTTTTTTCGAGAATTAAGAAATCTTATCATTATTATTTTTAAATAAAAAAATGGAATAAGTATAGAATAAGCTGACAAAATATTTGAAATATAAAAATTATCTGAAAATTGTTGTTTTTTTAAAAAAAAGATAGTTTGAAGTATATTTTCAGAAAAAACAAATAAAAAGCTACATATAAGAATTAATGGAATAAAAAAATAATTATATACTTGTTTTCTTCTTTCAAAATCATCAAACCATTTATCTGAAAAAAAGCCTAAACTTATTCCAGAAAGAATAGAATTTATATATTGTATCAAAGCAGAAGGAAGCGATGTTCCAATATTTAATACAGCAGCTCCAAATTCAAAAAAAGATACAAAATATGTATCAATACTACCTTTTATATTAGAAAAGAAAGCTCCAGCTGAAATATAAAGAATATCTTTATAATTTTCTTTAAAGACAAAAGAATACTTCTTTTTAAATGAAATATCTTTAAATATATAGCAAAATTTAATAAAACTTCTAATAAATTCAATAATAACAATTATAAGAAGAAGATCTTTTATAGCAAAAATAAATATAATTACAAAAAAAATTGAACAAATTAAATCTATTAAAGAATTTTTTACGAATTCTAACTTACATTCTAATATAATTTTATATAATGCAGAATTTAGAAGTAAAATTGTAAGAAAAAAAACATAAATTTTTTCCTTATACTCAAAAATATCTAAAAAACATACAAAAGATGCAAAAATAACAGAAAAAACAAACATTTTTTTTATATATTTTGTCGTAATAAAACAGACAAATTTGTAATCCACAGAACGATATAAAGGTATAAGATAAGCTTGAAAAACACTTTCTATAATATAATAAACAGGAAATAGCAATCCACAAACAAGAAAAAATCTTTCACTCTCATAAGAAAGCCCAAGTAAATTACCAATCAATACTATTTTTAGAAGATTAAAAAGTTTTGTGAATATATTTATAAAACCAATCTTTTTTACATTATTTATGTATTCAGCAAACATTCAATTTCCTTAATATTATTAATAAGGATTGTGTTTTGCGGATAAATTCTAATTCCATTTTTTAAAACACTGTGACATTTTTCAAAATCCCTTATTCTATAATAACAATTAGCAAGATTAATAAAATATTCACAATGATTATTTGCCCAATTATTTTTTTCAAGCAAAATAACAGCACTTTTTTCTTTTCCTATTTTTAACATACAAGAAGCAAGATTATTAATTGCTATTTGATTTTTCTTTTCAAAAAAATAAGATCTTCTATAAATTTTATATGCTTTTTCAAAATTCCCAGATTTAAAAAAATATTCTCCAGTAATTCTAACAACTCTTTTTCCAAGAAAAACAATACCTTTATTTTGATTATATAAATCATGCGTTAAAAAAGCATCATAAGTATCATTAAAAATAAATTTGAATTCTGTAATTCCAGGATACAGATTAAAAACTCCATATATATCCTTATATTTTTCAATAAGTTGTTTTTTAATTATATTAGCTTTTTCACGATTAACACCAATCATCGTCATACAAATACATTCGTTTTTATATATAAAAACTTCAGAATTATCAAAATTATTTTTGACAAAATCTAATATATTCTGATATTGCCTGTTAATAAATGCAGAACCATAAAGATAATAATTTTTTTTAACATCTTTTAAAGCTAAAATTCCAAATAAAAGTTTTTTATTATCAATATTAAGAATATTTTTACTTTGAACTTTTTCATTTAACTTTATATTCCAAAAACAAGAATATTTATTTCTACCATTTTTTTTTGAAAAATACATTGCCTGATCAGCTTTTTCAAATGAACTATAAAATTCATCAGTATAGGATACACCCATTGAAAAAGTTATTTCGGGAAGAATTTCTCCCTCAAACTCATTTTCTTTGCAATTATCGCTAATAGAATTAAAAAACTCTTTAATCCTAATTTCTGAATTTTCAAGTATAACAACAAATTCTTCACCACCAAATCTACCCGCAAATTCACCATTTTTTAAATTCTTGATAATTTCTGAAGAAAATTTAGAAAGAACAAAATCACCAGCTATATGACCATATTTATCATTAAAGTTTTTGAAAAGATCAATATCACAAACACATAGAACAAATTTTTTTCCTTTATTCATCTTTCGTCTGGAATACATCAATATAAAAAATTCTTTCCGATAAAGACCAGTAAGAGGATCAAATCTTAAATAATCACAATTTCTGCATTTTTTCTTTATCATTTAAACCGCTCAATAGTAAAGTAATAAAAATTTCATCCTTATCATTCGTGTCTGTAGTTCCAAAAATAACATCAGCTTTGCCCTCAGTAATATTATTTATTTCGCCAACAATATAATTAACTTCTATAAGAGAAACCTCTGAACCTGATATATTAATAAAAATCTTTTCAAAATTAGAAATATCTTTATCAAGCAAAGGAGATTCAAGAGCATTTTTTAAAGCTTCTGAAGCACGATTTTTCCCTTTACCTCTACCAGAACCCATAAATGCTTCTCTACTATTTGAAATAATACTTCTCAAATCAGCAAAATCTAGATTTATTGTACCAGGAGCATTAATAACAGATAAAATATTACGAATATTCTCGTTAAGAAAAATATCAACTTTTGAAAAAGCACTTTTTAAACTGGTTTTCTTATCATTTATAGTTAAAAGTCTATCGTTTTGAATTTCTATTGTAGTATCAGCCAAACCCTTAATGTAAGACGCAACTTCTAAAGCACCTTTTTTTCTTTTATTACCTTCAAAGGAAAATGGTATAGTCACAACACACATAGTAATAATTCCCATAGATTTACATTTTTCTATAGCTGGAATAATTGAGCCAGTTCCAGTCCCCCCACCAAGACCCGCTATAAAAACAACCATTTGAGTACCTTCAAGAATATTTTCAAATAAATCAATATCCTGAAGCATACTTAAATATCCTTTTTCAAAATCAGCTCCGGCACCTTTACCATCAGTAAGTTTTTTTCCAATCTGAATTCTATTTTTTACTTTATTCTTAAACAATGCCTGAATGTCTGTGTTTAAAGCATAATAATCAATATCTGGAATTTTATCTTCATACAAAAGACCTGTAATATTTCCACCACACCCACCTAAACCAATCACTTTTATAGCAACAGGTTCAATACAGTTTTCTAAAGCATTATTTCCCATTTAAATTCATCCCTTAAACTCAATAGCTTCATCAATCAACATAACAGGAATATCATCTCTAACAGCATACATTTTGTTGCACTTTCTACAAAGAAGAAATTCATCATTATTTTTTTTATATTCTTCTATATCACCTTTACATATAGGACAAGCTAGAATATCAAGAAGTTCTTTTTTTACCATAAATTTACATCCTATTTTTTCATAATAACAATATGTTAACATATTTTAAATAACCAAGCAAAAAAAATAGTTTTAGTAGTTGGGATTTGAAAGCTTAGGGGTGAAACATAGAATGGGGGATACGGGAAAAAATAAATAGCATTAATGGGGTTAAAAATCTGCGAATAGCTAATACAGTTAGCACTCGCTTCTCTCGTTAGTAAAGACCTTCGGTCTAGTTTAAAAACCTTATTAAAACTCTTTAAAGATTTTCCTATCTCACTATCTCTCCATTTCACCATTTCACTATTTCACCATTTCACCATTTCACTATTTCACCATTTCACCATTTCACCATTTCACCATTTCACCATTTCACCATTTCACCATCTCACCATTTCACTATTTCACCATTTCACCATTTCACCATTTCACCATCTCACCATTTCACCATCTCACCATTTCACTATTTCACCATTTCACCATTTCACCATTTCACCATTTCACCGTTTCACCGTTTTTCCCCATATAAGCGAAAAGGGCGCCGTTTCCGACACCCTTCTCATTAGAACTGGCAACAACCTACTCTCCCACACACTTAGATGCAGTACCATCGGCTCTATCAGGCTTAACTTCTGAGTTCGAGATGGGATCAGGTG
>Ga0265293_10000627_pt1 | contig 83063 bp, 72 predicted proteins | sample Munlanlewell138R_FD_192505 | JGI IMG/M metagenome (GOLD analysis project Ga0265293, IMG submission 192505) | Leachate microbial communities from a municipal landfill in Southern Ontario, Canada - Leachate well 138R | ecosystem: Engineered > Solid waste > Landfill > Unclassified | place: Canada... | reverse complement strand
GAAAGGACGGCACAATTTGAATAAGTATTATTCCTGAAGTAACGATCTAGGTTAACGCATTTCTTCACGTTGAGATTTTGAAGTAAGTTTTTGTAATTCAACTCTGAGTGCAGAACATGACTATAATTCATGATGAGTCGTGACTTTTTGATGTAAATGAAAGTGATATAAATTCATTATTTAATTGCACCCACACAAATCCATATAGAGCCAAATATTTCTATTATCTTCGCAAAAACAAGTCAAAACTATGAGAAACTTCGCTTTAACAGTGTTATTAATAGCTTCAACCGCTTTTTTAGGTAATACACAAGAATCGGACACAACAAATGAATTAACAGTAGAAAAAATCTGGAAAGAATTCCAGTTCTATGGAAATGGAATAAGTGGTTTTCGCTCCATGAAAGATGGAGAACATTATTCGCGTTTTGCACTGGTAGAAGGCAGAAAATCTATTTCACGCTATTCATTTGAAGATTTATCTGGAACTGGAGAAATAATACTTGATGGAAAAGAACTCGTTTATAATGGCGTGGCACTTAAAGTTGATGGTTATGAATTTAATGATGACGAAACAAAATTATTATTAACCGTTAACCGTCAGAAACGTTACAGAAGGAGTTTTTCAGCAGAATACTATTTGTATGATTTAAAATCAAAAGTTTTATCGCCATTAGATGCTGAAAGAAAACCACAAACATTAGCTTCTTATTCTCCAGATGGTGAAAAAGTAGCATACATATATAAGAATGATATTTACGTAAAAACGATTGCTACAGGAAAAGTAAAAGCCATTACAAAAGATGGAAAGGAAAATGAAATCATCAACGGAACTACAGATTGGGTTTATGAAGAAGAATTTGCATTCATAAAGGCTTATGATTGGTCGCCAAACAGTGAGTACATTGCTTATTTACGTTTCGATGAAACCAATGTAAAGGAATTTACAATGATGTATTTTGAAGACCTCTACCCTAGTCCATATACTTTTAAATATCCGAAAACTGGAGAAGACAATTCAAAAGTTTGCTTGAAAGTTGCTAAGGTGAAAAATGCAAAAACCACAACTATCGATTTAGGAGATTATGAATACATTCCCCGCATTAAGTTTTCTTCGACTGAAAATAAATTAATGGCATTGACCCTAAACCGTCATCAAAATCACTTAAAATACCATTGGATAGCATTAGAAGAGAAGAAAATGCCAGCAAAGGTTATTTACGAAGAAAAAGATGATGCTTATGTTGAAATCGACGATAATTTATACTTTTTGGAAGACGGAAAACATTTCATCAGAACCAGTGAAAAAGATGGTTATAACCACATTTATAAAATAGGAATCGACGGAACGAGTCAGCAAATTTCAAATGGCAGTTGGGATGTTATAGAATTTATGGGAATCGATGAGGAAAAAGGCATTCTATATTACACTTCTGCTGAGGAAGGCCCGCAATATACAGCCCTTTATTCTATTTATTTAGACGGAACAAAAAAGGATAAGATCAGTGACAATAAAGGAACAAATACAGTTACTTTTTCTGAAGGATTCAAATACTATGTCAACCGTTGGTCAAACATCAATACTCCTCCAATTTACTCTCTGCACGATGCAACAGGAAAGTTGATTTTAGAATTGGAAACAAACGAGTATTTGGATTATTATATCACTGAGATGAATTTTCAACCAATAGAATTCATAGAAGTTGAAGGAGCAGATCAAGATTTAAACGCATGGATTTTATATCCACCTAATTTTGACAGCACAAAACAATATCCAGTTTATTTCAATATATACGGAGGGCCAGGTTCCAACACAGTAAAAGACGCTTACGATGGTGGAAATGGCGCATACCATCAATTATTGGCACAAAAAGGCTATATTGTTATGAGTGTTGACCCTAGAGGAACAATGTACAGAGGTGCTCAATTTAAAAAATCAACCTATCTACAATTGGGTAAATTAGAAACTGAGGACATGATTGCTGTTGCCAAATACATTAAAAAGTGGGACTTTGTTGATCCAGATCGCATTGGAATTATGGGTTGGAGTTATGGAGGATATATGGCTTCACTTGCCATCACCAAAGGAGCAGATGATTTCAAAATGGGAATTGCTGTTGCACCTGTAACCAACTGGAGGTATTATGATAACATTTACACTGAACGATTCATGCGTACACCTCAGGAAAACGCTCTTGGTTATGACGATAATTCTCCAATTAATCATGTAGAAAAACTAAAAGGGAACTACTTCATAATTCACGGATCCGGAGACGACAATGTCCATGTTCAAAACACGATGGAAATGATAAATGCTTTAGTAAAGGCCGACAAGGATTTCAAGCAGTTTATTTACCCAAATAAAGACCATGGAATTTACGGTGGAAACACACGAAATCATTTATTTAGAATGATGTTAGAATACACTTTAGAAAATTTATAGATTATTTATTTTTTTATCAACATTTTAACAAAAATTTAGCATTGAATATTAACACTTTGTGAACTTATTCACATTTGAAGTGTTTTATAGGTAATAAGAACGGTGAAAAAAGACTTAAGAAATGAAAGTTTTTATTAACTTAGGCAGCCGAATTAAAGTATATTAAAAACGATTAAAACAAAATGAGCGAAACTGCAAAAATAGAAATTGGTGGGAAAACATACGAATTTCCTGTTATCACTGGTACGGAGAATGAAAAAGCGATAGATATCAAGAAATTGAGAGGTACTACTGGCTACATTACCATTGATCCTGGTTATAAAAATACAGGAAGTACTACTAGTGCGATCACCTACTTAGATGGAGAAAACGGAATATTAAGATACCGTGGATACCCAATTGAACAATTAGCAGAACAAGCCACATTTTTGGAAGTAGCTTTTCTTCTTATTTATGGAGAATTGCCTAATGAAACTGAATTAGCAAGTTTCAAGAAAAGTATTACAAACCACACATTGGTTCATGAAGACATGAAGCAGTTCTTTGAAGCTTACCCTTCAAAAGCGCATCCAATGGGAGTTTTGGCATCAATGGTAGTTAGCTTATCTACTTTTTATCCTGAATCTCAAGATCCAAACAGATCACCAGATGCTATTGATTTAACAATTCATAGATTGCTTGCAAAGCTTCCAACTTTAGCAGCAATGTCTTATAAAAATGCAATTCGTCATCCGTTTATTTATCCAAAGAACGATTTGGATTATGTTGAGAATTTCCTTAACATGATGTTTGCAATGCCAACGGAAGAGTACAAACCAAATCCAGTTATTGCAACAGCATTAAACAAATTATTAATTCTTCACGCTGACCACGAACAAAACTGTTCTGCATCAACTGTAAGAATTGTTGGTTCGTCTCAAACGAATCTTTACGCTTCTATTTCTGCAGGTATTTCTGCACTTTGGGGACCTTTACATGGTGGAGCTAACCAAGCAGTTGTTGAAATGTTAGACAAAATTCAAGCGGACGGTGGAGATTTAGACAAATGGATCAACAAAGCAAAAGACAAAAATGATTCTTTCCGTTTGATGGGATTCGGACACAGAGTTTACAAAAACTTCGATCCGCGTGCTAAGATTATCAAGAAAGCGGCTGATGATGTATTGGAACAATTAGGAGTAAATGATCCAGCGTTAGAATTAGCGAAGAAAATGGAGAAAATTGCTTTAGAAGATCCTTACTTTATCGAAAGAGGTTTGTATCCAAACGTAGATTTCTACTCTGGAATTATTTACAAAGCTTTAGAGATTCCTTCTGAAATGTTTACTGTAATGTTCGCATTAGGTAGATTACCAGGATGGATTGCACAATGGAAAGAAATGGTTGAAAACAAAGAACCAATTGGAAGACCTCGTCAAATCTATACAGGTGAAAACGAACGTGATTACGTTTCAATCGAAAAAAGATAATTTTTAGATTAATTATATTGAGAAGTCCAAGCAGAAATGTTTGGACTTTTTTTATTCTAATTAGTATGTTTAAATCTCACTTTTCCTCGATTATAAATTGCTTTTAACCTCTTATATTGATAATCGCTATCACGATATTCGACTTCATATATAAATCTTCTTCCATTTTTAGTTTTGAATTCAATTTCAGGATTTCTTTCAAAATAATTAACCCACATTGCAGTCTCCACGGCATATTTTAAATTTTCGGCTTCTTCCTCCAGAGCATAACTAATTTGATGCGTTTTTTTCATTGTAGCTATATAGACCTCTTCTTTTCTAACATTAAATTTATAGCATGTTTTATTATTCAACAAATTGAAACCTTGACACGGAACCGATTCTATTTTTTTAGCTGAATAATTCGCAGCAGCATCCAATTGAACAAGTGTAAATCGAATAGAACAATCTGAATAACCTGATTCTTTTAAAACATTCTCTAATAAGAATAAGTTAGCACGATAAGAAACAAAGTCTTTTCCAAGAATGATTAAAGGCAATTCAATTTGCTCATTATTTGAAGAATTCAAAATTATCCTTGGAATTGCGACAGTGAAACTAGGGTCGTAAATAAATACTGATTTTTTTGCTACGGGACTTGTTCTTCCATAAGGACCAGATATTTCATATCCATTTGCAATCATCGATCTCGGTACTATATTTCTTGCTGTGGTTATATAAAAACTAAAAAACTCATAATAAGGATTCATTGCAATTGAAGTATCTATTGGACTAAATCTCCACATTCCACGTTGATCTCTTTTTTGACGTTTAAGCAACAGTGAATCTTCTTCTGTTAAAGTGTAAACTCTCTTTCTGTTTTCAGGATTTTCAAGCCTTTTCAAAAACTTTGAAAGATTCTTTTTTTCCCATGAACTATAATAAGGATTATCTAAATATTGCTTTTTTGATACTTGATCAGGATAATTTGCTTTATCGTAAAAAAACTGACGAATTATTTTCACTCCTATAGAATCCAAGTTGAATTCAATGGGTTCGATTTTATTGAATTCCTTTGAAACAAATAATTCAGTGGCCTCCTTAGGGCTTAGTGTTCTGTTTTGGGCAATTAGCTGTTGTGTTTGCAGTAAAACGAATATTATAAAAAGCTGTTTAATCATTGATATCAAAATTAATGTAATTTGATTTGAAATTTAATTATTTAATGAATCTCCTTCGTTGAGATGAGAAAAAATGTAAATTCCATAAAAGCAGAAGGTATTTTATATTGGGATAGAATCAACTAATTTTAAAGCCTATCGTCTTCTCTATCACTAAATTATTTATATCATTGTTTTCAGGTTTGATTTGTGAAACGGTCGCCTAATTAAAAAGAAGCAATAATAATTTACACTATCAATATGCAATCAAAAATGACTAATTGTTAGGAAACCTGGCTTGTTTAGGACGCGCTTTATGTTTTTTTGAAGGTGGTTCCGATAGCTATCGGAAGTGCTAGAAGTCGCTAATAATGGCGGAAGCTTGACAGCTTGACTGGTCCCGATTTTTATCGGGAACATTATCGACTTTTAGAAGTGGAGACAAGAACCGTAGCGAAGCGAGCTCATGAAAACAATTGAAAAAATATTAAAGATTGAATAAAAATATCAGGTGCTAGACCTTTTTATCCTCACAGTTTCGGCACTAACGCTTCTTGCTGTTTCGTGTTAGCTTCGCTGCTGCCTTCGGCGGTCAAAAGCGGTGCTTTTTCTCTTTTTGGGGCAACCGACGAAGGAGCTCACAGCCTGTCCCGAAAGTCGGGAAACACCTTTAACATAGACAAAGGTGAGTAATGCCAACCGACCAAAGGGAGCTCATGAACACAAAAAAAAGCAGATACTTGTGAATAAAAAGAAAAACACTAGTTCTTAATGCTAATTTCATTAATGAAGCAATTAGGGGTAAAGTTACCAATAGACAAATTAATTTTTAAGTCAGAGAAATCTCATAGCACTTTAACATCATTTCAAATCACTACTTTCATTTTTATTGACAAAAACCTTATATTCACAAAAAAGTTAAATAAAAAATGAAAATACATCCAATAAATACAGGCAATTTCAAACTAGATGGCGGTGCAATGTTTGGCGTTGTTCCGAAATCATTATGGTCTAGAACAAACAAGCCAGATGAGAACAATATGTGCAGCTGGTCAATGCGCTGCATGCTTATCGAAGATGGTGATCGCCTCATGTTGATTGATACCGGAATTGGAGATAAACAAAGTGAAAAATTCTTCTCTTACTATTATTTATTCGGAGATGATTCACTACAAGGAAGCCTTAAGAAACTTGGCTTCTCACCAGATGACATAACGGATGTTTTCTTAACACACCTGCACTTCGACCATTGTGGTGGAGCAGTAGAAAGAATTGGAGAAAACAGATATCAGCCTGTATTTAAAAATGCAACATTTTGGAGTACAGAAAAACACTGGAAATGGGCTACAGAGCCAAATGCCAGAGAAAAGGCTTCGTTTTTATCTGAAAATATTCTTCCGTTAGAAGAATCGGGTCAGTTGAAATTTGTAACAAGAAAAGAAGATTACAGTAAAGATGTTTTCAAGGATATAGATTTACTTTTTGTGGACGGGCACACAGAAAGTCAAATGATTCCTCACATCAGATATAAAGGCAAAACAATAGTATTCGTAGCAGATTTACTACCTTCTGTTGGACATATTCCATTGCCTTTTGTAATGGGCTACGACACCAGACCACTACTCACATTAAATGAAAAAGAGAAGTTCTTAAAGAAAGCAGCCCAAGAAGAATATATTTTATTTTTAGAGCACGACTATGAAAATGAATGTTGTACGCTTAAAGAAACTGAAAAGGGAATTCGTTTAGATCAAACTTTTAAATTTGAAGATCTATTTTAAATCTAACACCACTCAAAACAATGCTATGGACCAGTACATTAAAGAATTATTATTACTTCACTCAAAAATAATCCTACCACAATTTGGGGCAATTGTTATTGCCAATGAAGAAACAGGAGAATTATCTTTCAATGAGTATCTTAATTATGACGACGGAAAACTTTCTGCACTATTGGAAAGCGAATCCAATATGGACTTACAAGAAGCTCAAAACAGAGTGGCCAAGTTTGTTCGTGATTTAAAACTACAATTAAATAAGGGCGAAACATACTCTATTTTTCAATTGGGTGAATTTAGAAAAGATGATGATGGCTCTTTTATATTTGAAGGCAATATTAAGACAGGAGGAATATCAGGAAGTGACACAACTAGCGGTCCTTCTCCTACCCCAACAGTTGTTGCAACTCCATTAGTGGAGGAAGAAACTCCAAAGGAAAAGGAGAAAGAAGTAGAAAAAGTAGCAGAAAAGGAAGTAGATAAAGAAAATGATGCCATAACACCTGAAAAGGTAGAAACCAAAGATCCAATTATAAAAGCAGCAGTTATTCCTGAGTCAAGCCCTAAAGTAAAAGCGGAGGAAAGCATAGAGGGAAAGAAAAATATTTATATAGAGAAAAAATCTGGTGATACTTCAACAACAAAATCAACTGACAGTCCAGAACCCAAGGTTGCTGTTGTAGAAAAGAAGAAAAGAAAAGGATTTGTATTTTGGGCTATTTTGATTTTGCTCATTTTATTTATTTCTGGTGGTACTTTTGTATTAATGAACGAAGATAAAGTTGATGAGTACATGGGTTGGAAAATGTTTGAAAAAAAGAAAACTGACTCAGATCAAATGGTTAAAGATCCAACTACTGAAACAAAAACAGAAACCACTAGAGAACCAAAAGAAGAGGTCATTCCAGAAAAAGGAACTATTCCTAAAGAAGAGGTAGAATCTATTCCAAAAGAAACGACAGCTAAAACACCAGTTAAGGAAGAAAAAAAACCTATTGTTTCATCAAGTGGACAACACCATATCGTAGTGGGTTGTTTTGAAGATAAAACGAATGCTGATCAAATGGTAGAGCGTTATAAAGAAAAAGGATTTGATTCTAAAATAATTAGCCACTCAGGTGGGCTGTACTTTGTTGCTGCACAAAGTTATCCGACTTCAAAAGCCGCTTTTTCTGATTTACCACGTGTGAGACAAACAACTCCAAGTGCTTGGCTTTTTAAACAATAAGAAAAAAGCTAAACTATTCATTTACAAATGAGCGAACAAAAGAAAATCATTGATGTTAAGCAGGTTATTCACGAAAAGAATCCTAAACTATTAAAGTTTTTACCTGGGTTTATTGTACGTTATCTTCAACGTATTCTTCATGAAAATGATGTAAATCAATTTATTAGTGACCACCGAAATGACTCACCAATAGAGTTTTGTTTATCGGTGATGAAAAAGTTTAATATTGATTTAGATTACGAAGGTTTAGAGAACGTTCCAGCAGAAGGTGGAGCAATTATTACAATGAACCATCCTTTAGGAGGAATGGACGCTATGGCTTTAGTTGCAGTGGTGCATAAGAAGAGACCAGACCTCAAATTCGTTGTGAATGATGTTTTGATGCACCTCGAAAACTTGCAACCTATTTTTGTTGGAGTGAATAAGCACGGAGGAAATGCTGCTGCTTCATTGAGAATGGTAGATGAAACCTTTAAAGGAGATGAACTATTGTGTATTTTCCCTGCTGGGTTAGTCAGTAGAAAAACAGATGGAGTCATTGAAGATTTAAAATGGAAGAAAACATTTGTAACCCGTTCTATAAAATATAATAAAACAATCATTCCAGTTTATATTGATGGAGAACTCACAGATTTCTTTTACAGAATGTACACTATTCGAAAGAAATTAGGAGTAAAAGCAAATATTGAAATGTTATATTTGGTAAACGAACTCTACAAGCAACATAATAAAAAAATTAAGATTAAATTTGGAGAACCTATATACGCTGTCGATTTCGACGATTCTAAATCGCATGACGAATGGGCACAATATGTAAAAAGTAAAGTCTACCAATTAAAAGATTAATATGTCAGAGAAAGAAGAAAAAATTATAGATCCTGTAGATCGTGAACTCATTAAAAAAGAACTGACTAAAGAACGTTTTGGTCGAACCACTAGAAAAGGAAACAACGAAATTTACATCATAAATCACCACAACTCTCCAAATACAATGAGAGAAATAGGAAGATTGCGTGAATTGTCTTTTCGTTCCGCAGGTGGTGGAACTAAAAAATCAATTGATATTGATCAATACGATACATGTGAAAACTGCTATGAACAACTTATTGTCTGGAGTCCGGAAGATGAGGAAATAATTAGTGGACTCAGATTCATCAACTGTGTTGATATTTTGTCGGAAAATTTAGATGATTTTATTCCAATGAGTACATCACATTACTTTAATTTTTCCAATCGTTTTAAAACAGAATATCTTCCATACGCTATAGAATTGGGAAGAAGCTGGGTACAACCAATGTACCAACCTTCTGTAAATCCTAGAAAAGGTTTATTTGCCCTGGATAATTTGTGGGACGGATTAGCAGTGATGACGGTGATTTCTCCAAATTTAAAATACTTCTTTGGAAAAGTAACTATGTATCCTGACTACCATGAAGAGTCGCGTGATTTCCTATTGTTCTTCTTACAAAAATACTTCCCAGATAATGAAGGTTTAGCAACTTCTATATTTCCATTGGAACAATCATATGATGAAGATAAATTCACTGCATTATTAGAAGGATTAGATTTTAAAGAGGGTTTTAAAGTGCTGACACATTTCGTAAGAGAAAACGGTGAGAATGTTCCGCCATTAATGAATATCTATATGCACCTCTCTCCTACTATGCGTTCTTTTGGAACAGCAATTAACCCGGATTTTGGAGGAGTTGAAGAAACTGGAATTGTAGTTACAATTGCAGATATTTATGAGGATAAAAAGGAAAGACATATTTTGCCATTGTTGAAGTAATGATGAAATGCATCAAAAAATCTATTTATAGCCCAATTCTATATAAGCTCTTAACGAAGAGACAGGGGTAGTTTTCCTCTCTACGTTATGAGATTATATGGGTTGTAATTTATGCATGATACAAAAAAATTAACGAGGACATTCCTCCACAATTCTCGGTCTATCATTCCACAGCAAAACGATTGTTCTATTGCACCCTCCAAAGAAGTTACCAACTATATATACCTCCTTATCCTCTTCCATTAATTTAAGTAAGAATAATTCATAGTACGTTTCTACGGTATTAAATTCAACTCTACTTTTATCTAACTTTCCTCTGAACTTTTCCATTTTAAAAATGTCGTAGTTCTTGATGCTAGCTAAACCTTGTTGCTTATTTCCAATAATTCTTGAAGCTAATCTTGATTGCAATACTGTACCCTTGTTTGAGTTGAACCTCAACTGGTCTTCTAAATTTGTATATTTCGAAAATAAAAATTCTAAAGAATCACTATTTATTGGAAGTATTTCAAAGTCAATATCCTTTTTTTCATCACCATCTAAAGTGTAAAACTCAAGTGTATAAACACCTTGACCGCAAGCTTGAGCCTTCACTTTAAATGATAAAATAACAATTAATATCAAAACTATTAATAGAGTGCTTATTGTTTTCATGTTTGAATTTTATTTTTTGAATTTCAATCTTTAGATATTTTCTATTGCAACACAACCTTCTTCGTATACATTTGTCTTTCATGCTCAAACGTAACCAAATAAATCCCTCGAGCATACTGTGCAATATTCGTTTTTAATTCTCGGTTCTTCTTCAAATCGGTAAATCTATTCATGATTTTACCTGTGATATCTGTAATGAACAATTCACTGATGTCTTCACTAACTTTAATCTTCAAATCTCCTTGTGTTGGGTTTGGCCAAACATTCCATTCTAAAGTAATCAATGAATCATTTACATCTGGATTTTGGTTTTCATCGATTTTCGTTTCTTCATCACAATCAGGCATGAAAGAATAAGTATCTATAATTCTCACCATTAAATCGTTGAGTAATTCCACTTCATATTCATCTGTAGAAGGTTCGATATGTGAATTTCCTATTCCACTGTGATTGGTTAGAAAAGCATACGTTCCGTTTGTCCCCAAAGCAAAAGAGCGCATTAGATATTCAGTGTCTTTCCTAATTCCACTTGCTGCTAAAGGAACTATTCTAATTCCTTTTGAAGCTGCTTTTCTTGTAATGTCTTTTAGTTTTTGTCTAATCACAGGTGTATTATGAGGTGGCGCATCCAAGACCAAAAACAGAATACGAGTTCTTGCCTCGCCACTCCACTTCAAGCTGTCTAAAGCTTCGTTTAATGCAATCTCAACTGCTTCTTCGTAATCTCCTCCGCCAGCTGCACTTTGTTGTGTGATAAAGTCTATGGAAGAAGAAAGTACATCAGTGAAATCATGTCTGCGGGTCAAATATTCATCTCCGTGATCTCTATAAAATACATTTCCGAAGTTGAAAGTCAATTCAGGATGGTCATTTTTTGATTTATAAATTACATGATTCAATTCTGCTTTTAAATAGTTGATTTCATCTCCCATTGAACCTGTTGCATCCACAACAAAAGCAATATCTACAATATCAGATGCGCCACAATCAGCTTTAATTATTAGAGAATTAACACCAATCTGAAAGGGAGTTAAACGGCGAATAGTATGTGTTTTTCCTTTGTGGAGAACAATTGCAGATGCATTTGAATTCCAAACATCATTTAACCCCATTTTACCCCAGAGTTCTGCTTTTCCTGTATTGTCTGTACGACCTTCATAGCGAACAGTTTTACTATCATCAAGCAGTTGAACTATTGCATCTATAATTGGAAATCCATCTTCATTTTTCAATTGAACGGTATATCTTTCTGAAAAGAACAAATCCCATTTTTGTTGATAAGATGAAAGTTCACCAGCAGCTAAATCGTTCCACATTTCCCATTTGGCAAAATCATTGACCTCACCAGCAGTTAGTGAACCAGCATTAATCTTCTCACTTTTCTTATAATCTGAATCTGACGGAGCATCAAAAGTTGTTATTGTAGGTTTGCCCAAAACGGCTGACTTGTCTCTTACAATTCTAATCTCAGAAACTTCTTCTCGAATGGCATCACCAAACATTAGTTTTTCCTCCTTAGAATAACTGTATGATTCAGTAGACTCAACCTTCGGAACATCGTATCTTGGCGCAATGTATCCGTCCTTTTTTGACAAAGCAAAATTATCTTTCTCATCCCCTTTTACGCGAATGTTTTTCACAAGTTTTTCGTGGCCCTCATATTTGAATTCAATGCGATAATAGCCAGTATCTAGTTTAACACTAAAATTCCCTAGATGATCTGTCAATACAGAGGCGATTTTTTCTTTTCCTTTGTAAATATCAACATTTCCATATCCAAGGGAAGCAATATTTCCTGAATTCATATTTCCACTGATCGATTGACCGAAAGAAGTAAAGGAAAATAGGAAGGTAAAAAGGAATGTATAAAGGTAAAAGCTGTTTAAATTCTTCATGATTTTTGTTTTGATACCGACTTGTACATTTGAAGTAGAAATCGGTTCATTCTAATTCATGATTCTTTTATATCTTTAGATTCATGAAAACAAATACAATTGCGCTATTCATTCTAACATGTCTCATGTCAGTTTTTGTTTTTTCTCAAAAAGAAAATCGGGTAAAAAGAAGTGTTATCCTTGCAGGATATGGCTTAAGTAGAAATTCAGTTGATTTTTTTGGACTTGGTGGATTGAGTTTCAGTGGTAATAAACATGACGCAATTTTTGCTTCGAGTCATGGTATTTCTGAAAAATATTTCGGTTCTGGGATAAGGATTTCAAGCAATTGGTATTTCAACATCGAAAACAAAAACAGATGGTACTTTCGAACGAATTGGTTTATGGGAGCTTGGACATGGTGCGATGGATTAATATTTCCAAGTGCACCCTTAAACATTGGCATCGGAGATAATATAAAGATTTCAGAAAATTTGAATTTGGACCTTACTTTATCAGGAGGTTTGGTATTAATAGGGCCAGGTTATATGAGCGATGAAATTCAGCCAGTTGGTGCAATTTATCCAGAAATTAAATTTCATACCCGATTGCTAAGCATTGGATTAATCTATTCGAGATATGTGGAAAAGTTCAAAATGGGTAAAGCAATTTACAATACGCTCTTAATAGGAATAAGTAAAGGGATTTAATCCGTTAGAAATCGGATTACAAATTGTAATTTTCATTCATTTTCTGAATTCTTTTAATCATTTCATTTTTCAATCCATCAGGCTGTAAAACTTGAACATCTCCGCCATAACTCAATAATTCACGGATTAATTCTTCTGAAACAAGTGCAAACAATTCAAATTGAGTTTGTTCTTGACTCTCTTCCATCACCTTTTGGCTCTCGTGGAAAGGTTGGGAACTGATGTATTTAGCAGCAATACTAGAAGCCCGAAAAACAATCTTTTCTGGTCGTGCATCAGAGGAAGCCGTAATTCCAATAGAATGCCTGAAGAACAAATCCGGTCTAAAATCGGCTGGCTTCTCTCCCATTTGTTCAATAATTTCTAAATTTGAAATACGGTCTAGTGCATAAGTAATTACTTTTTCTTTGACCGAGTCAAAACAAATCAAATACCATCTATTATTGTATTCTTTAAGTAATAAAGGCGTAACTTTTCTTTGTTTTCGCACTTGAGTTACGAAACTCTCATAAGTAAAATACGCAATAAACTGATTTTTAATGGCTGATAACAGAGGCTTTAAGAACTCGTTCCCTATCACGGCAGTTGCCTTTTCAAATTGAATCATTTGATCTATATCGGCATCTGTTTTTCGTGAATCTGAATCAATGTTTACACGGTCTATGATTTTATTCAAAGCAAAACCAAACTGTTGAAACATTTCCGTTTCCTTAAATTGGGAAAGCGTACTTAATGCAAACTGAATAGAAGCGATATCATCTTCTGTCAGTGGTCTTTCGTTAATCGTAAATTCAGGATTTTCGTAATAATATCCTTTGTGGATTTTCGAATATTTAATCGGAGCATCTAACTCCTGACGCATCGCATATAAATCCTTCTCAATCGTAGAATCAGAGATGTGTTTACCATTTGTGTCGCCATACAATTCCATCTCGCAAGCATAACGCAAATCGAGTTTTGTTGGATAAGGACTGTATGTATTTCCAAGTGCTTTATCAATAATTCGATAACGGATTAAAGCATTTTTGATATGCGGCATAAATGATAAGTTTTAGATCAGTTTAGAACTGTTTCAAGACTTGAATCCTTTTTTCAATTGGTGGATGTGTTGAAAACAAACTTCCTAATCCGCCTATAAAATTAGATGAAGTACCTTCTTTAGGAGTATTTTCAATAAACATTTGTTGAACATCGGCACTTTTTACCTTGTCTACATGATGATTTCCTGAAATCTTTTCTAAAGCACCTGCTAAAGCCAAAGGTTTCTTGGTCATTTCAGCTGCACCGGCATCAGCCATAAATTCTCTTCTTCTGCTGAGTGCCAATTTGAATAATATAGATAAGAAATAAGCCAAAGCAGCCAATATTACGATTAAAATCATCACTGCTGTTCCACCTTTACCGTCGTCTTTCTTTTGACTAGATGACATTCCACCATATAGGATAGAGCGCAAAGCCACCTGCATAATGAAAGAAAATATTCCGACAAAAATGATAGAAACAATCAATAATTTAACGTCACTATTGCGAATGTGCATAAGCTCATGGGCAATAACACCTTCTAATTCATCATCATCTAATTTATCGATAATTCCACGCGTTAGAGTAACGGTAAATGTTTTCTCATTAATTCCACTTGCAAAGGCATTCAATGCTGAATCTTCAATTATTCTCAATTGCGGCATTTTCATACCAACACTCATGCACAAGTTTTCGGTTAAATTGTACACGCGCATATTGTCTTTACGAGACAAAGAGTGAGATTTTGCAGCACTGTTAATCATTGCTGAGTTAGCAAAATACGCTATAACAAACCAGATTCCTACAGCCAATAAAACCATTGGAATAGCATTAACAAATTGCTCAATTACAATGTCGATAGGCGCTGGACCTTCTTCCCCATAATTAATCACAAAAAAGAAGATAAAAACCATTACTAATACTAACAGCGGAAAGGCCATTAGTAAAAGTATTGATTTTTTATTATTTGAAGATATCTGCTGTTGCAGCCCTACATATTTCATAGTTTTATCTTCCTGATTTTAGAATTTTATCTCTGGAGCTTTATCTAAAACTACTCGTTGAGCTTCACCTACATCAAACATTGGTTCTTGTTTGAATCCAAACATTCCAGCAAAAATAACATTAGGGAATTTCTGAACTGAAACGTTTAATTCTTTGGTAGAAGAGTTAAAGAATCTTCTCACCGCAGCTAATTTGTTTTCAATATCAGACAATTCATTTTGCAATTGCATGAAGTTATTACTTGCTTTTAAATCAGGATAAGCTTCTACTTGAATGTTTAAACCACTCAATGCTGTATCTAATTGCTTTTCTGCTGCTATCTTCTCATTAACAGTTGTTGCACTAACAGCTGCCTGTCTAGCCGCTGTAACAGCATTTAAAGTTCCAGCTTCATGGTCCATATAACCTTTTACAGAACTCACCAATTGAGGCACTAAATCATGACGTTGTTTTAATTGAACATCGATATCAGCAAATGCATTCTCTCTGTTCTCTCTTAATCGTACAAGGGCGTTATATATGGAAATTATCCAGAATACTATAACGGCAACGATAATTATGGCAATCCAAAATCCACTCATCTTCTATTATTTATAATTTAATATAAAGATACATATTTTTCTAATGATTGAATTGGTGTTAAAGAGTTAATTTTATTCAGAAATGTAAAGTATGTTAAAGTAAAATGGAATAATAGTTCTTCCAGCAAACTATGTTATAACACTATACCATAAAAAAAGCCCTGATAATAAACTATCAGGGCTTTTAATTTAATATAATTTGAGAAATTACTCTTCAATAACTTCTTCTGTTTTTTTTGATTTCAACAAATCTGCTACGATTGGCGTTGCAAGGCAAATTGAAGAGTATGTCCCTACAATTACCCCTATCATCAATGCGAATACAAATCCTTTAATTGCACCTCCATCAAAGATGAAGATAGTTAACAATACAATAAACGTAGACAATGATGTATTAATAGTACGGCCTAAAGTTGAGTTAATCGCATCGTTAATAATTTCGTTCTGAGTTTTTCTACGGTATTTTTTCAAGAATTCACGAATTCTATCGAATACTACTACTGTATCGTTAATCGAATAACCAACAACCGTTAGAATAGCTGCAATAAATGCTTGGTCTACCTCCATATTGAAAGGTAAGAATCCATGAAGCAATGCAAACAATCCAAGTACGACAATAACGTCATGCGTCATAGCGATAACAGCACCAAGTCCATATTGCCATTTACCAAAACGGATAAGAATATAAACGAAGATAATTACTAATGATAAGATAATCGCAATTGTAGATGATCTTTGCAACTCCTCAGAAACTGTAGGCGAAACAGAACGGCTATTTTCAATAGTAGCTATTCCAAATTGCGCTTCTGCACCTTCTAAAGCTTTCATTAAATCCTTACGAACTGTAGCTTCAGAATTTGGAACATTTTGAAGATAATCTGTTGCGATTTCCACACGATAATCAGAATTTCTAATTTTCACTTCAACCGAAGCAGGTGCACCGTTAACTTGTAATCCTGCACGTAGCACTTCTTTAATTCCTTCTACATCTTGTCCAACTGGCTTATCAAAAACAGTTTCGTATGTTCTACCTCCAGCAAACTCCACAGACGGTTTTAAACCACGTGTAGAAAGTGCAATAATTCCTCCTAACACTATAATACTAGATAAGATATAGAATTTCTTACGGTTCTTAATAAATGCAATGTTTACGTTTGTAAATGCATTTTTCGTCATTGGAGTAGAGAATGTAAAGCTCTTCTTTCTTGAAATTTGCGATTCGAAAATTAATCTTGTAATAACTACCGCTGCGAAAACAGAAGTAAAAATACCGATGATTAGTGTCGTTGCGAAACTTTCAATTGGACCTGTTCCGAAAGTTTTCAAAACAATAGCCACTAATAAAGTGGTAACGTTCGCATCAATAATTGAAGAAAGTGCGTTTCCATAACCATCTTTAATAGCCAACTTCATTCCTTTACCTTCTCGAATTTCCTCACGAACACGCTCGAAGATCAGAACGTTTGCATCGACCGACATACCAATTGTCAATACGATACCAGCAATACCAGCCAACGTAAGTACAGCTCCGAAAGCTGCTAAGAACCCAACGATTAAAATGATGTTTATAATCAAAGCGATGTCAGCAACTAAACCAGCACGACCGTAGTAGAACACCATATAGATCAATACTAATGCAAGAGCAAAAGCAAATGAGATTAATCCTGAGCGAGAGTTTTCTGCACCAATAGTAGGCCCAACAACTGCTTCATCAACGATAATACAAGGAGCTGGTAGCGCACCTGCATTCAATAAATTAGTAAGCGCTTGTGCTTCTGCAACTGTAAAGCTTCCAGAAATTAATGTTTGTCCACCTGTAATTGGCCCGTTAATGATTGGTGCACTATACACTTTTTCGTCCATCGTAATAGCGATAAAGTTACCAACGTTTTCAGAAGTCATTTTACCCCATTCTTCGGCACCACGATCACTCATTTCGATACTTACACCACGGTCTGATTGATTAGGATCAAAAGACAAACGTGCATTTTCAATATCTGTACCACCCACTCTAGCTTTTAAATCTTGAGGAATTTTCAAAGCATATAATGTATAGTATAAAGTATCTTTAATTCCAATATCTTCGTTTTTAGCTCCCCAAACGAACTTAATGTTTTCCAACATCAACTCTTCCGCTTTGTCTTTTAGGATTGTATTTACTTTAGAAGTATCATTTGCTTTAGCAAAACCTAAACGCGGGCTATTTTGAAATCTGTTTTCAGCATCGATATTTACTTTAAACATTTTACCGAAAGTAGAAAGTTTGAAAGTAGTATCTTTAGCAGCTGCATCTTCTAATGCTAATTCATCTTCAAAGCTCAATTCTGTTGAATCTTTAACTGCTATAGTATCAACTAGTGTTGTGTCGCTAGTATTATCACTAAACAAATCATCAAACTCATCATTGCTCACGTCACTAGAACGTTCAATTAGCAACTCATTAAAGAAACCACCTAATTCTTCACCTTTAAAAGCAAGGTAAAACTCAAGGTTTGCAGTACTTTGTAAACGTTGTCTAACGGTGGCTTGATCTTTAACACCAGGAAGCTCAATATACAAACGGTTTGCATTATTGTCTTTAGTAATATTTGGTTGAGCCACACCGAATTGGTTAATACGATTTTCCATAATCGTTTCAACACCGTCTAGAGCCCCGTCAGAAAGACTTCTTAAATATGCTTTAGTTTGTTCGTTAGTTGCTTTGTTAGTGATTTTAGATACCACATCATCGCTAGAAAACTCACGAATTAACAAACGATCAGGGAACATTTCTTGGTGCTTAGCAACAAAAAGGTCAATAAAATCTCCTCCTTTTGAGTTGTATTCTTCTAAAGCGGCATCGTAAGGTTTTACGAAATGCAAATCTCTAGGGTTTAAAGCTGAGTTTTTCACTAAATCTGACATTGATAGTTCAAGTGTCACAGACATCCCTCCTTCAAGGTCAAGCCCTAATGAAACGCTTTTTCCTTTTACTTCACTGAAGGTATTTCCTAAGAAAACTACTTCATCATTTTTCTCTTTTAAGATTTCATTGATAAAAGCAGCTTTAGCCAAGGCATAAGCTTCGTTATCAGTATCGAAATTAACGTAAGTACCGTTAGGCAACTTCACAGAGTCTCCTTGAGCACTTAATTTAAGAGCTTCAACTCTTTCAATAGCCAATTGCTCAGCCTCTTTTTCAATACCACTTCCAATGAAAGAAAATGAGATTTGGTAAATACTTACTACCAGAAGTAAGATAGTGAAAAACCAAAAAAATCCTTTATTACGCATAGTTAAAGTGTCGTTTGTTATTTAATAGCTGGCAAATATAGAATTATCATTTATTAATCACAACCTAAAGCTAAGATGTTATTTATTTTTTTTTGATTCATGGAAATAAATCTATGCCAAAGTTTTTATCATTTACTCTATAAACTCAATATCTGTTACCTATTAGTATCAATTAGATATAATCTGAAAAACATATTATAAAGTAGTGAGTAAATCATTAATTTGTATAGAATAATAATAATGTGATTTTATTTTTAGAAAGTGAATAAACACGTTTTTCATTTAAAACAAGAGTGTTTAAACTGAATTTAAATAGTATAAAACCTTTTGATGGGCGAAAGATATGGTTTATGAATTTCGTTAGAGGTCGAGTGAAGAACAACTCAATCTCTTTCAAATCACCCAAAGACAGCTTCTCATTTATTCATCATTATATGAAATCTAATTCAGCTAATCAAAACAAGTTCTCCCTTTACCATTTAGCTTTGTGAAATATTCCATAGAATTTATTAATTTCGCACCCATCTGTAAAAAATCAGAATAATCATATTTAACAAGTAAAATTAGTTATGAAAAAACAAATTATTGCGCTAACCGTTATTAGCACCTTACTTTTTTCTGGCTTTGCTAAAGCAGACGAAGGAATGTGGCTACCGTTTTTGTTGGGTAGAAACTATGAGGACATGAAAAAACATGGATTAAATCTTACCCAAGAAGAAATCTATAGTATTAACAATTCTTCAATAAAAGACGCGATTGTTTCTTTTGGTGGATACTGTACAGCAGAGGTAATATCTAATCAAGGCCTTATATTGACGAATCACCACTGTGGTTATGATGCAATCGCAGATGCATCAACTCCAGAAAACAACCATTTAGACAATGGATTTTGGGCAAAAAATTACAAAGAGGAAATTGCTATTCCTGGATTAACAGCAACTTTTGTTATTTCGATTGAAGATGTTACTGAGCAAATCACTAGAAACCTTACAGATGAAATGACTGAAGAGGAACGTGCAATTAAAATTAGTGAAATTTCTGCTGAATTGACTAAAGAAATTATTGGAGACTCTAAATACAAAGCTTTTGTTCGTGATTTCTTTGAAGGAAACGAATTTTACTTATTTGTTACAGAAACCTACCAAGACGTCCGTTTAGCTGGAACACCGCCTGAATCAATTGGAAAATTTGGTCACGATTCTGACAACTGGATTTATCCGCGTCACACAGGAGATTTCGCTTTGTTTAGAATATACTCAGGTCAAGACAATACTCCAGCAACTTTTAGTGAAGACAACAAGCCATTCACACCAAAGCACTCACTTCCTGTTTCTATTAGAGGATATGAGGAAGGTGATTTCGCTATGGTTTTTGGTTTCCCTGGGTCAACAGACCGTTATCTTTCTTCTTTTGGAGTTGAGCAAGCTGTTAACATTGAGCAACCAAAAAGAGTTGAAATTCGTAAAGTGAAGTTAGACATTATGAAGAAGTACATGAACGAAAGTACAGAAGTACGTTTAAATTATGCTTCAAAACATGCACAAGTTGCTAACTATTGGAAATACTTTATTGGTCAATCTGAGCAATTAAAAAACAACAATGTAGCAGATAAAAAACGTGAATTAGAAACACGATTTAATGATTTTGCCAAAGACAAGGAAGAGTATTCTTCAATTATGAAAACTGTTGAAAGTGTTTATAAACTAACAGATAAACATGTATATGCTGATGTTTATCAAAGTGAGTTTATTTATTCAGTAGATCTTAACTTAAACGTTTTCCGTTTTGTCCTTTAGAAAACTACATTAAACAAGGAATGGGAGACAGAGCTTATACGAGCTTTAAAGAGCGTTTATTGAAATTCTATGAAACTGCCAATCTTGATTTAGAATTTGAGACATTAGAAGCTGTTTTGAAAATGTATTATAAAGACATTCCAGCAGACATGATGCCTGAGTTAATTAAAAGCGCAGGAGACAAAGGAACTTTAAGTAAATTGGTTAGTAATGCGAAGAAGAAATCGTTATTTGCTTCTAAAGCTAAATTTGAGAAGTTTGATAAATTAGTTGCGAAATCAAAGGAATTCCCAATTGACAAACTTAAAAAAGATCCATTATTCCAATTGATTGAGTCGATTTATGAAGAATACAACAAATTAACTGAGGCAGAAGAATATGTTAAAGCAATGAATGAATTAGCAAGAGCAAATAGATTATTTGTAAAAGGCTATAGAGAAATGGATAAAGACAAAACTTTCTATCCAAATGCAAACAGTACTTTGCGTTTAACTTATGGTTCAATTCTTCCTTATTCAACAGAAGCAGGTGAGAAATATGAAATCTACACAACTTTAGAAGAAGGATTGAAAAAAGAAGATCCAAACAACCCAGAATTCCATGTTCCAGCGAAATTAAAAGATTTGTTTAAAAACAAAGATTTTGGAAGATATGCTAATGAGAAAGGTGAAATGGTTGTGAATTTCATCAGTAACAATGACATTACAGGAGGTAACTCTGGTTCTCCAGTACTTAATGCTGACGGACATTTAATTGGTACTGCGTTTGATGGAAACTGGGAAGCAATGTCTGGTGACATCTTCTTTGAAAAAGATATCCAACGTACAATTTCTTGTGATATTCGTTATGTTTTATTTATCATTGAGAAATATGGTGAAGCGCATAACTTAATCGAAGAAATGGAGATTGTTGAATAAATAGTTTCAATGCAATATTAAAAGTCCCGGCAAAATTGTCGGGACTTTTTGTTTTCTATCAAATGAGAATGGTGGATTAATCTGTTTGAAATTTGTATTTTTATGCAAAAACAATTGAAGAACCTCTTTTCATATCGTCTCCTACTCCTATTTTTACCATTGATTTTTGTTCAATGCAACCTAGATAGTAAAAATGAAAAAATAGATTATCACGGAAAGTTGAAGTACTTTAAAAATCAATATGGAATAGAACATTTCATTGAAGACGGTGAAGGATACGATGTTATGATTGTCCTTCCAGAGTGTTTTACAAATGATTATTCATCCTTTAGCATTAGCAACAAGAATAACTTTGTATGTTATGATAACAATGTATACTTCAGTGTTGATGTTATTCCAAAGTCGGAGATTAATTTTTATGCCGAATATTTTAATGATGAAAAAATTAAAAGTCAGGAGGATGTTTTAATTATGCGAGATTATTGCGTAGACACAAGGGCTTTTGGATTACTTGAAGAAACAAGATCTATTTATTCAAATATCCTCACTAAAGAAAACAAAGCAATACTTTTGGGAAGTGTAAAAGGGAAGTCAGATCCTTATGCGAAAGAACTCTTTTATCAATTTGGTGTTATTGAAGGGAGAGATAGTTTTTACATTCTACAAGCCATAATGAGTGTTGAAAATACTTCTTTTTTACACCAAGATATTTTGGAGATATTCAAAAGTTTTAAAATTAATTAGTTTGCATTATCATGAAAATTACAATTGAGGACATTAGGAAGCATTTAACCTACCGACTACCGGGAGAAGAAGCTCATATTCCTATGTCACCAAGTGGAAGAGGGAGATCATCAGAAGCAATTAAACACGCAATCAACTACAGAAAAAGTGCTGTTGCGTTTGTTATATACGAAAAGAACAAAGTGTTAAAAGGAATTCTTACAGAACGCTCACCTTACCGCGGAATGCATAGTGGAGAAGTTTGTTTACCAGGTGGAAAAATGGAAATTTCTGATACAGATTTAAAACAAACTGCTATTCGTGAGACCGTTGAAGAAATTGGGTTAAAATACGAAGGATTTGAATTGTTAGGTGAACTCACTCCAGTATTTATTCCTGTGAGTAATTTCAGTATTCAACCCTATGTTTTTTACTACACAGAACCACCTACTTTCATTCCAAACATTCGAGAAGTAGCAGAAATCTTCTCTTTTCCAATTCATCAACTTTTCGATGAGAAAATTATAAAGAAAACAAGAATCGAACTTTCAGGAAGAAGGGTTTTAGATGATATTCCTTATTTCGAAATCAATAACAAGGTGGTTTGGGGAGCAACAGCGCTGATTTTACATGAGTTTAAGAAAATGTTTAGTAATGATTAATTGTTGAATAATGATTAATGTTTAATTGTTAATGTTTAACGCGATAGGGATCGAAATACCAAACCACTGCGCATTCGTAATCCGCAATTCAGACATTCGTAATTATCTCGTCCAGCGCAAACCGTTAACAATTAACCCTTGACAATTAATCATTAATAAAACCAATACCCCACATACCCAACCATCTCTTTTATCAAGCCAAACCAGCCATTAAAGGTGTCTGCGCTGGGAACAATAAACTCATCCCATGTATAAAAGCGTTCTTTTCCAACATATTGATCGGTAGAAAATGGAGTGACTTTTAAGTCGTAATTATCGAAAGAGGCTTTTGCTCTTTTCATGTGTCGTGCGGAAGTTATCAATAGAAAAGAATCAAAATGAGGGTAGGATTGTTGAAATAATGCGGTTGTGAACTTTGCATTTTCATTTGTGTTTCGGGATTCTGTTTCAACAATTATATCAATTTCAGGAATCCCCCACTCTACAAGTTGTTCTTTCAATTGAACAGCCTCATCCAAACCTTTATCGGTAACGTCTCCATGCTTTCCAACGATGCAAATTTTACTGATCTTTTTGGCTTTATACAAATCAATGGCTTGCCAAATTCTGTCGCCACCTCTTCTGATACTTAAGCGCTTGGCATCGTTGTCGTATTCAAACATTCCTCCTAGAACAATCCCTACATCGTGGTGTATAATTTCAGATTTATTGACCGCTGGAATTTCCCATAATCGGAGTGCTTCTTTGTAAATAAAAGTGTTAGAAAAGAATAAAACAATTACAATTGATGCCACTTTAGCATACTGCTTTGTTTTCTTCTTTTTAGCAAAAGCCCAAAGCAAAACAGCTAATAATAACCATGTTAACGGGGTTATTAAGAAGTATATTATTTTAGAAAGGATCAAGATCATACCATAAATTCCTATGTAAACACAATAAATATCATATATTTGTGACCAAATTAAAATTATTTAATCAATATTATGGATAAAGATATTCTTAACACAGAAAAATATCTTGGGTTTTCTCAAGATGAAATTTTAATCAAACTCCTAGAAGTTGGACTTAACGTCATAATTGCAATTATAATTCTGTTTATTGGAATGCGATTGGCTAAATTTCTTGGTAAGATGGTTGCCAAAATTCTTGATAAACGAGACTCTGATAAAGGACTAATAACCTTTATGAAAGGATTAGTAAGTGGATTGGTTAAGGTATTAACTATAATTACCGTTTTCACACAGCTGGGAGTTGAAATGACATCTTTTATCGCATTACTGGGTGCAGCTGGTTTAGCTATTGGTATGGCTTTTTCTGGTACTTTAGGAAACTTAGCTGGTGGAGTAATGTTATTAATTTTCAAACCATTTAAAGTTGACGATTTTATTACCACACAAGGAGAGTCTGGAACAGTTAGAGAAATCCAAATTTTTCATACTATACTGACTACCACAGATAATAAAACGATTATTATTCCAAACGGTCCCTTATACAACAGTAATATCACCAACTTCAGCATGCAACCAACTCGTCGAGTTGATTTTTCTTTCGGATTCGGTTATGGTGAAGACTTTAAACTAGCAAGAGATACAGTTTTAGAAATCCTAAATAGTCATGATAAAGTTTTTAAAGATCCTGAGCCATTTGTAAAACTTGGTTCTTTAGGAGATTCATCAGTGAACTTAACGGTTCGAGTTTGGTGTAATAAAGAAGATTACTGGGACATCTTTTTCTATGTAAATGAAAAAGTTTACGAAAGATATGGAGAAATCGATGGATTATCTATCCCATTCCCTCAGCTTGATGTTCACGTTGATGGCAATGCTTAAAAAATTATAGGCTTTAGGCTGTGGGAAATAAAGACTCACGGCCTAAAGCATATAGCTTACAGCTTATTTTTACCCACCGAAAAATACGTTCCCCCAGGCGTAATCTTCATTTCCACCACATCCCAAGTAATAAACAAAATAAGTAATTTATCTATATAGGATTTTTTGAGTTTTGTTTCGCGGTAGAGTTTACTTAGTGTAATTTCTCCAGCTTCTTTAATGGTATTTAAAATCAATTGCTCGTTTACATCAAAAGTTTGGGGAGTTGATGTTTTATTGCGTAGCTTTTTCCAAACTCCGATAAGAATTTTACTTGCCAATAAGGTATGGTCTTCTCTTCTCACGTATGTTTTCCAAACCCCATCATCATCCAAGGCTTTTACAGGTTTGTTTTCAACTTCATCAACAACAACCTCTAGTACAAGTTTATGCTCGTACTGCATGATTTGAGTTTTTAAAGCTAATTCTGGTTTGCAGTACAAAGATGCAGCTCCTTGAATTACATGAAACTCTTCTTCTGGATTTACACCCACAACCTTTCCATTGTCTTTTACTCCAATCAAAAGTCGACCACCATCTGTATTGGCAAAAGCCGCCAGCGTTCGTGCAATTTTTTTTGCGTCGTCCACACGAAATTTAAAATCTTGGGTTTGGTGTTCACCCTCCCTAATATATGATTTAAGAATATCCACAGAAAAGTAGTTTTAAGAATTAATCGCCAGTACAGCGAGATGATAAAACCAAATATAGCTAGGCATTCCATATTTCCCAAGCTTTTACTGCTTGTTGTTTGAGCATGGAAAGTCCGTTTAGAGTATCAGCTCTGTTTTCTCGTGCGAGTTTTAGGAATAAAGTTTCAGAAGGATTATAAATTAAATCTACAACAAAGTGATCTTCTCCTACTAGTTCTATTGGAAAATCTGGTTTTTCATCCACATTTGGAGAAGTCCCTAATGGTGTGCAATTCACAATCATAGGAAAAGATTTCACCATAATTTCATTGGCTTGATCATATCCAAAAATCATTTTCTCCTCATTCGGAGTTCGTGACAAATATCCAACTGTAATTCCTAAGTTTTCTAAAGTATAAGCCACAGCTTTTGCAGCACCACCTGTTCCAAGCAATAATGCCCGTTCGTGAATATTGCGCAGAAATGGCTTAATGGACTGACCAAAGCCAAAAGAATCGGTATTGTGTCCAATTGATTTCCCATCTTTAAAATGAATACAGTTTACTGCTCCAATTTTTTTTGCTTCTGGACTTAGTTCATCTAAGAAAGGGATAATTAATTCTTTGTAAGGAATAGTCACACTTACACCAGTAAATTCAGAAGCTGCAGTTTTCATCCATTCTTTTAAAGCATTTACATCAGGAAGTTCAATATTTTCAAAACAAGCATCAATTTGCTCTGCTTCGAACTTTTCCATGAAATGACTTCTTGAAAATGAATGTCCAAGTGTTTTTCCTAATAATCCAAATTTACGTTTGCCTTGCTCAGCCATGATTAAACTTTTTCAGATTTATTTCCAAATTTATCCATCAGATAAACCAATAAGTAACCGAAAACTGCCAAAAGAACTACATAAAGTAGTTGAGGTTCTCCAATAAAGTTTCCAGGCATAACATTCGTCATCATCCAATCTTCTCTACCGTCAGAATGAATCACAATTGGTGCGTCTCCCATTTCATTTTTCCAAGGCCAAATCTTTAAAAGTGATCCAATTAAAAATCCAGAAAGCAATGCCAATACAAGGTTTTTGAAATTTTCAAATAAGTATTTTAGCAAACGACTAAAGGACAAAATTCCAATTAAGCAACCTAAACAAAAAAGTCCGATTATTGTAAAATCCAAATTCTTCAATCCTTCTAAAATCATAGCGTAAGAACCCAAAAGCACCAAAATAAAAGCACCACTAATTCCAGGTAAAATCATTGCACAAATTGCAATTGCACCGCTTAAAAGAATGTACCAATAATCTCCTCCACTTGCAGCAACAACGTGAATAGTGGAAATATATCCAGCAATTGCAGTTCCTATGATCAATCCTATAACTGTTTTTGCGTCCCATTTGGTGACTGTTTTCAAGATCAATTGTGCACTAGCTACAATTAATCCGAAGAAAAACGCCCAAAGTAAAACAGGATATTCCACTAATAAATGAGTAACCAGTCTTGCCAAAGACAAGATACTTACAGCGATTCCTAAAAGTAAAGCAACAAAGAAATTACCGTTAACATGCTTCCAAAAAGAAGCAATTCCTTCGTTTTTCAGCTTTTTCAGAGCGGCTAAATTAATGTTACTGATACTTCCGATAAGCTCTTCGTAAATTCCAGTAATAAATGCGATAGTTCCTCCAGAAACTCCTGGGATTACATCTGCTGCTCCCATTGCTATTCCACGCAAGCTTATTCCCGCCAATTGGCGAACTGATCTAGGTTGTTGTTCCATTATACTTCTATTGATTGATCGATTTCATTTGCATACGCCTCTACTCCACCAATCACAATCCCTATTTTGGAAAAGTTAAAATTGACATTCAAGAAGTTTGCAACTGCAGCTGCACGTTTTCCAGTCTTGCACATAACATAAGTTTCCTTTTCACAATCTAACTCTGTTGCACGTTTCGGAATCTCATCCATAGGAATATGCACGCAGGCGATATGTCCAATCTTAAATTCATAATTTTCACGTACATCCAGCAATGTGAATGACTTATTTTGCTTTAAAGCAACAGCAAGCTCTTGTACTGATATATCTCTCATCGGTTTCAATCAAAATAAATTCTTGACAAATTTAACAAAAAACTAATTAGGAATGCCAGAATTACGGATATTCAATTACGAATTACGAATGAGGGAATTACGAATTTTGCTCATCTTAATTTAGTCATTGTATTTTGTTGATTCTTAATATAGAATTTGGAATTCAAAGAATCAATTCCGTCAAATTCGTAATTCGTAATTCTTTCATTCGTAATTCTCTCCATAATTCGTAATTCGTAATTCGTAATTAACCAATTCCTAATTGAATCATTATCTTTAGAAAAAATTAAATAATGAGTAAAGCAATAACAAAAGAAAGTAAAGAGTTTTTAGAAAAATATTTGAACAACGCTTCACCAACGGGTTTTGAATCATCGGGTCAGAAAATGTGGTTGGAATATATCAAGCCATATATTGATGATTATATGGTGGATAATTATGGAACGGTTGTAGGGATTATTAATCCTAATGCAAAATACAAAGTTGTTATTGAAGCGCATGCGGATGAAATTGCTTGGTTTGTGCATTATATAACAGATGACGGATTTATTTACGTTCGCAGAAATGGAGGTTCAGATCACATGATTGCACCTTCAAAACGTGTGAATATCCACACTGATAAAGGAACTGTGAAGGCTGTTTTTGGTTGGCCAGCAATTCATACACGTCAGGAAAAAGACCCAAAACCAAGTTTAAAAAACATCACATTAGATTGTGGGTGCAGTACCAAAGAAGAAGTTGAAAAATTGGGTGTTCATGTGGGTTGTGTTGTGACTTTTGAAGATGAGTTCATGATTTTAAACCAAAATCGCTATGTTGGAAGAGCGTTAGACAACCGAATTGGTGGATTTATGATTGCTCAAGTAGCGAGGATGTTAAAGGAATCAAAAACTGAGCTTCCTTTTGGATTATATATAGTAAATTCCGTTCAAGAAGAAATTGGATTGCGCGGTGCTCAAATGATTGCTCAAAAAATAAAACCAGATGTTGCAATTATCACAGATGTTTGTCACGATACCGGAACACCGCTAATCGACAAAAAGGAACAAGGTGATTTTAAAGGTGGCTTAGGTCCTGTTTTAACCTATGGTCCTGCTGTACAAAATAATTTACTGAAATTAATTTTGAAAGCTGCGGAAGAAGAAAAAATCCCATTCCAACGTCAAGCTGCTTCTCGAGCAACCGGAACAGACACTGATGCATTTGCATACAGCAATGAAGGAGTGCCATCGGCATTGATTTCCTTACCGATTCGATACATGCATACAACTGTGGAAATGACGCATGAGGAAGATGTGGAAAATACGATTAATCTTATTTTAGCTTCGATAAAGAGGATCGAAGATCAACAAGACTTTAGATATTTCACTTAGTTTTGTTTATAATGCTCAATATCGGCGTTGCGCTTATTTTTGAAAGCAGTCATTGACAAATGTCAACTCCTTGGATTTCAAAAATAAGTGCGCCACATTCGGCAAGCTCAGTGCATCGCTTGTTATTGAGCATTATAATTCAAAAACTAGATTTAGATATTTTTGATGAGAAAGACTGTTTGGAGATGAAATTCTAAACGGTCTTTTTTGTTTGATCAATACTCAAACATCACATCCCTCAGATTCACATATTCAAATAGGATTTTGAATTGTAATCCAGGAGCTTGGTAATTCGAACGGGAGAAAATTGCAAAAGCACCAATTTTATATCTTTCTTTTAAGAATTTTACTTGGCGCTGAATTCCAAAAAACACTTCTTGATAATACAGGTTATTATATTCTGGAATAAACAGCATTCCTCCTCCTGCCACCGACCTTAATCGAGTTTTCTTCATAAAAGGGATGAGGTTGATTATTGCACCATTAAATTGATGAGTATAGTGAAGTCTTGCATAAATATCTCTTGTTCCGTAGGACTCTGCCAGGTTTTGAAAGGAATTATTCGGATCACTCATAAACAAAGAAGTAAATCCTACATCTCTGGCCCTGAAAAACTGTTGATCGATAAAATAGACAGAATCTTGATTCAGAAACTTTCCAATTTCGATTTTGTATTCTGATGTTCCAAATGTTCTAATATTAAATTTTTGATTAATTATAAAACTCAACTTATCAAAGTCAACACTACTCCCCAAAATATTATTCCACCCTTTTTCATGACGAACTGTAAATGTTGGAAACTTACTCCCCAAAATAACTTTTCTATGCGGTTCAGTCATATATTTCTGAGCTGGTGTATAACTTAAGGCGATATTGGTTTTGAAAATATTATAAGAATCAAAATCTATTGGAGGTCCAGTTTGGAAAAAATCTCCTTGCCAATTATAAAACTTTAAATTAGAAATCGAACTCCTGTGCTCTAGGTTTGCTGCCGTATATAAATACAAACCATTTAATATTTCAAAACTATGGTTTGCACCAATATTGTCTGAAAAATAATAGTTTGCCGGATTTATATAGCCTAAATAAGGTACATTATAGTCAATTATTGATACATTATGACTCACATTTGCAGAAATATAGGCTAGCCTTTTCGGGTTGTAAGAATAGCTCAGTCTAGCACTTCCCCTTATATCTCCATTCAAAATTCCAATGGAAGGAGACAAATTGGCGAAAATTCTTTGTTCGTTTTCAAATCTTTTATAATAACCAATATAAGGAGCAATCCTAGGTCCAGCAATATTTATAGGTTGAATTAAACTAATTAAAGACGGAAAATACCATTGTTGCTTTTTCTCTCTATTTCTTCGCCCCATTCCTTCAATAAAAAACTTATATAATGTTACCTTATTATATGCCGCATCTACAGAATCTAAATATTCCTTTTTGCTGTGCGCTACTTTTATACTGTCTTGCAAAAACTTCTTACGCTGTTCATCTTTATTTAATTGCAAAGGTCTAATGGTATTCCAATAAGTGCTGTCTTTATCATAGGCATCATCAATTGTTAATGAAATCTCATTGTCAAAATCGTCTTCTGTTAGTCCAGGTTTCAGATTATAATTAGAATAAATAACCTCGGTGCTTCCTCGAATTGTCTCTTTTCCAAACTTCGTATCGTATTCGAAAGTTTGTTTTGTCACCATCCAAACACCGTCTATTAGCTTATAATCTTGAACAATTCTAAAATTATCATAGGCTTTAAGGTTTCCCTTATACATACTTAAATCCACTTTCGTTAAAACCCATTCACCCTTTTTAATGTATAAATATCCGTCTAAAGTTGAAGTTCCAAAACTTCGAGGTTTAATTTGAACTTTGTAAATGGTGTCCATTCCTTGGGTGATAATCTCTTCCAACTTATATTTATAGGACAGAATAGCGGAATAATGCAAAGGAGAAACAATTGGCGTTTCATACAGTCGATTCTTGTAGATTAAATTCTCATAAAAGTTAAAAGAAGCATCAATCAAAACGGGCGATTCCTTGAGATATATTTGTTGGGCATACCCCACCTTGGATTGCGCTGTTTTAATCTCTTTTAATTTGTTGGGCGCCATAAAATTGACCGATAAATAAGTTTCAACCAGATTGAGCGGTTCTACTTTCTCTTTTTTCGTTTCACTTTCGAAAGAATCATCCATCAATGTTTCATCAGATTCTTCAACAACTTCTTTTTCATTAGTTTTAAAATCGAAGGTTTCTCTTCCTTTGACATAAATTTCACATTTATAACTTTTGATTGGAAATGCTAACTCCTTTTTCCGTGCCATTACATTTTTCACGATATCATAACCAACATTCCTACTTTTTTCAATAATATCAACGTTTTCAAACTCGCTAACATCTTCCATGAGATAAACTACATTTTCTGTCGGTTCATATCCGCTTACAACTATGGTTTGCGTTTGCTGTTTAAATCCAATTAAAGAATAAACAACTTCGTAAGTATTAAAAGACTCAAGTGGAATTTCATAACGACCATAATCATCAGTTGTGGCGCCGACATTCGAATAGTTTTTAATCCACACTTTAACATAAGGCAATGGATTAGCATCTTCATCCAATACAAATCCTTGAATACTTTGAGCATTACCGACTATTACAGAAAATAAAAATAATATAGCGAGCAATCCTTTGTGGAACATAAATAGTTGTATTAAGGTGGTAAAAATAATCAAATTAGACTATTAGTTCTTTTTATCTTTATTCCATCTGATAATCAATCTAAACGGAAGATTATTATAGATTATTGTTTTGTTTAGGGGAAAAAGGGTTTTAAAATCTTATTCTGTGTTATGAATTAACATTTAGAACATTATAAATCCGATATTTTATATTTTTCTATGACGTTTCAATCCTATTTTAGTCTGGATAATGTTTCGAAGTTTTTGGGAACCGTTTTAAAAAAGTAACCGAAGCTTGTTTCAATCCTATTTTAGTCTGGATAATGTTTCGAAGACTTGCTTTTTACTTTTCCTATCGCTTATTCACCTCGTTTCAATCCTATTTTAGTCTGGATAATGTTTCGAAGAAACGGAGATTGTTTTGATACCCAAAACTGGTGGGTTTCAATCCTATTTTAGTCTGGATAATGTTTCGAAGTGCGTAAACGCTAGTGTTCCTTATCTTGAAATAGCTAAGTTTCAATCCTATTTTAGTCTGGATAATGTTTCGAAGTTCTATCTCAAGAAAAGTATGCAAAGCTTGGGTAAAGTTTCAATCCTATTTTAGTCTGGATAATGTTTCGAAGAAGTTTGATGAGATCATTAAATACCGATTAAACGCCGAGTTTCAATCCTATTTTAGTCTGGATAATGTTTCGAAGAAGGCTGACATTTGCCTTGCAACATCTGATATAGGTTCGTTTCAATCCTATTTTAGTCTGGATAATGTTTCGAAGCCTTCGAATGCCAAGTACATATTAGGCTTATATCCAGTTTCAATCCTATTTTAGTCTGGATAATGTTTCGAAGTGTAGATGTGATGCTTAGGAAATACTTTTTGAACAAGTTTCAATCCTATTTTAGTCTGGATAATGTTTCGAAGCTTGTTTTGAATTGTATTCTACTCACTTTTTTACCTTGTTTCAATCCTATTTTAGTCTGGATAATGTTTCGAAGAAAGAACTGTTTTTCTTTTGGCATTGGAGCATTAGTACGTTTCAATCCTATTTTAGTCTGGATAATGTTTCGAAGCCGAGCTCGGTAAACGTGCGGATAGATATGAAATTGGTTTCAATCCTATTTTAGTCTGGATAATGTTTCGAAGGTCCTAAGAATTGAAGCATGTCCTTGATACAATCAAGTTTCAATCCTATTTTAGTCTGGATAATGTTTCGAAGATTAGAATTTATGCCAAAAAAAGGTGACAGCTTCGTTTGTTTCAATCCTATTTTAGTCTGGATAATGTTTCGAAGTTTATGCGCTTCAAAAGTTTCGTGACAAGTATTCTGTTTCAATCCTATTTTAGTCTGGATAATGTTTCGAAGTGATTTAACGCACAATGTTACTTCAACTTCAAAAAGTTTCAATCCTATTTTAGTCTGGATAATGTTTCGAAGGCAACTCTTTTTTTTCTTGACATTTTCAATAATTGTTTCAATCCTATTTTAGTCTGGATAATGTTTCGAAGGACAGTCATTGTGTTCTTTTCCATTTTCTAAATGTTGTTTCAATCCTATTTTAGTCTGGATAATGTTTCGAAGTGGTCCTGCCATTTACCTTTCTTTTACAATTTCGTTAAGTTTCAATCCTATTTTAGTCTGGATAATGTTTCGAAGAGGCATGAAACCATCAGAACTCCAATACGAAGGAGAGTTTCAATCCTATTTTAGTCTGGATAATGTTTCGAAGACAGTAAACTTATGGCGTCCAACGGAGTTTTACCAAGTTTCAATCCTATTTTAGTCTGGATAATGTTTCGAAGTTCGTTGTCCGGTTCTATTAGATCCTCGAGTACGTTGGTTTCAATCCTATTTTAGTCTGGATAATGTTTCGAAGAAAGATTCCCTTCGGTCATTGACACCGCACGAGTAGTTTCAATCCTATTTTAGTCTGGATAATGTTTCGAAGCTAATTAAAATAGATACACAATGTCACGCTACCTTAGTTTCAATCCTATTTTAGTCTGGATAATGTTTCGAAGTGGGGAGGTGTGGAATTGCGCTAGGTTAAGTGCATAGTTTCAATCCTATTTTAGTCTGGATAATGTTTCGAAGAATGTTTTTGAAGAAATGAAAGTCAAAGTTTTTAGGGTTTCAATCCTATTTTAGTCTGGATAATGTTTCGAAGTTTATTTATATCAATAATTCCTTTTTTGCCTATACCTCGTTTCAATCCTATTTTAGTCTGGATAATGTTTCGAAGTATGACTCTAAATTTGAACCATCTGTGAATATGTAGGTTTCAATCCTATTTTAGTCTGGATAATGTTTCGAAGATCCGAGTTCAAAGACTTGTAATGTTTGTGGATACAGTTTCAATCCTATTTTAGTCTGGATAATGTTTCGAAGTTAACATTTGATCTCTGATTAAATGAATGCCTGACTGTTTCAATCCTATTTTAGTCTGGATAATGTTTCGAAGTGAGTTAGCTGATGCTCTTCCGTCCGAAATTCTCCAGTTTCAATCCTATTTTAGTCTGGATAATGTTTCGAAGATTATCACTACTTAATCAATTCTATCCAAGCCTATTGTTTCAATCCTATTTTAGTCTGGATAATGTTTCGAAGTTTCCAACCTCTTCATCTATCACTTTCTCATTACTTAGTTTCAATCCTATTTTAGTCTGGATAATGTTTCGAAGAATTGCGAAACATCATAAGCTTCAACTGCATCCGAAGTTTCAATCCTATTTTAGTCTGGATAATGTTTCGAAGATGGATGAAACATAATAAAGAAATTGACATTAAAAAGTTTCAATCCTATTTTAGTCTGGATAATGTTTCGAAGTTATACCCTCCCAACGGAGTAACCAAAACATCCCCAGGTTTCAATCCTATTTTAGTCTGGATAATGTTTCGAAGTTCTAAGCCAATTAAGGGAACTTGGGCAGATTATGGTTTCAATCCTATTTTAGTCTGGATAATGTTTCGAAGTCAACTCCACAATACCAATCGTTATTTATTTTCTTGGTTTCAATCCTATTTTAGTCTGGATAATGTTTCGAAGTATGGCTACAGGTAATCCTGTTAATATTAACCGCTCGTTTCAATCCTATTTTAGTCTGGATAATGTTTCGAAGTTAGATCTTCCTTACCACCACCGCCACGAATTAATCGTTTCAATCCTATTTTAGTCTGGATAATGTTTCGAAGTCCAAGCTGTTCACACACAAGAAAGAAGAAAACTGAGTTTCAATCCTATTTTAGTCTGGATAATGTTTCGAAGCTTTAGCAATGTATTGTCTGACATAGATAACCCTTGTTTCAATCCTATTTTAGTCTGGATAATGTTTCGAAGAAAAGTTGAAAGAATACGATTTAACGGAAGAACAATGTTTCAATCCTATTTTAGTCTGGATAATGTTTCGAAGCTTAACCGCTCACGCCCTTTATGAGTTATTACACAAGTTTCAATCCTATTTTAGTCTGGATAATGTTTCGAAGATTGACGGACATTATAGCTTACACAACGGTAACTCTATGTTTCAATCCTATTTTAGTCTGGATAATGTTTCGAAGTAAGTATGCTGAGAACATAACGAATCACATTGTAGTGTGTTTCAATCCTATTTTAGTCTGGATAATGTTTCGAAGTCATCTCTTTCCCAATCTTCGTACTGCTCTGCTGATAGTTTCAATCCTATTTTAGTCTGGATAATGTTTCGAAGAAGGTATTCTTAACCCTACACCACTCAAATCATCAGAGTTTCAATCCTATTTTAGTCTGGATAATGTTTCGAAGAAAGTGAGGAGCAGCTAGTAAAAATAACATCACTTAGTTTCAATCCTATTTTAGTCTGGATAATGTTTCGAAGCCGATTTTTCTATAAAATACTCAAAATCAAAACCTAAACACAAGTGTTTGGTTCTTAACATTATGTTTTTCAATACGTCAAAGAACGATTTTGATGAGGTTTCATCCCCTATTCCGTATTCTAAATCCTTTACTATTGCTGCGCTTCCTTGCATTTTCTTCAAGTGTTTAAATAAATTTGCTTACGGATTACTTTATACAAATATTCCTGTAGGTGCAATTTAAACATCTTTTTTTGTATTTGGTAGCTTTCGGAAACTTATTTTCTTCAATTATTTCAAGCATTTGATCCATTGAACTCTTTATCTCTTCTTTTGCTTTGCTGTGTATCTCAACTTCTACTAATTTATGCTTACTTCGTGTATAAACCAAGAAACCTTTATTTACCTTTTTCTGAAAGTTTTCTTCTATTAATACAGCATAACAATATAGCTGCTGCTTGTAAGTTTCGTAAACTTTATCATTCCAAATAGCAAATTTATAATCCAGTGGAGCAAAAGTACCGTCATTCAGCTCAAGAACTTCGTCTACCTTTCCTCTTAGACCTTCTATCCCCAAATATTGGTCTGTCCATTTTTGTTTTACACCAATTTTCTTTCTTAAATATTCTTTATTGCGTTCCAATTTTTCATTGTGAACCTCCCTCCCCTTGTTCACTTTAAAATATTTATCCTCATTTTGTGGAATACGCAAAACATATTCAAAAAATGTAAAGCGGGGACAATACAAGTATTCGATAATTTGAGATGGATAAAAGCTTTGCATTAGAAAAACAGCGATTTAATTTCGTCAGTAACTAGCTTATCATCAAATGCCTGCCCCAGCATAACACATTCTTTCAATTGATCTTTATTCATTCTAAACATATAGATTTTATCAATTTCTTCATCTATCACTTCTTCAAATTTTAAAGCCAAAGTATCTTTTTCATTTTCATTTACTGTTCCCAAAAAGCAGGAATATTGAACTCGGTACAAACCTGCATTTTTACAAGCTTTAGCAACGTAAGTTCGCGCTTTATCATTTTTAATATCGTAAAGTACCCAAAGTATCATCTTAATCTATTTAATTAATTCATTTGCAAAATTGTGTGTTTCTAGTTGAACCGCGTTTAAACGTGTTTGTAATCTCCCTTTATATCGGATTTTCTCATTATCTAAATATTCAAGATATGGATTCACAAAAAATGCTTTCCCTTCGTCATTTAACACAAAACCATTTTCCAATTGTGTAAAAAACTTCTTATTGATTTTTTTTCCTGTGAATAACCTAAAAACAAAGCGGTCGGCATAAATGCGGTACGGTTCAATATAATCGAAGACCAAACTCTTTGTGTTGTAATCATCACGGTGCATAAACCCAACAAAAGGATCTAATCCTGCCAGCATCAATGCCCTTTCTATTCGACTGTATAAAATACCGTAAGCATAATTGAGCATAGAGTTAAATTCATCTTCAGCTGGTCTAAAACTTCTTCCCTTAAATGCAAAACTTTCAGGTATACATTTCGACAAAGCATCAAAATAATGTCTTCCTGCAGAACCCTCCCAACCTCTCAATGTATCAGCGATTTTGGAAATATTATCTGACTCAATTTCATTTATTTTTTGACGCAATAAAAGAATTGCAGAACTCTTTTCTTCTAAATAATCCTCCAGATTTTTTCGGTGCTTTTTCAAATCATTAATGAAATCCGCTTGATTTTCCAACTTTTTCAACAGCCATTCTTTAACATAAAAAACACCTTTTTCGTTTAATGATGTGGTCAATTGCGCCTTTCTTATTTTGGTGGTACTCCCCAGTTTGCTGTGCCAAAATCGTCCCATCGGATGTCCAAGATTGTCTACGATAACAATGTCAATATTATGTTTCAAAGCCAACGCAACTGCATCTGTACTCAAAGCAGAACCTTTACTCATCACAAATGAAGTGATTTTATGCGCTGCAATATGATTGATCTTGGGCGGTTGCTTCTTTTCTTGCTTCACTTTAATTTCAAACATATCATCTTTGACATGCACATAAGTTCCGTAAGTATTGATGAAAATTTGCAAGGGTACTGGTTTAATTGGTTACTAAAGTATAATGTTCACTAAAATAAGTAAAATTAAACTAAATCGAAATTATCGAACCAAAGCCACGTGAAACCGATTTTCCTAATCCAATGTGATTGGGTAAATGAGCATTTACAAGGAACGAGCCCGTAAAAGCAATCATTCTATTTTCTTTGAACTTCGTCGATTTTTCTTTCACGTTTAGATGCGCCATTATGCGTTCATTTGGCGCCAATTCCAACTCAATATTTCTAAAGAAGTTAAGTAAGTGTCCAACCAATATACCTTTAAGCATTTTCTCTTTTTCCTTTGGATTTTCGATTTGTTGGTAAACGGAATAATTCCGTTGATTTAAAGCCATCCAAAGATTTTTAAATTTATACTCTATTAGCTCTTCAGAATAGCCAACACTTTCTTGTTCCATCTCAATATTTTTATTGTTGACGGGATATTTTTTGCCATCAATATCTATTTCTTGAATTTTCAGAAATAATTTTGGAAGTAACTCAGCTCCTTCCTCTATACCAATCAAATAAGGAATATTGTCAATTACTTTATATTGCACCAACGGATATTTGTAGCGAAACTTCCCATCTTCATAATGATTATGTAGAATTGTAGAATGTTCTTTAAAAAGATTACCGAAATATCCGCGAAGCTTGTGCCCATCTCTGGTTTTAAGCTTAATCTCCGGGAATTTAATCCGACAAATAGTAATTGTTTTTGTGGTGTTTTGTTGAGAAACCATAATTAGTTGCTATATAAGTTGATACATTTAAAAAATGTCATATTGTTTCGTTTTCCAAGCCTTTGATTTAAAAACAGCCGAAAGAGATTGGTTAATCACCTCAATATTTGTCTCCATTTCATCAAATTTTTCATTGGGGTTTAGACCATACCACTCCATCATTTCTTCACGTTCAGGATGTTTCTTGTCTTGAACAACTTCCAAAAGTTCCTCATACCCCCAAACACCTCCCACATCTTCTGGTGGACATTTTCCGACGGCTTCCAAACAAACTGGTTTACCTTCAAAAATTTCTAAGTCCTTTTTGCTAGGTTTCAAGAATGAAATACGATGAAACCAATCATCTCCAAAGTCATACCAGTACCAAAATGCTTTTTTGTCGTTTCGCTCCAAGTAAACCTCTTTTAGTGAAACATCGTAAGCATTTTTCAACCCAAATTCATCACCTTCAGTATAATAATCATCCATTTCATTTGCAATACCAGCACGAAAACTTCCCTTCCACCTTATATCAGTGAATTCGAACAAATGCGCATTATCCCACCCCATGGAAAACTGAATCACCAAATGAAGTTGATGCATGTTTATGTTTTCAGGAACTAATACTTTACGAAATACCTTGTGAGGCATGTTTTCGAGATTGACTTTTAATTTTATTGGGTTCATGTTTTTGGGGTTTAGAATGTGAATGAATTGTTGGAGTTTTTTAGAGAGCGATTAAATCCTGTTTCATGATTATAAATTCCATCAATCTCTGCTAAAGGCACAAAGAGGATATTTTCCTCATATTCATTTATTTGATCTAAATCTTCACAAAGAAATTTAGGTACAGAGATAATATGCTGTTGGAATTTCAATTTCCAATCTCGATTGAATTCCTCACTGTTTAATTCTCCTAATATTTTTTGGAGGTACTTATTTCTTAACTCCTCTGCATCATAGTCTATTTCTACAAAAACTGTTGCATAAAAATCAGATTCTTCGATAATACGGAATGAAGAAACGGGAAAAGTTTCCTTGTCCTCATCATCATAATTAAGACTTTGCATAGAGTCAAAGAACTTTCTGGAAGTAGCGAATGAACTTTTTTCTGAAATACCATCAAAATATCCTTCAATTAATTTCAAATATTCTTCTTCTTTAAAAATGGATTGAGCTTCTATAGCGTTTTTAGCTTGCTGATAAGCCAATCGGCCGTATATTTTTATGGTTTTTTTACTATCAAAATCGACAATATAAAGCGGTGAGTGTGTTTTTGTAGGATTATTATTTCTGTTAATGCGTCCAGCAACCTGAATAATTGAATCTATTGGACCAATATCACGAAAGCCTATATCAAAATCAAGATCAACTCCTGCTTCAACAACTTGCGTTGCAATTAAGATTGGTGAATTCCCTTCACTTAAGTCTTCTCTTATTTTTTCAATCCGTTCAAATCGATGGGCAGGAATTATATTCGTTGACAAGTAATAAATAGGATTTTTTAATTCGTTCTCTTCTAAGTGAGTTTTAATTGAATCAAATAACTCTATTGAACGTGCAACTGTATTACAAACAATTAAGCATGATTTATTTTTCTCCCATTTTGATTTAAATATTGAAGAAACAAACTCTTGAGTTCTATTTTCTGGCTCATCAGTTAAATCATTTAGAAGCGGTTGAATAGAAGTTCTCTTAAAGATTGAGAAAACTTCTTCATAATTAGAAAGCAATTCTTTAGCTTCAACCCTTTCCTTCATTTCATCAAGAATTTCTTTCTGAGCCAATTCAAAGATTTTAGGACGAGTTGCAGTCATCAGAATAATGCGTGATTTTAAAAATTTTGAAAGGTAAAATAACGCAGCTCCTAGTAAAGGCATTTGGTCTAACCTCAGCGTCTGAACTTCATCTAAAATGATTATAGAGCCAGCAAAATGATTGAACTTTTTAAGTAATTTATTTCGGTTCGTAATAAGAGTCTGGAAAAACTGAACAAACGAAGTGATAACTATATCTGCTTGCCAAGTATCAATAGCCATTAACTTTTGATTATAATTTTGAACTTCTCCAGAGTTTGATTGCTTTTCGTCTCCAAAAATATCTGCATATTGATAATGACCAAGTATTTTTATGTCCTGTTCACTCAGCGTTTTGTTATATTCAGATAGGGCTTGTTCAATAATATTTATAAAAGGCAAGGCATATATAATGCGAGATTCTTCACCAGTTTCAAATTTTATTTTATCCTTTAATTTTAAAGAAAAATCCAAAGCTGTCATCGTTTTCCCTATTCCAGTAGGAGCAGTTAAAGTAAAAATATAATGATCTAAAATATTTTCATCTTCAATATGAGAAGTAACAACCGCTCGACAATAGTTTCGTAGACCATTATTGTCCAAATCTTCAATTTTTGTGTCTGAAACTTTTACTTCTCCGAACCTCTTATCAACGGATAATGGGTTAATCGCTTTTAAATCATGCGTCTGCGTATCAGATGCATCTAACTTATCACCCTCAATGAGTAATGAAAAAAGGTAATTAATTAAAAAATAGTCTTGAATATTTGCATTCTTTTTTTGCCATACTCTAAATCCTTTTCTGATTTTCTTTTCTTCTGGATAGAAGATAAAATCACTAAGATTCTCTAGTCCTAATTCATTATTTAATAAATCAAAATGAGGTTTTAAATTTTCTAGTTGAGTATCAATTAAATCGTTTAAATTTCGATCTAATTTTATACTTACATCTGAGAAATTAACCAATTGACTGTGGTGTAAAAATATCAAATAGAAAACGAGTAGGGCTTTTTTCTCCTCTTTTTCTAATAAATTAAAAGCTGCAAAGCCACCAATCCGTGCATGTTGTTTTAACCTTTGCTCGATTGGCTCTTTCTTTAGCAGGTAATTTTGAAAATAGGAAGTATATTTTCCTAAATCATGCAGATTTACCGCTAATTCGATAAGTTCCACCAATTCTTCCTTTGAGAATCCAAGTTGGACACTTTTATTTAAATGAAATAAGGCTTTTTCCTTAACTCCAAAGATGTGCTCTTTCAATTCTTTTGAACCGTAAACATTTCCTTCATCATTTTCTTTACTGTGAGAATAAAATATCATAAATCCATAAATTGAATATTCAGGTTTTCTGAATCTGTTTTAATGTTGTAAAATGATCTGTTTAACTTAACCCGCAATGGATTAGGAGTTATCGAAAACAAAAGTTTATTCATTTTTCTTACTTCCCTGTTTCCATTAGCAAGAAAGTCCCCAGGCATCATATCTTCTTCAACAAAATTGTAGCTGTCATATTCCTCCTTGTCAAATTTTAATTCCTGAATAATATGTGTGGGCAAAGCAGAATTCATTAAAACAAAATCCTTTTCTTCAACTTCTGAAATATTAGATTTATTAAACAGAACAACATCCGAAATTCTAGCTGAGAAATTAGCAGTTCCTAATGAGACATTATATACTGATTCTTTATTTAGAAAATGATCTTTAATTTTATCGAACTGCTCATTTTCACTATCAGAAGAAGTAATAAATATTTGGTATGAGACATCATTTTTAGTGATGTCCCATGCTGTAATAACTTCAAAAGGAGTTTGTATTCTTCCATTTTCACCCCTCAAATCCGAAGACAAATTTTTGGACATATCGCCAATAGACTTAATACTTAAAAAATTCAGACGATGAAAGCTTTTCTTCAGTGGTTTTAAAACCCGAATTCCAAATCGCACATTTTCCGAAGCTAAATCCTTATAATAAGAGTCTTTTGGCAAACCCATTGAAGCAGCAACCATTCCCATCAAAGTTGTGCGTGGCGGAATAGAAAAACTAAAAGCCGTATTATTGGCGTAGTACTTTCGGAAATGCCCCATTTTACCACTGATTTTGAAACTTAAAATTTCCATAACAAAATTGTTTATTTGATTGAACCCTTCTGTTAAAGACTAAATTTAAAATCAGTAGAAGTGCGGATAATTACATCTTTAATTTTATCTTTATTCTCATTTAGAACCTTTTTAAGATGACTTAAATCTAGTTCTAAATCTTTGAATTTACGTACTTGTTTATCTGAAATCCCATCAATTGGTTGAGTTTCTACATAGTTTCTCAAATCACCAAACTGTCCATTTGAAACTCCTTCATTATAAACTATTTCGACATACAGTTTTGGATATTGATTCAATTTTGATCGAGTTGGATTGGCTGGAATACTTTCCCAAATCGCATCTCTAAAAATTGCAACATCAGCATCTGACAAACCTGTAGATTTAGCTGCTGGTGTATTGATAGTACCATTGAAACCTAATAAACTGTAATGTAACCTGTAATCCTTACCAAAGGTACTACTATCATCTGCCATAATTGTAACTATCGAGCTGGAATCCATCAATTCAACCTTATTGAAAGAATATCCCCAATTCAATTGAATTGGTCCTGTGTAAGCTTTTGTAAAACCACCAACAGCGAAAGCACTTCCAAACATTCTAATGTCAATAAACTTTTCTTTAACCAAATAAGCTAAGAGTGCGTAATTTACCTCCTTATGTTTGAATTTCTTATCGGTTATCGCTTTCCATACATTTTCAGCATCTTTCTCTTTATCAATAACATCTTGATAAACTTTTAAGCTATCTGGACTATCAACAAAAGCTTTCTCTAGTTCATCTTCATTTTCAATTGTCCTTTTAATTACCGCTTTGAGCTTACTATCCACACTCACTTTAGAATTTCCTTCCATGTTAACAAATACAACCTCTTCTTGATTGATATCAGTCAAATAATCACGCATGTATCGTTTAAGTCGAGTGTCCGTCACTAAATTTGTTTTGGTGTCATAATCCATACGAGGTTTATTTTCTTGATCTGGATCACCATTAGGATTGCATTGAATCGCTTCATAAATAAAAAGGAAGTCTGAGGAATTTTTTATTGTACTCATAATATTATATTTTAAATTGTGGTTATTGTTCTTCTTCTGTTTCTTTATTTCCATTTTTCTTACCAGCTCCAAAAGAATATCCAGTGAGCAAGAAAAAAGTTGCTTCTTGAGGGTTCAGACTCCAATTATTAAAGTCAAATTCATTCCCGAATTTTTGATCTGTAAAGACTACTTTATTCATGGAGTTATACTGTTTGGCTTTTTCAATTAAATCAATACGTAAACGTTGTATACTGTCTTTGTCCATTCCATTAAAATTGACTTTTTGAATAACAGTTTTATTTTTATCTTTTTGCAAATACTCAACACTGTTGAGCATGCGTCCAAGATAAAACATTGCACGCTGCTCCTTTGTGTAATCCATTTGAGAAAAAAAGTCTTTTTCTGCTTGATCATATCGATTATCGATGCTCTCTTGTGGTGTTGTTTCATCCATATCTATAAGTTTTAATTTTTTAAGTAATTGAAAAAATGCAAGGTATTTGAATACGCTGTCTCGAACAGCAAAATAGAAAAAGTCTTTACTGAACTCTTGGACATTCGTATAGCTGGCATACCGTTTATATTGGTGACACAGAATTAACTCAGTAAAATAATCATAGAGAAATTTAGGTTCAACTTTCCGATTCTCTAAAATTGTTTTGAATAAGTCCAAGGCCTTATTCTTCTTTTCTTTGTCTTTTCGTATCGGAATAATCTCATACAATGAATTAAAATTGAATCGTCTAGGCTCTCCATAACGATTCATCACCGTTTCCCAATTCACGAAATCACGCTCTCTAAATTGTTCATCGATTTTATCAAAATATTCTATCAGTTTATTAAAATGAAAGTTACTTACGTCCTTAATAACTTCAGTGGATTTAAAAAAGTTTCCATCCGATTCATAAGCTATGAAGTTAATCCAAAATATTTCACCTTCATTATTCAACCAATCTCCTATGCTCACCGAGTATTCACTTATTTTTTTCAAGTTGAACAGCAAATCTGAGTTTCTTTTAATACTCTCCATTGCCATTTCTAGGTCAACTTTGGAGTTCGATAGAAATTGAGGAATAATAACATGATCTATATTTGCAATTCTTGTTTTGTACCCATGATTTAAAAAGTAATCCGACGCATAATCTAAATATGCCTGGTTCTCTTCACTTACCTGATAATTAATATTGAAATTCTTTTTCTGAAATGAGGAGGCGTAATTTTTCGTTTCAGTTACAAACATTTTATTAAGGCTATACCTCGTATCCAAAGCCAGTTCATTGACCTCCTTTGAAATTAAACCACTTGCATAACATAGCTTATGTTTACTTTCATTTTTTCCAACTTTAGAATCGTTTTCACCGAAAAAAGACTCCTCCAAAAATGCTTTGTAGGTTTTTATATTGGAAAACAAGGTATGTGAATTAATTCCATATTTTTTAGCTTTTATCTTTACACAGAGAAATACAATATTCTCACTTGCATTTAAGTCAAATCGATCATTGATAGCCCCTAGTTTAATTTCTCGCTCTCCTTTTTTATTTGTGGTTAGAATTAAATCCAAAAACTTTTCTCTCAATTCGAACACTTCAACTAGTAACCCTCTAAATTCATCAGTTAGAAATTTAGTATTGAATTTCTCAATAGCTTCAATTAATTGCCCAAATTTGGGAGTATCTTCTTCCATGGAGTCATACTTTCCAAAAAATGTTTTATAAATCTGCTCTAATTTTATTGCTGGAACTGCCGTATAAATTGCTTTATTGTTTCCTCCTTTAATTTTCAGTGGAATAGTTTCGCTGACTTTTTTAGCATCATACTCCTCTAAATTATCCTTATCAATAATCACTTCTTGAGTATCTAGATCAAAAATTATTGGAAGTGTATAATTAGAAATAGAGTTTCCGTGTTTATCCTTTGCAGCAACTTTCGGATATTCCAAAAAACGACCCCAATCGCTCTTCCCCTCACTCTGCCATTCCCCAATCTTCAATAAAGTCTGTAACATAATTTAGTCGTTAAGTTTTTCTTAAAGTTAATCACTCGGTCCAATTTTCCAAAGCAATTCAATTCTTATTTTCCCCATTCACTTTTTCTATATTAAATATCATACAATGCTAACTTAATTCTAAAGGTTTTCTCAAGAATCTATTCTTTGAATCTTTATTTGAATAGCCAGCCATCTTAAAGTGATCTAAATGCTCTTTAATTGCTTTCTTTGTTTTTGTCTTACTTGTTTCCATTTTGATAATTTTTTAATGATTGTTTTAGTATTTCTTCTATTTCGTCCCGTAAATATTGGGGACGTAGCACTTCAACCTCTGCACCCAATTTGAGAATCTGCATCTTTAATTCATAATTAGGAATTAAATGAATGCTGATTATTATTCTACCGTCTTTACGTTCTCCTTTTTTGTACTGACTAGCATGTAACGGCAGACTTTCCAAATATTTATATTGGTTTGGCGAAACAGCGATTTCAATATTTTCTCGTTGTTCTGCTTCATCGTAATTTAGTCCAATAATTTGATCAAATTTTTGTAACTGATTTTCAAATTGCTGCTCAGTAACTGAAAAGATTTTCGTCATTTTAATTTTTGAAATACGTGCCAAGCCAAAGCTTTTTATAATAGTGTTATCTTCGAACTTATCATCTTCGCCCAAAGGAACACCAACCATGTACCATCGACCTTGATATTCTCTCAATTGCAAAGGAGCGATTCGGTATTGCTTTAAAGTCTTTTTCAAATAATTTTCATGCGTAAATTCTACAATTCGTCCTTGTTGAATGGCCGTAAAAATAGGCTCTACCCTTTCGATCCCTTTAAAATCAGAATGATCTTCCAATTTTATCGATTTTCGTAAATCTTGGAAATCCTTTAATCCTTTTCGGAAAAGTTCAGCCAGGTAAACCCTTCCAGTAAAAGACAAAAAAGACGTAATTTGATCATTGTCCTCAGACATTAAATGGTAACCTTTTTTTGTATGATTATAATTTACTGCAATGTGATAATCGATTGCCAAGGATTGAAAATCTCGTTCTAAAGTTCTTGCAGACATGTCCATGCCGTGAAAATCATTGAAATAATCAAGAATGTTTTGTTTAGAGACAAAAGGTTGTTTCTCTAAAACATGAATAAGGGTTTCCAAGCGTTTGTGTTTTTCCATCATATCGTTTCGTTTACAAAGGTGAACAAGAGGTTCGCCAAATCATGACGAAGTAAATGAAAATTTGGAATTAATTGAGAAAAACGTTGGATTAAAGCGTGCTATTTTTTGATTTGAAATAATACTCCTTGTGTAATCAGCTGAATTAATGATTGATAAAAGAAATGTGTAAAGTATTAGTTTTCAAAATATTTATCAAAGAAGAATGAGTTAGATTAAGTTTTGGCTAAATTCTATTTCGGTAATCCAAAATAACATTATTCACGTCCATAGAGAATTTTATCTTTACGAATTTCACGTTGCCATTCTACAGGATCCTTAATTCCACTGAAAGCGTTGTATTCTGCCATTTCTTCCATTACTTGAAAAAGTTTTTCTGAATTGGACTTTTCAGAAACATCAACAATATTATTTTCCTTAAGGTTTGAAGAAGCTGTTTTAATCTTCAAACCTAATTCGTAATCCGATAACTATCGGATCGTAATTTTCTTATCCTTTAATTTTGTTAATTTTGGGAAACAAAAAATAATATCAAAATAATGATCAAACAAGGGAAATCATATTCCAAAGACGGAAATATCGCATTTATTGTAGGAAAGGAATTTAAATCGGTTGAAGGTGTTCCAACAATCGTTGCAGAACAAGCAAAAAAACTCATCGCTTCTGATGATAAAACAGATTATATAAAATTAGGTGAGCAGTTTATTTTCTTCGTGAAGGAGAATGAAGATTTAGAGAAAATGCGTGTCGCCGGACATGAAATCCGCCAAAAACTCGCTAAATCGGCTGAACAAATATTTATTTCTGGAAAAGGAAATACAGCTTTGGCACTTGCAGAAGGATTGGCATTGTCTAATTATCAGTTCTTAAAGTACTTTAAAGATGCGGACAAGAAACGTTTTCAGTTAAAGGAAATCACTTTATTAGATACTTTCGAAGCCAAAGAAATTAGCCGATTAAATAATACAACGAAAGCTGTTTATTGGTCAAGAGATATGGTAAATGAGCCTCTCTCCTACTTAACCGCTCCACAATTGGCAAAGGAAATTCAGTCTTTTGGAAATGTTGAGAATCTAAAAGTTACTGTTTTCGATAAAAAGAAGATTGAAGAATTAAAAATGGGTGGTTTATTGGCTGTTAATTTCGGATCTATAGATGAGCCAACATTTACGATTATTGAATACAAACCAAAAAATCCAAAGAATAAAAAACCAATTGTTTTGGTTGGAAAAGGTGTTGTTTACGATACTGGAGGATTGAGTTTAAAGCCAACTGCTGGTTCAATGGACTCCATGAAAAGTGACATGGGAGGTGCAGCGTGTATGGCGGGAACGATTTACGCAGCAGCAATGAATGAATTAGATTTGCACATTATTGCACTAATTCCAGCAACTGACAATCGTCCTGGTGGAAACGCTTATGTTCCTGGTGATGTAATTACAATGTATGACGGAACAACAGTTGAAGTTTTAAATACGGACGCTGAAGGAAGAATGATTTTGGCAGATGCTTTGGCTTATTCGAATGAATTAAATCCAGAATTAGTTATTGACGCAGCGACTTTAACTGGCGCAGCTGTTGCAGCGATTGGTCAAAAAGCAGCCTGTGTAATGGGGAATGCTAATCAAGAAATTATTGATAATTTAATTAAATCAGGGCATAATGTTCACGAAAGATTAGCGCAAATGCCATTTTGGGATGATTATGCGGAAGAAGTTAAATCTTCAATTGCAGACTTGAAAAATATCGGAGGAAAATATGCAGGAAGCATTACTGCTGGGAAATTCCTTGAGCATTTTGTGAAATCTCCTTATGTTCATATTGATATCGCCGGTCCAGCTTTCTTGGATTCAGTTGATAATTACAAAGGAAAAGGTGGAACTGGAGTTGGGGTGAGGTTATTGAACAACTTCTTAGAGAATTACTAAGTCTTTGCAAGAAAACGCCAAATACTGCGTTATGTTAGTTTTTAATTGCAATCATTTATAAAAATAAACTCATGACAATTAAAAACTTAACAAGCCTTGTCTTTAACGTTTTCTTATCAAAGACTTCAATAATTAGAACTTTCTAAAGCACTGAATAAAAGAAAGAAATATCTAAACACAAATTTTGCTAGAAAAACACAAGTTAACTAGCAAAATTTGTGTTATTTTATACCCCTATAGATTCAAATTAGCGTGAAAGAAATTATTAAACAGTTTAAAGATAAGACTCCAAAGCCTTTGTATTTAATACATGGGGATGAGTCCTTTTATATTGACGAAATTACAGATGCGGCAACCAAATATATTTTGGACGAAAGCGAACGTGATTTTAACTTGACGGTTTTATACGGGAAGGACGCTGATATGGGCAGACTTCAAGAGCAAGTCAAACAATATCCAATGATGGCTGAACGTCAGTTGGTGATAGTTAAAGAGGCTCAAGATGTAAAAGATTGGGGAGTTATGGAAGCTTATTTTGAAAAGCCTTCTCCTACCACAGTTTTGATTTTAGCTCACAAACACAAAAAGGCTGATTCCAGAAAAAAGTTCTTTAAATCGATAAAGAAAACTGGTGTCATTTTCGAGAGCAAAAAGCTTTACGAAAATCAAGTTGATGGCTGGATCATCACTTATCTAAAAGAAAAAGGATATACCATCAATCAAAAAGCAACAATGCTTTTGGTAGAGTTTTTAGGAGCTGATTTAGGGAAAATCGCAAAAGAACTTGAAAAACTGATGATTGTTCTTGAAAAAGGTACTCAAATTAGTGAAGTTCATATCGAGGAAAACATTGGAATTTCTAAAGATTATAATGCTTTTGAATTAACGAATGCTTTGGCAACCCGCGATATTTTGAAAGCCAATAAAATCATTAATTATTTCGAACAGAATCCTAAGGCTGCTCTCATTACGCAGTTGATTCCATTATTATTTGGATTTCATGAAAGATTGATGAAAGCACATTTTTCGAATGCGGCGGATATCAATGGATTAATGTCAGCATTAAAAATGAGTTACCCAGCCGCAAAAGAAGTTTTACAAGCTAAGAAAATTTACAATCCTAAGAAGATTGCCAAGAATATTGCAACCCTGCAAGAATATGATTTGAAAAGTAAAGGAATAAATCACGGTCCAGGTTCTGATGCCGATTTATTGCGTGAACTCGTTTACCTTTTAATGCATTAATGTTTAAAAAATGAGAAGATTTTACATCGATATAGATTCTTTGAATTTGGATGAAATAACATTACCACCTGACGAATCTAAACACGCTGCCAAAGTGTTGCGCATGATGCCAGGAGATCAAATGGAAATTGTAAATGGAACTGGAATTGTATTTACAGGAGAAATTACGGATAGCGCTCCAAAAGCTGTTGTAGTAAAGAAAGTTGATTTTCATAAAGCAAAACAAGACCAACACCATATTCACATTGCTATTGCTCCAACAAAGAACAATGACAGATTTGAATGGTTTTTAGAAAAAGCTACGGAATTGGGAATACATGAAATCACACCAATTTTGTGTAAGAATGCCGAACGTAAGAAGATAAAGAACGAACGCTTTCATAAAATTCTCGTTTCAGCGATGAAACAATCTAAGCGCTTATTTATACCAAAGTTAAACGAACTCACTTCAATTGAAGATTTTATAAAGCAACATCCAAATGGATTAATTGCACATTGTTATGAAGAGGAAGAAAGAAACACCACCATTCAAAAGCAGCTTCAATTGGATTCTAGCAGATGGATTAATCAAAACACACCCATTTTAATAGGTCCAGAAGGAGATTTTACCTTAAATGAAGTTAAAAAAGCAATTGAAAACGGATATCAAGCCGTAACTTTAGGAAATACACGTTTGCGTACAGAAACTGCAGGAGTTTATGCGTGTATGAATGTTAAATTATTTTTTGAAGAACGTTAGAATAATAAATATGAGAGTAATATTGAGTGTCTTATTTGCTTTTATCATGTCAATTGCTTTCGGACAAGGAAGTTATCAATTGGCTGTACTAAAATACAGCGGCGGAGGAGATTATTATGCGAATCCCACCTCTGTTCCTAACCTTGTGAAATTTGTTAATTCACAACTCAACGCCAATATAAATACAGAGGTTCCTTATGTTGACGTAGGTTCTTCCCTCCTATTTACCTATCCATTTGTTCACATGACAGGACATGGAAACGTTGTTTTCTCCAACTCAGAACGAGAAAATTTAAGAAACTATTTGATTGGTGGAGGATTTCTACATATCGATGACAACTATGGAATGGATCAATATATCCGTCCTGAAATTGAGAAATTGTTTCCTAATCTCAAGCTTGTTGAATTGCCTTTTGATCATCCTATTTTTAATCAAAAATACAAGTTCAATGGTTTACCAAAAATCCATGAGCATGATGGTCAGAGAGCACAAGCATTTGGAATAATTATCGAAGGAAGATTGGCTTTGCTTTATACTTACGAAACAGACTTAGGAGACGGTTGGGAAGACATTACGGTGCATAATAACACCCAAGAAAATCATGAGAGAGCATTAAAGATGGGACTTAATATTTTACAATTTGCATTGATTAACGGAGGATTAGAATGAATTATTTATTAAAACATATCATATTTGTAATTGTATTCATCTTTAATGCTGATCTTGTTTTCGGACAAAAAGTAGACTTTGAAAAGCCGCCAAGTCAAGAAAATACTTACTTATTTAAAGTTCTAAAATACCATCGCCAACCCGAACCACCGGAATATATCCAAAATCATATTTCACAGATTGGAAAAAGACCTATGAGTAAATGGTCAGCTCAAGATAGTCTCTACTACGCTTATGAAAACGTTCATTTAAAGAATTTTGATTTAGCTTTAAGCATTTTTACAAGGTTAAATACGGACACCATCCAAGAGCCACACGCTCAAACTTTATACAGAACGACTTTACAGCATTTGGAAAGATTTGAAATGCTTAAAGAATACAATGAAAGAACAATTCCTGATGATTCCAACGTATTTTACAGTATAAAAGATGCTGTTCTCGATTTAAACAAAGCCTATTTGAAATACAAGATGAAAACTTTCATCCCTGATTCAACATTAATATTTCCAATTTTAAAGGACGACACTTTGGAATTAATTAACCTGAAGAAGTCGCCAAATAAAAACAAATTAGTAACAATAGCCTTTGCAATTGACTCAGCATTCCGTCATTTCACTGTTCTTCATGATGGAAAAGACTATATTCTTTCGCAAGCTTTTGAAGAAATGGCAGACTTCCAAAAGGAATATTTCTATTTGACCAATGCCTTGTTTTACTACTCAGGATCGCGCCACTATAATGCCCTGGACAAAACAGTAATTAAAAAATACAACAATGTCTTTATGGAAATGGATAAATACAATTACATTTCTATCAGCTTTAAAAACACATTTGGAAAGGTGATTAAAAACCGTTTTCGGATGAATACTAATTTCAAGGAAAATCCAGATATGGATTCATCTTTAAATTCAAGTTACACGCCACCACCAAAAAAAGAAGGAAGAAAAGACCACTTGCCTTGGATAGACAACTCTATTCTAATCATGATTATTTTAGGATTAGCCCTGTTTTTTGTGTTGTTTTTTATGAAAGCGAAAAAGTAGGGTAGATTGAAAATTCGTGATTCCGATGATTATGGAAACGTGAATTCGTATTCTGAGCTATCGGAACGAAATTCTCACCATTAGCTACGCTGAGGGCTAAAACCGTTCGTAATTCATTAATTCACAATTTAAAACCTTCAAAAGCCAACACAGCTTTTCTCACTGAACCGTGTTCCAACAACAACGCTTTTGCTTCATCAAATCCGATATCACATTGTTCGGCAACCATATTTGCACCGCGAATAACCAGTTTGGCATTACTTAATTGCATGTCCACCATTTTATTTCCTTGCACACGCCCTAATCCTATCATCAAACTTGTTGAAATCATGTTGAGGATTAACTTTTGAGCTGTTCCGGATTTAAGTCTTGTACTTCCTGTAACGAATTCAGGACCAACAACAGCCACCAAAGCATGTTGCGCTATTTTACTCAAAGGACTATCAGGATTACATGTAATTCCAGCGGTTAAATTCCCTTCTTGATTTGCTTTTTCTAGTGCACCAAGCACATAAGGCGTCGTTCCTGAAGCAGCAATTCCAACCACAACGTCATCAGGTTGAAGATGATAATCTTGTAATTCTTTCCATCCTAATTCTGTATTGTCTTCAGCATTTTCGACCGCAATTCTAATAGCTGCATCGCCACCAGCAATTAAGCCAACGACTAATCCTTGTTCTACTCCAAATGTTGGTGGACATTCAGAAGCATCGAGAATCCCTAATCTTCCACTCGTTCCCGCACCAAGGTAAAACAAACGTCCACCTCTTTTCATTCTAATTAAAGCGGCTTCAACAAATGCTGTGATTTCTGGAATAATTGCTTCAACAGCCAAAGGAACCAACTGGTCTTCTTTGTTCATGGCTACTAAAAGTTCATGAACAGATAAATCTTCAAGTTTATCGTAATTGCTAGATTGTTCGGTAATCTTATTCAAAAGAAATATAATTTTATAAATTGATAATAGGAAATAACTGCTATTCTAAAAATTGCTTTTTGGTTTTTGTAATCCATCCAGCACTACTCGCATAGTCTACATAATATATTTTTATATCGGCTTGACTCTCATATTCAACAAAGTAAACGCTTTTATCTGATTGACTTTGATATTTTACAAAGAACCAATTTCCATCATTTTTTCCTGCTTGACTTTCATAATCTACTCGGTAAACCAATAAATCTGCTCTACTTTCGTAATCTACAATATAAGCGGTAAAGTCTGCTCCACTTCTATAATCAGAAACATGAATTTTCTGTCCAAAAGAAATGGAGACAATGAAAAAAGTTAAGATTAAAAATGAGTGTTTTGAGTTCATTATTTCTTATATTAGAACTTACTAAATTAGTGAAAAAAGTGAACTTATTAGCACTAAAATCTAATAGACTTGGCAGTGATTGTGTTAGCGAAAAATAAAACAATGAATATATTAATAATAGAAGACGATCCAGATTTAAATGCGAATATTAAAGAAGCCTTAATTTCGGAAAACTATTCTGTAGAAACAGCTTTTGATGGTCAGATTGGCTTGAAATTATTAAAGAAAAACAACTATGATTGTGTTATTTTAGATATTAATCTTCCTTTTATTAATGGACTTGAAGTTTGTAAACAATTTCGTGAATTCAACACACAAACTCCAGTCATTATGTTGACCGCTTTTGGCGAATTAGAAGATAAAATTGAAGGCTATAAAAAAGGAGCAGATGATTATTTAACCAAGCCTTTTTTTATGCAAGAATTAATCTTAAGGATAAATTCTCTCATCAACAGGGTTGGAAAAAACGTATCAAATGATCAAAGTGACACTTTACTTGTTAGCGATATCATCTTGAATAAGAAACAGATGAAAGTCTTTCGTGATAGCAAAGAAATCAATTTAACACAAAGAGAATATCAAATCATTCTTCTGCTTATGCAAAGAAAAGGAGAAGTTGTTTCAAAGAAAGAAATGCTGCAAGAAATTTGGAACACCTCTTTTGTTGGGAACACCAATACGATAGAAGTTTACATCAATTTCTTAAGAAATAAATTAGACAAACCATTCAATAAGAAAACAATTAAAACAAAGGTTGGTTACGGATATTACTTGGATTTAGATGAAGATTAGACATAAAATATTAAGCTATATTTCAACGACTGTAATTCCACTTATAGCGATTGCATTTGTATTCATTTATGTATTATTTGCAGGGTATCGAGAAGAAGAATTCCAACAACAGCAAAACGCCAAGATCAAAGCTTCCATTAAGCTAATTGAACAATATAAAGATAGATCTGCCGAAATTTCCTACTTGTTAGACGAACAAGATATCAATGATTTTTACGATGAAAAACTCCTTATTTTCAATGAAGATAAAAAGGAAATATTCGCAAGTTTAGATAACCTCGATATCTCTAAATTAAAACCAATTATCGATGAATTATCTAAAGAAAATCCTTGGATCGAAACCAAAGAAGGCGAATACGATTTAATAGGCGTTTATGTCGAGCGAAATGACATTGTTTATTACGCCATCAGTAAAGCCTACGATGCGTATGGATATACTAAATTGGAGTTTCTTAGAAATACTCTAATCGTTATATTCCTGTTAATTACGCTGGTAATCGTTTTGGTTTTCATCTATATTTCGAGGATGATTTCAAATCCAATAACAGAATTGGCTTCTAAAATCAATAATTATGAACTGGATGAAGAGTTGAATATTCCAATTTCTTTAAAAACTTCAACTATTGAACTCAACACCCTGACAGATCGATTCAACGAGTTATTAATTCACACCAATGAGGTTTTCAAATTTCAAAAACACACCATAAATCATATATCACATCAGCTAAAAACACCAATTTCAGTGCTTGTAACAGAACTAGACAAAATTCAAAACTTATCTAAAGATTCAGAAATTTCCGCATTGATCAATCAACAAAAAGTCAAAGCAAAATCTCTGGGCAGTATTATTAACGTGCTTTTAGAAATTTCAAAAATTGATTCTGGCCAAATTGTAGAAAATCATTCAGGCAGAGTTGACGAATTGGTTTTTGATTGCATTCATGAACTCAATATTATTTATCCAAATTTCATATTTGAAGTGAATTATTCACCAAGTGATATGGAGGAGAAATACTTGCTCGTTAAAATGAATTCAATACTTTTGAAGCAAGCATTTTCTAATTTACTTTCCAATGCTGTCTCCTACTCTACTCAAAATCAAGCAGAAGTGAGTTTTATCATTAATCCCGAAAATCAACTTCAAATACTATTTACGAATACAGGAAATCCAATTACAGAAGAAGAAGAAAAGTTCTTATTTAAACATTTTTTTAGAGGAAAAAACAGCAATGAAAAAGCAGGTCAAGGTTTAGGACTTATTCTGACAAAGAAAATCATAGAACTTCACGAAGCTTCGATTACTTATGTCAGACAGGACAAGCTAAATGTATTTGAAATTACTTTTCCTTTAAGCTAATCTTTATCCATTTTAAGGTCTTTTTAAGGTCGTTATTAAGATGTTTGCCAAGTTCAAAATATGGTAAACTCTATGATCAAAAATATAAAGGCAAATGTTTCGCTAATTCTCTTTTTAGTATTTAGTTTAAATAGTAGCTTTTCTCAAGACACACTGATTTTTAATAAATCAGAAGCTGAAGCATTATTTCTGCAGAATAACCTTTCTCTACTCGCTGAGAATCTTTCAATTTCTAAAGCAGAGGCCAGTTTAATTCAAGCTAAAGTATGGCCCAACCCAACTTTAACTGTGGATCAGGTGAATTTATGGAAACCAAATTCTAAAATTCAAGGACAAGAATTGGTTCCTCCTATTTCTGGGGACTTTGGTAGAAATCAACAATTTGGTATTTCTATCGAACAATTGATTCTAACAGCAGGAAAACGAAAAAAGTTAATGGCACTTGAAAAAGTTGGGATAGAAAAATCCAAACAATATTTTGAGGAGGTATTAAGAAGTTTGAAAATTGAACTGAGAACACAATTAAATCAAATCAATTACTTACAAACTTATAAAGGTATTTATGAAAATCAATTGACTTCGGTGAATCAGCTGGTAAATGCTTATAAAAATCAAGTGGACGCTGGCTTTCTTGACAAAGGCGAGTATATCAGACTAAAAGCCTTGTCATTAGAAATTTTAAACGACATCAACAATCTAGAAAATGAGCGTTATGCAGTTGAGCACAACCTAAAGTTGTTGTTGAATCTTCCTACTGCCACTCATTTCGAATTGAAATCTGAGGGTTTAAAAGTAAACCCTGAAGAACTAGTTAATCTAGATATTGCTGCATTAATTGACACAGCGCACAACAATAGACCAGAATATAAAATCTCAAAACTCCAAGAGGATTTTGCGCAGAAATATTTAGCTGTCGAACGGGCTGAACGCATTCCCAATCTTTCATTAATTGGAGAATACAACCGTGGAGACGCTATTTACACTGACTTTATAGGTTTTGGAGTAGTAATGGATTTACCCGTTTTCAATCGAAATAAAGGAAATATTCGCATTGCTGAATTAGAAATACAACAAGCCCAACTCAATCAACAATTTGTGACTTCTGGAATAGAGAAAGAAGTAAGTTTAGCTGTTCTACAATTCAGAAAAGCATTGGAGTTTGCTCAACAAATAGATGAAGATTATGAAAGTGAATTAGATCAAATTTTAAATGCTTACACCCATAACTTTAAGAACAAAAACATCGATTTAATTCAATACTTAGACTTTTTGGAAGCCTATTTAGAGAACAAGAACATCATTCTACAAGCCGCTTTAGAGTTGAGAAACAAAGCGGAAGAAATAAACTATTCAGTAGGAAAAGACATTATCAAATAGTCACTGAAAAACCTAAAAAAAATTAGATACAATAATTAATTAAATATGACAATTATAAATAAAAACATACGATTCATATTGAATGGTGCTTTAGTATTTTCGCTACTTCTTTCATGTTCAAATGAAAAAAAGACGGAAACTAAAAAAGCAAGCAAAAGCTACTGTTTGGATGAAAGTTTTACTATTGAAACAGAACATCCGAAAAGACAAATGATGGTCAATGAAATTCCTTTATCGGGAATTGTTGAGCCTAATCCAGATAATGTTATTCGCTTCAGCAACTTAGTAGATGGAATTATTGTTGGAACAAGCTTTTCTCTGGGAGATTATGTCCAAAAAGGGCAGGTTTTAGCTAAAGTTAAAAGTACGGAGCTTTCAGAATGGAAATCAAGACAAAAGATTTTAGCATCGCAATTAACAGTTGCAAAACACGATTTTGAATCCGTTCAATCCATGTATGAAGATGGAATTGCATCGAAAAAACAATTGAACCAAGCGGCAAGTGATGTAGTATCGCTAGAATCTGAATTGGAGGAAGTAAGTTCGAATTTACGACTTTACAATGCAAGTACTGAAACAGGAGTTTTCTTAATCAAAGCACCAGGATCTGGATATATTACAGAAAAGAATATTACCCCTGGAATGCATGTTTCAGCGTATAATGAATCCTTATTTACAATTTCAGAATTGAATGAAGTTTGGGTACAAATTAATGTTTACGTTTCCGATCTTCAAAATATTACTCAAGGAATGAAGGTAAATATTCGTTCTCTCTCCTACCCTGACATTATTTTTACTGGTGAAATCAATGCGCTTTCTCATGTTTTAGATAGTGAATCTGGTGTTATAAAAGCCCGTGTCACAATTGAAAATAAAGATTTGCTTTTAAAACCTGGAATGTTTGTAGATGTCGTTGCAAAGCAAAAAACAGATCGGGAAGTTCTTACAATTCCTACATCGGCTCTCATTTTCGACGACAACCAAAATTACGTAGTTATTTATGAAGACGATTGTAATTTGAAAACCCGACGAGTAGAATATATCGGTCAAATCAATGGTACATGCTACATAGAGGATGATTTAAGTACAAGTGACAAAATCGTCGCGAAAGACCATCTTCTTATTTATGAGCAAATTAAGAACTTTCAAAATATAGATTAATGAATAAGTTTATTCAAAATATAATTGCTTTTTCGTTAAAGAATTCAATCATTGTATTATTTCTCACCGGTGTTTTAATCGTAGCAGGATTGATAAGTTTGGTCAATACGCCAATTGAAGCTTTTCCAGATGTAACAAACACCAGAGCAAGAATTATTACTCAATGGCCTGGACGAAGTGCCGAAGAAGTTGAAAAATTCATCACACTTCCTTTAATGAAGGAAATGAACACAATTCCAAGAAAAGCGGAGGTTCGTTCAATTTCTTTATTTGGATTATCTGTTGTAACTGTATTGTTTGAGGATGATGTTGAAGATTTTTACGCTCAACAATATGCTTCCAATCGTTTGCAAGGAATTTCATTTCCCGAAGGTGCCGAAGCCGAAATTGAACCACCATTTGGTGCAACAGGAGAGATTTTTAGATATATTATTAAAAGTGATCGTCCAATTAAGGAGCTTTCTGCTATTCAAGATTGGTTAATAGAACGCGAAATTGTTTCTGTTCCTGGTGTTGCGGATGTGGTTAGTTTTGGTGGAGAAGAAAAAATCTATGAAATTAAAATTAATCCTCAGGCTTTAGCAAGTTATGATTTATCTCCTTTGGATGTGCACGAAGCCGTTGCTAATACGAATATCAACGTAGGTGGAGATGTTATTGAACGTGGACCTCAAGCGTATGTAGTCCGTGGAATTGGGCTTCTTGAAAAAATCGAGGACATCGAAAACATCATTATCGAAGTTCGTGATGATGCACCATTGTTAGTAAAACACGTTGCGGAAGTACATGTTTCTGCAAAACCAAGATTGGGTCAGGTTGGATTCCAAGATGACGAAGATGTAGTTCAAGGAATTGTAATTATGCTGCGTGGAGAAAATCCTGGAGATGTAATTGAAAAGCTAAAATTAAAAATAGACGACCTCAATGAAAACATTCTTCCAGATGATATAAAAATTGTTCCTTTTATCGACAGAACAGACCTTGTAAATACAACAGTCAGCACGGTGAGTAAAAACTTAATCGAAGGAATTTTATTGGTTTCTTTAATTGTATTTATCTTTTTATTTAACTGGCGAACAACTGTAATTGTGGCTTCGGTTATTCCCTTATCCTTCCTTTTCGCATTGATTATGCTTAGGATTCAAGGCTTACCTGCCAATCTTATTTCTATGGGTGCCATTGATTTTGGACTCCTTTTAGAAGGAACATTAGTCATTGTTGAAACTGTTTTTGTGGGAATGGCTACCCAGGCAGAAAAATTAGGAATGAAGCGTTTCAACAAAGTCAGCAAACTCGGAATGATCAAAAGAAGTGCTGGAAGTGTTGCTTCCTATATTGTATTTGCACAAATCATTTTAATTGTTGCTTTACTCCCAATTTTCTCTTTCCAAAAAGTGGAAGGAAAAATGTTCTCTCCCCTAGCCTTTACATTGGGTTACGCACTTTTAGGATCACTCATTTTAAGTATAACCTATGTTCCAGCAATGATTAAAGTCTTGCTGAAGAGAGATATTAAGGAGAAAGGAAACTTTATTTCAAGAGGACTCCAAAAATACATGAACAAAATGTTTCTGTGGAGTTCACGCCATAGAAAAGCAACAGTTTCTGGTTTTATTGGATTGCTCGCTGTTTGTTCAACTGCTTTTATGTTCTACGGAACGGAATTTATCCCAAGTCTGAATGAAGGTGCAATGTACGTTCGTGCTACATTACCCAACAGTATTAACTTAGGTGAATCTGTGCGACTTTCTCAAGAAATGAAAGCCAAAATTAGAAGCTTTGAAGAGGTGGAATTTGTACTTACTCAAACAGGAAGACCAAATGACGGTTCTGATCCAACAGGCTTCTTTAATAACGAATTCCATATTCAGCTTCATCCAGAAAAAGAATGGAAGCGGAAAATTTCAAAAGATGAATTATTAAACGAAATTCGAACTGAATTAAGCAGTTTCCCTGGAGTTGTTTTTGGGTTTAGTCAGCCAATTCAAGATAACGTAGAAGAATATGTTGCAGGAGTAAAAAGTTCATTGGTGATTAAAATCTTCGGTGATGATTTGTTTGAATTGGAAGAATATGCTGATCAAGTAGCCGCAAACATTGAACAAGTTGAAGGAATTACAGACATCAACGTGTATAGAAATATTGGTTTGCCTGAATTAAGAATTCAATTACACGATCATAAAATCGCAAGATATGGAGCAGATATTCAACATGCTCAAGCGGTTATTGAAATGGCAATTGGTGGTACAGCAGCAACTAAATTCTACGAAAACGAAAGAGTTTTTGATGTCAGATTGCGTTTCCAAAAAGAATCACGTGACAATGCAGAGAAAATTGGAGAAATTCTGATTCCTTCAACAACAGGAAAAAAGATTCCTTTGAGAGAAATCGCAACCATTGAGTATTTAACTGGTCCAGCATTCATTTATCGTGAAGGAGGAAGTCGATACATTGCAGTTGGATTTAGTATTGAAGGCCGAGACTTAGGTTCTACCATTAAAGAAGCCAAAGCGATAGTAGAAGAAAATGTTAAACTTCCAAAGCAAAACAAAATGGTTTGGGCAGGAGAATTTGAAAGTAAAGAACGTGCAACACAACAGTTAGCGATGATTGTTCCAGCTGTATTGGTGTTGATTCTCTTCCTACTCTACTTCAACTTCGGAAGTACCAAAGACACACTTGTTGCGGCAAGTACAATACCTTTTGCATTTGTAGGAGGTTTTATTTCTCTTTGGATTACAGGCACAACCTTCGGTATTTCAGCTGGAATTGGATTTATTATTCTCTTCGGAGTAAATACCATTAACAGTATCATTCTGATTGCCGTTATGAAAGAAAACATGCGATCCATGCCTTTAAAAGAAGCAATCTCAAATGGAGTTTACACACGAATTCGTCCAATTGTGATGGTTGCACTTATGGGATCAATGGGACTTTTCCCTGCTGCACTTTCTACAGGAATGGGATCGGAAATTCAAAAACCATTAGCGATTATGATTGTTGGTGGACTTTTAATTTGTATGGTGCTTTCTCTTACTGTTTTGCCACAAATATTTTATTGGTCGTATAGAAAATCAGATGAAAGAAAGCAAAATAATAGAAAATTGATAAAAAATGAAATCTAGTTTTGAAATTTTAGATTCACGATTTTTTATAGAAAAGAACTCAATTCTTTACTTTTCATAACAAGAGTGGTTTCGCACTTTTACTTTAATTTCTAAATAGATTTTTAGAGTAAAATGTGGAGCCACTTTTTTAATTCTATGCAATTCTGCACGATAGAGAATCAAATTAACAAGTGTATAACCTTGTATTTAGTCATTTAAAGTCTATTTTTGCACCCCATTAAAAACAACAATGAATAAATTTCTCCAAAGATTTACAAGTAATCCAAAAAACGATGTTCTAGCCGGTGTGACCGTCTCATTAGCAATGATACCAGAAGTTGTAGCATTTGCTTTTGTTGCGCAAATCGACCCATTAATGGCACTTTCAGGTGCATTTATCGTTGGATTAATTGCTGCTATTTTTGGAGGAAGACCTGGACTTATTTCTGGTGCTGCAGGTGCTGTTGCAGTTATTTTCGTTACAATGATTGCAGACGGACATTCGAAAGGAATGCTCTTCGATCAACCTGTTGAGAATATGGGTTTTTTCTACTTAATGGCCTGTGTTATTTTAATGGGAATCATTCAAATTTTAGCGGGAGTTTTTAAACTAGGTCGCTTCGTACGTTTAATTCCACATCCAGTGATGATGGGCTTCGTAAACGGTTTAGCCATTGTTATTTTCTGGGCGCAAGTGAAAATGTTTTCGCATAAGGAATTAGTTATTAAAGATGATGGAACTAAAGAATATGTGAGCACATTTATGTTCGGGACAGAACTTTACATAATGATGGCCTTAGTGCTTTTAACCATGGGAATTATCTGGTTATTGCCTAAAATCACTAAGAAAATCCCTGCAGCATTAACAGCAATTTTAGTAACTACTTTGCTCGCTATCGGAATTGATTTGGACGTTTCAACCGTTGGCTCATACATTATTGAAGGCGGTGGAACGGGATTAAAAGGTGAATTACCTACACTTAACATGGAACTTTGGCAAAATCTACCTATTAATTTAGATACACTTAATTTCATTTTACCTTATGCATTTTTAGCTGCTTCAGTTGGATTAATTGAATCGCTCATGACAATGAACTTAGTCGATGAACTAACAGAAACCAGAGGAAATGGTGACCAAGAATGTATAGCACAAGGAACAGGAAATATCATGTCAGGACTTTTCGGAGGAACCGGTGGATGTGGAATGATTGGTCAAACCGTAATTAACATCAACGCAGGTGGACGTGGCCGTTTATCTGGAATCATCATGGCTCTTACTCTACTCACATTTATACTTTTCACCGATAAGTTAATTGAACAAGTTCCAATTGCTGCATTAGTGGGTGTGATGTTTATGATGGTAATTCAGACTTTTGCATGGTCGAGTTTTAGAATCCTGAAAAAAATACCGTTGTCTGACGCTGTTGTTTTAATCATTGTTTCCGCTGTTACCGTAATCTACGATTTAGCCATTGCAGTATTCGTTGGAGTTATCATTTCCGCTTTGTCATTTGCTTGGCAAAACGCAATCCGTATCCGTGCTAGAAAGCGATTTAAAGAAGATGGTACAAAAGTTTACGAAATTTGGGGACCATTGTTCTTTGGATCAATACAAGCCTTCAATGAAAAGTTCGATCCTAAAGGCGATCCAGACAAAGTAATTATTGACTTTGTTGAGTCACGCATTAGTGACCACTCAGCTTTAGAAGCAATTTTCAATATAGTGGAAAAATATGAAGCCGAAGGAAAATCAATTAAGCTGAAACACTTAAGCCAGGACTGTAAAGCATTAATGTACAAAGCAAGTCCAAAATTCAAAGAAGTCATTGTCGATGATGTTGATGATCCAAGGTATTACTTAGCCGCAAATCCTGAGGATTTTCCAAAATCACTCACGGAATACAAGTTGTAATTGATAATTAACTTCGTTGAGGGCTTCGCCGTTGATAATTTGCCGGTTTGAAACCTAATCCTACATCCAAGTAAAATCAGGATCATAGCCGTTTATAACAGATAATTCATCATCCGATTCTATCGGATCATAATTAATTCATCATTCCATTATTCGTAATTGATTACTTTTCTTCCAAAGTATTTTAAATTTCTTATATTTGCAAACGAAAGAATTCTTTGAAATCAGTACGTCTATCTCGCTAACACAATAGTGATAGAACTGATTCATTCGCAATTCGTATTCCGATAACTATCGGAACGTAATTGAGTAATTAACTTCAGTTCGACAAGCACGCATCGGCAAGCTCGGCGCAGCGCACTGTATCGCTTTGAGGGTTTTGTCGTACGTAATTGAATATATATATATGCTTCTAACAATTGAAAACATTTTACTGATTGGTTCACTGCTGCTTTTTATAAGTATCATTATAGGTAAAACCTCCTCAAGATTTGGTGTTCCTACTTTACTGCTTTTCTTGACTATCGGAATGATGGCAGGTTCTGATGGAATTGCAGGAATCAAGTTTAATAATCCTCAAATCGCTCAGTTTATTGGAATTGTTTCCCTTAATTTTATTTTGTTTTCTGGTGGTCTAGATACCAACTGGAAGTCTGTAAAACCCATTGTTCGAGAAGGAGTTGTTTTATCTACTTTAGGTGTACTTCTAACCGCTGTAACATTAGGCTTCTTTGTGTATTGGGTAACAGATTTCACCATATACGAAAGTATGCTCTTAGGCTCCATTGTTTCTTCTACTGATGCAGCTGCGGTGTTTTCTATTTTGCGTTCCAAAAGTATTGCGCTTAGAGCGAACCTTCGACCAACACTAGAGCTTGAAAGTGGAAGTAACGATCCAATGGCCTACGTTTTAACAATTTCTTTCCTTACCCTCGTTATTAATCAAGACCTAGAGCTAATTTCTATTGTCCCAATGTTCTTGATCCAAATGATTTTGGGTGGTATTGCAGGATTTGGTTTTGGACTGCTTAGTAAGTATATCATAAACAACATCAAACTGGGGTATGAAGGACTATATCCTGTATTGGTTATTGCTTTGATGTTTATTACCTTTTCAGCAACAGACTCTTTGGGAGGAAATGGATTCTTGGCCATCTACATTTGTGCAGTTTACCTTGGAAATCAGGACTTAATTCATAAGAAAACCATTCTTAAAATGTACGATGGGTTAGCATGGTTAATGCAAATTGTTCTGTTTTTAACCTTAGGTTTATTGGTTTTCCCTTCTCAAGTTATGCCAGTAATCGGTGTTGGGATGCTTATTTCATTGTTCCTTATTTTTGTTGCAAGACCTGTGGCTGTTTTCATCAGTCTTATTCCATTTAAAATGCGAATGAGACGCCGATTCTTTATTTCATGGGTAGGTTTAAAAGGAGCTGTACCAATTGTATTTGCTACTTATCCTTTAATTGCTGGAATTGAAAAAGCAAATATGATGTTTAATATTGTTTTCTTTATTTCAGTAACCTCTGTATTATTACAAGGAACGACTTTGAGTTTGGTCGCTAAATGGTTGAAAGTGGACTTACCTGATGGACAGAAAATTGTTACAGAATATGATAGGTTTATTACGAATGCTCCTAAACCTATCATGCAAGAAATACATGTAACAGAGAATTGTGTAGCTATTGGAAATAAAATAGTGAAATTAGGTTTTCCTGAATCTGCAGTAATCGCACTTATAAAACGAAATGATCATTATATAACTCCAGACGGATTAACAGTCATTGAACCAAACGATATTTTAGTGGTGCTTTCAGATGATTTAGAAGGTTTCGACAAAGTAAACTCTTGTTTAAGACAGAAAATAGTTGAAATAAAATAAGCTATAACCTCAGAACATTGCTTTTAAAATGCTAGTTTAGAGTGAATATATAATGCGTATTCTCAGTGATGCTATTTGAAAAGCAAAAGTCAACTAAAATTGCCGAACGAATTATAATCAGTACATTTGAATCATTAAATTTTGAATATGTCAGACGATAAAAAAATCATTTTTTCAATGATGGGTGTGAGTAAATCCACTCCTGCTGGAAAGCAAATTATAAAGGATATTTCCTTACAATTCTACTATGGTGCGAAAATCGGAATTATCGGTTTAAACGGATCTGGTAAATCAACTGTAATGAAAATCATTGCAGGTATTGATAAATCATTTATTGGAGATTTAACTATTGCAGAAGGGTATACTGTTGGTTATTTACCACAGGAACCAGAATTAGATCCAACCAAAACGGTGAAAGAAATCGTGATGGAAGGTGTTCAAGAAACGGTTGATATTCTTAAAGAATATGAAGATATTAACAACTCCTTCATGGATGAAGAGATTTTGAATGATCCAGAAAAAATGGACAAACTAATTGCTCGCCAAGGTAAAGTACAGGACCAAATTGATGCTGTAGACGCCTGGGAATTAGACACCCAACTGGATAGAGCGATGGATGCTTTAAGATGTCCACCAAACGACCAATCAGTTGAAAACCTATCTGGAGGAGAACGCCGCCGTGTTGCTTTAACACGATTACTGCTTCAAAAACCTGATATATTATTACTGGATGAGCCAACCAACCACTTGGATGCTGAATCAATTCATTGGTTAGAACAACATTTACAACAATATAAAGGAACTGTTATTGCCGTAACCCACGACCGTTATTTCTTAGATAACGTAGCGGGTTGGATTTTAGAATTGGACCGTGGAGAAGGAATTCCTTGGAAAGGAAACTACTCTTTATGGTTAGAGCAAAAATCTAAACGACTTGCCCAAGAAGAAAAGCAGGAGTCTAAACGTAAGAAAATGTTAGACAGTGAGCTGGAATGGGTTCGAATGAATCCAAAAGGCCGTCACGCGAAGAACAAAGCCCGTTTGAGTAACTACGACAAATTAATGTCGGAAGATTCTAAGGTTAAAGAAATGAATTTGGAAATTCCAATTCCAAACGGACCACGTTTAGGAAACAATGTTATTGACGCAGTTGGTGTATCTAAATCATTTGGAGATAAATTATTATATGATGATTTGAATTTCAGCCTTCCCCCTAACGGAATTGTTGGAATCGTTGGTCCAAACGGTGCTGGTAAAACAACCATTTTCAAAATGATTATGGGTGAATTAGAACCAGATGCTGGAGAGTTCAAAGTTGGAGAAACGGTTGTTTTAGGATATGTTGATCAAGCTCATGATGATTTAGATCCAGAGAAAACAATTTATGAAGTAGTTTCAGGGGGAACAGATTTAATGGAAATTGGAGATCAAAAAATTAACTCAAGAGCCTATATTTCTAAGTTTGCTTTCTCAGGTTCAGACCAAAATAAAAAAGTAGGTGTCCTTTCAGGAGGTGAACGAAACCGATTGCACCTTGCTTTAACATTAAAAACTGAAGCCAACGTTCTATTATTGGATGAGCCTACAAACGATATCGATATCAATACACTTCGAGCTTTGGAAGAAGGAATAATGAACTTTGCAGGATGTGTGGTTGTTATTTCTCACGACAGGTGGTTCTTGGATAGAATTTGTACACACATTTTAGCATTCGAAGGAGATTCTAAAGTTTATTCTTTCGAAGGAAGCTTCTCAGAGTACGAAGAAAATAAGAGAAAACGTTTGGGAGATCATACACCGAAGAGATTGAAATATAGAAAATTAACAATAGACTAAAGAAGTTAACAAGTTTAAAATAGTCATCAAGTCCTCAAGTTTGAGAGTTTCAGCTTGACAACTTGAATACTTGATAACTTTACAAACTTGATAACTTTATAACTAATAGAATCATGAGAATCTACAAATTCGAAGAAATCCAAAGTTGGCAAGAAGCAAAAGAATTAACAATTGGAGTCTATAAAAATTTCTCGGATAATAAAGATTACGGCTTTAAAGATCAAATTCAACGTGCATCTGTTTCAGTAATGAATAATATTGCGGAGGGTTTTGAAAGACAAACCAATAAAGAATTTATACGGTATTTATATATCGTGAAAGGTTCAGGTGGTGAAGTAAGATCCATGCTTTACTTAGCAAAAGAGTTTAATTATATTTCGGATGAGCAATTTGAAAAACTCTATAACCTAAGCCTAGATGCAACGCGACTTATTTCAGGTTTTATTAAAAAATTAAACGAAAAGTAAGCCCATGTCAAACTTCAAAACTATTGAACTTCACAACTTGATAACTAGCGAACTTGATAACTTTAAAAACTTGATAACTAACCAACTTGAAAACTAACCAACTTGATAACTTTAAAAACTTGATAACTAAAAGAAAAAAACATGTCAAACGAAGTAAGAACATTAGAGCCCAAAGAAATTTGGGAAAACTTTGCAGATTTAAACGCAGTACCAAGACCTAGTAAAAAGGAAGAACGTGTGATTCAATTCATGGTAGATTTCGGGAATAAACTAGGTTTAAAAACTGAAACTGACAAAGTAGGAAATATCATCATTAAGAAACCTGCAACCGAGGGAATGGAAGACCGTCAAACGGTTATTCTTCAATCGCATGTGGATATGGTTCACCAAAAAAATAACGCAACAGTTTTTGATTTCGATACAGAAGGAATTAAAATGATTGTTGATGGTGATTGGGTAAAAGCTGATGGAACAACTTTAGGAGCAGATAATGGAATTGGTGTTGCAGCTATTATGGGACTTCTGGAAAGTTCTGACATTCCACATCCAGCTCTAGAAGCAATGTTTACAGTTGATGAAGAAACAGGAATGACAGGTGCAAAAGAGTTGGATCCTTCTTTTTATGAAGGAACGATTTTATTGAATCTTGATACAGAAGATGATGACGAAATCAGCATTGGTTGTGCAGGTGGAATTGATACAAATACAACTTATGAATACGAAGAAGTAGATTCTAAATCCGATGTTACAAGTTATATTATTGACTTAAAAGGTTTAATGGGTGGACACTCAGGAATGGACATTGATAAAGGAAGAGGAAATGCCAATAAAATGATGGCCCGTTTACTTGTGGAGTCGCCAGTTGAATTGATTTTGCACGAAATGAACGGTGGAGGATTGCGTAATGCTATTCCACGTGAGGCAATGACTATTGTTTCAGTTGCAAATGATGATTCAACGAAATTTGAAGCTTATATTTCTTCAATGGCTGAAACTTTTAAAACAGAATATTCTCCAGTTGAAACGAAAATAGATTTGAGTGTTTCAAAAACAGAAACGCCAGCTAAAATGGTCGCAAATCATGATCAACATGCGATGTTGGCTGCTTTAAATGCAGTTTTTAACGGTGTTTTCAAAATGAGTCTGAACTTTGACAATTTAGTAGAAACCTCTAGTTCATTAGCACAAGTTGTAATAAAAGATGGAAAGTTCGAATCTAAATCTTTGCAAAGAAGTTCTGTTGAAACAACGAAAGATGATGTTGCAAGAACAATTCGCAGTGTATTTGATTTATTAGGAGCAGATGTTGAACAAACAGGAGACTACCCAGGTTGGGAACCAAATCCGAATTCTTCAATCTTAAAAACAATGCGTGAATTATATGAAAAACGTTTCAACGAAAAACCAAAAGTTATGGCTTGTCACGCAGGATTAGAATGTGGTATTCTAGGAGAACATTTACCGAATGTAGATATGATTTCATTTGGACCAAATATTCGCCATGCCCATTCACCTGACGAAACTGTTCAAATCAGTTCAGTGCAGAAATTTTGGGGATTCCTTTTGGAGATTTTAAAAGAAACTCCGTTAAAGTCAGCTTAATAATTATAAGAAACTCATATTTTACACTCTCTTTAATAAGAAGACTAATTAAAAATAATGAACAATCAACAAGAATTAATCGACTTAGCAAACATGAGAATGCCCTTTGGAAAATTCAAAGGGCTTCTCCTTGTTGAAGTTCCTGAACCCTACTATGTTTGGTATAGATCTAAAGGTTTTCCACATGGAAAATTAGGGAATCAAATGCAACTCATGTATGAAATTAAAGTGAATGGATTGGAAGACCTTATCCGCCCTTTGATAAAAAAATAGGATAATGAATATTTTAATACACAAAACGATAAAAGCCAATCAAAATCAAACTTGGTGGGCATTTTTTCATTTTCAACAACTGATTTGAATCACCTATTTATTGGACATGTAGAATTTAATTTTTAAAATAAAATTATGCAACCTTTTATTTAATTATAAGTCTATTATATAGTAGGAAAATTCTTTTTAATAAACAGGAATCTTACTTACAAAAACTTATATTATTTTTAATCTTTTATTAACTAATTAAACAACGCACTCATGCAAAAATTATTTATTCTATCATTTTTAGTTCTATTTTCAATAGACTTATCCGCTCAGCAAGCTAAACTCTCTGGTTCTGATGGTAAACTAAAATATGATGTTAAAGTTGAAAAACTAACGGACGAAAAAAATGACATTTTCTATGAATACTATTCATTGGAAATTAAAAACACTTCAACTAGTGAAGTGACATTTACGCCAGTTTTTAATTACAAAACTGAAACAGGTGACCTAAGAAGCTCTTTATCACACGATGGTAATCAATCAATTACCTTAGCTCCAGGTGAATCTATTAAAGGTAATCCAAAAGATTCTTACAACCTGACTCTATTCAAAGAGTTTCTAGTAGGAAATAGCGGAAAAAAATCTTCCAATAATGTATATACGCTAAACTCTATTTCAATAAACTACTAAAATTACGAAACATGAATAAAATATTATCGACAATTATACTGGTATCGTTTTCCTTTTGGTCATACTCCCAGTGTACCGTAACAATTGATACAGCATCTGACTCACTTGATTGTGGAGAATGCTTTGATTTAACTGCTGTAGGATTAGCTCAACAAGTTCTAATGAGCGAAAACTTCAACAACAACCAATTAGGCCCAGGATGGACTACTAATCAAACTGTAATGTTTAACAACCCATGTGGTGCGCCACCAGATGGTTCTCCTTCTGCATGGTTTGGAAATCAACAAACACAACCTCGTATTCTTGAAACAATCGATTACGACATGACTTGTGGTGGAGACATTTGTTTTATGATGAAATATGCAGCTCAAGGAGGCTCTGGAAGCTGCGAGGGTCCGGATGCTGCCAATGAAGGAGTTAAATTTCAATACTCTATTAATGGAGGTGCAACATGGGTGATGATTTTTGATCACGCCCCATTAAACAATGGAACTAACCCATACCAAACTTCTTGGAATCAGTACTGTTACCCTGTACCTCTTGCTGCTCAAACAACCTCAACAAGATTTAGATGGTACCAACAATTAGGAAGTGGATCTGGTTTTGACCACTGGGGAATTGATGACGTTGAGGTATTAGGAACTATCTGTGGTACTTATTACTATGACTGGTTCGCTGATGGAACTATTGACCAACCAGATACTAACTTCTGTATGTCACAAAACGTTCAAACATACAACGTTATTTTTACAGACGGTATTTCTGACACTTGTCATGCATCTATCGATATGTATGGAGTTTTATATCCTAATTTACCAAATGATACTTCATTTTGTGGTTTTATCGATCATGATTTAGTTTCAAATCCAACTGGTGGTTCAGGAAACTACACTTACCTTTGGAACAATGGAGATACAGATAATACTATCGAAAATGCAACTACGAACATTTACTATATAGATATTCAAGACCAAACATACCCCGGCTGTACAGCTAGTGATACAATTAATTTTGAAATGTACCCTAATCCAGATGTGAATTTTGACGCCTTCCCTCTTTGTCAAGGGAATTTAACAAACTTCACAGATTTAACAGATCTACCACCCGGTTATAATGTCGGAACTTGGTTCTGGAACTTTAATAACCAAGGTGCTACTTCTACAGATCAAAATCCGAGTCACTTGTTCTCAGGTGTAGGGACATATAACGTAAAACTGAGTGTTGTAACGCAAGACGGTTGTGTGGGAGATACTACAATAACATTCTTTGTTGGACCTTCTCCTTATGCCGATTTTACTTATACACCAGCTTGTGAAGGTGAAGAAGTATTGTTTACAAATAAGTCAATCGGAAATTACGAGAACTCACAATGGACTTTTACAAACAGTACAGATACTATATACTCAACAGATGCTGCTTATACTTTCCCTGGAGACGGACCTTATGATGTAACATTATACATTGAAGACGTAAATGGAGATTGTACAAGTACTTCAACTCAAACAATTATTGTTAAAAGTGCACCAGACGCTTCATTCTTAGCCTCACCATTATATGGAAATCCAGTTCTAGACGTAACTTTTTACACTGATCTAAGTAATTTAGTGGATAGCTACTGGGATTTTGGAGACGGAAATAACTCAAGCCTATTTAGTGATACAGTTTACAATTCTTTTGTTGATCCAGGTGTTTACACAGTGGTTCATACAGGAACTGGATTAAACGGGTGTCCTGGTAGATTCGAAGTAAATATTATTGTTGAATATCCAGAGGTTCAGGTTAGAATTCCAAATATTATTACACCAAATAATGATGGAGTAAATGACGGTTTCTTTATTACATTCTCTCAGGCTGTAGAAACAATTTCTGACTTCGAAATTGTGTTCCTAAACAGATGGGGTAATATTATCCAATCTTACAATGAACCAGATTTTGTTTGGGATGGAAAAAGCAAATCTGGAAATGAATTGAATGATGGAACTTACTTTTACAAAGTAACTTTTAAGGATTTAAAAGGGCAACGCTACGCTGAACATGGTTTTGTTCAAGTGGTAAATAATTAAACCTCACTACAATTAGAAATGGGGCGTCTATGAATAGACGCCCTTTTTTATTTTATAAACTCTAAAATAAAATTTGAATCCCGTTCACCATTCCCGAAACACTATTCCAAAATATGTGGTTTTATAAAATGAATGAGTAGACTTTGGATTTAGCATTCAAAAAGGTTTTGCTATTCACCAATAAAATAGAAAGATTAGATCTAAGCAGTCGGCAAAAAGGGATTTATAAGGCTATTTAATGGTGTCCTTATTAATTTCAATCGTATGCCCACAATCAAAATGTCCTAGTGGGCATTTTTTATGACCATGATATCCACAAGGACGGCAATCTAGTTTCTTCTTTGTTTCAATAATTTTAGAATCCTCTGCTAAAGGTCCAAAACCAAAACGAGGAACAGTTGAACAGAAAAAAGCACGGGTTGGTGCATTCATAGCAGAAGCAATATGAAGTGGTCCAGAATCATTTACATAATTCATCTCTGCTCCTTCCATTAAAGCGGCACTCTGTAATAAAGTCAATTTACCTGCTAAGTTATGCACACCTTTTGGAAATTCTTGTTGAAGATCAGCACATAGCTCATAATCTGAAGGCCCACCAATTAATTTCACTTCTCCTTTTTGAATTAAAATCTCAATAAGTTCAGTCCATTTTGAAGTGGGTAGTTTTTTAGTTTCCCATACAGATGCCGGTGCCAAACAATAATATTTCTTCTTGGTAAATTCTTTAATAGCTTCTCTATCATCATCAGATGGAAAGAGTTCAGGTCTAATCAATGTTTTAGCACCATGATGAGCAATCAATTTAAGATTTCGTTCAACTTCATGGGTTCCATCTTCTAAAGAATGAGGTGCCGTAATGGTGTACATTTTAGAAAAAGAATTCTTATCAAAGCCTACCCTACTCTTGGTTTTTGCAAGGCGAGTCATTAATCCAGCATTTGTAAAGCGCTGCAAAGTTATTACTTCGTCGTATTTTGTCTTTCGAATAGACTTAATAATATCCAGAAGACTCTTGTACTTTCCATCGTTCTTATTCCATACAAAAACATGATTGATTTTTGGATTATTTGCCAATAAGGATTCATTCCCTTTTCGAACAACCACATCAATTTTTGCATCAGGATAAATTCTGTTCAATTCTGAAATGAGCGGAGTCGCAAGAATAACGTCTCCTAGAAATGCTGTCTGTATAACTAAAAAGTTTTTCACGTCCCAAATATACGAAACTAGCATCTAATTAAATATATAGATTCTAATCAAATAAAACATCTATTGCCAATTCTTATGAATTCAATTTGACTTTCGTAGTACTTATCCCGATTTATATCTTAACTTAAACACAAGTATCACAGTAATAAGTGTTTCCTGACAGAATAACATGCTACATTGACACCTTCTTACAAGTCTATGTATTACAATCGCTTAGAGAGTTAAAATCACTCAAAGTAATTGTAAAGCACAATAAAGCCATGGTTTCTGGAGATTAGAACAATTGTTGCACGAGTAGAGGTAAATTATAAATATAAATAATAGAATATATGAAGTTATTAGTAATCGGTGGCGGAAATATGGGTTTAACCTATTCCGAAGGTATGTCGAAATCACCATTATTAAACAAGAGAAAGTTAATGATTCAGGATTTAAGTCCGGATACTTTATCACGTTTAAGGGAGAATCCAGACTTTGATGTTTACGACAATTTAGATGATTGTTTGCCTCAGGCTGATATGGTTTTTATTGCTGTAAAACCATACCATTGTGTTGAATTATTTGAGAAAATGAAAGACGTTGTACACGATCAACAAGTATTTGTTTCGTTAATGGCTGGAGTAACAATTGATTTTATCAAAGAGCGTTTAGGAATTACAAAAGTAGTGAGAACAATGCCCAATTTACCTGCTAAAGTTGGCAAAGGTATTACCTCATTCACAGAATCGCATGATGTTTCAAGAGTCGAGCTTTTAATGGTAAGAAATTTATTAGACACAACGGGAACTTCTATTCATGTTGAAACAGAAAAATTTATTGATAAATCAACTGGAATTTCTGGAAGTGGACCTGCTTATGTGTTTTACTTTATGAATTCCATGCTTGAAGCAGCTAGAAAAATGGGATTCTCAGAAAATGACTCGCGCGTTTTAGTTTCATCAACCTTTGAAGGAGCAGTGGCACTTTTCAATGAGTCAAATGTTACTCCACAGGCGTGGATGGACAGAGTAGCCTCTAAAGGTGGAACAACCCAAGCAGCCTTAAACTCAATGGAAGACAATAATGTGAAGGAGCTCATTAAAGATGCCGCTTATGCCGCTTTCAATAGAGCTGTTGAATTAGGGAAAAACCCAGAGTAATTCAAAGCATTTTAATACAAATATTAAATTTCAAATAAAACAAATATCAGTTTTGCAAAAATTCAAAAAAAGAGTAGTAATAAAAGTAGGAACAAACGTAATGACCAACACAAACAACAGAATAGTTGGTCCAATTCTTAAAAATTTAGTCCGACAAATTGCTTATTTATATGAACGTGACATTATTACAATTTTAGTTTCTTCAGGTTCTGCAATTGCAGGAAAAGAAGTATTGGGGGATTGCTCTGCAATTGACCCAACAACACGAAGACAAGTATTTTCTTCTGTTGGACAGCCTAGACTAATGCGCCACTATTATTCAATGTTCCATGATTTTGGAATGAGTTGCGCCCAAGTTTTAGCTACAAAAAGAGATTTTGCCTCAGGTGAATACCGAGATAACATGACGAATTGCTACGAGGCTTTATTAAAAGAAGGAATCGTACCAATTGCCAACGAAGATGATGCTGTTTCATTGACAACCTCAATGTTTTCAGACAATGACGAACTCGCTAGTTTAGTCGCTGAACTCGTTGGAGCTGATATGTTAATCATGCTAACAGACACAGATGGACTTTATACTGGACATCCAGATGATGACGATTCAGAACTTTTGCACCAAGTGAATGGAGATGAAAATGTTGAGAAATATGTTCAAGAATCTGAAAAAGGTGAAGGAGAAGGTCGAGGTGGTATGGGATCCAAATTAAAAATTGCCAAATCTACAGCCATCAAAAATATTCCAACCTACATTGCTAACGGTAAAGAAGACAATATCATCATTGATATATTGGATGGAAAAGAAGTAGGGACGAAATTCGTTTAATCAATTACGAATTATTGAAAAATTCAAGAATTCAAAGATTCAAAAGAAATACATTATTCGAAGGATAATGTAGGGACGATTTGTAAATCGTCCGATATCGGTTAGAATCAATTACAACAACAAAAATATTAAAACAACAATAAAAATGAAATTTTTAGACACAGACAATAAAAACAATGTTTTACTATCGATGATTGATATTATCGATTCAAAAAGAGAAGAAATTCTCACAGAGAATAAAAAAGACTTAGATGCTTTCGAAAGAGACGACCAAGCATTATATGACCGTTTGGTTGTAGATCAAAATAAAATAGACGGCATGATTAAAGCCATTCGTCAAGTTAAAAATCAGGAAGACCCTGTGGGGAAAAATATTTCTGAATTAAAGTTAGAAAATGGATTAGAAATTATCAATAAAACTGATCCATTTGGAACAATCATGATTATTTATGAATCACGCCCAGACGTTACAATTGAAGCAGCAGTATTGGCGTTCAAAGCGAATAACAAAATCTTATTGAAAGGAGGTCGTGAAGCTTACCACAGTAATAAAGTATTGGTTAAATGTTGGCATGAAGCCCTTATTGAAAACGGTTTAGACAAAAATTGGATCAAAATGCTGGAAATGAACAGAGAGGAAACGCAAGCATTCCTAAGAAATCCATCTGAAAAATTAGATTTAATTGTACCAAGAGGCGGTGAAAGATTAATTGAATTCGTGAAACAACATGCAAAGTGTGCTGTTTTGATTTCAGGTCGAGGTAACAACTTTATGTACATTTCTCCTCAAGCAGATTGGGCTAAAACCATTAAAGTTATGTTGAATGCAAAAACAGACAAAACCTCTGCTTGCAACGCTTTAGACAATATTTTAATCGATAGTAATATAGATTCTTACGAAGCTAAATTGAAAGATTTAGGAGCTATTTTATCAAAAGTAGGGGTTGAAATTATTGTAGATAAAAAGTCAAAGAAGATACTTTCTCAGAAAGAATTAATGGCCAATGAGGAGGTGTGGAAAGAAGAGTTTTTAGCTATGAAAATCTTAATTGGAACTGTTAATTCAATAGAAGAAGCAATTGAGAAAATAAACACACATTCTGGAAAGCATTCTTCAATCATTATGACTGAAGATAAAGAAGAAGCCTTGACATTTATGGAGCAAATAGACAGTGCTGCGGTTTATCAAAATGCTTCTTCACGATTCACTGATGGTGGTGCAATGGGCGTTGGTGCGGAATTGGCAATAAGTACAGACAAATTACACCACAGGGGCCCGCTTGGATTAAAGCAATTGACAACGAATAAATATTATGTTTTTGGTGATGGTCAGGTGAGGTAAAATAATTAATGCTTATCCGCTTGTTTCCCCATACTAGCACTCAAACTAATATAATCTTAAAAAGTTGGATTTTTTCTTTTTATTCACAAGTATCTGCTTTTTTTTTGTGTTTCCCGTTTTTCGGGACAGGTTATGAGCTCCCTTTGGTCGGTTGGCATTACTCTCCTTTGTCTGTTTTAAAGGTGTTTCCTGACTTTCGGGACAGGCTGTGAGCTTGCTTCGCTGCGGTTATTGCCTACACTCCTACATGACGACATTATCGTCATGTAGCGCGCTTCACCTTCAAAAAAATATAATGCGCGTCCGAAATCAAACAAATTAATAGTTATGGATTAATGATTTATGATATTATCTACGATTTACAGTTTATGTTATAAACTATTACTTTATAATGGGTTATCCATTTAAATCGCAATAAGCAATTTCGTTTAAATCTATTTATCTTTGTTGTGAAAAAAATTGATAATAAATAGATTATAAGAGATCCTTCCCTTAGAAAAATATTAATTTTTCTAAGGGAAGGATGACAGTTTCATAGGGGGTCAATCAAAAATCAACAATACGTCATTCACAGCCCAAAACAACCAGTTAAGCATTATAATATCACCGTTTGATAAAGTAAACAAAAAATAATATTTTCTAAAAATATACATTTCTAATTATTTTAAATATATATTTGGCTAAACGCTAAACAATCTATTAATGGTCAAATCGAAAAGGTATGAAAGTTCTGTAGCAAGCATTACTTGGGATAAAAGAGGTGTATTTATTTTGAAGTTAAAAGACAATAATGCTATATTTGATGGAATTGAAGCGTTGAAGCAGTATCGACACCTAATGGAATGCTCTAAAAGCAAAGCCTTTAAATTAATCATAGATACCACCGGAAGTTTACTTTTTCCGACAGATTGTGCTTTTAGAATTTATGAAAAATATAATAAATCAGTGAATAAAACAGCTGTTGTTGCAAACTCCCTACCCATGCAGTTAATGATAGGCCAAATGGTGAAAAAGCTAAAACGTGGAAACAGTATGACTTTCAAAACAAAAGAAGCTGCTTTAGAATGGATTTTGAGAGAGGATAATTAGTCTTAACCCAACCCTAATGCCTCAATTATTTGTCGTACTTCTTGCTGATTCCTTTTAAATATAAAGTTTGATTGGTTATAAAAAGCCTCTCTTTCTGACAACTTAATCTCAATAAAACTCAACATTTCATCGTCATTAAGGTCTTTAAGTAGAGGTCGATTGGTTTTACTACCCACAAGCCTTTGAAAAAGTTCTTTTGCAGGTCTATGCAGGTAACATGTAATTCCTGCAGCGTTCATGCGTTGCATATTCTCATTAAAACAAGGAAGTCCACCGCCAACAGAAATAACTACAGTGTCATATTCAATAATTACGCTTTCCAACATTTTAGTTTCCTCATTTCGAAATGCAGATTCTCCATACTTTGAAAAGAACTCATTAATACTGATTTTAAACTTCTCTTCAATTGCTTGATCTAAATCTACAAAAGGAAAATCTAGTTTTTTGGCTAACCTCTTCCCTATTGTAGTTTTACCAACTCCCATAAAACCAATTAAAAATATACGTTTACTTTGCATAAAACAAATGTAAATATTCCCAATCGATTATTTCTTTTAAATTTTTCTAAAAATATTTTCAGCTATTATCTCTTAAAAATCAACCGGTTCAATTGATTTCGATAAATTTATTTGAAAAAATCCCGATTTAACCTTGTCAGTCTAAATAAACCCAGTATATTTGCACCCGCAATCACAATATAAAAAACTCAAAAACAACGGTTTTTGTTTATCTTTTAAAAGACAAAATTCTTTAGTAATTCAAACCCTTCATTTGTAAGGATTGAAAAAAGTAGAGATTTAGATTGAAGCAATTAAATTAATGATTCCGTAGCTCAGCCGGTAGAGCATTACACTTTTAATGTAAGGGTCCTGGGTTCGAATCCCAGCGGGATCACCAATTAAAGACCAATTTGTAATAGCAAGTTGGTTTTTTCTTTTAAAATGTTTGAAATAGTATTTGTCACTTTGACAAAAAAAAATAAAAGTTCATTGTTTTTTCTTCCTATTTAATGGTGTTTTTTAAAACAATAATAAGTAATTTCGAAAATCGCCAAAGAAACACAGGTTTCAAAAGTGATTAACAAGTATTGACATACTGTAAATTAATGATTCCGTAGCTCAGCCGGTAGAGCATTACACTTTTAATGTAAGGGTCCTGGGTTCGAATCCCAGCGGGATCACTAAAAGCCTCTCATTCGAGAGGCTTTTTTTGTTATATACAACCAAATATAATGGAAAGCCTTGAAAACAGGAGTTTTACATAAAACCACAAAAACAAACAAAATCAATTGAATAGATAAATCTCGTGGTCTATGTGGTGGTCAAAATTTGTAATAAATTTAGACCACCAGAATTTAAGTTAGAAAATGATTTTTTACTAAAATTTTATGATTATAAATCTTAAAATTAAGTAGTCTATTTCTTAAGAGGCCTTAATCGAAAAATAACCTCATAAAATGACTCATACTAAATCAATCATTTTTTTTACTGGTGGTCAAATGGTGGTCAAAAACAGACTACCAAGAGATATGACCACCAAAACCTATATACCTCAATAACACCAAGAGGTACAAAAGGAATTTGACTTAATTTCTATGTTTGAATGAGCCATTAAATTGGCAACATTTAAAATTTATAGTTATGAGTAGAAACCAAAAATTTAACGTTCATTTCTTCCTAAATAAGAGAAGAAAGAAAGATGAGAAATCACAATTGTATATTCGTATTATAATTGATCAAAAACGAGCTGAAATAGCAACCACTTATTATGTACCAATTTCTGCCTGGAGCGACAAAACACGAAAAGTCAAAATCTCATACTCAAGAGCTACTTTTATAAATGGCTACATTGACAGAGTTACCAATGAAATAACTCAAATTTTTATTAAGGAATCTTCTCAAAATGATGGAATAACTAGTATTGCAATCAAAGAGAAATATCTCGGAATTAATAATAATGAGATAAATCTAAAAACCATCCTCGAAGCCTTCAACTACCACAACACAAAAATGGAAGAGCAAGTCAAGATTGGTCAAGTAGTCAAAAAGACTCTTGAACGTTACAACATCACAAAAAACAAAGTTCGTGCTTTCATGAAATCACAATACAAAGTAAAAGACATGCCACTTCCTGATCTTCGCTTACGCTTTGTTACAGAGTTTGAACATTACCTATTAACCAAAGGCAAATTACAAACCAACACAGCACACAAATACATTAAGAATCTAAAGAAGATTATGAACATGGCCGTTGGTTTAGATTGGATTCCATCCAATCCTTTTAATAATTTCCGCTGCAGTTACACTGCGCCTAAAAGAGAAGTTCTCACTCAAGAAGAATTAGATATTCTAAAAACAAAGGATATCAGCATTGCTCGTCTTGCTGAAGTTCGCGATGTGTTTTTGTTCTGTTGTTATACCGGCTTCGCCTACTCGGACATTTACAAATTTGACTACAAAGCAGTAACAAAAGGAATTGATGGTGAATATTGGTTGTCTACATATCGTCAAAAAACAGGTGTAAAGGAAAGCGTTCCCCTCCTACCTATTGCCTTAGAAATTATCAAGAAATACAGAAAAAACCAATATTGTATCGATTCGAACAGATTACTTCCTGTGAACAGTAACCAATGTTATAACGCATATTTAAAAGAACTCGCTGATATTTGTGGAATTCAAAAACGAATTACCTCGCACATTGCTCGTCACACTTTCGCTACAACTGTTACTCTTGCCAATGGAGTTCCTATTGAAACAGTAAGTTCTATGCTTGGTCATACTTCTATTAGAACAACTCAAGTTTATGCAAAAGTGATTGAAAAGAAAGTATCAGAAGACATGCAAAATTTAAAAGAAAAGCTTTCTAAAGTTGTTGAACAAAGTCCTGAACAAAGAAAAATGGGATAATAAATAAACTTCAACCACCAGGCTTAACAGCTTGGTGGTTTTTTGCTATAAGCAACAACATAAAACGCTATCTAACAACAAGTACCACTTGTACTATTAATAAAATTTGCCTATATTCATACTTTTAATTTCAATCATTACTACAGATATGCAAGATTTATTTAATAGAATCATTTCATATCATGACCTTATTAATGGTGACCTTGCTCCGGATAAAATTAACATTGCTAAAGTAGCAAACTATCTTAATGCCGAGCAACTTCCTTGTAAAGACATGATAGTTGGCAGGTATAAAGGATTTAAACTAATTGATACATTTAAGATCTCATCCGCCAACCCTTTAGCGAAAAAATACTTTTCGATTAGCAAAACCATCCCTCATTACTTATATTATCAAAAAAAGTATGATCAACTAGTAAGTCAGTTAGCAAATTTAAGATTTGATAAACTGACCCTTAACTACAGTCCTCATTATACAGTTCCTGTTATGATGCCTGTTGTTTCTGATTGGACAAAAATCGAAAATGATCGCTTAAGATATTGCTATATTAATCACCTTTTGAACACACTGGAGATTGAACATATTAATGAAATAAGACATATTTCACTAATCAATGATGATGAGGAGAGCAAAGTGAAAATTTCAAAACTTCACCGACTTCTCAATAGTTATTTAATTGAAATCGCAAATAAATACAATTTTAGATCATCCAATGAGCTGGACCTTAAAATCAAAAAAGAATACAGCATTAAAGATTGTGCAGTCCTTATATATAGGTCTATTGTTAAAGTTCTTGATTTTCACATACCAATCATTTTATCAATACATGGATTCCAATCTAAAAATTCCATTTTCTTCAGAATTGATAAATAACACTAACTTTCTATCTAAGACCAATAGACTTGAAAAGAAGTTAAACAGTATTGATCTAGAAGAGAATTTATTAAATATTCTTAATGGTGAACTTCAAAAAATAGTTAGGTTCCAATCTTTAAAAAGTATTACATATCAGGAATATCAATATTATACTATCTTTTTTAACTCACTCACTAACTTCTTCCTTAAAAAAGAAAATAGAGAATTGAGCCAGGATAAAATAGTTGACTTCCTAATATTTATAAATTATAAGAATGAAAGCTTTTTCGAATACATAATCGCTCAAATCAATTCAGCTGCGAATGATCGCGATGATATTTTTGACAAACATGAATATCTAGAAAATAAGAAAAAAGAATATGCTCAGCTAGACATCAAGACGAGTCTCTACTCTTTAGATGATGAACACCAATTAGTTCGCAATCTATTGAAATGGATAGAAATAGAGCTTTCTCATCTCGGGCCAATTCAAACACCAATTGCAAGCCAGAAGAAAGAAATCAAAAAATTATCCATTAACATATCTTTATATGTGTTGGTTATTTTTTATCGCTTACTTTTCGATTGTGGCCTCCTAAACATCAAAAAGAAAACAGATCTCGTACAGTGGATCCGTGAAACACACACAAATAAAAATAACATTGATTTTTCTACTATTAGTATTACCAACAAAATGTCAAACCCTAAACCGCAACATTTAGAGAAGACAGAAAGTATGCTGTTGAAGATGTTGAAAAGATTAAAATTACTCTAATGGGTGATTATCTTTTACAATTTGGATAAAAGGTTTAACTCTTTCTGTCCATTCTCCATTCTCAGCTAAATCCTCATCGGACTTAGCTACTAATTCTTCTATGGTGTCAATATTGAAGTAAATCATATAAATGATCAACTGGTCTACCTCGTCCAATGATAAGGGATACTTAAGTAATAATGTTTTTAACATGATATGATTTATTAGTAATGTGGCATGAGCCCCTTCATGTAGGAATCTTGGTACTACCAATACCATTCCCCTTACAATCTTGAGCCCATGCCGTGGCAGGGCGTCAAGACTATTATAAGGGGATGGGTGAATTTTGGTAGTTTCAGATTCCTCAAATAGCTTACGCTACAATAAATTTATATGTCTAATATTTTATTCTATATCTTATTTTTTCATTTAACTAAACCCTAAAAAGGGCTTTTCATCTCCACAAAACTAAGCCAATTAGCTATATTTTCAAACAAATTTAATCAACAATTACTCTTTTTGGTAAGAACCCAATGTTTATAAGGGTTTCAAGTGGGTTGTACTAGGGTTGTACTTTTGATACAAAACCACGTATCTCACAACCAGAAGCAAAACTCAAACAACTCACAAACAACAACATAGCTCGTAAAATCAAAAACACAACCCTATGTTTTTTCAGTGTAAAAAAAGCATCTTATTTTCATAGTATTTACACTCATTTACCACCAATTGATACCATATCCCCCAAAAAAAGACACAATTAGCTCCCTTTTTTAATACTTAAAAATAGTTGAAATATTTTTCCTAGTAAACACAAGGGTTACAGGTGGGTTGTACTCGTTTTCACAACCCAATACAACCCAAAAAATCGAAATTGTTTACTTCTATTTGTACCTAATCTTAAAACCAAATACATTATGAATATTTCAATTGTAACGCAGGAAGATCTGCAAGAATTAAAAGACATAATCCTATCGTCTTTGGAATCATTAAAAGAAGAGCTATTAACTCAAAACACATCCTCCCCCGATCCAGTTCTTCTCAAATCCC